>WNFP01008960.1_pt1 | contig 14492 bp, 14 predicted proteins | sample 5400201 | NCBI WGS metagenome assembly WNFP01 (sample SAMN13153355, study PRJNA577476) | soil metagenome | isolation source: 115 cm saprolite under Madrone tree | place: USA:California | collected 2016-06-14
TTGCGCCGCTTCGGTCCTTCCCCAATTCATCGGCGAAGCTTCAAGCCCGTACGCGAGGCTTGCGTCGAGGGGCTGCACACAACTCTGGCGCTGTTTTCGTCCTCGGGGGAAGAGTGAATAACACCAGGCAGCTGTTGGGGAAGGAAGGAGAGAAAGTCGCGGAACAGTATCTTCGAAAAAAGGGATACAGGGTCGTCGAGCGAAACTACCGATGCTCCGCGGGAGAGGTAGACCTGATCGTCTTGGACAGGCGCGTTATTGTATTCGTCGAGGTTAAAACTCGTACCGATCATCGCTTCGGCACACCCCTGGAGGCCGTTGAGTTTCGCAAACAACAGAAGATGATTCAAGCGGCTCAGTTCTTTCTTAGTCAAAAAAAGCTGCATCAGCGCGACGCGAGGTTCGATGTGGTCGGCATCTCGTGGCCGGGCGACGAGCCGCTGGTAGAGCATGTCCAGAATGCATTTGAATTGTTTTAGGTCACTCCAATGTTGGATGTGAAGCTTCTACGCGAGGATTTAGCGCAGGTCAAGGAACGTGTAGCCACTCGGGGAACGGAGATCGAGTGGGGCGAATTTGTATCTCTGGATCGGGAACGGCGTGACGCGCTAGCGAATTTGGAGAGGCTGAAGGAAAAAAAGAACCGCCTGTCGGGTGAAATCGGCAAACTGAAGAAGTCCGGCGGGAATGCCGCCTTGCTAATGCGGGAGGTTGAGGAAGTGAGCGAGGCGATTCGAATCGGCGAGGGACCGTTGGCGTCGATTGAAGCCCGGTTCGAAAAGTTTATGTTAACCGTCCCGAATCTGCCTGAATCTAGCGTGCCGGTAGGGAGAAGCGCGGCAGACAACAAGGAGGTCCGCCGCTGGGGCGATCCCCCGAAGTTCGATTTCCAGCCAAAGAATCACTGGGACATCGGTGAAGAGCTTGGGATTCTCGATTTCGCACGCGCGGCCAAAATTGCCGGGGCTAGGTTTGCTCTTTACAAAGACTCCGGCGCGCAACTCGAAAGAGCCTTGATCAACTTCATGCTCGACCTGCACACGCGGAAGCATGGCTATCGCGAAATCTTGCCGCCGTTCCTGGTCAATCGTGACGCGATGACGGGAACCGGACAATTGCCCAAGTTCGAAGAAGACTTGTTCCGCATCTCGGAGCCCGAATTCTTTCTTATCCCGACCGCGGAAGTTCCGGTGACCAATATCCATCGCGAGGAGATGCTCGAACGCGAGCAGCTCCCTATTCGGTATGTTGCGTACACTCCCTGTTTCCGGCGCGAAGCCGGCTCCTACGGGCAAGATGTTCGTGGTCTCATCCGACAGCATCAGTTCAACAAAGTGGAACTGGTCAAGTTTACCGAGCCCGAGGTATCTTACTCGGAATTGGAAAAGTTGGTTAACGATGCCGAAGCGGTCTTACAAGCCCTCAAGTTACCGTATCGCATTGTCGAGCTTTGCACCGGCGATTTGGGATTTGCCGCGGCCAAGACTTATGACTTGGAAGTGTGGCTGCCGGGCCAGTCCGCTTATCGAGAGATCAGCTCATGTTCGAGTTTTGAAGACTTCCAAGCCCGCCGCGCGCAGATTCGCTATCGCAAAGAGAAGAAAGGCAAGCCGATTTTCGTTCATACTCTAAACGGCTCTGGGCTGGCGGTTGGCAGAACGGTCGTTGCCGTGCTGGAGAATTATCAACAAAAAGACGGGAGTGTAGTGATCCCGGATGCTTTGCGATCCTACATGGGAGGACTTGAGCGCATCGGCTAAATTTTTCATCAGGACATTACGTATACCGTTTTAAACATGCGATGAGTTTCAGCGGGGTTAGCTTTTCTATTGCATCCTGCGCCGCTTGGGCTCCAACAGTGGAGACCAAGGAGGCGTGGCAGGCGTGGGCGAACGCAAATTACGTTATCAGTGGTGACAAGGCCGCCCCGGTTCAAGCAATGCCGCCAATGTTGCGCCGGCGGGCCGGCCTTCTCGGTAAAATGGCCCTTGAAGTCGCTTATCAATGTCTGGGTCAACGCATTGATGTTCCTACAGTCTTTAGCTCCCGCCATGGTGAGGCTTCGCGATCGGTCGATTTGCTATTGGATCTCGCGAACGGCGTGCCGCTTTCTCCTACCTCATTTGGCTTGTCAGTTCATAACGCGACGGGTGGCCTGTTCTCGATTGCGCGTAGCGATCATGCCAACAATATCGCTCTGGCGGGCGGTAAAAGCACTATTGAAAATGCTGTTATTGAGGCCTGCGGACTGCTTGCGGAGGGTGAGCCTGCAGTATTGCTCGTAGCATACGATTGCCCTTTGCCGATTCCGTATTCTGCATTCCAAGATTGCGACGAGCAACCCTTTGCGTGGGCTTGGCTAATGCGACCCCCGGCCGACGAGGTGGTCTCGCTTACGTGGTCGGATGCTTTACAACATAGTGCTCCAAGTTTTGAGCGCTTGCCAGCCGGATTGGAGATCCTGCGTTTCTACCTACGTAAAGACCCCGCTCTCGAGCGAATATGCAATACTCGTCGGTGGCTTTGGTCCCGTCATGTTTAGTAGTATGGTCCGTTACTGGCGCGTGTTCGGCACCGGATTGAGTTTCGTTGCGGTCGGCATTGGCGGCGTTTTCGTATTTCCGGTGCTCAATATTGTCATTCGAAGCCGTCAACGGCGTACCGTTATTGCTCGCCATGTAATCAGGTTTACTTTCCGCTGTATCGTTGGCCTGATGCGCGTGATGGGTGTGTTCCGCTATGAAATTACTGGACTGGAACGACTGGAGCGTCACGGACTATTGATTCTTGCCAACCATCCGACGCTCATCGATATTGTGTTTCTCATGGCTTTTGTTAAGCGAGCCGACTGCATCGTCAAGAGCAGGCTTTGGCGCAACCCGTTCACCCATGCCACGATCCGTGCCGCAGCCTATGTCCGCAATGATGATTATGGCGACCAGCTCATTGAGGACTGCGTCGAAGCAGTTCACCGTGGGGGCAATCTGATTATTTTTCCTGAAGGTACGCGCACGCCCGCGAACGGTTCGATTATCCTTAAGCGGGGCGCGGCGAATATTGCGGTGCGCGCTCAGTGCAACGTCACGCCGGTGCTCATACGGTGTGCTCCTCCGATGCTGGTCAAGGGAGAAAAATGGTGGCGGCTGCCATCCTGCCCGTCGCGTTACAGGATTGAGGTGCAAGAGGACATCGATATCCGACCTTTTATCGCTAAAGCCGGCAGCAATGTTTTAGCCGCGCGGCGCTTTACCGATCATTTGCAGGATTATTTTACTCAGGAGAAAGTACGTCATGGGGTCGGTTGAGGACGAAGTAAAACAACTGATCATTGATGTTCTTCAGCTTGAAGACATCACTGCGGCTGACATCGATGCTGACGCGCCATTATTTGTCGACGGCCTTGGGTTAGACTCCATCGACGCACTTGAACTGGGGGTGGCCCTCCATAAGCGTTATGGGATATCCCTGTCGGGCGATGCGGAAGAAGTTCGTCGCCACTTTGCGTCGGTGCGTTCGCTCGCCGTCATGATCGCCGGTCATAGGACGAAATGAAGGGGGACAGACTATGACTTTATCCAATGCGATGACTAAAGAGGACATTTACCCGCTGTTGGTCGATATGTTGCATGAGATGTTCGAGTTGGATAGGTCCAAAATAACACTTGATGCGAATCTGTACTCTGATCTCGATATCGACAGCATCGATGCCGTCGATCTTGCGGTGAGGCTAAAAGAACTTACCGGCAAGAGAATGCAGCCGGAGGTTTTTAAAAGTGTCCGCACCGTCCAGGATGTCGTTGACGCTTTAGCCGCACTCCTGGGAAAATAATCCCCTATGTCTGTATCAACTCTAGTGATGATGTTCATCACCTTGATTTACCCGCTGGTTGTCTGGCTCGGGCAGGGACAAATCGAGCCCCGATTCCTCGCCGGCTTGTTGGTACTTGCCGGATTGACACGTGTGCATATGCTAAAAATTAGCCAGGTTGGGCGCTGGTGGCTGGGAGGGACGCTGCTCCTTTTCATATTGGCGGTGTGGAGCAATGTATTGCTTCCGTTAAAACTTTACCCGGTGTTGGTGAATGGAGTGCTCTTGAGCGTATTCGCTTACAGCCTTATTTCCCCTCCTTCGATGATCGAGCGTTTCGCCCGCATTCACGAGCCAAATCTTCCCACGCGGGCAATTAGCTATACTAGACGTGTGACACAAGTCTGGTGCATTTTTTTCGCCGCCAATGGCGTCATTGCGCTCATGACCGCACTATGGGCGTCGCCGGCTGCCTGGACGCTGTACAATGGGCTCATTGCGTATGTGATGATGGGCGTTATATTCGCTGGCGAGTATCTCGTTCGTTGGCGTTTCCAAAGGCGACTGAATGCCTGAACTTTTGGATATGTTGAGCATGCTAACCGCGCCGCGAACGCCCGGCCACGTCATGGGTTGGCGCCTTGGAAAATCGGTTGAGTACGAAGAATTTCTCGCTCGCGTGCGGGCTTGGCGGGCGCTCCTCAGCCGCACATCCGGCCAAACTTTCGCGCTCTATCTCAATGATAGCGTTGAATTCGCCAGTGCGCTGTTTGGAACTTGGCAGGCCGGTAAGACAATTTACCTGCCTGGTGATGCCTTGCCGGGGACCTGCGCGAACCTCCGTCAATTCGTGAATGGTTATTTGGGCGAGTTTGGATCGCAGTGGAATCCTGTCATCCCGACAGCGCAGGACGAAGGGGCTCGCGCCGATGGCTTCGATTGTTTGAACGGTGACTTCTCTGGCGTGGTAGTGTTTACCTCTGGCAGCACCGGCGCGGCGCAAGCGATTCCCAAAAAGCTGTTCCAGATGTTTCGCGAGGTGGCGAACCTTGAAACGCAGTTCGGCCACAAGTTAGGCGCCGTCGACGTAATAACTACCGTGTCCCATCAACACATATACGGTCTACTTTTCAACGTCCTGTGGCCGCTTGCCGCGGGTCGGGCTATCTGTGCAAGAAGTTTTTATTTTCCGCAGGAGCTCATGACGGTGTTAGCGGAACGCGACGCGTTATTGGTTTCCAGTCCGGCGCATTTGAAACGTTTGCCTGCGCATCCCACTGGGCCGGCGATCTCGAAGCGATTGCGGGCGGTGTTTTCCTCCGGCGGACCCTTATCGTTCGACGTTGCACATGACGCACAGCGATCACTGGGTCTGGTGCCGATAGAAGTCTATGGTAGCTCTGAGACGGGTGGAGTTGCCTGGCGTCAGCAGCATACCAGAACAGATGAAGCCTGGACTCCTATGCCCGGCGTTAAGTGGCGCATCGATTATGAAGAAGGTGTGTTGGAAGTCTGCTCGCCACACTTGCCTGATGAAAGCTGGTTTCGCACGGCGGACCGCGCCACATCAGTGGGGGAAAATCGTTTCCTGATCAAGGGACGCATCGATCGAATCGCGAAGATCGAAGAAAAGCGGATATCACTGACTGCGATCGAGCGTCAGCTCACTGCAACCCACATGGTGGCTGATGCTCGAGTGATAGTCCTGGAAGGGCGACGGCCGCGGATCGCCGCCTTCGTCGTGCCGTCGGTAAAGGGGCGTAGCAAGTTAGCGGAGGTCGGTAAACTAAGGGTCAATCGAATGCTGCGCGACAGTCTCAGTCAATCCATCGAAGCCGCTGGAATACCCAGGATTTGGCGTTATCTCGATGCGTTGCCAATGGACGCACAGGGCAAAACTACGCACGCCGATCTCATCGCATTGCTCGACGGCAAGCCTTCCCGGCCCAAACTTCCGCTGCAGCGTCTACTCGAAAAGGACGGGCAGCGCGCCGTGATCGAGCTGACCGCCCCACGTGATTTGTTTTACTTTGACGGCCATTTCCCCGGTGTGCCGATTCTAGCCGGCGTGGTCCAGATCGATTGGGTGATTGCTTGCGGGCGGCAATACTTTGAATTGCCGCGAGTCTTCCGCGGTATCCATGCGCTGAAGTTTCAACGCATCATAGCTCCAGAAAAACCGTTTACACTTGAGCTTGTCCATGAACCGGCCAAATCATCCTTGTCTTTCAAGATTACCTCGCGGGAGGGAACGCATACGAGCGGACGAGTCATGTTTGGAGCGTCGGATGTTTAAACCCTGCGTAGTGATTCCGGTCTATAATCACGAACACGCGGTCGAAGCCGTCGTTCATGCGGTTCTTGAACAGAACTTGTCGTGCATACTCGTGGACGACGGCAGCTCACCGGGATGCGCTCGGACGCTTGACGCGCTCGTTGCCGGCGCGCCCAGCCGCATCACCTTGATCCGGCACCCGATGAATCGCGGCAAGGGGAGTGCCGTACTTACAGGTGCCCGATACGCCGCTCAAGCGAATTATACTCATGCGCTTCAGATTGATGCCGACGGCCAACACCGGGTATCCGATATTCCGCGCTTTCTAGAGCGAGCCGCTGCGCACCCGCAGGCGCTCATCGTGGGTTGCCCGCAGTTTGGCGAGACGGTGCCATCGGTGCGGCTCTACGCGCGTTATTTGACCCACATTTGGGTTTGGATTAACACTTTGTCGCGGCAAATCGAGGATTCGATGTGCGGCTTTCGGGTCTATCCGCTTCCGGCTATCATCGCGCTGGACCGGCGGCAAAAACTTGGCGCGCGGATGAATTTCGACATCGAAGTGCTGGTGCGGCTATATTGGGATGGATTGGAGATCATCAATGTTCCTACAGCGGTAAGCTATCCCAGCGATGGGGTCTCGCATTTTCGAGACGTGTTGGATAATTTCTTAATTTCTCGCATGCACGCTACCTTATTCTTTGGCATGTTACTCAGGCTGCCCATGTTGGTTTCGCGCAACTGGAGGGCTCGATGAGCCAGCCCATGCCGGCTACCCGGCGACAGCATTGGGCCTACATCAACGAATTTGGCTTCGTTGCCGGCATGCGCCTAATGTTTTCGACCTGTCGGATTTTGGGTCGCTGGCCATTCCGGGTCGTGCTCTATCCGGTCTTGTTGTGGTACATAGTCACCAAGCCAGAGGCGCGAGCCTCGTCAGGCGATTACCTACGGCGGATCGCCGCGTTTCAAAGTACTTCTCGGATTCGCCCCGGCATAGTCTCCGTATTGCGCCACTTTGCATCATTTGCCGAGAACCTGCTCGACAAGATGCTACTATGGAGCGGGTTGTTCAAAACCGACAGCGTTCAGTTCTACGGCCAGGAAAAACTGGTTGCGCAGGCAGCCGCCAAGCGAGGCGGCCTCCTGATTTGTTCTCATCTTGGGAATCTGGAGTTGTGTCGGGTATTGTCCAGGCAGGAGGCCGGACTCAAATTGACTGTGCTGACCCACACCAAGCACGCACAGACATTCAATCGCATGTTGGCGCAACTCGATCCCGAGAGTCAGCTCAATCTCATGCAAGTGACGGAAGTATCCCCTGCGACCGCCGTGCTGCTATCCGAGAAAATCGGCCGCGGTGAATTCGTTGCTATTGCCGGCGATCGCATTCCCGTCTCGTCCCGGCCTCGGGTTGCCTTAGCAAGATTCCTGGGAGAGATTGCACCCTTTCCAGCCGGGCCTTACATTCTGGCGAGCCTGTTGAGCTGTCCGGTTTATCTGCTGTTTTCGCTGCGTACCGGGCGCGCGTCGGAAGTTCATTTTGAGCTCTTCCGTGAGTCAATTCGTCTGCCCCGCAGGGGACGCGATGAAGCGCTGGCGGGGCTGGTGAGAGAGTACGCCTTTCGGCTCGAACATTTCTGCTTGAGAGCGCCACTGCAATGGTTCAACTTTTACGATTTTTGGCATTTACCCACGGTGGACACCTCTGATGCATCCCGTTGACCAGAGAGTTTTCACCTTTGTTCGTACAATTGAATTCGACAATGGACCGCTGAAAATCGAGGACATTGTCGATATCGCGGAGAGGGCGGCTTGCGTAGTCTTGTCCGACGCTCCGGAATTTTGCTCCGCCATTGCGCGAGGAGCGGACTTTCTGGACCGGCTTACGGCGATTCGTGCACGGTGGCGGTCCCGCTTGAGTTGGTCGCTGAGTTGCCGCGCCACCTCTATACCTATCACGGCTGTGGACTGGGCGAGTATTTGACTCCGGTACAGACGAGGGCGGTGATTGTGACTCGCCTCGCGTCGTTGTGCAAAGGGTTCTCCGGAGTCAGTCTCGAACTGCTGCAACAAATCGTGAGGTTGCTCCAAAGCGACGTGTTGCCCTTGATTCCATCTGAAGGCTCGGTGGGCGCCAGCGGCGATCTCACTCCGTTATCGTACCTCGCTGCTGTTTTGTGCGGCGAGGGTGAAGTTTGGTGCAACGGTGTCCAAGTAAGCGCCGCGCAGGCCCTGGGCCAGGCCGGTATGACACCGCTGCGGTTGAGGCCCAAAGAAGGATTGGCGATCATGAACGGGACGGCCGTCATGACCGCTCTTGCGTGCCTCGCTTATGTGCGTGCCGATTATCTTACCCGGCTGGTCACTCGCATCACTGCATTGACGTCCTTTGCGCTCGACGGGAATGCGCACCATTTCGATGCCACGTTGTTCTCAGTGAAGCCTCATCCGGGTCTGCAGCGCGTGGCTGCTTGGTTGCGCCAAGACTTGCCGTGCGATCGGCCAGACCGCAACGGCAAGCGTCTACAGGATCGCTATTCGGTGCGATGCGCCCCCCACGTGATCGGTGTTCTAGCCGACGCGCTGCCATGGTTGCGGGAGTCCATCGAAACGGAGCTCAACAGTGCCAACGACAATCCTATCATCGATGCGGAAGGCCAAAACGTACTGTATGGCGGTCACTTTTACGGCGGGCATATCGCGTTCGCCATGGACAGCATGAAAAACGCCGTCGCCAACCTGGCGGATCTGCTTGACCGGCAGATGGCGCTGCTGGTCGACAGCCGCTACAACAATGGTTTGCCGGCCAACTTGTCTGGAGCTCAAGGGCCACGTGCAGCGATCAATCATGGTCTTAAGGGGTTACAGATCAGCGCTTCGGCATGGACTGCGGAAGCGCTCAAGTTGACCATGCCGGCTTCAGTGTTCTCGCGTTCGACCGAGTGCCATAATCAGGACAAAGTCAGTATGGGTACTATTGCGGCACGCGATTCCCTACGCGTGCTCGAGTTGACGGAGCAAGTCGCCGCGGCGCTGCTGATCGCCGTGCGACAGGGAGTCTGGCTCCGTTGCAGGCTGAATCGATCTGTCGCTCCGCGGGCGACATTGAAGAACATGATGGACACCTTGGGCGCCGATATCGCCGTGATCGAGGAGGACCGCAAGCTGGAGCCGGATCTGCGATTACTGCTGGAGCGGATCCGCGGCCGTGCCTGGAAACTGTATGAATAAGTCGACCAGTCGCTGGTCTGCCGAGGCCGAGATACAAGTTCAATTCTTTGATCTAGATCCCATGGAAGTTGTTTGGCACGGACACTATGTCCGATACTTGGAAGTTGCGCGGTGCGCCTTGCTCGATGCGATCGATTACAACTATACCCAGATGAAGGCCTCGGGTTACGCGTGGCCCGTGATCGATATGCGCCTGCGTTATATCGATGCGGCCACGTTTGGGCAACGGCTCAAGCTACGCGCAGACATTGTCGAGTGGGAAAACCGTCTCAAGATCGATTATCTTATTACCGATGCCGCGAGCGGACGCCGGCTTCTCCGCGGTAGCACGACGCAAGTTGCCGTCGATATGATTACACGGGAGATGTGCTTTGTATCGCCCGCGGTGCTATTTCAAAAATTGGGAATTTCACCTTCATGAAATCTTGGTTCAAGGCCTGCGGCATTGCGCTCGCCGCGATGCCGTTAGTGGCTGCCGCCCCAGTGGCAAAAATTCAATCCATGCTCGCCAAGCCGAAAGTGTTGTGCGGACGCTTCGACCAGAGCAAACAACTGGCCGGCTTGAAAAAGCCGCTGGCTTCGAATGGTCGCTTCTGCGTGGTTGCCGACAAGGGGGTGTTATGGCGCACTTTGCAACCGTTCCCCAATACGGTGCGGCTCACGCGCGATGAAATCGTCCACATGCAAGGAGACCGGGTTACGATGCGGCTTGACGCAAAACAAGAACCCGCTGTGCGGCTCATCAATAGCGTATTGTTTGCTTTACTGGCTGGGGATCTCGATCAAATCGAAAAGCTGTTCGAAATTGACGGCTACATTCACGACAACCTCTGGAAAGTGACGCTCAAAGCGCGTGAACCGGCCTTGGCCAAAGCTCTCTCGAACGTTGTCCTTGACGGCGGCGCGTATGTTAAGAACATCACGATCAGCGAGACGAGCGGCGACCGCAACAGCATCGTATTTTCGGAGGTTCAAACAGGCGAGGCCGCGATGACTGTCGATGAGGCCGCCTTGTTTTGAGCCCGCGCACTCTATTCGCTTGGGTCTGGGCGCTAGTCGTCTGTTTCCTACTGACTCATTGTACCTATCTATGGCTGGGTAAGCGCGTCGCACCCGACACGGATATTCTCGCCCTGCTGCCGGTTCAAGAACGCGATCCCGTGCTTCAAAAAGCCTTCACCCGGATGGTCGATTCAGCTCAGCAGCGGCTGATCGTGCTTGTGGGTACCGGTGACTGGACGCAGGCCGTACGTGCTGCCGACGCCTACCTTGGTGTTCTGGCACCGCACACTGCCCTGTTGCAATTGGATGACCGCGTTGCGGATCAAACGCAACGGGATGGGTTGGCGCTGTTTCAACAACATCGGCTCATCTTACTAACGCCGCAAGACGAAACGGCGTTGCGAAGTGAACCCGAAAAGCACTGGGTCGAGATCGCTTTGAGCAAACTTTACAGCCCCTTTGCCGGACTCCACCTGGGTGCCTGGCGGGACGATCCGTTTGGTTTGTTTGGCGAGTGGGTCCAGGCGCGGGGTCAGGAGACGCCGGTGCGACCGCGCGAGGGTCGGCTGTTCGTCGGCGACGGCCAGCGCCAATACGTAGTCATGCCGTTTACGTTGCACGTTCCGGCGTTTTCAATGGCGGCTCAGCAGGCAGTCATTCCCCTGCTGGAAAAAGCGCGACAAGCGGCCCATAACGCTGTTCCGCAAGTTGAGCTCGTGGCGGCGGGTGTGATCTTGTACGCCGCCGCTGCCGGCGCGCAGGCGAGCCAGGAAGTGTCTACTATCGGATTCGGCTCGATTCTCGGCATCATCGTGTTGATGTGGGTTACATTTCGCTCCCTTAAGCCGATCGCATTGATCATGCTGTCCATCGGCATCGGCTGCCTCGGCGCCTTATCCGTGTGCTGGTTGCTGTTCGAACGGATCCATTTGTTGACGTTGGTATTCGGCGCCAGCCTTATCGGCGCGGCCCAAGACTATGGGACTTACTTCTTGTGCAATCGAATTGCTCCGGACGCACAACGATTCGATTCGTGGCAATTGCTACGGCGCCTATTGCCGGCATTGGTGTTGACACTGGTCACGACAGTGATCGGATATATGGGCCTCGCGCTAACGCCCTTTCCCGGCTTGCGGCAAATGGCGGTATTTTCCGCGCTGGGTCTGATATTCGCATGGCTGACGGTGGTCTTTTGGTTTCCCCTACTGGCTCGCAACGGCACGCTCAAGAGCACGCGAGTGGTGCACTGGTGCGCTATCAGTTTGGAGCGTTGGCCGTTATTGCGCCTCCATCGATCGACGTTTTGGGCGGCTGGGCTGTTCATTGCCTTCGCTGCTTTTGGCTTGTCACGACTCGGTGTCCAGGATGATATTCGTTTATTGCAAAACCCGCCGAAACAGCTGATCGAAGACCAGATTAAGCTGAGCAAGCTGCTGGATGCGCCGACGCCGGCGCAGTTCTACCTAATTCGCGGCACCACATCTGAAATCGTGCTGCAGCGGGAAGAAATGCTCAAGGAGCGGCTCAATCCACTCATCGAAAAGCAGGTCATCAGCGGCTACCAAGCCCTGTCAAACTGGGTGCCGTCATCCCGGGTTCAGGCAGCGCGTCGCGCCTTGATCGACCAAAAGCTCTTGAACGAGGAAGGGCCGCTGGCGGCGCTGGCTGCCCAGATCGGCGAGGACGGCAATTGGGTCGTCACAACGCGCACGCATTTGCTCGCAGCAGCCTCGCCGCTGACTCCCGGCGACTTCTTGAAGACTCCGGCCAGTGAGCCCTGGCGCCATCTATGGTTGGGCCGGTTGGACGGTGGTTATGGCAGTATTGTCGCATTGCGCGGCTTGACCCGCGCAAGTTTGCCACTTTTGCAGCATGCCGCTGCCGGCCTTGATGGCGTGCAGTGGGTGGACAAGGTCGGTGAAATTTCCTCAGTGCTGGGCCGCTATCGGAAATATATGGCCTGGGTGGTATTGATCTCCTACGTCGCTGTGTATGGTTTGCTTTACTCGCGCTATCGCAAAACGACCTGGCGCGTGCTGGCACCCACCGCGTTGGCTAGCATCGCCACCCTTGCGCTGCTCGGGATAGCCGGCCAGAATCTGCAGCTGTTTCATGTGCTGGCGTTGATGCTGCTCCTCGGGGTCGGTGTCGATTACGGTATTTTTTTGCATGAGCATCCCAGTCGGCGCGACGCCACTGCCTGGCTCGCGGTAGGTTTGTCGGCATTGAGTACTCTGCTTTCCTTCGGTTTACTGAGTTTAAGCAAGACACCGGCACTGCAAGCGTTCGGCCTCACGATGTTAATCGGAACAATCACGGTGTGGTTGATCGTTCCTTGTTTTAGGAATGACCCAATACAGCAAGATGAGTCTGGAACAAAAGCATGAAACGATTTGGGGGTGGCCCTGTGATGTTCGATAGCTGGGAAAAGAAAGATAGAAAGTCTGTGGAAATTTTGGTCATTGGCGCGGGGCCGGCCGGATCGGTAGCGGCTGCGCTGCTGCGTCAGCAAGGCCGGCAGGTACTGGTGCTCGAGCGTGAACAGTTTCCGCGCTTTAGCATTGGCGAAAGCTTGCTGCCGCAAAGCATGGAATATTTGGAACAGGCCGGCATGCTGCGGGCGGTGGTAGAGGCAGGTTTCCAGTTCAAGAACGGGGCCGCCTTCGCGCGCGGTGAACAGTACACGGCATTCGATTTTCGCGATAAACATTCGGAAGGTTGGGCGACAACGTATCAAGTGGAGCGCGCTCGGTTCGATCATGTGCTAGCGCTGGAAGCCGAACGGCAGGGCGCCGAGGTACGCTATCGACACGAGGTGGTCGCGGTGGATCTGAACGGCGCTAAACCGCATGTTATGGCGCAAGACCCGCAGGGTGAGAAATATGCTATCGATGCGGAATTCATGCTCGATGCCAGCGGCTTTGGGCGGGTTCTGCCGCGCCTGCTGCAGTTGGAAATCCCATCGGGGTTCCCAGTGCGTGGGGCGATTTTCACGCATATCGAAGACGGCATCCCGCTTTCGGTATTCGACCGGAACAAGATACGGGTCACGGTCCATCCAAAACATGGCGACGTGTGGTACTGGTTGATTCCGTTCGCGGACGGCCGCTGCTCGCTCGGTGTTGTGGCTGAACCCAGTTTTCTTGAGCGCTATCCGGGCACCGAAACGGAACGATTGCAGGCGCTGGTCAATGAAGATCCATCCTTAAGCCAACTGCTTGTGAACGCGTGTTGGGATACGCCGGCGCGCGGCATCGTCGGCTATTCTGCGAATGTTAAATCATTGTGGGGCCGGGGCTACGCACTCTTGGGCAATGCGGGCGAGTTTCTCGATCCGATTTTTTCCTCCGGTGTCACAATTGCATTCAAATCGGCCAGTCTTGCCGCCGCAGCGCTGCAGCGCCAGTTCGCCGGGGAGATCGTCGATTGGCATCAGGAGTATGCGCTTCCGCTTAAAACGGGCATCGACACGTTCCGTGCTTTTGTCGAATCTTGGTATGCCGGTGTCTTCCAGCAGATTATTTTCTTTGGGCAGCCACCGCCAAACATACGGCGCATGATTTCGGCCATTCTGGCCGGCTATGCCTGGGATCGAACCAACCCCTACGTGCGTCAACCTAAACGGCGCTTGGCGGCGTTAGAGGAACTGTGCTACCAGGAGTGATCAAGAGTCTTGCTGCATTTGGGTTCTTCGCTCTGGGGCTCAGTGGTTGCGCGGCGACCTCAGGATCTCAGCCGGCGCGTCTTGGTCTGAAGCTGGCGCCGGCGACGCTAGGTGCATCGATCAGTTTGCAGCAACACCTCACGGTGGAGCGGAACGGCAGGGTCGACGAACTTGATGCGGCGCTGGAAGTGGATCCCCAAGGACTTGAACTGGTGGGGCTCGCGCTGGGCCAGCGGGTGCTGACACTGCATTACGATGGTGAGACGCTACAGTCCTGGCGGCACTCGATGGTACCGACTCAACTGCGTGACGAAGATGTGCTCGAAGACCTTCAACTCACACTTTGGCCGGTTGACGCCATTCGATCCGCCTTGCCGCCGCGCTGGCGTATCGAAGAAAGTGGTCAGCGCCGTACTCTCTTCATAGACGATATGCCGGTGATCGTGATCGACTATAGCGGTCAGCCGCGCTGGATCGGCAAAATAGAGTTATCCAACCTGCGTTATCAC
>WNFP01002555.1_pt1 | contig 14489 bp, 15 predicted proteins | sample 5400201 | NCBI WGS metagenome assembly WNFP01 (sample SAMN13153355, study PRJNA577476) | soil metagenome | isolation source: 115 cm saprolite under Madrone tree | place: USA:California | collected 2016-06-14
GCCGGCGTGCTGATCGATCACGTCGTCCACCGCGAGAACAAGCTGGTGGCGGTGCAGATCCTCAAGGACCGCATCCTCGATCGCGAGAACGCCTTCTGGCTGTACCAGCACTTCACCTACCGCGAGGACAAGGCCAAGGTGCAGGAGATCCTCGAGCACTGATGGCGCACGGGGTACCCACCGCGCCGCAGCCCGAGTCGCTCCGCGAGCGCGCACGTCTCACGCTGCAGTATCTGAAGTACCTGCCGCGCACGTTCGGGCTGGTGCGGGAGTCGTCGCCCGCATTCGCGGTGGGCCTCATCGTCCTGCTGCTCGGGCAGGCGGCGCTCCCGGCCGCGATGGCCTGGGTGGGCAAGCTGATCGTCGACGCGGTGGTCGCCGCCGCCCGCGCGAGCGATCCCGCCCTGCGCTGGCAGGTGCTCCGGCTGGTCGGGGTGGAAGCGGGCCTGATGGCGCTGTCCACGGCGATGTCGCGCGGGCAGTCGCTCTTGCGCGATCTGATGCGCGCGTCGCTCGGCAACCACGTCAACACGCTGATCCTGGAAAAGGCCGCCACGCTCGAGCTGCGCCACTTCGAGGACGCGGACTTCTACGACAAGATGCAGAACGCGCGCCGCGAGGCGACCCTGCGGCCGCTCAGCATGGCGTTGGAGACCGCGTCGCTCCTGCAGCAGCTGCTCATCCTCATCAGCTACGCCGTCTTGCTGGTCCGGCTCTCGCCCTGGTCGGTGCTGCTGATCGTCGCGGCATCGGTGCCGTCCTTCATCGCCGAGGCGCGCTTCTCCGGCGAGTCCTTCCGCCTCAACACCTGGCGCGCCCCGGAAGGCCGGCGCCAGAACTACCTGGAGTGGATCCTCACCCGCGACTCGCACGTGAAGGAAGTGAAGCTCTTCAACCTGGCCCCGCTGGTGCTCCAGCGATATCGGGCGCTGTTCGAGAAGTTCTACGCCGAGGACCGCTCGCTGGCGCTGCGCAAGGGCGCGGCGGGGATCGCGCTCGGGCTCCTCTCGCTGCTGGCCTTCTACGGCGCCTACGCCTTCATGGCCGTCCGCGCCGCGCTGGGCGCGATCACGCTGGGCGACCTCACCCTCTACCTCTCGGTCTTCCGGCAGGGGCAGTCGTCGATCCAGTCCGCGCTGGCCTCGATCGGCAGCCTGTACGAGGACGGTCTCTTCATGTCCAACCTGTTCGCCTACCTGGATATCGGCACCGGCGGCGAGCAGCCGCGTCGCGTTCCCCCGCTGACGCCGCCGCGGGCGCGCGCGCAGGAGATCGAGTTCCGCGACGTGTCGTTCAAATACCCCGGGACCGACAACTGGGTGCTCCGCGGCATTTCCTTGCGGCTGGCGCCCGGCGAGAAGATGGCGCTGGTCGGCGAGAACGGCGCGGGCAAGAGCACCTTGATCAAGCTGCTGATGCGCCTCTACGACCCGAGCGAAGGCTCCATCCGGTACGGCGGGGTCGACCTGCGCGACATGGACGTGCGCGACTTGCGCGACCGCATCGGCGTCCTCTTCCAGGACTTCGTCCGCTATCAGTGGACGGCGCGCGAGAACGTCGGCGTGGGCTGGGTCCCTGCCCTCGGCGACGAGGCGCGCATCGATCACGCGGTGGACGACGGCGGCGCGCGGTCCGTCATCGACCAGCTTCCGCAGAAGCTGGACACCATGCTGGGCGGCTGGTTCGAGGACGGCCACGAGCTGTCGGGCGGGCAGTGGCAGAAGATCGCGCTCGCCCGCGCCTTCATGCGCGACTCGGAGGTCCTGGTGCTCGACGAGCCCACCGCGGCGCTCGACGCAGAGGCGGAGCACGAGCTGTTCGTGAAGCTGCAGCAGCTCGCGGCGGAGCGGACCGCCATCCTCATCTCGCACCGCTTCTCCACGGTGCGCCGGGCGGACCGCATCGCGGTCATCCAGCAAGGCCGCGTCGAGGAGCTCGGCACGCATGACGAGCTGCTGGCCCGGGACGGCCGCTACGCGCACCTCTTCCGGCTACAGGCGTCTGGATACGTCAGTTGAAGTCGGTGGCTTGCCAGGGCTGAGTCGGGGCCAGCGACGCGATGGGTTCCTGCTCCTGCGGAGGAAATGAATCGACCTGCTGGAAGCGGAGGTTCCGCACCAGATAAGGGCCGTCGATCCCGCTGTGGCGGATGATCGCGCCGCCGAACGCGATGGTGAGCGGGCGCGCGCCCGCGGCGATGCCTTCGAAGCGCTGGCGCGCGAACGCGATGGGCCGCGTTCCGTCCTCGCCCCCCCAGAGCTCCGCGTACATCCAGTACGTACCGGGCCTGTCGATGTACGCCGGAACGGTCAGCGCGAGGTCCCCCGCACGCCTTTCCACCCGGGCATCCTTGGCCTCGATGCGCGCGCCCGCTGCATTCACTTGAAACGTGCCCGCGGCGGCGCGCTGAAAGCGCTCGCCCTCGAGCTCTCCCCGAGCCAGCACCACGTAGTCGAACATCCCCGGCTCGGCGGGAGCTCGCAGCCGCAGCTCGAACTGATGGTCTGGCGCCTCGACCGGATGCAACGGCAGCTCCGCACCGGGAGGCGAGCCGTGCAGGGCGATGGCGGCGACGATGGAAGCCGGCGCCACCGGAGCGCCTGCCTCGTCGACGATCGCGGCCTTGATGACCACCTCGGCGCCGGCCTGGACGCGAAGCGACGGCACCCAGACGATCAAGGTCGGCGCCGGTCCCGACGAGGCCACCTTGGTGGTGATCTCGGTGCCGTCCGGACTGGCATTCGGCGACAAGCGACCCGAGCGGCCGTCGTAGCGAAGGATCTCCTCCCCCGGCCCCGGATCGTCGTTCCCCCTTGCCGGCGGCAAGCGAGTCTCCACGGGAGGGACGAGCTTCAAAGCCGCGGCGCCGGATCGTGCGGCTTCAGCGGCTGGTTCGCGCTCGCGCCGCTCGACCCCTTTCTCACGCTCCGCTCGCCGGTCCTCCACGATCGCCAACTCGAATCGCCGTGGCACTGACACTGGTGCTTCCCCCTCCTGGTTCAATGCCGTTTCCGGACCCTCTCGCGGCGCCCGGAACATGGCGAGCGCCGCGATCAGCACCGCGGCTGCGACGAGGATCCTCTTCATTGCAGTGAAAGTCCGTAGGCGCGGACGTACGACGCCGGAAAGTACGAGGTGGCCACGGCGCGGACGTTGTCCTGGAGGCTGAGCGACTGGTCGTCGAGACGCGCGTGCTGGTGGTTGTGGTTCATGCGCACCCAGTCGCGGCGCGCGCCCTGCACCCACTGTCCGTTGCTCCAGCTCTTCGTTCCCCAGCCCGCGACGGACGCCGAGCCGGATTCGCGATACGCGCCCGCTCCCGAAGTCTCGAAGACCACTCCGTCGCCCGGGACGTCGCTGCGCCAGGGGACGTACCAGTGGCTGACGTAGCCCAGGCAGTCCCAGGCGCCGAGCAGGAGCAGGTCCTCGGTCATCCCGTTGCCCGAGTTCCACTTGCGCGTCGCCATCGTGTAGAGCGTGCGGTACCGGCCGGCGTCGCCCATCCAGCTTCCGCTCGCCGAGCCGTACTCGAGCTGGATCTGCGTCAGCCAGTACGTGGCGTCCGTCCGCTGACCCAACCATCCTGCGAGCGTGCCGACGAAGTTCCCGCAGAGCGTATCGGCGGTGCCGTAGACCGCGTCGGCGGCCGGCGACCCCAGATGCGGGCTGGCGACGCTGATCAGGGACCTGGTCTTGCGGGCGATGGTGGCGTAATCGCCGTTGTAGTTGTAGTAGGCGGCGCCGCCCACGCCGTTGTTGAGGATCCAGCGGCCGATCACGCCGCCCATCGAGTGCGCCACCAGCACCAGCTGGCCGTCGGGGATGGCGGACTGCTGGATGAAGGCGTTGATCTGCTGCGCGACGGCGCCGGAGGCCCCCGAGTCCCAGAAGCCCGCCGCGCCGTCGTAGCCGGTGACCAGGACGGTGCACCCCGCGTTGATACCCGACCAGAGGACGAAGTCTCCCCAGGTGTCCGACGCGCCGTTTCGCCAGTAATTCCGCCGGTCGGTGTCGCTGGCCACCCCTGGCGAGAGGTCCGAGCCCTTCCCGTGGATGTAGGCGACGTAGCAGGCCGCGCGCGCCTGGGTCAGGGGCGCGCCAAGGATTGCAGCGACGAGCAACGCACGCGCGATCACGCCGGCACCTCCGCAGTAGGGCCGGAGCAATCAGCCTCATTTCGGGGAGAGGCTCAATCGTACAACTGACGTATTCCCAATCGCCGCCGCTTCAGCGTCCCAGCTCGCCGTGCGCCAGGTGGTGCTCGACTTCCAGCACTCCCGCGCCCTCGTTCGCGACCGCGGCCTGGTAATGCTCTTTCGCCCGCGGCGCATCCCGCAGGGCGGCCCAGAAATGCGCCGACGCGAGCCGGCGCGCTTCCAGCTCCGGATCCGAGTACCCCTCCTCGAGGAACGTCCCGGGATCGATATGCCCCAGCAAGAACCCCGCGACGGGTCCGGGCCAGATGCGCTGGATCTTCGGCTTCCAGGCCTTGCTGAGCAGCCGCGTGCCGCGCAGGACGTACCGCTCGTCGCCCATCCGCGTCCCGGCGTAGACGAGAAGCGCCGGCGGCTTCAGCCGGCTGGCCGGTCCCTCGTAGCCGGCGTCCAGCGCGGAGATCCAGCGCTCGACCGCCGCCTCGCGCTCTCCGGCGAGCCATCGCGCCGCGCCGGCGAGCTCGAGCATGGTCCCGCTCTGTCCGGCTTCCGGCGCCTCCTCGAAGGCGTGCGCCGCATCGGGCCAGCGCTTCAGCTCGAGGAGCGCCAGGCCGCGCCAGAGTGGATGATCGTCCTGGGCCAGCTCCTCGAAGCGGCCCTCCTCGAGCAATTGGCGAGGGTCGTCCATCGAGGCGCAAGGTGGGGATGAACGAGGCGGCGCGCAGGAGGACGCAACCAGGCTGTCGCCCATGCGACACTGCTCCCGTGGAACGGCTCCGGAACGTGCCGTGGGACGCGCTGCGTCCAGACGTTGCCGTGCCTGCCATCGCGCGGGTGCTGGACGGCGCGCCGGCGGAGCGGGAGGTCGACCGCGCGCTGCGCGCCAGCCGCGAGCTCGGTGCGGAGGAGCGGGCGGCCGTGGTGGAGGCGATCTTCGGCGTCGCCCTCTGGCGCCGGCGCTTGCGCTGGGAGACGGGCAGCCGCGACCCCGCGGTCCTGCTCGCTTCTCTCTTGCGCGACCTCGCGGGTCTGCCCGAGTCGCGCGCGCTGGCGTTGGCGGGCGTGGGGGCATTGCCGCAGAAGCGAGCAGCGCCCGAGCGCCTCGCGGACCGCTGGTCGTTGCCGGACTGGCTCGAAGTCCACCTCGTCGCTGAGTTGGGCGAGGAAGCGGAAGCCTTCTGCGCGGCGATCGCGGTGCCCGGTCCCGTGTGCTTGCGCGCGAACCGCTTGCTTTGCACGCGCGAGGACCTCGCGACCCGTCTCGCTCGCGAGGGGATCTCGACGGCCCCCGCTTCCCGCGTTCCCGACGCGCTGATCGTCACCTCGCCGAGACCGAACCTGTTCGGGGCGCAGGCGTGGCGCGACGGCTGGTTCGAGCCGCAGGACGAAGGCAGCCAGCTCCTCGGCGGTCTCGTCGGCGCGCAGCCCGGCGAGACCGTCCTCGACCTCTGCGCCGGCGCGGGCGGAAAATCGCTGCTGCTCGCGGCCCAAGGCGCGCGGGTGCTCGCGTACGACCTGGACCGCGACCGTCTGGAACGCCTCCGGACGCGTGCCGCCAGGGCCCGGGCCGACGGCGCGATCGAAATCGTCGATCGCCCGTGCGGCGCCGACCGCGTCCTCGTCGATGCGCCCTGCTCCGAGCTCGGCATCCTCCGCCGAGGACCCGACGCACGCTGGCTGATCGATCCGCGCGAGCTGACCTCGCTCCCGCGGCTCCAGCGCGAGCTGCTGGAAACGGCAGCCCCGCTCGCGCGCAAGCGCCTCGTCTACGGCACCTGCACCATCCATCGCGCCGAGAACGACGACCTGGCCGCCGCGTTCGAGCGCGACCATCGCGAGCTTCGCCGCGTCGCGACGTTTCGCGCGCTGCCGCACCGCGACGGCACCGACGGCTTCTTCGGCGCCGTCTGGGAGAGAATCGGCCCCTGAGGTCCGCATGAGCGACGAACCGAAGAAACCGTTCCACAATCCCTTCGGAGGCCTGCGCGAGAAGCTCGCGGACCTGCCTCCCGGACCTGCTCCCCGGGCGCCCGAGCCCCGGAAGGGGCCGGCCCGCGCCGTGGTGCGGATGGAGCGGAAGGGCCGCGGCGGCAAGGAGGTCACGGTCATCGAGCAGCTCGAGCTGCCGGCGCGCGAGCTGGAGACCTGGCTGAAGGATCTGAAGAACGCGCTCGGCTGCGGCGGCGCCGTGGAGAGCGCGACCCTGGTGCTGCAGGGCGACCAGCGCAAACGCCTGCCGGATCTGCTCGCGGCACGCGGAGTGCGGAAGGTGGTGGTGGGATGAGGAGGGCGCGCGTACGCGCAGGTGGGAGCGCGGTTGCGAGGTGGGATACCGGGCTCCACCCCGCCTCTGCTACAACTCTCCGCATCCGGCGAAAGGGGGGTGGTGATGACGGAATTGACTCGCGTTCTCGTCGTGCAGGCCGACCTGGCCGAGCGCGCCTTCCAGCGTCTGCTGTTCAGCGAGGCGGGGATGTCCGTCGTCGAGGCGGGCAGCGGCGCCGAGGCGCTCGACTTTCTCGCCACCGACCGTCCCGACCTGGTGGTGCTGGGGCGCACCCTGCCCGACATGGACGGCCTGGAGCTCCTGCCCCGGCTGAAGGCGAACGAGCTGGAGTTCATCCCCGTGCTGGTGGCCTCGCACCGCGGCGAGACGACGGAGCGCGTCCGCGGGCTTCAGCTCGGCGCCGACGACTACATCGGCCGTCCCTGCGACCCGGCGGAGTTCCTCGCCCGCGCCAAGGCGCTGCTGCGCACGAAGCAGGCGCACGAGCGGGTGCGCAAGTTGCAGATGGCGCTCGAGCAGATGGTGGTGAACGACCCGCTCACCGCGCTGCACAACCGCCGCTACCTGATGGATCGGCTGCTGCAAGAGATGCAGCGCTCCGACCGGCACGGCGAGCCGCTGGCGTTCGCGTTGATCGACCTGGACGGATTCAAGCTGATCAATGACCAGTACGGGCACGTGCTGGGAGACAACGTCCTGCGCGCGGTGGGCAAGGCCATCGCCAAGAGCGTGCGCGTCTCGGACGTGGCGGCCCGGTACGGAGGCGACGAGTTCGCCCTCATCCTTCCGCAGACGCCCGCGGAAGGAGCGATGCGCGTGTGTGAACGGCTGCTGCGGAACATCTCCGAGGTCATGTTGCAGGACGAGACGGGCAAGACGTTCCGGGTGACCGCCAGCCTGGGCCTGGCGTACTACCCGGCCGAGGACGTGGAGACGCCGGAGGACCTGGTGCACTCGGCCGACGACGCGCTGTACGGCGCGAAGCGGTCGGGCAAGAATCGCTTCAGCACCGTGCGCCCCGTGCAGCCTGTCGCTACGGCGTAACCGCTCAAAAAGATCGTAGCCGCTAAGCCGCCTTCGGCGGCCGCGGCTATCTTCTACAGAGTTGGCGCGCGAAAAAGGCGCGCGCCAACTCGTTCCATTGCAGGCTGACCTGGCGCGCGGCTCGCAACAAGCCGCGGAATGGACGCCAGTGACATGACCCAGACACGACTCCAAAGCGAGAACGAGATCGACAACGCCATCTACGCGGTCCTCTGCGCCGCCTTCTGCGAGGACGAGGAGGAGGAGCTGCGGCGGGTAGTCCGGCTCCGGCTTCCGGCGGAGCCGACGCCGCTGCAGATCGTCGACGCCATCTGCGCCGAGCTGCGCTGGCGTGGGCGGCTGCAGTTCGAGGAGCAGCGCCGGCAGCAGGCAGCCCACGTGCTGGCCGCCTTCCTCGATCTGCCCGTCAGTGAACGGGACGACGTTTCGCTGATGGGCGTCGTTTAGAACAGATCTGGTGACTGACTGCGGCATGATCACCCTCAGACGCAGCCCCTGAGCCGCCTTCGGCGGCCGGGGCTGGCCACATCGTGCGGCGATGCGCACCCTTCCGGTCCGGAGGGGGGCGAGCATGCGCTGGGCGGGATGGTGGGTGGCGGTGGCATGTTCGATCGCCTGCGGCGGCGGATCGCAGCCAGGCGGGGGTTCGGGCGGTGGCGGCGGAGACCCCGACGCGGGTCCGACGGACGGCGGTGGCACGCCCACGGATGGCGGAGGCGTCATGGACTGCGGGGGCCTTATGCCCCCGGCTCCGGGCGCAGCAGTGACCTTCGATGTGGCTTCCTCCGGCGCGTGCGGTGCGACGAACATCGATGGCGCGGGCATCACCATTTGCAGGGTCCAGTCCACCTGGCTGGAGTACCTGCCCAACGGAACCAGGAGCGGAACCTTCGGCGCTCCGCCAGATCTGTTCGCCCAGGAGAGCGGCTTCATCGGGGTGTTCGGATCCGCCGCCCCCTTCACCGTCGCCCTCTGGAGCCAGGGAGGCAAGGAGCAGCTGTCCGACGTCACCGGGGATGCGATCGCCGTGGGCCCCGCTTCCGGAGCCGGCGTCGTCGCCGTGGCCGCCAACTCAGGCACGCTCAGCGTGGAGAAGCTGGACGCGAGCGGAAACGAGATCACGAGCACGGACGTGACCAGCTCGGCGACGCCCATGGGCGCCGCCGAGGATGCCACCGGCGCCGTGCTCGCGCTCACCAGCAGCGGCGCCAGTGTGACCGGCTTCTGGGTCGACCTGACTCGCAAGACCGCCGGACAACCCTTCGCCATCGGCACCGCGAGCGCGGTCGTCGCGCGACCGTTGCTCGGAAGCGGTGTGGCGCTTCAGCTCGACGGGCACTGGGCCGGCGTGCTGCACCCGGGAGAAACGACGCTGCAGCCGGCTCCGACGTGGATCGGCAACGCCGCCGACATCGTATCGGTGCGCGGCGGAAACGCGCTCGCCCTCGTGCCGCAGACCGGCAACCGCGTCGAGATCATCTCGCCCAAAGGCAACTCCTGCGGCTTCGTCACCTTCCCCGGAGTGAGCACGGTGTCCGTCGGAGTCGACGGCTCGGCCGTGGGTTCCACCGGGACCGGCGGCTGCACCAAGTTGGTCTGGCGCAACGCCCTGCGCTGAACCTGCTGGTATGATCGCGCCATGCCTGCTCGCCTGCGCGCGTTCGTGCTGACCTTCGCCTTCTCCTACGCCGTGCTCGCCTGGGAGCCGCAATCGCCGGCCGCGGTGCAATCGCGCATCGAGGAGCTGCAGAAAGCCTGGGCGGGAAAATCGGACGAGGAGGTCGCGCAGGACAAGGTCTCCCGCGCCCGCCAGCAGCGACCACAGTGGGTCGCGCGCAGCGCCTGGAAGATGGAGCTGGGCCCCATCACCTATTACTTCGCCGTCGGGAAGGCGTCGTTCGTCGCCGCGGCGGGTGGGACCGCCCCGGGAGGACAATCGGTTCCCGCGCCGGGCGCCGGCAGATCGCTGGATTGGTGGTACGACGAGCCCGCGGGAACGTTCTACACGCTGGTCGTCGACGCGCGCTGAGGCTGCGGCGCCAGCGTGCGGATCAGCACGGCCGCGATCACGATCGCTCCGCCCAGGACGGCCCAAGGACCCGGCCTTTCGCCGAGACCGATGAACACCCAGACCGGATTGAGCACCGGCTCCAGCATCGAGATCAGCGACGCCTCGGCGGCGGGCACCCGCCGCACCCCGCGCACGAAGAGGACGTACGCGAGACCGAGCTGGACGACGCCCAGGTAGAGCAGCACACCGGCGCCGCGCAGGGACAGAGAGGGCACCGATTGCAGCGCCCAAGGCAGCGTCACGGCCGCCGCGATCAGGTTTCCCAGCGTGGCCGAGGGGAGCGCGTCGCGGTTCCCGCTCTTCGCCTCCCGGCGCACGAGCACGATCATCAGCGCGAAGAAGAGCCCGGAGCCGACGGCGAGGAGGTTCCCGAGGGTCTGCCCCGCCTCGACCTGGCCGACGAAGAAGAGCGACATGCCGGCGAGCGAGAGCACGACGCAGAGCGCGTCGAGGGGTCGGAAGGGTTCCCCGAGCAGGAACGGCGAGAGCACGAGGACGTAGGCGGGTGCGGTGTACTGCAGGAAGATGGCGTTCGCCGCGGTAGTGAGCTTGGTGGCCGAGACGAAGGTGATGATGCAGGCGGCATACGCCGCCGCGGTGCTCCAGCGGGCCGCGCGCAGATTGGGCCGGAGCACGATCAAGTAGAAGATCGCGGAGATCAGCGAGCGGCCGCAGGCGACGGCCAGCGCCGGCATCGGCGCCAGCTTGATGAACAGCCCTCCAGTGGACCAGAGGATCCCCGCGCCCGCCACCGCGAGGACGGCACGGCGCATCTCGCCGCCGGCGGTCTCGCCCTCGATGGAGCTCTGGGTGATCACCGCGCTGCCGCCTCCCTGGAGGAATGGCGGCGGAGGTTACCAGCGATGACCGGGCATCAGGGCAGGTTTCGGAAGACGGCCAGGCCGCCGTCGGTGGGCACCAGGAGCAGCGGCGGGTCGTGCATGCGGTCTTGCGACATGCGCCCGATCCGCTCGCCGGGAAGACCGTCGCGCTGGGTGATGCGGCGGCCCTTGGACTCGCCGGGCTCCCAGACCAGCAGACCCGAGTTGGGGAACCCGAAGACGAGCCGCCCGTCCGCGAGCGCCTGCACCTCCAGGATGTTGTACTCGGCGGCGCCCAACGCGGTCGGATCGAAGTAGCTCAGGTTCGATCGGCAATGCCGATTGGACCCGCTCCCCGAGCACGTCTCCTCGTACGCCGCGATCCCGTACGTGGGACCGCGCCAATCCTCCACCTTTCCGGAGACGAACCAGACGACGCCGTTCGGCGCCGCCGCCACGCCGCGGATGTTCGCGGGGTCGCCCCAGTCGGGCACGTTGAACACCGGAGGACGCTGGAAGGACGGCGAGAACGGATTGACCGGCTCCCAGCTCGTGACCCAGTCGTCGAGCTTCTCCTTGAAATAGAGCGCGCCCGCGCTGGTCAGGCCGCCCATCCAGAGTCGCCCGTCGTCGCCCAGGGCGAGCCCGTACCAGTCGCCGAAGGTCAGGATCCGGTTCCCATCACAGGGTCCGCCGATGCACACCGAAGGGTGGACGTGATCCGCGTACCACTGCCGCTCGTCCCAGGTATTGAACGGATCCGTGGCCAGGTGCGGCGGCGGATAGTACTTGGCCGGGATGATGCGCGTGATTCCGTGGTTCGAACCCACGTAGAGGTTTCCGGGGTGCTGGAAATGGTCGTACACCATGCTGGTGATCGACCGCGTCTCGTAGAAATGTCCGTCGTTGGAGTTGCGCAGGTCGTAGCGGTTCACCTTCATCGATCCGTCCGCCTGCAGCAGCACCTGGTCCATCTTCCCCATGTGCGCCCATGGATCGGTCCACATGTGCGCGTCGGGGAACATCCGGCTGTTCGTGTCGCGGGCGAAGTAGCCGACGAAGCACTCCCCTTTCGCGCCGCCTTCGACCCAGGTGATGTCCGGTGGCTCGGTGAAGCCCGGGCCATGGTGCAGGCCGTCGCGCGCGGTGTATCGCCGGAAGGTCCGCGCGCCCGGCGCCAGCAGATAGAGCGCGCGCTGGGTGACGACCCACAGGTTCTCGCTCTCGTCGACCGAGGCAGAGACCGGCGCCTCGAGCAGGCCTTGCGTCGATCCGTAGATGACCAGCGGGTCCATCGAGAATGGACCGGGTCCGAGACCGCCGATCCTGTGCGCGTCGGGTCCTGCGTCGACGGGCCCCGCGTCCGGCGGACCGGCGTCCGGCGTGGGCGCGGGCGGCGTGACCACCCCGCCGCCGCCGTCCGCCTGCACGACCGGTGGTTGATCAACCGTGGGCTCGGACGCTCCCTTGCACCCGACCACGACAGCGACGACGAGTACCCCCCCGAGTCTCATCGGCGAGACGATTTGCACCGTCTGCCCGTCCCGCAACCTGGCAAAGCATCGGATGCCTCCCCGTGGCTTTGCGGCCGGGCCTCGCGCGATCCACGTTCGCGGGACGGAGAGGAGTCATGGACGACCGCGAAAAGAACCCAGGCGTCGATCCGCTCGTCGACGCGCACCCGATGGGCGTCGGCGCGGCCGCCGCGACGGCGGGCGTGGCGGGTGCGGCGTTGGGCGCAGCGGTCGGCGGACCCGTCGGAGCCGTCGTGGGCGCCGCGGTGGGAGCCGTCGCCGGAGGACTCGGCGGAAAAGCCGCGGCCGAGGCCGTGCACCCGCCGGTCGAGGATCCCAGCGGCGCAGCGAAGGAGCCTTGAGGCGCTACTGCAGCGTAGCCTTGACGCTCATCTGGATCTTGAGGGCGGACGAGATCGGGCATCCATTCTTCGCGTCCTCGGCTGCCTTCTGGAACGCCGCCTGATCGATCCCGGGCACCTGCCCGCGGACTTCGAGCGAGGAGGACTTCACCTCGAATCCGCCGCCCTGTTTCGGTCCGAAGTCGACGGTGCACGTCGTCTCGAGCTTGCGCGGCGCGTGCCCGCCCTGGGCCAGGCCGTGCGACAGCGCCATGCTGAAGCAGCTCGCATGCGCGGCCGCCAGCAGCTCTTCGGGAGAGGTGCTGCTCGCGGCCCCCTCCGTCCGCGCCTTCCAGCTCAGGTTCAGGTCGCGGAAGGTGCCGCCGCCGGCGCTGGTCTTGCCCTTGCCGGACATCAAGTCGCCTTCCCACTGCGCGGTCGCGCGGCTCTTCATGGTTTTTCCTCCTCTGCAGGCGCCTTTTGGCAGATGGGCGGTGGACTGGCAACTGCGGCTTGCCTGAACGCAAGTTCAGGTACATGCTCGGGCCATGCTGCCGCGGCCGGTGTCGAATCCGCCCAACCCCTGGCTCTCCACCGAGGTGGAGTACCTCGACGAGATCCCGCCCGCCGAGCTGGAGGTCTACGAGGACCACACCCGCGAGATCCTCTCTCACAACGACAGCCCCGACGTCGGGTTCAGCTGGAGCGTGAATCCGTACCGCGGGTGCTTCCACGCCTGCGCCTACTGCATGGTGGGAGAGACGCGAATTCTCATGGCAGACGGAACCGGGAGTCCGCTCGCGCGAATCCGGCCCGGCGACACGATCTACGGGACCGTGCTGCGCGAAGGATCGCGCCGCGTGGTGCGCACGAGGGTACTCGCGCACTGGCAGTCCTTGAAGAGCGCATGGCGAGTCACCCTCGAGGAGGGGACCGTTCTCGTCGCGAGCGGCGACCATCGGTTCTTGACGAGGACTGGCTGGAAGTTCGTCACGGGAGCTTCCGGTGCGGCGAGCCAGCGTCCGCATTTGACCACGCAGGATTTCTTGCTCGGGACGGGCGCGTCGGAACGCGACATCGAGGGACGCGACGTCAATGGCCCTTCCGGCCTTCGGGTCGCGCGCCTCGAGCCGCTCCGGGCCGAGCTCCCGATGTTCGACATCACCACCGGGACGGGCGACTTCATCGCCAACGGAGTGGTCAGCCACAATTGCTATGCGCGGCCGACGCATGAGTACCTCGGGCTGGGCGCCGGCACCGACTTCGAGCGCAAGATCACGGTGAAGCCCGAGGCGCCGCGCCTGTTGCGCGAGGCCTTCGAGCGCCCCAGCTGGAAAGGCGAGCTGGTCGTCTTCTCCGGCGTGACCGACTGCTACCAGCCGCTGGAAGCGAGCTACCGGCTCACCCGAGGCTGCCTGGAAGTCTGCGCCGAGTACCGGAACCCGGTGGGCATCATCACCAAGTCTCCGCTGATCGAGCGCGACATCGACCTGCTCCAGGACCTCCGCCAGAACGCCCACGTCTCGGTCAGCGTCAGCGTGCCCATCTGGGACCGCGAGCACGCGCACGCGGTGGAGCCTTTCGTCGCCACGCCGCAGCGGCGGATCAAGACCATCGAGCGGCTCGCCGCGGCCGGACTGAACGTGGGCGTGAACGTCGCGCCCGTGATCCCCGGCCTCTCCGACGCGGACATCCCGCGGATCCTCGAGGCGGCGCACGCGGCCGGAGCGAAGCGCGCGGGCTTCGTCTTCCTCCGCCTCCCGGGCTCCGTGAAGCAGGTGTTCGAGCTGCGGCTGCGCGAATCGCTCCCGCTCCGCGCCGACCGCGTCCTGAACCGCGTCCGCGAAGCGCGCGGCGGCAAGCTCTACGACTCCCGCTTCGGAGTGCGCGGCCGGGGTCAGGGAGAATACGCAGACGCCGCTCGCGCGCTGTTCGACGCGACGGTGAAGCGCCTGGGCATGAACGAGGGATTCCAGGACGACGAAGAGCGCGACACCTTCCGCAGGCCGGGCCGCGGATCGCAGTTGGCGCTGCTGTAGGGCAACCGCGCACCCACTCGACGTGAAATATTGCCTCTTCGCATGCGCGCTTCGTACAGTTTCGCGATGTTCCGCTCGGCCGCGTGCCTGGCCTTGCTCCTGGCCGTTCCGGCCTGCAAGCGAGACGGGATCGCTTCTGCTTCTCTCGGCCCCGAGTCCGGAGCGAATGCGCAGGCAGTGGTCACCGCGAAGAGCGGCAAGGTGCAGCTGCTCCGCGC
>WNFP01002558.1_pt1 | contig 14488 bp, 11 predicted proteins | sample 5400201 | NCBI WGS metagenome assembly WNFP01 (sample SAMN13153355, study PRJNA577476) | soil metagenome | isolation source: 115 cm saprolite under Madrone tree | place: USA:California | collected 2016-06-14
TGAGAATGACGTGGTCAATGTGAAACTCGGCCACAAAGCCAAAGTGAAGATCGACGCCTATGGCGATCGCAAGTTTAAGGGCATCGTGCAGCAAATTGCGAACACGGGAAAAACCACCGGCGCCGGTACTCAGGAGGAAGTGACGAATTTCGAAGTAAAAATTCGGATCGACGATCCCGATGTCGCGTTGCGTCCGGGTCTCAGCTGCACGGCTGACATCGAAACAAATATGGTCGAAGATGCGGTCGCCGTGCCGATGCAGAGTGTGACGATCCGTACTGGCGACGGCAACTTGAGTCCGGAAGAGATCGAGAAACGCAAACAGAAGTCGGCAGCCCAGGACAAGGGCGACAATAACGCGGAATTCGTCAACGAGCGTTTGGAGAAATCGGCCCAGAAAGAGGAGCGTGAAAAACTCGCCAAAGTTGTCTTTCTCAAAAATGGCAGCAAGGCGCACATGGTCAAAGTCACGACAGGAATTTCCGATGACACTTACACTGAAATCAAAAGCGGCATCAAACCGGGCGAAGAAGTAATTTCGGGCAGCTACAGCGCGATCAGCCGGAAACTAAAAGACGAAGCCAAAGTTACGATCGATAAGGAAGGGCCAAAGTGAGCGCGAATAGTGGTGAGTGAATCGTAAATGGTCACAAGGCGCCTCGTCATTCACAATTCACTGCTGAAGAAATGAACGCTGATGTAATTCGACCTCTCGGTCCAATTATCATCGACATCGCGAACATCACCAAGGATTACGTGATGGGCGAAGAAGTCGTCCATGCGCTGCGAGGCGTGTCATTGCAAATTCACAGTAACGAATACATCGCCATCATGGGTCCCAGTGGGAGCGGCAAATCCACGCTTATGAACATGCTTGGCTGCCTCGATACGCCTACGTCTGGACACTACGAATTTAACGGCCGGAATGTTTCGGCCATGAACGATGACGAGCTGGCCGCCATTCGTAATCGCGAAATCGGGTTTGTGTTTCAGACATTCAATCTCCTTCCGCGCGCAAGCAGTTTGCGAAATGTCGAGTTGCCGCTCATCTACGCGGGCGTCGACCCGGAGACTCGCGAAGAGCGCGCAGCGCAGGTCTTGCGGGACGTGGGGCTCGGGGATCGATTGGATCACAAGCCAAACGAACTCTCCGGCGGTCAACGGCAGCGTGTGGCGATTGCGCGTGCCCTGGTGAACGATCCTTCAATCATTCTGGCCGACGAACCGACCGGCAACCTCGATTCCAAAACGGGCCAGGAGATTATGGCGCTCTTCGAAAATCTGTACCGACGCGGGCATACAATCATTCTCGTGACACACGAACCCTATATCGCGCGCCATGCACGGCGGACGGTGCACCTGCGTGATGGTTTGATCGAAAGCGACGACGGAGCCGTCGTGCGCGAACTAGAGTCGCTGGCGCTAACTTAAGGCGGCCGCCCCCACGACGTGAAACGTTTCGTCTACGAACTAAGCGAAAGCTGGAAGATCGCTGCGACGCAAATGCGTTCGAACAAAACGCGTTCAATCCTTACCGCGCTTGGCGTCATCATCGGCATCGTTGCAGTGACGCTAATGGGGACCGCGATTGCCGGAATTCAGATCGGATTCGACAAGAGCATGGCGGTTTTCGGTGATGACGTTCTGTACGTCGAGCAATGGCCATGGAAGCAAGTAGATGATTGGTGGAATTATCGCGACCGCAAAAAAATCAAGACGGAATATGCAGAGCCACTCAATCGCATGATTGCGGGAGCGCCCAACTCGAATCTCCTCGAGGCGGTGCCGACGTCGAGCCTGATTCGCAGCGTTAAATACGGGGACAGCGAGGTGAACAACATTCTGATCAGAGGAACGGTGTCGGACTACATCATCACTTCCACGTTCGATTTCAAAGAGGGGCGTTTTTTCAACGAACTGGAATCTCGCGGCGGCGCCAATGTATGCGTGATCGGCTACGATGTGGCTGACGCACTTTTTCCCTCCGAAAGTCCGATCGACAAGTCGGTGCTGATCAGCGGACAGCCGTTCAAAGTAATCGGTGCGATCTCGCGACAAGGGTCATTTCTCGGACTTTTCAGTTTGGATGCAATTGTCGTGATGCCGTTGCCAGCATTCCAGAAGTACTTCAGCGCCAAGAGCGAATCGGACATCCTGGTAAAAGTGAAGGACAAAACCAAACTGGCTGAAGCAAGGGACGAGCTTACCGGATTAATGCGTCGCGTGCGCGGGTTGCCGCCGGAGAAAAAAGACGACTTCAGCATCAACGAACAACAGGCGCTGAAGAGCACGCTGGATCCGATCAAAAACTCGATCGCGATTGCGGGCCTTTTCGTGACCGGTCTCTCTCTTTTCGTCGGGGCAATCGGCATTATGAACATCACCTTTGTGAGCGTGAAGGAGCGCACGAAGGAAATTGGGACGCGCAAAGCGCTGGGGGCGCGCAGACGGACAATACTTCTTCAATTTCTTATCGAATCGACCGCGCTTTGTCTGCTCGGCGGATTCATCGGGCTCACGTTTGCTTATTTAATGTGTTTCGGCATCGGCAAAGCTTTCCCATCTTTTCCAATCCATTTTTCATTCAACCTGGTCATGGTAAGCATGATCGTTTCAATATTGACGGGCCTCTTTTCAGGCTTTGCCCCCGCCTGGTCGGCATCGCGCCTCGATCCAGTCACGGCGCTCAGGTATGAGTAGAATCTATTTGCCTGTGGCGGCGGTCTGCGACCGTCGCAAGCCTCTGGGTCGGGTAAATGCGACGGTCATCGACCGTCGTTACAAATAAAAATCGTCATGTTGTTCCGTGAGATCATAACGATGGCGTTGAGTTCGTTAGGGGCGAACAAATTGCGCGCTGCCTTAACCATGACCGGAATTACCATCGGCGTCTTCTCGGTTATTTCGGTGATGACCGCTATCGGGGCTCTGCAATCCTCCATCGAGAGCGGTATAAGCTTTCTCGGATCAAATATTTTCCAGTTCGCAAAATATCCGCCTAACATCAACGCGAGTGGAAACGTACAGAAGAAGTATCAAAACCGCCACAACATCACTTATCGCCAGGCGTTGCGATATTACACGCTGATGGAAGGCAGAGCGCGCGAGATTTGCCTCAAGACTTTCGATTTCAATGGGCAGGCGGTTTATAACGGAGTGAAAACAAGTCCCAGCCTGACGGTCGTCGGGACCAACCGAAGCTTTCTTGCCGCCAATGCCTACACTCTGGGCTATGGCCGCAATCTCAATGACGAAGACGTTGAATTCGCGCGCAGTGTTTTGGTTGTCGGCAAAATGATCGAGAAACGTTTGTTTCCTCACGAATCGCCGATTGGGAAGGTGATCCGGCTGAGCGGGCACACCTTTACAATTGTCGGCGTGCTCGCGGAGAAAGGCACCTCCTTCGGGCAAAGCCAGGACGATATTTGCATCCTGCCGATCACTCGATTTTTCGAAAATTACGGCGAAGCAAATCGAACAATCAACATCGCTACGCAATCATTCTCGCAGGAAACCTACAACGCGACGCTCGATAGAGGTATCGGCGCCATGCGGATTGCGCGCGGGCTGCGCCCCAATCAGGAAAATGATTTCGAGATTTATTCCAATGATTCGCTCAAGAGCGTATTCGTTTCAGTTGCCGGCGTCGTGCGCATCGGTGCGTTTGTCGTGAGCTTTATCGCTTTGCTGGCGGCAGGCATCGGCATCATGAACATCATGCTCGTTAGCGTCACAGAGAGGACCAAAGAAATCGGGGTGCGCAAATCGATCGGCGCCCGGAGTCGCGATATTCGGCGGCAATTCCTTACCGAAGCTGTTTTCATCTCGGAAGCGGGCGGAATTCTGGGAATTATTCTTGGAGTGCTCGGAGGCGATTTGCTCGCTATGTGGCTGAAGGTGGACATCATTTTCCCGTTCGGCTGGGCAATTGCCGGGCTGGTGGTCTGCTCGGCCATTGGGATCGGATTTGGTTTATATCCCGCCTATCGGGCGGCCGCCCTCGATCCCATCGAAGCGCTGCGCTACGAATAACGAATCAAAATCGCAAGACCGCACGCACTTCTCAACGAGGGTCGAGCATCTCTTGCTCTCGCTTGTGATCGTACTCATAATCGACAATTTACTTCTCGATCACGATTTACGAGCAGGAGCGCGAGCACGAATTGGCGGGCTGAGTTTCGCGACAGAATGCTGCGAGCTACGGGCAACCGCCCGCGCTCCTTTTAATCCAAACCGAGCGCTTGGAAGGTCGCATTGATATGTTTGAAATGAACATCCAGCGAGCAAAGCCGATCGATCTCCGAATCGGAAAGCCGGCTCGTGATCTCCGGCTCACGTTTCGCGTTCTCGACGAATGTCCCCTCGCCTTTCCAAGTCTTCATGGCAGCTCGTTGTACCGCCTCGTAAGCAGTCTTGCGTTCCGCGCCTGCGCGTGTGAGCGCGAGCAAGATCGACTGGCTGAAATAGAGACCCTTTGTAAGAGCGAGATTTTGCTCCATCCGTTCCGGATAAACCTGCAAGCTTTCCACCAGCTCGCGCAATTTCACCAGCATGTAGTCGAGCAACATGGATGAGTCGGGCAGAATAATTCTCTCGGCGCTTGAGTGACTGATATCGCGCTCGTGCCAAAGGGCTACATTTTCCAGCGCCACAATCGCATTCCCGCGAATCACGCGCGCCAAGCCGCTCAACCGTTCGCTGGTTATCGGATTGCGCTTATGCGGCATCGCCGAGCTGCCTTTTTGCCCTTCACCAAAAAATTCTTCCAGTTCGAGCACTTCAGTCCGCTGAAGATGACGAAACTCAGTCGCCCAACGATCGATGCTCGAAGCAATAAGCGCGAGCGTGGCACAAAATTCCGCGTGCCGGTCACGCTGCACGATTTGCGTGGAAAGAGTCGCCGGTCTTAATCCCAGCTTCTCGCAGACCGCGCGCTCAATGGCAGGATCGACATGAGCATGCGTGCCGACCGCGCCGCTTATTTTGCCGACGCGAATGCGTTCGCGGGTTTGGCTGAGACGTTCTTCCGCGCGCCCGAATTCGTCGAACATCAACGCGAGCTTTAGTCCAAACGTGATCGGCTCTGCGTGGACGCCATGGCTTCGCCCGATCATTGGAGTCATTTTGAACCGCCGCGCCTGGCCAGCGACTGCCGCACGCAGTTTTTTGAGATCATCGAGGAGAATCGTCGCCGACTCTGTCAGTTGCACCGCCAGCGTCGTGTCCAGGATATCTGACGAAGTTAACCCTTGATGGATCCAGCGCGCTGCCGGTCCCACGGACTCAGCAACGTTTTCGAGAAAGGCAATGACGTCGTGATTTGTTCGTTTTTCGATCCTCGCGATTTCAGCAATTGAGAATCGCGCCCGCTTCCGAATTTCGGCTGCGTCCTCCTTCGGAATTTGGCCAAGTTCGGCCATCGCTTCGCAGGCAAGTACCTCGATCTCCAGCCAAATCTGAAACTTGCGCTCGTCCGACCAAATCTTGCGCATTTCAGGCTGAGAATAACGATCGATCACTTTAGCAAGATAAAAGCGAGCGGCTTGAGCGAAAAGCGTTTTGTTAATTTCGTTAACATCTCTGCCCTAGCGGGATGAAAACTTAGAGCCCCTTTGGCAGCGACTGCTTCGATTTTCGGACGGCAGTTTGGTGGAAAACCGCTAAAGAGATTACCAAGCGTCGTTCGCTTTCGGATTGTCGAACTTGGCCACCGAATTTGGCCGCTCAACAAACGCGTGCGCGCAGAAAACGTCCGTTGTCTTGCAAACGCACCCGGCCGCTGGCGAAAAGGTCCGCGACTGTTGCGACCGTCTCTTTGCTGCTGCTCGCAGACGAACTTACCGCCAGGATGAGATCACCCAGCGAAAGCCTAGTGCGCGGCTTCAAGATTTGGCGATTTCTTTTCATATCGTGCCCGTTTCCATTCGTAGCAACTCTAATGCCATCACCTATTGTGAATACCTCATCCATGACCCGTTGTGCAGTTATCCCATTCTTATACACTTTGAAACTGACCGTTGAGCGACACTTTTGTTCAATTTTCGAACATAAGGTCTTCGACGGGCCGATCGAGAAACGCGCTATCTCAGCGTCTCAACCGGCGCTGATTTCGGCGCGGTTAATTTCATAGCGACGAAATAAAGGACGCAAACCAGCAGCACCGCTCCGACGATCGGGAAAGATTGGGATTTCGTCGCCTTGATAATCGCGTCCGCATCCTGCAACTGCGCGGAAGTCAGCTTCGCGCCGACACGTCCGCCGAGCCAGGCCAGCACGCTGCACCAAGCGCCCGCGCCGATAAGCGTGAGGAGACTGAATTTCAAAAAACCCATCCGGACGATTCCCGCCGGAATGGAAATGAGATGGCGAATCACCGGAAGCAAGCGCGCAAAGAAAATGCCGCCGGCCTCATAGCGGCGCAGAAAAACTTCCGCGCGAGCCAGCTTGTCCGGCGGCACGAAAAAGTACTTGCCCCATCGCAGTATCGCCGGGCGACCCAGCCAGCGCGCGACCCAATACATAATGGCCGAGCCGAACCACGATCCCAGCGTTCCCGCAATGACCACGCCCACGAGCGACATTCCCGTGCCTTGCTGCGTCGCCGCCACGATCGCGGCGGGCGGAATCACCACTTCGCTCGGGATGGGAAAAACGGTGCTCTCGAGCGCCATCAGCCAAAAAACCGCGACGTAGCCGCCGGTCAGCACCCAGTGAAACCAAACTTCAAGAAGATGATGCATATTGTCAATCCTAGCCAAGTCGAGGAATCTCTCGATGTCGAGCTGCGATCGGTTCGCCGTAGTTCAATCCAAAATCTAAAATTCGCAATCCGAAATTCACCATGTCGATCTACCGCCGCGTTCTCCGTTATTACCGCCCGTTCCTAGGGCAGACGATCTTTGGATTGTTTCTTTCGCTGATAGGCATTGGCCTGAACTTGCTCAAACCGTGGCCGTTTAAAGTGATCGTCGACGATTTTTTACGCGCGGGCCCGGCAATACGCAGCGATTGGCGTATTTGGATCCCTCTGCTCTGCCTGGCGCTGGTCGCGATCCAAGTCCTCTGGGGAATCATCAATTGGATCACAAATTATCTTTTCGTGAAAATCGGCCTACAGGCGCTGCTCAAGTTGCGCACCGACCTTTACTCGTATCTGCAATCGCTTTCGCTTAAATATCACGACGCGCGGCGTTCGAGCGATTCCAGTTTCCGCGTGGCGTACGATTCCCAATCGATCCAGACAATTTACAACAAAGGCTTCACAAACATCTTCGGCTCGACACTCACATTGATAGGAACGTTTGTCATCATGCTGCGGCTGGATTGGCAGTTAACATTGGTTTCGCTAGCCATTGTCCCTTTGATTGTCGGCACGATTTATATTTTCGCGCATCGGATTCGTCGTGAATCGACATCCATTCAGGAACAGGAGAGCGCTATGCTGGCGCAAGCGCAAGAGGGCCTGAGCTCGATCCGAATGGTACACGCGTTTGGGCGCGAGGAATTTGAAGTGCGCCAATTCCAGCAACAAGCCCGGCAAAGCCTGCAAGCGAATCTGCGGCTCACTTTGACGAATGTGAACAGCGCGCTGGTCATCAGCACACTCATGGTGGTTGGCACGGCGGCAATGTATTACGTGGGAACGTTGCATGTTCTCGCTGGCAGACTCACCCTCGGTTCGCTTCTCGTCTTTAGCGCGTATCTGCTGATGCTTTATCAGCCGCTCGAGTCGCTGACTTACACAACCTGGGCAATGGAGGGCGCCACCGCCGGCGCAAAACGGTGCTTCGAAGTCCTGGATCGCCAGGATGATGTGGTTGATTCACAAAATGCGATTGCAATTTCATCCGCGCAAGGCGCGATTGCATTCAACTCGGTAAGTTTTGGTTATGGGGAAGACCGAATTGTGTTGCGCGATATCAATCTTCGCATCGATCCGAATCAGATCGTCGGCCTCGTAGGCGGCACCGGAGCTGGCAAAAGCACGCTGTTTAGTTTAGTGCCACGATTTTACGATCCCACGACAGGCTCGATCACCCTCGACGGACGCGATCTTCGCGAGATCACGAAAAGGACTCTGCGGGCGCAGATCGCGATCGTCTTACAAGACACGCTGCTTTTTTCAACAACAGTGCGAGAGAACATCGCTTATGGCCGGCCAGACGCGACAGAAGAAGAAATCATCGATGCAGCACGCCGCGCGCAGGCCGACGATTTCATTCGACAATTGCCGAACGGCTACGCAAGTCCTGTCGGCGAACGGGGCGGACATTTGAGCGTCGGTCAACGGCAGCGCATCGGCATCGCCCGCGCTTTTTTGAAAAATGCACCGATTTTGCTGCTCGACGAACCCACTTCAGCGCTCGATCCGACAACGGAATCGGCGATCATGGACACCATCAAAGAATTGATGCGGGGCCGGACCACGTTGATCGCGACCCATCGCCTGGCAACGATCCATGGTGTGGATCAAATCGTCGTGCTCGAACATGGACGCATCGTTGAGAAAGGTCCCGGCCCGGAACTGATCGCGCGCGGCGGTGTTTACGCGAAACTTTACAGCTCGGGAAAATTTCCTTCATGATGGTGGCCCAAGTTTCTAACTTGCGATCAAATGAGAAGATCGGTTGTAAACTTGCCCCGTAATTATGAGCAACGTCAGGGCAGATCGACATGTCGAGGGCGATTGGTGGTCGCATCCCATTCCGGACAACGTGGAGTTTGGCGAAGGATTTTATTGCGAGAGCGCTCAGATTTTTCGTCAGCTACGCAGCAAAAAGCCGGGTGCGGTGATCATCGGCAAACATGTTTCGTGTTATGCCGGCTGCTCGTTCTCTGTCGGCGAGAACGGCCGCTGTACAATCGGTGATTTCACTCTGCTCAATGGCGCACTCATCATGGCGGAGGAGAAGATCGACATCGGGTCGCACTGCCTGATTTCGTGGAACGTCGGCATCGCCGATTCCGACTTTCATCCTCTGGAGCCCGCGCAACGTGTGATTGACGCGCAAGCGCTTGCCCCCTATTTCGAAAATCGTCCGCCGCGTCCGAAGTTAAAAACCGCTCCCGTAAAAATCGGGGATAATGTCTGGATCGGCATGAACGCGACCATTTTAAAAGCCGTGATCATCGGCGAGAACTCGGTCGTGGCCGCAGGGGCTGTAGTCACCAGAAGCGTCCCGCCGAATACGGTGGTCGCGGGAAATCCCGCCATTGTCGTTAAGCAATTTGAAGCGTGATTCAATTTAACATCGAAAATCCGACGTCGAACATCCAACGCCGAACGCTCTGTCTTCGATGTTCGATGTTGGATGTTGAGTGTTGGATGTTTTCTTTCTCATGAAGCGCAAGCGAATCGTGGTCATGGGCTTCATGGGTTCGATGCCTATTGCCGGCGTAATCTGGCAGCACATCCATTATCTCGTCGGACTGCAACGGCTGGGTCACGACGTATATTACATCGAAGACTCGGCACGGCTTCCGTACAATCCGGAGACGTTCGAAGTCAATAATGAATTCGATTACGCGACGCGGGTTCTCAATCGCTTGTCGCAAGAATTCGGATTCAAAAAACGCTGGGCATTTTGCGCACGTTATCTGCCTCGCAATCCAACTGCCGGCCTGCCGCTAAAAAAAATCCGGCAGCTCTATCGGGATGCCGATGCCATCCTGAATATTTGCGGCGCGCAGGAGCTCAACGACGACCTGCTCGTTTCTGATCGCATCCTTTACATCGAGAGCGATCCCGGGGTTGAGCAAATCAAGATCGACAAAGGCGTAAGATCGACAATCGATTATTTGCGGCGTCATCGCGCGCTTTTTACATTTGGTGAAAATGTGGGAACAAAGAGTTTTCCAGTGCCGGCGCATGGACTTAAATGGCTGCCAACGCGCCAACCGGTTGTAACCGGCTTGTGGAAAACGAACCGTCCCGCTTCCCGCGCCACGGTTTTCACGTCGGTCGCGAATTGGTCCACGAGCGGTTTGAAAGACATTACGTGGCGCGGCGAGAAATATCTTTGGAGCAAGTCGCGCGAATTCTTGCGTTTTATCTCGGCACCGAAAAAATCAGGAGAACCATTTGAACTGGCGACCAATATCAAAGATACGAAGACGCGAGCGAGATTTGAGCGAAACGGCTGGTGTCTTCGCTGCCCGCTTCAACTGAGCGTCGATTACTGGCTTTATCGCGACTACATCCAGCGCTCGAAAGGCGAGTTTACCGTCGCCAAAGATCAATACGTTCGTCTAAACACCGGCTGGTTCAGCGATCGGAGCGCCTGCTACCTCGCTGCGGGTCGCCCGGTCATAATTCAGGAAACCGGCTTTACCAAAACCTACGGCGGCAACGCAGGACTTCTGTCATTTCGATCGTTGGGGGAAATTGTCGAGGCGGTGAAAGCAATCAATGCGGATTACGCGAAACATTCCCGTGCTGCTCGCGCTGTGGCGCGTGAATTTTTTGAAGCGGAGGAAGTCCTCAGATCAATTCTCGATCGCGCTGGAATTTGATTTCTCTACTTTCACCCGCGACCCGCGACAAAACGGCGAAGAGCACGAATAACGATTAGTTATTTGCCTCTAGCCGCTCGCAGATGTTGAACGCCGAGCGCATGTAGCATGTCAGTTCTGTCCGAACGGCCACTTGCGAATGCGAATTCCGATCTTAATTTTGGATTACTCTGTCTGATTTTCCAGCCTTTCCGCCCATGAAGCGTACTCTGATTTTTGTTTACGTTGCTTTGCTGCTTGGCCCGGCATCGTACGCACAGCAAGACAGCCCGGCGCCCCCCCCTATGGAGGCGCAAGCGCCACGACCGGCGCTTCCATCGAGATCGAGCCCACCCGCACAGGCAGTCGTTCCAGTGCCGGTTCCGATTGCGCCGCCAAAGCCAAACGGGCCGGTCCAAAAAAGTCTCGTCCGGATCACAGCAACGGCAGTGGAACCAGATTACAAAGCGCCGTGGAATGCCGGAGCGATTCAACGTGGTGTCGGCGCCGGTTTTGTGATTGAAGGCAATCGCATCCTGACCAATGCCCATGTAGTGAGTAACAGCCGCTATCTCACCGTGGAGCGCGACGGCGATCCTAATAAGTATCCCGCAAAAGTGCTGTTCATCGCCAATGATTGCGATCTCGCGCTTATCACTGTGGACGCGCCGAATTTTTTCAAGAACATGGTGCCGCTAAAATTCGGCGGAATTCCTGCGCTTGAATCGACCGTGTCGGCTTACGGTTATCCAATCGGCGGGGAGCGGATGTCGGTCACGACGGGAATAGTGTCGCGAATCGATTTTCAGCTCTACACTCATTCGTCGATCGATCAGCACCTCGCGGTTCAGATCAGCGCACAGATCAATCCAGGTAACAGCGGCGGACCGGTAATGCAAAACGGCAAGGTAATCGGGGTTGCGTTTCAAGGTTACAGCGGCGATGTCGCGCAAGGCGTCGCCTACATGATTCCTACTCCGGTTATCAACCGATTTCTAAAGGATGTCAGCAATGGGCATTACGACAAATATGTCGATCTCGCGATTAGTTATTCGAAGTTGCAAAACCCGGCCCAGAGAAAGTTTCTCGGATTGAAAGATGACAACCGCGGCGTGCTCGTCAGCACGGTGGTCGAGGCTGGGCCATCGGCCAACGTTCTTCGGTCCGGGGACGTTCTTCTCACAATCGACGATCATCCCATCGCCAGTGACGGGAATGTTGAGCTGGAAGGCGAGCCCGCGGACTTTCAAGAAGTAGTGGAGCGGAAATTCAAAGGGGGCTCGGTTAAGCTCGACATCTGGCGTGACAAGCAGCCTATGACTGTGAAGATCGAGTTTGTAAAAACGGCATGGCCTTATCTGATTCAAGGTCACAGTTATGATGTGCGTCCCCGCTACGTGCTTTACGGCGGCTTGCTCTTTCAGCCGTTGAATCTCGACTTGCTCGAAGCCAATCGGTCAACTGATCTGCGCCTCCGTCATTTTTTTGAATACTTCATTTTGGAACAACTTTATCTGCAGCATCCCGATGTCATTGTGTTAGCCAATATTTTGCCGGACCCGATCAATACGTATCTCGCGCCGTACCGCGGCGGGATTGTGGATGAAATAAACGGCAAGAAAATTCGAACGCTCGATGATCTGGCGAACAGCTTTGCCGAAGCGCCAGAGCGTATTGTCATTCGGATGATCGGCGACGGTCCTCCGTTAGTGCTTGATCGCAACACAGTGGAAGCTGCACGCGAGCGGATCAAAACGCGTTACAATGTGTTGAAAGAGCAAAATCTCGAAGAACAACCGGGGTCAAACACTCCGAAGCAGGCGAACAAAATCTAAAAATTGTGACAAAGCATTCTGCTATTACGCTTGGAATCGTTCTTGTCGCAGCCTCCGGGGCGCTGGCAAAAAAAGAATCCGCCGTGCCGGCGACGCTGAGTAAGCAAAAGCAGCTGGCGCTGGTCCGGGTAAATGTGACCGGGCAGTCGTACGATTATTTTCGGCCCTGGCAAAAGAAAGCGCCGATTTCGAAGCGCGCACTTGGCGCTGTTCTCTCGAAAGGCCGGGTCCTGGTGACCGCAGATTTGGTGACGAATCAAAACTATGTCGAACTCGAGCGCGCGGAATCCGGAGAAAAAACTGCGGCCAAAGTGCAGGTGATCGATTATGAGGCCAACCTGGCCTTGCTCGAGCCAGTGGAGAAAACATTCCTCGATGGAATCACTCCGCTTGAGATCACGCCCGACACGGTGGTCGGCGATCGGCTCGCCGCGTGGCAACTCGAGCCCACCGGTGCTTTGGTTGCCACGGAAGGCTTGGTGACAACTGTGCAAATGACCCCATATCCGATCGATATCGGAGAATTTCTCACTTACCGCGTCAGCATCCCAATGCAGTATCGAGAAAACAGCTACACGGTGCCGCTGGTGAAGAACAACAAGCTCGCCGGCTTGCTGCTGCGCTACGATTCGCGTTCGCAGCTGCTCGACGCCATTCCGGCACCCATCATCACCCATTTTTTGAAGGAAGCTGAGAACCAGAATTATCGCGGCTTTCCGGCCGCTGGTTTCTCATTTTTTCCAACACGCGATCCGGAGCTGCGCGAGTTCTCCGGGGAAACAGGCAAAGGCGGCGGCGTTTATATTACCAACGTGGAACCGAATACGCCGGCAATGAAAGCCGGCCTGCAGATTGGCGATATTGTGACAGCGGTCGCGAATAACGAGATCGATCAAAATGGTAACTATGTCGATCCACTCTACGGCAAGATCGAATTCACAAATCTCTTAACTGCCCACGCTTATTCGGGTGATGTTGTCCCTTTTCGCATCCAGCGTAAGGGCAAGCCGATGCAACTGAATGTGACGCTCGAGCATCGAGACGCCAAAGACTATGTTAGTCCGCCGTATAATTTCGATCAGCCGCCCCGCTATTATGTCGTCGGCGGTCTCATTTTTCAGGAGCTTTCCCGCCAATATCTCAAAGAATGGGGGCCGGCCTGGCAAAGAGAAGCCCCGCAGCGCTTGGTTTATCTCGACCATTTCCAGTCAGAGCTTTTTCCACAGGGAAATCGCCGTGTCGTCATCCTTAGCCAGGTCTTGCCAGCCAATAGCACAATCGGCTACGACGACCTTTCCTATTTGACGGTCACAAGAGTGAACGGCAAAGAAATCAAATCGTTAGGTGATCTGGCCGAAGCGGTGAAACAGCCGATCGAAGGCGGCTTCATCAAAATCGAGACTGAGGAAGATCCCAAACAGATCGAGCTCGACGCATCACAAGTCGCCGCCGAAGCGCCCAATCTCCAGGAAAACTACGGCATCTCGGCCCTGCATCGTCTCGATTGAGGTGGTGCCGGCCGAAAAAGGGTGGCAGCTTGTGCTCCCCCTCTACACTTCGCTGCTCTGTGAGATCGGCCGCGGCCTCGTCAAAAACCGCTCCACTTCTTCGTTGTAGGTCTGGAACGGGTCGCCCATTACGAGAAAATCGCGACTGTCGCACGCAATTGAATCCCAATTAATGACGTACGGGAAATCGCATTTTTGGAAAAAAGCCACTGCATGCGCCCGGCCTGACGCGCGCGTATTGGCCGGAGCAACACGTGTCGCGCCTGGACGGCGGACGCTGTTGTTCCATTCCACGATTCGCTTCCCCGGGGTGACGCCGAAGAATAACCCCCGGACCGGATCGATGTTGTGATATTCGAGGTCGATGCTTTGCAGCCACGGATGATCCCAGCTCAATTTTTCCGCCTCCATAAATGTTTCGAGCAACCATTTTTTGGTGATCCAATCGACACCGCCGATCAGTGACTGATGGTTTTGCTCGAGTGATTCAAGGACGAAGCCCCAGCTTTCCAGCAGCCAGTTGGTTTCCGCGTTCCTGTCGCGCAAATATTCTTGCGCCAGTCGATGAAATTCCCATTGCACGTCGAGCCCGCCGATAGTTTTGCCATCCTCCAGATGGACAATCCACCGGTGCGTGGCATCGCGTGAGATGTC
>WNFP01003441.1_pt1 | contig 14487 bp, 13 predicted proteins | sample 5400201 | NCBI WGS metagenome assembly WNFP01 (sample SAMN13153355, study PRJNA577476) | soil metagenome | isolation source: 115 cm saprolite under Madrone tree | place: USA:California | collected 2016-06-14
GACGGAGTTCGCGATCGTCGTTCCTAAGCGATCCTGGTTCGAAATTTCTCTGTGAAAAGTAGAAAAGCAGGAACAAAGAAGAAAGAACTAAGAAAAAAGGAGAGGGTATCCAAACAGCCGAGCTCGACCGCCGAGATCAGGTGACTGCGTCTAGTGCCTGCGCCCAATTCCCACCGAAAGGTGAGAACGAGGACGATTACCAGGTGGCAGCACCTACTGAATCAAGTACACCCACCTTGCACCGAGCGACAATCGCTCAACAAAGAGTGCGGATGGAAGGGTGGCGACAGAGGCGGCTTGGCTCATTGGGAATAATTTGAAAAAAGAAACAACAAAGAAGAGGAAAAAACAAAAGGAAAGGAAAAAACAAAAGGAAGGACTTGACACTCACCGGCCTTCTCATGGAAGGAGTTAGGCCGCCACTGCTGAGGTGCAAATGGGTTCCTAGACAGCTATCCGTCTGCAAGTCGATTCATAGCGTCCGCTTCTAAGTAAACTTGTCTCCAATCATCGAGAAACTCGGCACCCAACGACTTGTAGAATTTAATTGCCGACTCATTCCAGTCCAGGACTTCCCAGCGAATTCCAACGGAGCCTTCCTGCCGGGCAACGCGAGCAACCTCAGACAGAAGCGCTCTTCCTATCCCTCGGCCGCGAAATGCTTCCCTCACGAAGAGGTCTTCCAAGAAGATGCCGGGACCCTTCCAGCTTGAATAGAAGCCAAAAAAGAGCGCATAGCCAATCGCTTGTCCTCCCCAGTCCGCAATCAGAGCGCGGAACTTTGGTTGAGATTCAAAACCGTCCTTAATCAGCGTGTCTTCCTTAATCACGACTGCATTGGGTTGGCGCTCGTACTCCGCCAGTTCGCGAATAAATTTCAGCAGCAACGGGGCATCAGTGACAGTGGCAGGACGAATTAGCAGCATTTAGGATTTCTCCATTACGCAAACGTAGTTTATTCACAATTAAGCGGGTCGCAAACTGCCTGCAAGATGCTCTCGGGCATGGTCCTGTTCACGAGGACGAGTCGTGGACAGATGTTAGTAGCGGATAGGCCAATTCTGCAAACGTAGGTACCCTCGAGTTGACCCAGGTGGCGACGGCCCCGGATCTGTTACGAATCACACTTGGAGAGGATGGATTTGCACTATACTGCCGAGCGATGGCGCTTTACCAAGTACCGAAACGCAGCCCATATAAGCAAACCCTTTATATCTTCAGCGGAGGTGCAATACTTTCGCTGCTAGGCATTCTGTTATTTTCCCTTTTTGAGCCAGCAGGACTCAGCGATTCAATAGCACATTCGATTGGATGGGCGGCGGGAGTAATCATGGTGGCTTCAGTTCTGGGTTTGACTCTGCTTTCCGTGAAAGACGCCACCTGGAAGCTGAAGCGGAAACTTAGGTTCGACGTGTCCGATGGCAAGATAATTCAAAGTAGTAATGATACTGCGGCGGTTGAAATCCCCTTGAACAATATCGAGTCTCTTCACGAATATCGGGGTTTGCTGCTGGTAAAGGGCGGGGAACCAAGACAGCAAATGTCGGTACCGCGGGAAATAAACGACTTCGAGGTGCTTAAACGCGAATTGACCTCGTATCATCCAATTACTGTTTTTAAAGCAAAAGTTAATCCGTTTTCATATCTGCCAGTTATCTTGATAATTGTCGCTTGGTTTTTATTGCTCACTTCTCACGCTCGGCCCGTCGTCTTGGTTGCCGGAATCGCTGCCCTCGGCCTGCAGGCAGCAGGGGCGTACTCGTTACTACGTGCGTTTCGTGGCAAGTCGAATCCAAAGTTTATCGTGCCAATACTTGTTTTCACGTGGCTGCTCATTGCAGTTATCGTTTTCCAGCGAATCAAATCTGTGTTGTGAAATCTGAGGGATTGAAATTACCCTTCTTCGCCTTGGACTTGCTCAACCATATAGTTCGACTAGTTATCTTTCCGTTTTCCGACCATCCGGACCACAACGGCGTCAGACGACCTCGGCGGTCCAACTTTGCGTGGCGAAATGAGCGAAAAGGGACGGAAGCATAAAGTGTACGTTTATTATTCTGCCCAGTGAACTTGTCTCGGAGGGCAAGAGAAGCAAGGCGTCACTATTCTAAAGAATTTGCTCTTACCACCGCCAAATTGATCGCCGGTATTCCGCGATAGCTTCCCTCTCTAGCAGCTCTGCGGGTCAACTTCGAGGGGGTATTGTTGTTCACCCCAGCGACGCGTTGACGGGCGAAGAGAAAGCGGCAATACTGGCGAGCGATGATTGGACAGCTTCGCGGCAGGCTTGCCGATAAACGCCCCAACCAGGTCATGGTGGATGTCGGCGGTGTGGGTTATCTGGTCGCCGTGCCGCTTTCCACTTACGCCGCGCTCGGCGAACTGCACACTGAAGTCACCCTGCTGATCCATACTCACGTTCGCGAAGACGCACTCTCGCTCTATGGGTTTCTTTCATCGCGCGAAAAGCATTTTTTCGAGCTACTTCTCGGTGCTTCGGGCGTCGGCCCGTCACTGGCGCTGAAAATTCTTTCCGGGATGAGCGTCGAAGAACTCGTACCCGCGATTCGCACCGGAGATCTTTCCCGGCTGACAAAAATTCCCGGTGTCGGCCGCAAGACCGCCGAGCGCATGGTGGTCGAACTCAAGGACAAGCTCGGAGCCGTCACGAATGCCGAAGAAAAAATCCCCGCTTCGAAAGCCGGAGTGGAAGCTGATGTCGTCTCCGCGCTTACCAATCTCGGTTACGATGGACGGGCCGCGGAAAATGCCGTCTCGGAAGGCAAGCGTTCGGTCGGAGTTTCCAGCTTCGAAAAGCTATTGAAAGCCGCGCTGCAGGAATTAAGTGGGACGCAAGGAAAGCACGTCGCTGCGGGAAGTTAATTTTCACATCAACAACGGGGCGTGCGAGCCCGGATCAGAGGATTTGTGGCGGACGGAACCGCAAAACGTATGACCTCATACAAGAATAAGGATGACTTCGGCCGCCCGGAACGCATTGTATCCGCCGCTGCTCACGACGAAGATCTGCGCCTCGACGCCAGCGTTCGCCCGAAAACTCTCAACGAATACATCGGCCAAAAGCGCGTGAAAGAAAATATCTCCATCGCGCTTGAGGCCGCGCGCAATCGCGGCGAAGCCCTCGATCACGTGCTGCTCTATGGCCCGCCCGGCCTGGGCAAAACCACACTCGCGCAAATTATCGCCAATGAACTGAAGGTCCCAATCAAAACCAGCGCCGGTCCGCTACTCGAACGCAAAGGCGATCTCACCGCCATCCTCACTTCGCTCGAATTGCGCGAGGTTTTCTTCCTGGACGAAATTCACCGTCTGCAGGCTGCTGTCGAAGAAGTTCTTTATCCCGCGATGGAGGATTTTCGCGTCGACCTGGTCATCGGCCAGGGACCCGGCGCGCGCATCCATCCCTTTCATCTCAATCACTTCACGCTGATCGGAGCCACGACCCGTGCGGGTCTCATCACCGCCCCGCTGCGTTCGCGCTTCGGCATCGTGCATCGTCTTGATTTTTATGAACCGGCAGATTTGCTCATCATCATCAATCGTTCGGCAAAAATTCTGAACATCCAGATGGAAGAGGGTGGCGCGGAAGAAATTGCCCGCCGTTGCCGGGGCACGCCCCGCATCGCCAATCGTTTACTGCGCCGCGCGCGCGATTTTGCCGAAGTGCGCGCCGCCGGAAAAATTACCCGTGCTGTCGCGCAGGAAGCTCTTGCCATGCTCGGCGTGGACGAAAGCGGTCTCGATGAAGTGGACCGCAACTTGATGCTGGCGTTGCTCGATAAATATTCCGGCGGTCCCGTTGGCCTCGGCACTCTCGCCGCCGCGCTTTCCGAAGAAGAAGACGCCATCGAGGAAATTTACGAACCATACCTGATGCAGATCGGCATGATCGATCGCACGCCGCGCGGCCGCGTCGCGACGCCGCGCGCCTATGAATATTTCGACAGGGAATTGCCACGTCGCCAGCCACGCTTATTCTAGCGGACATCGACTGATAGAATTATTACGCGAAGCAGTTTTGCATTCGTCATTCCGAGCGCAGCGAGGAAGCTCTCTTGACTCAAACACTCGTCTACCTATCGCTCGGTTCGAATCTAGGCGATCGCGCTGCGAATTTGCGAGCCGCCATCGCCGCGCTGCCTTCCGCAAATTTCAATGTACAGAAAGTTTCTTCCTTCTACGAAACCGAACCCGTCGATTATCTCGATCAACCGTGGTTCCTCAATTGCGTCGTCGCAGGCGAAACGGATTCGCAGCCCATCGATCTTTTGCGCTCCCTCCGCGCCATCGAATCCCAACTCGGCAGCAAAAAAGCCTTCGCCAAAGGACCGCGCCTCCTCGATATAGATATTCTTCTCTTCGGCAATCAATCGCTCGACACTTCCGAATTGCAAATCCCGCATCCCCGCATGCTCGAACGGAAGTTCGTTCTCGCGCCGCTTGCCGAAATCGCGCCGCAGCTAAAACTCCCACAGTGGACCGGTAATGTGAGCGACCTCCTCGCCCAAACGCCGGACAATAGCCGCGTCACCCGGCTGTAGCGCGGGAGCGTGCAGCGGAGTGTCGCTCGTTGGCGCGCGCGCTGCGCCCGGCGGTCTCACGCCGGCAAATTTGAAGTTTAAGACCGATTTTTATCGGATTCGCCTGATGTGTGGGGAAAAGGAGATCGCTCCGATTCATCCGGGGGAAATTCCTGCGGCGTTTGCTCTTAGAAATTACGGCGTAAATTTCACGGACTCCGCAGCCTTCGGCGACTATATGTACCCGCCCGATGCCATCTCTCCAAACTGCGGCCAACAGCGCCTGGAAATCTTTCCTTCCAAGAATTCGACAGAGCCGGTGGTGAAGATATTCGATCCCAGCACCGTCCAAAGTGTGTAGACAGATTTCGAAGCGTTCCTGACCGTAACCGCGGCGCCCGTACTGGCGCCGCCAATTACGGATCCAGCAGCCAAAACTCCCGACAAGCACCGATTCTTGCCGGCGTGCGGCAGAGAATTCAAGTACCGTTTATCGCACAGGATCTCCCAGGTTGGTCCGCAGCTTTCCCCGCTTGTTACGCGAACTCTCCGCCTCTTGTTTCTCGTACTCCGCCAACTCTTCCTCCGAATACGAATACTCATCACGCGACGCAAACATCGAAGTCGTCCGGCTGGCTTCGCGTTTCTTCTTCCGCAGCCCGCCAAACTCGTACCGCACCTGCCGCAGCGGGGCCGCAATCGCGTTCACTTCCACCAGCAGGTCGCTCACTTTTTCCAGAAAGTCGTGCAGGTGATACGGGCGCACCACATAAGGCAGCCGCGCCTTTTCCAAGGTGCCCACAAACTGGCTTCCCGCCATCTCCGGCACCAAAAACAATCCGCGCACTCGCCCGCCTTCTTCCGGCGGCACACTCGCCAGTTCGCGCAACGTCAAATAACCCGGCGAATCGATTCCCAGGAGCGCGATATTCGCGATTACCAGAGACCATTCGCCGGTTTTCAATTCGGTCAAAAGTAGTTTTGCGTCCGCGACAATCCGCACCCGCCAGCCTTCGGAGTCCAGCACCTGCCGCAACGCCGTCGCGCTTGGACCTTCTTGGTCCAATACCAGAATATTCACCGCCTTCGGTTCTACAGGGAGAGGGGACGCCATACTACAAGTGTAGTTCTCGCATACCGCAGCGACCGCAACTCCCTCCGCGCGGCAGCCAAAGCGCTACCTGTACCAAAGGGCTACTGCTGGGGCTACTGCTGGGGCTACTGCTTCGACCCGGTCGTCTGGCCTTCCACCATTTGCAGCAGAATATCCGCCTTTACCGGATTGCCCTGCGTAATCACACGATATGCAGTCGTATTCATGAACATGAGTTGGTCAGCTACCGTGATTCGCGCGCTCAAAGCATACGTGTGTTTCGGATCGATCTTTGCTGCGTCGTAGTGTAGTTCGAACGGCAGCGGCACCTGGTGTCCCGCAAACGTGAATTTCTGCTCCGCAATCACTGTTGCCTGCTCACCTGCCCCATCGGGCCCGTCCGATACCGACACATCCTGCAGTTGCATCGTCAGCACTGCATTCTCCGGCATCGCAATGCGCTCGCGATAGGCCACCGTCCCACTGACCGCCGACGCTGGAACCGCCGGCTTCTCGAGTTTGCAGTTCTCCGCCAGCCGCACCGGCTGCTCTTCTTTCGTCTCGTCCTGTAGAAATCCTTCTTCGCCCTGGCTCCACCAAACCGTTTTTCCGTCCGAATATTTTGTTCCCGATGGCGCTTCCACCTGTTTCATTGAGTACGACTTGCCACCAAACACCACCCGCGCATTTCGCTCGCGCAAATACACCATCACTTTCCCGCCGTCGCAGCTGTACGAAAATTTATGCATCATCGGCATGCGATGCGATTTGGGACCTGAAGGCGCCGCAGGTGGCATCTCCTGCGCCTTCATCATCGGCGTCGTCCGCGACACTCCGCCGCAAAACAGCAGCGCCGTCGCCAACAGAATCGGCTTCCACACGGCTTACTCTCCCACCACCAATTCGCTTCCCGCGCGCACGCGCTTGTAGCCCGACCCGTCCCAGAAAACCCTGCAAATCACCGGTGCCTTCTCCCGATTCGTGAAAAAAATCTGGATCGCGTCGCGCGACCACTCCGCCGCCTGTGCAAACACGTTCGCTGGCGTCACGTCCACTCGTCGTTTCGATTTCAGCTCATACAAAAACGCCGCTCCGCCCATCCCCGTTTTTGCATCCGTCGGCATCCCCGCTTTCGGATGCGCAACATATGCTGTCACCATCAGCAAATCCGCATTCACCGGATTCGCCCGAATGGTGTCCGAACTCATCACTTCATATCCGTCACCGTATACCTCGCGAATCGCCATCGCCGTCGGCGGGCTCTCCGTCCGCAAAAAATAAAGTTTCGTATCGTCGGACGCCAGCACCGTGTGCGCGTCCGCCCATCCGTGCAGCGCCCAAACCCCGCCGGTGCTTAATTGCAGCGCTTTTTCCGGCGAGCCAGCTGGCATTGTCCACACCGTCCAGTCCTGCCCGGTCGATCTCATAAACGCGATCCGCGACTCATCCGGCGACCAGAACGCTCGTTGCACCAGTCCCCGCATCAACTCGGTGCTCTTTCCGCTTCCGGCGTCGTACATCACAATCGTCCGGTCTTTCCCTTGTTCCTCTCTTGTGAATAGCAGCCGCTTGCCATCGCGCGAAAGCGAAAGCTGGCTTCCTGCGGGGGCCACAATTTTCGCCACGCCGCTTCGCATCAGCACCACTTTCCCCGTCGCATCGATAAACGCCATCGCCACCGGCGCCTTGAACCCCGTAATCGGCGGCGGCACCACTTTCTTTTTCTCCGGATCATCTTCGTCCAGATTCTTCTGTTTGAACTCCGGAAACTCTTCCGCAGCAACCTTCGAGCAGCCGTTCAGCGCGCCGATCTGCGCGTGCGTCACGATCGCGCGAAATGAATATTTGGTTTCCGCCAGTCCTTCCGTACAAGCTTCCCGCGACAACCGCACGGTCACGTCCGCGCCCGTTCCTGTGTCCTTGGCGCGATATGTCCAGACCGTTCCCGAATCGTCCGCTGCGATTTCTCCCGGCTCCAGCGTGATCGGCGGATATCCTGCCCGTTCCAGCCGCTCCGCTCCCTTCATCCCGATCCGCACCCTCCATCCCGGTTCCACTCCCGATGCGATCAGCAAAATCGGAAAGTGCTTCGATTGCGGCGCAGCAGGCGCAGGAGCCGCTTGCCCAACGCCCGGCTTCTTGGCCGCCCCGCCGTTGGCCGGCGCTTGCGCAGCCGGGTTCGCAGGTGCCTGTCCCAACGCGGGGACCGCGAAGGTCAACAGCACCATCCCTATCCAGCGCAACCCTCGAATTTTCTTGCGGAACCGGGTTTTCTTGTGGGGCATTGTCGTCTCAGGCCTGACTCACGACGAATTACATCAGATGCCACTATCGAACGCAAGAACCGCGCCGTAAATTGAAATTCCCCCTTGTGCTCATATTTATAAGCCATTTGTAATGATTCTCACTTGTCTCCAGAGCGACGCGCTCTTTCCCCCAAACTTTTTTCCAGGTTCCAGCGTTTTTCTGCAACCTTCCCAGCATCAAATCGCATCTTTGTAGACGAACGGTGCTTCTGAATTCCGGCCCTCTTGCGCCAGTCATTCCAGACCCACTGGCTTTTCTCTAGGTGCCTCGCTGAAGTAATAACGCCGCCGACCGCGGCCCTGGCCAGCGGAAGGGCGTCGTGTGTCGAAAGGTGCTTGCCTGCAAATTCCACGGACCTCGGCCAAAGACTATTTATTGCTCGGCGGTTTCACTCTCGCAGCCATCGCTGTGCAGGGCTATCATCCCGCCGTGGAAGACGCCGAGATCTACGTCCCCGGCATCCTGAAACTTCTGCATCCCTCTCTTTTTCCGTACAACTCTCAATTCTTTCAGTCGCACGCAAACATGACCGTCTTCCCCAACCTCATCGCGGGTTCCATCCGCCTCACTCATCTGCCGCCTTCGCAGGCTTTTTTGGCCTGGCAAATCGTCACTTCATTTCTTTTGCTTTGGGCTTGCCTGCGCATCGCGCGTTTGTGTTTCGCCGAAAATTTCGCTGCGTGGTGTGGTGTTGCCTTAACCGCGAGCCTGTTTGCTCTGCCGGTGGCAGGGACGGCTCTCCTTATTGTGGATCCGTATCTCACCACGCGCTCGTTCTCCACGCCTTGCGCCCTGCTCGCCATCGCTTCCATCCTTGAGCGCCGTCATTTTTCTGCGATTTTCTGGATCTTGTTTACTGCTGCAATCCACCCGCTCATGGCCGTCTACGCCGTCACTTTTTTGGCCGTCCTCGTCACTCTAAAATTGTTTCCATCCCCCATCCGTCTCCCTGAATGGATGCCAAATCTCTCGCGAGGCTTATTTCCGCCGGTCACCTCGCAATATCACGCTATTCTCCAGACCCGTCCCTATTTTTTCCTCAGCAATTGGGCCTGGTATGAATGGCTGGGCCTTCTCGCTCCTTTCGCCATTCTGATCGTTTTCGTCCGGCTCGCGCGCCGTCACCGCCTCGGTCCTATGGGACTGCTTTGCCAGTCCCTGGTCCTCTACGGAGTCTTGTTCACGGCCGTGGCGGCATTCATCGCGCGCCAGGAAAATCTTGCCGAAATCCAGCCACTCCGCTTTCTCCATCTCCTCTATGTGATGATGTTTCTTCTTGCCGGCGGGCTTATCGGCAAGTTTCTCCTCAAAAAATCTCCCTGGCGCTGGGCTCTTCTTTTCCTTCCTCTCTGTGCGGGAATGGCTTATGCGCAGGACCGTCTTACTCCCTCTTCGACGCATTTCGAGTTTCCCAGCCGGCAGTCGAAAAATACCTGGGTACAGGCCTTCAAATGGGTGCGCCACAACACTCCAGAGAACGCTTACTTCGCTCTTGATCCTCGCTACATGGCTCTGCCTGGAGAGGACCAGCACGGTTTCCGCGCCATAGCGCAACGCAGTGCCCTCGCCGACGCCGTGAAGGACAGTGGCGCTGCCAGCATGTTCCCCGCGCTCGCCTCGCCTTGGTCCGATCAACTCAACGCTCAACAAGGCTGGGAAAGATTTCATCGCGATGACTTTCTTCGCCTTAAGAAAAACTTCGGCGTGGACTGGATCGTCATACAGGGTCCCGGTGTCCCCGGCTTGCCCTGCCCCTACGCCACCAGCCAACTGCTGGTCTGCCGCATCGAATAAGCCTCGCCGATCGTCAACTCAATCCTCGTGTAGCAGCTTCTTTTCCTCTCCAGCCGCCGCTCTACGCACGCATACCGTTGTCCGCCTCATAACCTATCGTCATTCTGAACCCGGCGGGCCGACTTTGTTCTTCGGCTTTCGCTTCCTCGCAAAGCGTCGGCCCGCGCAGTGAAGAATCTCGCTTCCGCTTTGAATGCCACAGGCGAATAAAATACGAAAACACTTGACAAGGCGAAAGAAAAGCGAAATACTCTACCCGTATCGAGGTGGGCTATGTCTCCAGTTCTTTCCTCATCCAAACCGGCGGGCTTTCCTATCCGCCGCCTCGCTCCATTTTCCTCAGCTTCTCTCTTTCCTGTTTGCCCTGATCATAGCCCGAACACCCGGACCAGCGAGCTTGCCCCGCTCCACGGTCCGGGCAGCATCGTTCCGGATATTATTTCAAACAGTGGCGGCCCGGATTGCCCTCCGTCCGCCATTCCTGCCTCTTGCGGCGACCCACTCCGCAATTTGCAGGATTTCCGGAAGGATACTGCTTTTGCAACAGACGCTGTACCTGGCGCTTCACGTAATACCGCAGCGCCGCTGGTCGGCATCGCCCGCCTCGCCTCCATTTCGCCCGCCGCACCCACGCGCCGCACCGCGGACGAGCGCCCCGAATACTTCCTGCTCCCAGTGAAATCCATTCTCAATAAATGTGAATCCGGCCGTGTGCCCTTCGATTGGACCATCAACCCCTATCGCGGCTGCGAATTCGCCTGCAAGTACTGCTATGCCCGTTATACCCACGAATTTATGGAACTGGACGGCCTGGCTTTTGAAAAGAAAATTTTCGTGAAGAAAGACGCCGCCGTCTTGCTTACACGCGAGATCGCCAGCAAATACTCCTTCGCCGCCGGCCGCGAAGGCGCTCCCGAGCACATCTGCATCGGCACTGCCACCGATCCTTATCAGCCTGCCGAAAAAGAATACGGCGTCACCCGCGCCTGCCTCGAAGAACTGGCCCGCCACACCGGTTTGAGCGTCTCAATCACAACCAAATCAAACCTAATCACTCGCGATATAGACGTTCTTCAGGAAATTGCCAAACGCTCCCGCCTCTACGTGGACATTACCGTCACCACGCTCCGTCCGCGTCTTGCGCGGCTGCTCGAACCTCGCGCTCCTCGCCCTGATCTTCGCCTCGCAGCCATCCGAAAACTTCGCGACGCGGGAATCTCAGTCGGCGCACTAGCCTCTCCATTAATTCCCGGCATCACCGACCGCGAAGGCGAACTCGAATCCCTGGCCGCAGCCGCAAAAGAAGCCGGCGCCCTCTGGATATCTTCCGGGGTTCTCTTCCTCATGCCCAGCTCCGCAAAACAGTTCCTCCCATTCCTCCGCGAAAAATTCCCCCGCCTCACCCGCCAATACCAATCCTGGTATTCGCAAAACGCCTACGCCCCCGAACCCTACCGCCAGAAAATCGCCGCCCGCCTCGCCCGGATCAAATCGCAACTGGGCTTCTCCTTCCGCCCCTGGGAACAACTCCGCCACCCCATCGCCCCCGCTCCCCAACTCTCCCTCGCTTTGTAAACCCTTTGACAGAATGCAAAGCAGGGTTTCAGCCCTCCAGCCTTTCTTTCGAAGGTTTCCGACACGGGCCCCTCTGTCGAGCAGAATACGTAAGAATCGGCGCCAACAAAACTGCAAGGAAAGAGCGATGGGGGTAGCATGGGACTTAAGTCATCCCACCTCGTCCATGCCCGTTAGGTCAAGGAACGATAATCCGCGGCTCCTCCCGCTGTGGCACTTCTGCCTGCGGGAATTGTCCCCGCAAGAACTCTATGAATCTTCGCGAGCGCGGCCGGCCATTCGACCGCAACGTTCCCATCCGGTAGAGAAATACCGCCACATGAAACACGCTCGAATCCTTCACTGCACTGGAATTCCCTTCTTCGACCGCTGCTCGCTTGACCTCATCCAGAAACTTGGTCAACGCCAGGTACAAATCCCGCTGCACCGGAATTTCCGGCACTTTTTCGTACAGCAAACCGCTCTGCAACGTCTTGTAAGTTCCAGCCAGCGTCGCAATCGCCGCCAGCACATCCGGGTCCGTCGCAGTTGGCTCGAGGTTGGCAAACTTCGCAATCTGGAACGCCAGCAGGCTCAACAGTGGTTGTTGCAAATGCAAAATATCCTGCGGCAACCGTTCTTCGATGAACGGTGTATCGGCAGGCATTTCGCGTTTGTGTTCATCCTCGTAGCGATGCGCTGCAATCAAGTACGTACAGTCCGCCGGACAGCTGATGGTCACTTCACGGTCCGTCCCGCAACACACCGGACAAATCTTCTCGCCTTTCGCCGGGCAATAGCGCGTGGCCTTGCGCTTCCCGCAAATCGGGCAGGTCACAATTTCTCCTCTGGATTTTCTCCTCGGAATACTTGCAGCGACTGGGGCAGCATACTCCGCGCATTCGCGAAACACAAAGCACGCGGAAATGTATTCAAAATCTCCCTTGCGAATGGTTTATGAAGCGCGCACTCCAGGTCCGCGTTTTTCTTTTGGATTTTCTACTGCGGTGCGCTTGCCGATTTGGGGGCGAAATGCACTACGCCATGATGACTTTGTTTTGGAATCGCCGCGCGGCAATCAGCAGCAGAATTGTTCCCATGGTGAAAAGCGCCAGGGCATCTGGCCACAAATGCACAATCGTGGCGCCTCGCAGAATCACGCCGCGCGTAATATCGATAAAATATCGCGCCGGAACAAAATAACTCAGGGCGTAGAAAAACTTGGGCATCGTTTCCAGCGGGAAAATGTAACCGGAAAAAAAGATGCTCGGCAGGATGGTCAAAAACGCCAGCTGCATGGCTTCGGATTGAGAATTGGCTTTGCTGGAGATCAGAATTCCCAGCGACAACGAAACAAAAATGTAGGGAAGCGACAGGAATGCCAGCAAAATTACGCTGCCGTGAATCGGCACGCGAAATGCGAAGCGCATGAACGTCAGAATCATGCACAGCTCAAAAAATCCGATGCCCAGATAAGGCAACAGTTTTCCCAGCAGCAATCCCATCGGACGCACCGGAGTAACGAACAATTGTTCCAGCGTGCCGCGCTCTTTTTCGCGCACGATCGAAAATGCCGTCAGGAACGTGGTCACATTCAACAGCAGAATCGCCGTAAGTCCGGGCAGAAAAAAATTCGGCGAACGCGAATCCGGATTGAACAGCAGCTTTGGCCGCATGTCCACAGCAAAAGTTTCGTTGTTCACCAGCGTGCGCCGCAGCGATTCATCCAAACCAATCGAGGTGGTCACATTGATCGCTTGCCCCGCCACCGACGAATCCGAACCGTCGATCAGCACCAGAACTTGCGCGCTCATCCGGTGCAGCAATTTATCGGAGTAATCGACGGGAATCTTGATGCCGACATGCGCCTTTCCCGCGATGATCATGTTGTTCATTGCCTGATCGCTGTTTACGTAGCGGATTAGGTGAAAGGTGTCGGAATTCTTCAGTCGGTCCAGGAGTTCGCGGCTTTCCTGCCGGCCATCTGCATTAAAGACCACTGTGTTGATCTGCCGGATGTTGGTATCAATTCCGTATCCCAGCAGCAACATTTGCAGCAACGGAATAATCAGCGAAAAAAACAGCGTTCCGAAATCGCGTCGCACATGCAGCGTTTCCTTATAAAAAACGGCGCGGAAGCCGCGGAACATTTCACGCACGATTGGCCTCGGTTTCTTTCGCGCCGTTCGCCTGATTTTTGTAGGTCAGCTCGACGAATACATCTTCCAGGCTCGGAGCCAGCGGACGAATCTCCGCAACGACTATTCCTTGCTTTTGCAATTGCTGGCGTAAGTCATCGAGGTCAAAGTGCTCTTCGATCAACGCATGAATCGATTGGCCAAAAATCGTGGCGCTGCGGATGCCGGCAATCTGCCGCGCAATTTTCAGCGCGCGCGTTACTTCCGGCGTGGTGATTTCCACGCGAATGGTTCCGGCCGGCGTCACGTCGGGAAGCTCGCGCAGGGAATTCGGCGTGCCATCGGCAATCAGTTTCGCGAAGTAGATATAGGCAACGTGACTGCAGCGTTCCGCTTCATCCATGTAATGCGTGGTCACAAAAAAAGTGATGCCATGTCCGGAAAGATCAAACAACAGATCCCACAATTGCCGCCGCGCAACAGGATCGATCCCTGCTGTAGGCTCGTCGAGAAAAAGCAATTTAGGTTCGTGCAGCATTGCGCAACCCAGCGCCAATCGCTGTTTCCATCCGCCGGAAAGTTGCGCCGCAAGACGATTCAAGTACGGATCGAGGCCGTTCATCTGGATGATATCGTCCATGCGTTTTTTAAGCCGCTCCGGACTGAGCCCGTAAATGCGGCCGTAAAAAGTGAGATTTTCCGTGACCGTAAGATCGGGATACAAACTGAAATTCTGCGACATGTAGCCGATGCGTTCGCGCACCCGCTCCGCATCGCTGCGAACATTCAAACCTTCCACGCTGGCTTCGCCGCCGCTCAGTGGAAGCAGGCCGGTCAACATTTTAATGACGGTAGTTTTGCCGCTGCCGTTCGGTCCGAGAAAACCGAAAATTTCTCCGCGTCTGACCGTAAAACTCACGTCATTCACCGCAGTGAAATCGCCGAATTTTCTTACCAGGCCGCGGGCGGAAATCGCGGGATCCGGCGCATCCGCTGCGCTGGTTGCGCCGGCTCCGCTATTCGGTTTGGCGCCGTTTGCTGGCATCGCTATTTCTCGCCC
>WNFP01004107.1_pt1 | contig 14484 bp, 9 predicted proteins | sample 5400201 | NCBI WGS metagenome assembly WNFP01 (sample SAMN13153355, study PRJNA577476) | soil metagenome | isolation source: 115 cm saprolite under Madrone tree | place: USA:California | collected 2016-06-14
TCGCGCGGCGTCAGCGTCTTCAACACCGAAGACGTCTGCTCCTTCAAATTAAGGTTGATCACCGCATCGGAAGGCGACACCACGGCCTTGTCTTCGATGAAGTCGCCAAGATGCGAATCTTCCTCTTCGCCGATGGGCGTCTCGAGGGAAATCGGCTCTTGCGCGATTTTCAAAATCTTGCGCACCTTGGACACCGGGATATCCATGCGCTTGGCGATTTCTTCGCTGGTAGGCTCGCGGCCGAGTTCCTGCACGAGTTGGCGGCTGGTGCGCACCAGCTTGTTGATCGTCTCGATCATGTGCACCGGGATGCGGATGGTGCGCGCCTGATCGGCAATCGCGCGGGTTATGGCCTGGCGGATCCACCAGGTGGCGTAGGTCGAAAATTTGTAACCGCGGCGCCACTCGAATTTGTCCACCGCCTTCATCAAGCCGATATTGCCTTCCTGAATCAAATCCAGGAACTGCAAGCCACGATTCGTATATTTCTTGGCGATGGAAACAACCAAGCGCAGGTTCGCTTCAATCAATTCCTTCTTGGCTTGCTCCGCTTCCGCTTCCCCGCGATGAATGATTGTCAGGGTGCGCTTCAGTTCCGTGAGTCCGACTTCGCTGGCCTCTTCGATATCTTTCAGTTCGGTGCGGCGCGTGCGCAATTCTTTACGCGCTTCCGCGGCCACTTCGCCCTTGGCGGCGTCCACGCGGCGCTCCAACCTGCCTGCTTCTCGCTCCAGCGATTGCAAGCGCTCCACCGTACCGCGCATCTTGTCGATCAGGCGCTTTTTTTCAAATGGGTTGAAATCAATATCGCGAACGGCAAGAGAGATCTCCACGCGCGTGCGGGCCACACCCCATTTCGCGCGGACATACGAGCGCTTCTTCGCTTTCGGCGTCTTCTCCAGCCGAATCGCTTGCTTCAACGCGTTGTCATACAGCTTGGCGATTTTCTCGATGTGCCTGAGCGTCTGCTTGGTCTTGTTCGCAATCTTTTCTTCGGTTAGCTCTTCGTCGTCGAATTGCACGATCTCTTTGATGGACCGCACACCCTTGCGCAGATCGTCGCCAACCGCGATCAATTCCTTGATCACGATCGGCGACCGCGTGATCGCTTTCATCACCACGAGCTGCCCGCGCTCGATGCGTTTGGCGATGGTCACTTCGCCTTCGCGCGTCAGCAGCGGAACTGTGCCCATTTCGCGCAGGTACATGCGCACCGGGTCATTGGTTTTTTCCAACGAGCCGGGAGTTAAATCCAGATCGCTCTCGCCCTCGTGCGCGTCTTCCTTCACCACCACTTCGTGGTCGCCGCCCTCGCCGGACACCTCCACGGCACGCGCGGCCTTGGCCGACGCCGCATCTTCATAAATCTCGATGCCGTTGCGCTCAAATGTTGTGAGAAGGTCGTCGATTTCTTCCGAGGAGTGCACTTCCGCCGGAAGCGAATCGTTTACTTCGTCATAGAGCAGATAGCCGCGCTCTTTGCCGACCGCAATGAGCTGGCGTACCGCATCGTATTTCTCTTCAAGACCTACTACCGCCACAAATCCCTCCCCAATTTCATCGTAAATCCGCCGCTTTGGGCGCTATTCGGGGCAAATTTATTAGATTCGCTGAGACACAAACGGACTCTCTCGCCCGAGCGAACTTGGGGTACTTCCCCGGAAGATCGCTCTGCTCATTGACCGCCCCGCGGTCACCAAGTACGTTATTTGAAGCTTGTGCACGCGTAATTGCCGCTCGCCCGTGCGTCGCCCGCGTCTCGCGCTTGGTGCTGTCCCTGCCGCTAATCCTCTACATTAGATGCACTTAGCCGCAAAACCGTCACTCGCGAAACCTTAGTACGCTATACGTTTAAGTCCGTTGGCGTCAATGATTTAATTAATGGAAAGTTGCGAAAAAATAATGGTATTTTCTTTGCGCCTCTAGCGGGCCGCCGCCAGCCGGCGCATCAGCTCCTGCTTTCTTTGCAACAAATCGCGCATTTCCGGGGCCGTGGGGTTGGCTTCGATGCTCCGCTGCACGTCGGCAAGCTGCTTTTCGGCCTGCCGGTGCCGCAGCGCATCCACGCAACTCTCCGCTTCTTCCCAGGTCAGTTCGCTGGTGTCCTCGAACAAGATTTCGTAGAGCAGTCGGCGGTCGCGCTCCTCAAGCGCGGCGGCAATCTCGTTCGCTTGCACTGCTTGGCCGGAATGACTCGCGGCAATCAGCGCGACAAATATCTTTTCGGTTTCCAGCCCAAGATAGAGCTGACCCTGCTGAAGTTGCTGCGCCAGTTCGCCCCGAAAGCCTTCGCCCTCCGCCAGCATACGAATGAGCCGCCGCTCGACGGGCTTTGCAGCGCGCCCTACCAATTCCGGCTTCGTCTTTACCTCGCCGCGTCGCTCGGCGGCGGCCTTGCTCAGCGCCGCGCGGAGCACCGGTTCGTCGAGCCGGAGCTGCTGCGCGATGCGCGTGGCCCATTCCGAGCGCAAGATGCGGTTCGGAATCTTTTGCACATACGGCAGAAGGAAGTTGACCGCGCGCAGCTTGCCTTCCGCAGTGGTCATGTCCATCTGTCGCGCTCGGGCAATCAAGTAATCGACGTACGGCGGCGACTCCTTCAGCACCCTCATGTAGGCATCCGGGCCCTGCTCGCGAATGAATTTGTCGGGGTCGGCCTTGCCGGGCAGTGCTAAAACGCGCACTTCAAAATCTTGCTCCAGTAAAATTGCGATGGAACGCTCAGTGGCCGCTTGCCCTGCGGCGTCTGGGTCGTAATTCACAATCACCCGCTTGGTAAAGCGCCCCAGCAGCTTGATCTGCGGCTCCGCCAGACTCGTCCCGCAACTTGCCACCACATTGCTGATCCCTGCCCGCGCCACGGTTGCCACCACATTGCTGATCCCTGCCCGCGCCACGGCGATAGCATCCATGTAGCCTTCCACCAAAACGGCGAAATCCGACCGCCGCAGCGCTTCCTTCGCGCGGTCCAGGTGGTACAGCACGTTGCTCTTCGAATAGATTGGCGTCTCCGGCGAGTTCAGATACTTCGGCTGGTCGTCGCCGAGCGCGCGACAGCCGAATGCGACGATTTTTCCAGACTCGTTCGCGATGGGAAACGTGATGCGGCGTCGAAAGCGGTCAAACAGCGGCCCGCCCTCGCCGCGCGAAACCAAGCCTGACTCGGCCAGCAGCTTCTCCGCGTATTTCCCTTTCAGGTGGCTCAGCAGCATGTCGCCGCCGCTCGGCGCATAGCCGATGCCGAAGCGCTCGATGGTCGCTTTGTCCAGGCCGCGGTCCTCCAGGTACGCGCGCGCCAACTTTCCTTCCGCCGTCCCCTGCAACTGCTTGACGAAGAACGTCTGCGCTTCGCGATGCATCTCCACCAGCGTCGTCCGCACGCTGCTCTGCGTGCGCTCCGCGGGCGAACTGGGCTTCGGCTTGGGAATTGAGATGCCGCACTTTTCCGCGACAACACGCAGCGCGTCAGGAAATTCACAGCGCTCCATTTCCATCACGAAATTGAAAACGTCCCCGCCCTTACCGCAGCCGAAACAGTAAAAAATCTGCTTGATGGGGGAAACCGTAAACGACGGCGTTTTTTCCTGATGGAAAGGACAAAGCCCGCTGAAATCCTTTCCCGTTTTCTTGAGGCGCACGTATTCGCCGACAACCCGAACAATGTCGGCTTGTTGCTTGACCCTCTCCGCAGTGGAACCCGCTTCCGCCATCAGATCCTAGGACCGCAATTCTACAACTGTGACCGCTTTCCCGCCGCGATCTTCGGTTTCGAAAGATTGCCGCGCAACCAGCGGATGAGTCTTCAGGAACTCGCCGAGTCCTTTTCGCAAAGCGCCTGTGCCGTGACCGTGAATGATGCGAACCTTGGAAATGTGTGCGAGGGCTGCATCATCCAGAAATTTATCGACGCGCTCAGTAGCCTCTTCGACCGTCGAACCGATTAGGTTGATTTCTTCCGTTCGCTCTCCGGCCCCTCGCTGTGAATGCACTGACACGCCGCCACTTGCCGTCCGGGCAGGTCCTGCGGATGGTCCGCTTGCTTCAATGCCGACGATCTCGTCCACGGCCACCTTCATGCGCAAAGGCCCGGCTTCGATCTCTACCGAGTTGCCGTCCAGCCTGCGAAAAATCACAGGCTTGTTGAACCCGCGCACACGAATGCGCGCCCCAGGTTGCAACCGGTCGGCGCTCGCCGCTTCCATTTGAGCGGATGTGCCAAGGTCCGCTTGCGAATCCGAAAGCGTCTGCACCACCGCCGTGTTCAACTCTTCCCGCGCTTCGCCGCGAACATCCTGCATCTTCCGCCGCGTGGATTTTTCCATCTGCCCGCGTAGCTCGCGCTCTTTCACCGCCTCGACCACGTGCGCCACATTCTCCTCGAAGCGCTTCTGCATCTCCGCAAATTTACCTTCCAGCTCCTTGATGCGTTTTTGTTGGCGCTCGACCCACTGCGTGCGCAACTTTACGCGTTCATCTTCCAGCGCGTGCCTTTCCGCGGCCATCTGCTGTTGCATGCGGTCTAATTCGTCGCGGCTGCGATGCAAATAGGCGATCAGGTCCGCGGCCTCTCGCGATTCCGGCGTGAGCAAAGCTCTGGCGCGCTCGATAATCGACGCCGCCAGCCCCAACCGCTGCGCGATGGCAATCCCGCTGGACCCGCCCGGCACGCCGACCATCAAGCGATACGTCGGCCGCAGGTTCACATCGTCGAACTCCACCGCTGCGTTCACCACGCCCGGCGTTGTCGAGGCGTAGGTCTTCAAGCGATCGTGGTGCGTCGTCGCCAAAACGATGCAGTTCTTCGCCCGAAATTCGTCCAACAACGCCACGGCCAGCGCCGCACCCTCTTCCGGCGCCGTGCCAGTCCCCATTTCATCCACCAACACCAACGACTTTGGCGTAGCGGCCTGCAGAATCGATTTCAGATTCAGCATGTGCGCCGAAAACGTGGAGAGATCGGCAGCGATTGATTGCTCATCGCCAATGTCCACCAGCACCCGATCAAACAGGGGCAACACGGCGTGCTGTGCTGCAACGGGAATTCCGGATTGCGCGGAAAACACCGCAATGCCCGTCGTCTTCAGCGCCACGGTCTTGCCGCCGGTGTTCGGCCCGCTGATCACCAGCACGCGCTCGTCTCCTCCCAGCGCAAGCGACATCGGCACTATTGCGCGATTTTCGCGCCGCAGCTTGTCTTCCAGAACCGGGTGCCGCGCGCCCTCCAGCCGCAACTCATTTTGCGCGGTAAATTCTGGCATGGCTGCATCGAAATCCCGGGCGAACCGCGCTCGCGCAAAGATGCTGTCCATCTGGGCGATTGTCTCTGCGGCAGCGACCAGCGCGCCGCGCAGCAACTGCAAGCGCTCCGTCAACTCCCGCAGGATACGCACAATCTCCGCGGCTTCCTCCTCCGCAAGCTCCACAAGCTGATTGTTCGTCTCCACCGTCTCGAAGGGCTCAAGAAAAACCGTCTGCCCTGTTCCGCTGGCGCCATGCATGATCCCCGGCACGCTTCGCCGGTTCTCGGCGCGCACCGGAATCACGAAGCGATCATTGCGCAACGTGACGTAGTCCTCGCCAGCCTCGGTGTTTCTCGCTCGCAAGATTTGCTTCAGCGCCTTCTGAATCGATTCGCGCGTTTGCGCGATGTTCCCGCGAATCCTCCGCAGCGCGGGAGACGCGTCGTCGCTAATCTCCCGGTTTGGGAGGACGCAGCGGCGAATCGCCGCCAGAACGTCGCGAAAATCTGCGAGAGACGCCGCGCGCGCGGCGAGCAGCGGAAATTTTACAGCCTCCTCGCGAAATTGCTGGCGCAGCCATCCCGCGGTCTCCAGCAGCGACGCCGCGTCCAGCAGTTCCGCCGCATCCAGCACCACGCCGGGGCCTTCGATGCGCTCGAGCCATTGCTGCGGGTCGGCCACTCCACCAAAACCGAGCTCACGTTCCGCGCGCAGCCATTCTCGCGCTTCGCGAATGTGCGCGAACGCCATTTCCAGCGCTGGCTGGTCCGTGCCAGGCTCCAGCGCGCCCACCGCCCGCTTGCCGAGCACACACGTCGTGCGCAGCCGGAGCAATTCCCTTAACTTGTCAAATTCCAGAACGTCTTGCGCTGTTCGTGCCATCGTCTGCTAGTGCAATATCTCTTTTAGATGATCCGCCGCTTCCTTCGGCGTCGCGGCCACGTGGATCAGCCGTGCATTGGCTTCGCCCCAAGGCGAGTGGTGGCCCAGCTCCACCTCGCGAACGCATTCAATAATGGGCGTCCAGAAATTTCCCAGCACCGCCAGCGGCTTCCCGGTCATCACCGACTTGTTGAGCATCTCCCACACCATCGCCAGCTCCACCAACGTTCCAGTCCCGCCTTTGCAGACCACGAACCCGTGCCCCATGCGGATCAATTCAAACAGCCGCTCTTGCCAAGTCGCCACCCGCACTTCCGCGTCGATCCAAGCATTGGCGCGCGCTCTGAAAAACTCCGCCGTCACGCCGTAGGTTTTCCCTCCGCCTTCCTTCGCCCCGCGCGACACCGCGGCCATTACCCCACCGTACCCGCCACTGCACACCGAAAACCCGCTAGTGGTAAGCATCCGCCCAAGCTCGCGCGCCTCCTCGTACTCCGCATCCCTCTCCCGCGGCCGCGAACTCCCAAACACCGTGACGATCCGTTCTTCCTTCATTGCATCAATGTGCGCGTTTGCCCGCGCGGCTGGCGGGTGGCTTGCGATCAAATTCCTCAATCATCGCCAGACACAACCCGTCTAGCGCATCAGACGCTTCATGGTTCTTCCCACCCTGATTGTTGCTGAGGAACGAAAAAATCAGCCGCCGTCCGCCAGGAGTGTCGGCAAAACCCGAACGCGTCCGCACGTGCTCGACCGAGCCAGTCTTCGCGTGAATGCGCCCCGCACTCGCCGTGTTCTTCATCAAAGTTTCCAGCGTCCCGTCGACTCCTGCCACCGGCAGCGACGCAAAGTATGGCGCGAACCACGGCTGACTTTGCGCGTACCTCAGCAGCGCCACGACGGCCCTTGGCGTGACCAGATCGTGCCGCGAAAGCCCGGAGCCGTCGGTCTGAATTACATCTCCCGGTGCAATTCCCGCCACAGCATAAAAATCCACGGGAAACTTCATGAGATCTTCGGGCGTGTTCCAAACCGCCGTGTTTCGAGCCGCTGCGCGCAACAGCATCTCCGTATGCAAGTTCTGGCTGATTTTGTTCACCAGTTTCACGGAGTCACCGAGCGGCACCGAAACGTGCTCGGAGAGCACCATGCGGGGAGCCGCGCCAACCGGTTCCGCAACATGCGCCGCGCGCGAAACTCCCGAAACCTTGACTCCACGCGCGACCAAAAGGCGCGTCAACATTGCCGCCGCATGTTCCGCAGGATCGTGAATCGCCAGTACCAGTTTGCGCGGCGTGCTGTGCGCCGGCATGGTCCCGCGAATCACCACGATTTTTGAATTCGGCTCGCTGGTTAGAGTTAAATCCGATTTCACCTCCGCCGCGGACGTAACTACGTCGTTCTGTACAATGAAGTCCGGGGTAGACGGAGCCACCACCACCTGCACGAGTGCGCCCGCTGATTCCCCCGCCGTCAGCGTCAGTGCCACTGTATTATCGTTCACCACGATCGCGGAGACCGCCGCACCGTACTCCCAAACCATGTCGTCGATTTCCCACCCGTTGGGATACGCCTCGCGCGGAAAATAGCTGTCGTCGCCGACCACGTCTCCAGAAATCTCCTTGATCCCTTTCGCAACCAACGCATCGGCCAGCTCCGCTAGGGACTTCTCCGGCGGTCCGTCGAACTCCTCCTTCAGATCGTAAGGAAATTTTCGGTTCGACAGATTTGGATCGCCTCGCCCTACCAGGAACAAATCGCCGGCCAGCACTCCTTCGGGCGAAACCGCGCCACGCGTTTCCAGCGTTGTGTGAAAGCGATAGTCTGGTCCCAGTTTGGCCAGCGCCAGCGCGGTGGTGAAGAGCTTCATGTTCGAGGCCGGGACAAAATATTTGTCTGTATTCAGCTCATAGAGCGTTTCGCCCGTTTCTGCATCGGCGATCAGCAGCCCCCACTCGCCCTTGTTCTCCGGTGCCGCCGCCAGCAGGGCATCAGCACGCTCGCCAAATTTGCGCGTCGCCGCCGCCACGCGCGGCTTTTTAGCCTTCGAAGCCGCGGCAGGGGCAGTTTTCGGTTGCCCAGGCTCCGCCGGAAGCACCACATCGACGGCCAATATCCCCCATGCGAGCAGTACCGTAAATGCAAAGCCGATACGCACCGGTCCTCCTGCTAGCAAATTGCGTTCTGGGAAAGTATAGTTGAAACAGGACAAACGTTTCGCTTTGCAGCGTCACCTATGAAGGGACGTCGCAGCGGAGACGAGTTTGCAATATTCCGCGGGTTGCGCCCAGAAACCTCGGAACGTAGAATCGCATTCCCCCAATTTGAGCGAGGTGACTTGATGTTGAAGCAGCTGATGTCCTCTGTTCTGGCGCTAGCCATTGCCTTGCCGCTCGCCGCGGCAGACAGCAAGAAGGAAACGGATCGCCTGGAAAACTGCGGACTAATCCTTAAGGAAATCCTGGACATTCCCGACGACATTCCGCAGGACCTGCTCGACAAAGCCGAATGCGTAATCGTGTATCCGTCCGTTCTGAAGGCCGCTTTCGTTGTCGGCGGCAGCTATGGCCGTGGCGCCATGACTTGCCGCACTGGTGAACACTTCACCGGCCCTTGGAGCGCTCCGACGATGATGGCCCTCGAAGGTGGCAGCGTCGGATTTCAGATTGGCGGCCAGGCTACCGACTTCGTCCTTTTGGTCATGAATGATCGCGGAGCCCATTCCATCCTCAAGAGCAAAGTGAAGCTTGGCGCTGACGCGTCTGCCGCCGCTGGCCCTGTTGGACGCAATGCGTCCGCCGAAACCGACGTCACGATGCGCGCTGAAATCCTGACCTATTCGCGAGCGCGCGGCCTCTTCGCGGGTATCTCCCTCGCTGGTTCTTCCGTTCGCCCCGACAACGATGCCAACGCCCGCATTTACGGGAAAAAAGTCGAAGCAGAGAGCATCATTTTCAAGGGAGCCGTGGCTGTTCCGCCGGCCGCCCAAAAACTGATCTCCTTACTAAACCAGAAATCTCCGAAGACCAAATAGCGGCATCTAGTTAAACGCGAGGACAGAGCACATCAACATCGCGCGCCGCATCGGAGGGACTACAGACCAGGACCGAATACACACCCGTTGCTGCATCGTCGGTGGCGGCCCAGCCGGCATGATGCTCGGCTACCTCCTGGCCCGCGCTGGCGTCGATGTCGTGCTGCTCGAAAAACACGCCGATTTTCTTCGCGATTTCCGCGGCGACACCATTCACCCCTCCACTCTTGAACTCATGTACGAACTGGGTCTGCTCGAAAAATTTCTTCAGCGCCCCCACGACGAAGTGCCCCACCTCAGTGCCTGGATCGGCGAATCACGCTTGCGCCTGGCTGACTTCACGCATCTTCCAACGCATTGCAAATTCATCGCCTTCATGCCGCAATGGGACTTCCTGAATTTTTTCGCCGAAGAGGCCCGGCGCTTTCCCGCGTTTCGCCTGCTGATGCGCGCCGAAGCCACCGATCTGCTCGTCGAGGACGGGTTGGTTACAGGCGTCCGGGCAAAATCAGCGCAAGGCCAGCTTGAGATTCATGCCGGTCTCACTATTGCCGCGGACGGCCGCCATTCCATCATTCGTCAAAAAGCCAGCCTGGAAACCATCAATCTCGGCGCGCCCATGGACGTCCTGTGGATGCACATTTCGCGCGCTGAGAGCGATCCTTCGATGACACTGGGCCGCATTGACGCCGGCAAATTCCTGGCCATGCTCAACCGCCGCGCGTACTGGCAGTGCGCCTTCGTCATTCCCAAAGGCGGCTATGACGAGCTTCGCGCGCGCGGCCTGCCCGCGTTCCGCGCACAACTTGCCGAGCTCGCCCCCTTTCTGCGCGATCGAGTGGAAGAACTGGCCGGCTGGGATCAGATCAAGCTGCTCACGGTGGAGGTGGATCGCCTCAAGCGTTGGTGGCGGCCGGGCCTGCTTTGCATCGGTGACGCGGCCCATGCGATGTCGCCTGTCGGCGGCGTGGGCATCAATCTGGCGATTCAGGATGCCGTCGCTGCGGCCAACATTCTCGCCACACCGCTACGCACTCGCGCGGCACACGATGACGAGCTCGCCTCCGTGCAAAAGCGCCGCGAGTTCCCCACCCGCGCGACACAACGCATGCAAATTGCCGTTCAAAATAATGTTATCAAGCGCGTCCTTGGCAGCAGCCGCATCAAGGCCCCGTGGATTCTTAAGCTATTCGACCGCTGGTCTCTCCTGCAGCGCATCCTCGCGCGGCTCATCGGCATGGGTTTCCGCCCCGAGCACGTAAAGACGCCAGACGCCCAGTCATTGCGATAACCTCCGCGCCTATTTTGCTTTCTTGCTGCAACGCAGCGTATCCTGCTTTTTTGCTCCCAGCGCGTTGGAGGCCTCTGTGACCTGCCCGATTTGTGAAAAACGAAAAGGCGCGCGCTTCTGTCCCGCCAAGGGCGAAACCATCTGCGCCGTCTGCTGCGGCACCGGCCGCGAAGTCACCATCGACTGCACGCCGGATTGCCCCCACCTTATCGCCGCTCATCGCTATGAGGACGAGCACCCCCGCTCGCTTCCGCCCGACACGCCCCTGCTGGACATCAATCTCCCCTCCGACGTCGTTCACACGCAGCAGCAACTCATGGCTGCGTTCGCCTTCACTATCGCGAAGTTCTGTGCAGCTCAGCACGACGCAACCGACTCCGACGTCCTCGCCGGCCTCCAGGCCCTCGCCGAAACCTACAAGACCCTCCGCAACGGCATCTACTACGAAAAGCCGCCCGACGCGCGCCTTCCCCGTGAGCTTTACGCCGCGCTCACCAGCTTCATCGTCGAAGCAAAGCAACAACAAGCCGAACGCAGCAACTCCTCGGCCCTCAAGGACGCCGACATCTTCTACCTTTTGGTCTTTCTCTACCGCATGGGCCTGCTGCGCAGCAACGGCCGCCCGCGCTCCGGCCGCTACATCGAATTCCTCCGCAGCCAATTTCCCGAAGCCCAGGAACTAAAGCGCGAAGAATCCCGCATCATCGTCCCTTAGCCGCTGCGAGCAGGAGAGCGGTGTCATCCTGAAGCTACCCGATGAGGGTAGCTGAAGGACCTCAACGTAAGAAGGTCGCCCAACTATCCGCGAAGCTGCCTCCCTCTACCCCGCCGCCCGCAAAAGCGTCTCCTCCGGCACCCAACCCAACGAAAGTTGCGGCCGTTTTGTCATCCTCGTCCGTTCCTCCCACGGCCGCGCCACGAATCCATATTCCTGCCGGATCTTCGCCACACGCTGCGACACCTTCCGCCGATACTCCTCCGGCGCATACCCGTTCTTCGCATACCACTCTTCATACTGCTTGGCCAATTTCGGGAATCTCTCACGCACGAACGGCAAAAACTGCTTCGCCGACGATGGCATCAGAAACAGCACATTGGAAAAGAACCACAGCGCGCCGACATTCTTCGCCGCCGCGGCCACCGCCTCCAGCTCCCCGTCGCGATCTGTCATCCCCGGTATCAGCGGGCAAGCCGATACGCCCACGGCCAGCCCCGCCTCACGCAATTGCTTCACCGCTGCCAGCCGCAAGTCCGGCCGTGGCGCCCGCGGCTCCAGCAAACGCGCCAGCCGTGGCCGCAGCGTAGTAACCGTTATGTTCAGCGACAACTCTGACCGTTCCGCAATCTTTCTGAACAAATCAATGTCCCGCACAATCTGGTTCGATTTCGTAATCAACGAGATGCTCAGCCCTTCGCGTTTTGCCAACTCCTCCAGGCACGCGCGCGTCACTCGGTGCTCCCGCTCCGCCGGCTGGTAAGGATCGGTCGCCGTCCCAATCGCAATGTGCTCCGGATACATTCCCCCCGAACTTCGCGATTCATAGGAGTACTTGCGCATGTCCTGCGCCAGCAGCGCCGCCGCATCCTTCTTCACAAAAATTTTCTTCTCGAACTCCCCGCCGTCCAATTCCATGTATTCGTGCGTGTACCGCGCATAGCAGTATTTGCAAGCAAACTCGCATCCCCGGTATGGATTAATCGTCCATTCGAACGGCACCCGCTTCGAATCGCAGCGATTCAAAATCGAGCGCACCGGCAGCAGAAAATACTCCGGCCGCTCCGGTGAAGTGCGTTCGGTTGTTGCGCAGGGGGAATTGGCTGCGAGGCGGGCGATGCCGACCAGCGGTGCGGTCCCTACCGCGCCACAACGCGCGGCAGCATCTCGGGTCCGGCTTTCTACATGGCGTGGGGCGCCACGTTCTTCCGGTGACGCCGGGGGGCAATCCGGCATGGGGCTACCCGAGATGCTGCCGCCAGGACCAGTCACGATCGGGGCAAGATCAGATCCGGTCCAAGCTTTTGGGCCTTGTTCACGTACGGGGTCAGTAGAATGGATGGGGAACAGCGCGGTTTGCTCAGCAGGACGCCGGTCAGCAACGCCCGGCGTCGATGGGGAAGAAACTGGGGACATGGCCCACCTCGCAACCGCCCCATATTTCGCTTTTTGTTCGCCTTTGTCAAGCACTTTCTTTGTGTTTTCTTCGCCCATACTCACGCGCGCCTGGCTGTCGCCTTCAAACTCGCCGCGCGATTTAACCCGCCGGGCCGTATACCATTTGCAAAATGCGCAACCGGCAGGCGATCGCCCGATTGACTCCCTCTTGTGCGTTTCGTTTATCCTCTAGCCAGGAGGAGCATTGCCGAATGCCAACTGACGGCCAGAGAATCCAGAAGCGGACCCCTGCTACCGTGGCTCTACAGATCTCAAGCGCGAAACAGCCGTTCATCACGGAATTGGCATTTACTGAAAACTTCAGCTTACATGGCGTCCGAGTCGTGACCGGGCGTGCGTGGAAACCCGGCGAGCGCGTGATTGTGAAGTCCTATCACGGAAGCATCCAATCGCGGGCAAGGGTAATTTATTGCCACCATTTGGCCGAGGCGCGATACGCCGTCGGTTTGGAACTGCATTCAGCGGTTGGGACGTGGGCGGATGTCGCGGAACCACGGAGGGTGGAAGCGTAGCGCAGCGTCCTGTTCTGCAACTGCATCTTGGAAAGCCAAGTCGTTCTTCCGGTGACGCCAACGGGGCAATCCGGCATGGGCTACCCGAGATGCTGCCGCCAGGATCAGTCACCATCCGCGCCTGCGCATTTCGAGTCCTTGCTTGTTACGCAACGCCTCCGCGTTCTCGCCTTGCCCCACGTTCGCGCGCTTGCTTAAATCGACTTACAACCCCCTGTCGGACTCCATCCAGACTTGCGCGGGACCAGCTCTGACACGGGATCTGCTATTCGCTAGGAGGATTCCGCAATGGCCGCATTAAAAAGATTTTCCAGCATTACTTGCGTTACGTTGGCACTGATTGCTGTTTCGGCGTTCGCTATTCCCTGGGCCCAGGCACAAGCGCCAAGCGGCTATTCCGGTCCGGGACGATACCAAATCGAGAACGTTGCCAGTGGCAAGGTCCTGGATGTCGACCTTCGCGATGGCCGCACCCTCCGGCAATGGGCCGCCGCTTATGGGAGTGATCAACTCAACCCGCCCAACAATGTCCGAAACCAGCAATGGGACATCGAGGATGCCGGTTTTGGCTTCGTCCATATCAAGTCCGCGCAAACCGGAATGAATTTGGATGTCCAGCAGCCCAACGTTCGTGCCGCTGTGCCCGTAATCCTCTCCCGTCCCGGAAAAGACCAAACCCAGTTATGGCGAATCGAGGATGTCGGCCAAGGCCAGGTGAAGATTACCTCCCGTATTGGTAAGTCACTGGATTTGCCGGACGGCTCGCACAACAATGGAACTCATTTCCAGGTCTTTCCTCCAAATCCCGGCGACAATCAAAAGTTTCTCCTTTTTCGTGTCGACGGCCGCGGCCACGACGATGCAGCTAGGGATGACCACCGCGACCACGACGCTGTTCGCGACGACCGCCGACGCGACGGTGAGTTGCGCGGGCATGACAATGACTTCCGCGGATGGGGCGACGCCTACATGGTCTACTGCGCCTCGGACTCCATGGAGCGCGTCTGGTGCCCCGCCGATTCCCGCTTCGGAGTGCGCATGATTCGTCAGCGCGGCCAGGTTGGTTGCCTCGAGGGCGAAACTTGGGGCTACGGCAAGCGTGGCATCTGGGTTGACCGCGGCTGCCGCGCCGATTTTCGCGTCATTGGCGACTGGCAATCCCGCACCGCCTCCCTAATCTATTGCACCTCCGATGATATGCGCCGCAACTTCTGCTCCGTCGACACGCGTGACGGCGTCTTCATCGTTCGCCAGCGCAGCCAATCCGACTGCGTGTTCAATCGTACTTGGGGCTACGACCGCGACCGCATCTGGGTCGATCGCGGCTGCCGCGCCGATTTCGAAGTCGTCAA
>WNFP01005261.1_pt1 | contig 14483 bp, 11 predicted proteins | sample 5400201 | NCBI WGS metagenome assembly WNFP01 (sample SAMN13153355, study PRJNA577476) | soil metagenome | isolation source: 115 cm saprolite under Madrone tree | place: USA:California | collected 2016-06-14
ATTGCGTGATGATGTCGCGGCGGCGCGCGCCAATCGCCCGGCGGACGCCGATCTCTTTGGTGCGCTCAGTCACCGACACCAGCATGATGTTCATGATAACGATGGCTCCAACGATTAAGGCGATGAAAGGGACGGCGATCGCGACAATGAAAATCGTGCCGAAGAGGCGATCGCGCAGGCCCGTGATTGCATCCGGGGTAACAATGCCGAAGTTGTCTTTTTCGTTGAACCCCAGACGACGGCGCGCGCGCATTATGAATCTCGCTTCCTCTACCGCCTCGTTGAAGGTATCGTCGGTTTTCGAAGTCGCGATGAAATAAAGGGACCGCTGCCGAATCAACGGCCCGTAGTCAAGGGAATAGGTTTTTAACGGGATAACGATAAAGCTGTCCTGCGGAATGCCGAACACCGTTCCCTTCACTTCCTCTACTCCAATCACGCGATACGGCAGTCCGCGGATATCAATTTCTCCCCCGATGGGATCGCCAGCTGGAAAAAGTTTTGTGGCGATGTCAGCCCCTACGTAGGCAACACGCGCCGCGCCGTCAGCTTCGGTATCCGTAAAGAAACGACCGTTGGCGATAGTTCGGTTGTCGATGTCGGACGTGTTTGCCGTGGCGCCAACTACGATTACATCCTCGAGAATTTGATCGTTGCGCTTTACTAGTGACGGCGTGCCGCGCGCTTTGGCTCCGATCTTGCCGATCAGGGTCGCGTGATCTTTCAAGTACTGGTAATCGTCCAGCGTCAGATCTTTGTTGCGTCGTTGGGCGGCCGCGATCGTGTCGGTATCTTTGAAATCTTCGAACGGGTTGAAGCGTTGCACTGAGAAAGATTTCGCGCCGATGCCGGCAATCTTTTCGTCGATGTAAACATTGAAGCCCTGAATTAATGAAACCACGGTGACAAAGGCCGTGACCCCGACGATCATGCCGAGCAGCGTCAGCGCCGAGCGTAGCTTGTGCGCCCAGATCGCCGCCACTGCGACTTTCAATACTTCTAAGAGATTCACTTGTTCTACTACGGACGACGAGCGGTTTTGGTTACGGATTCGCAATCCGCGTTAGCGGGGCAGTAGCCCGACCGTCAGGGAGGGCTCCCCCCTTTCGACACCACACAACGCGAGCCCTCCCTGACGGTCGGGCTACTGCCCCGTCCGCTTCGCGGACGATGTCATTCATACCGCAATGATTCAATCGGATCCAGCCGCGCGGCCTTCCAGGCGGGCCACAGCCCGAAAACAATTCCCACGGCCGCCGAGATGCCCACACCTACGCCGATGGCCCAGGCGGGAACGAATGCGGGCAGGGGCGAGTATTTGTTCATGAGAATACTCGCCAGCTCTCCTACAGCAAGCCCGAGCAGGCCACCGATTCCCGTCAGCACCACAGCTTCAATTAGAAACTGCGAAAGAATATTGCTCCGCGTCGCCCCAACTGCTTTGCGCAAGCCGATCTCCTTAGTTCGCTCGGTAACTGAAACCAGCATGATGTTCATCACCCCGATGCCGCCAATCATCAGCGCCACTGCTGAAATCGCCGTTAGCACGAGATAAGTCGCGCCCGTTAGCTGATTGTAAATGTCCAACAGCGCGTCCTGAGAGGAAATACCAAAGGTGTCGGGGGCGTTGTGCGGAACTTGTCGGCGGCGACGCAAGATATCCGTCATCTCGTCGATCCCGGATTTGACGTAAGCGCGCGAAACCGGACGCACGATGATAGCAAAGATCGTTTCTGGAAAATCCATTTCGGGATAGTATTTGTGAAACGTGGAGATCGGAATGTAAACCTGATTGTCGCGCGATTGGCCAAAGATTTGGCCGAGCGGTTCCATCACGCCGATGACCTTAAACGGATGCCCGGCGATCTTCAGTTCCTTGTCCAGCGGGTCTTCATACGGAAAGAGCGCGCGCACAAGGTCCTGTCCCACTACGCACACGTTGCTGTGCTCTTCAACGTCGAGATCTGTGATGTAGCGCCCATATCCGACATAGTTCGAAAGGGTAAACTCATGGTAAGGCGTGACGCCCAGTAGTATTGGCGTGTCGCTTTGCTTGTCCTGATAGCGCACGGTTTCGGCAATCTTGCGATAGAACGGTGCGACGCTGACGATCGAAGGTGCTTCGCGGCGAATGGCGTCGGCGTCTTCGACAGTCAGCTCCTTGCGGTGTATTTCTTCGGCCGTGGGCTGATGGCCGAAGCTCGGGTCGAATTTCAAAGCCCAGATCGTATTCGAGCCGAGCCCCTCGATCTGTTTAGCAAACGATTGGTTTAGGCCCTGGATGATTGACACCATAAACATCACGGTCACGACGCCGACGCTGACCCCGAGAATCGTCAAAGTCGAACGCAGCTTGTTCGCGCGCACCGTGTCGAGCGCCATGTAAGCGGATTCTTTGATGTCTATGAAGTTCATCAAGCGATTCTTGTCTTCTTGTCCCGGTGCTTAACCTTTCCCGAGATCGTTACAATGATATCCTCAACCGTTTTCATACTAGCCGCTTCGGCGTCGCTGATCGTAATACGAAACTCCTTTTCAAACCTGATAACAACCTCTACAGCCTCCAGTCCATCCAATCCGCTCCAATTTCCACACAGAATTCTGAGATTGCCGGTGAAGTCATCTTCCGGAACAATACGAGACCTGTCTAAAGAAAACTCATCCTCCAGGATTCTTCTAACCGTCACGACAACATCCCTTGGAATGGCGCGCGACTGATAAAATCTTCGATAGAATTCATCATCATCAAGCGGCGTCCTCGATGCATAAAGCTCCTTGAGCTTCCTCTTTCTCCTTATGCTTTCCCTCGTCGGTAGGTAGATCAGCCCGATGAAAAATACGACGAAGGCTACTGCACTCAGGACAATAATTGTTATCTTGAGAACCTTCGCGATCGTAAAATAGAAGTTGGGGCTCATTCCGATCTTAATGCCTCGATAGGATCCAACTTAGCCGCGCGCCACGCCGGCCAAAGGCCGCTTATGACCCCGACGATTGACGACATACTAACGCCGAGCACTGCCGACCAGATACTGAAAAGCAGCGGGAATCCAATCAGCAAAGCAATCAGCCAAGCCACGCCAAAGCCGGTCAGGACGCCGACCACGCCGCCAATCGCAGTGACCATCACCGCTTCGATCAAAAACTGGGTGCGAATATCTTTCTGGCGCGCGCCGACGGCTTTGCGAATCCCGATCTCTTTGGTTCTCTCCGTGACGGAAACCAGCATAATGTTCATTACGACGATGCCGCCGACGACGAGCGAGATTGCCGCCACCCCGATCGTCACGATGTAGATGTTCGAAGTCGCGCTGGAATAAAGATTCAGAAACACATCCTCGCTCTCCAGCGCAAACCCATCGTCCTCATCCCTGCCGGTCTTGCCGCGGCGGTTGCGCATGATCGCGCGCACTTGATCTTGGGCGCTCTCAAGCTGTGCGGCAGTGGGCGTTTGAATGAAAACCACCAGCACGCCAGAGGCGCTGAATGCGCCGCGCGAAATATTCAAGCCAAAGTTCTTCTTGTACGTCGCGAAGGGAATGTAAATCCGGTTGTCGCGCGAGACGCCGAAAACCTTTCCCAGCGCTGTGAGCACCCCAATGATTTGGTATGGGCGACCGCCGGCCCAAATCTCCTGGCCCAGGGCCCGCTCCGGCGACTGATTCGGAAACAGGTTGGTAATCACGTCCGGTCCGACTACGGTAACGTTGTGCGCGGAGCTGCCTTCGCTTTCGCTCCAAAACCGGCCGCTGTCGACCGTCACGTTATCGATATCGAACATGGATGTGGGCGCGACGGCGCGCAGCTGGACGTTATCCGCCTTCTGATTGCCGTGTTTGACGGTCACGCCATCGTTCGCAACTACTCCAGTGCGCCAACAGTTCGTACAGAGACGAAAGATTGCCTCGGCGTCCTCCTCGGTAATGTCTTTGCGCTTGTTGAATTTGATGAAGTCCTCGCGCGAAGTGATGACGCGCGGCCGCTTCGAGATCGTGAACACCGTCGAACCCTGTGAAGAAAAAGTTTGGGCCACAGTCTGATCCAGGCCTTTGATGATCGTGACTACTGCGATGACGGCGGTGACCCCGACAATAATGCCGACCAGCGTCAACGCGGTGCGTAGTTTGTTTTGCCGCAGGCTGGCGGCGGCGACCAGGAAGGCTTCCCAAAGCGCGGCCAGCCGGACGGTTGGCTTGAAAGCGGAGAATGAGCGGGTTCTGCCAGGAGCAAGAAGGCGCGGGCCGAAGCCCGTCGCTTCGGGTTTTGCGTCGCCGCCGGGGGACATTGCAGCGCCTCCTATCTAACCCGCTCGTCTTTTTCGATCAGCCCATCGCGGATCGAAATAATGCGATGAGCACGAGCGGCAATGTCGTGCTCGTGGGTAACCAGAACGATGGTGTTACCGTCTTCGTGAAGTTTCTCGAATAACTTCATAATGTCATAGCTGGTGGCCGTGTCGAGTGCGCCGGTCGGCTCGTCGGCGAGCAGGATCGAGGGATGATTTACGAGGGCGCGCGCGATCGCCACGCGCTGGCGCTGACCGCCCGAAAGCTCGTTAGGCCGATGCATCATTCGATCGGTGAGATCGACGGCACTGAGGGCCTGCCGGGCCATTTCTTTCCTTTGGGCGCCTGGGATTCCGCCGTAGATCAGCGGCAACTCGACATTGTGCAGGGCCGTCGCGCGGGCCAACAGATTGAAAGTCTGAAACACGAATCCGACTTCCTGGTTGCGAATGCGCGCCAGATCGTCGTCGTCCATCTCAGCAACATTTTTTCCGTTCAGCCAGTACTCGCCTTGCGAGGGCGTATCGAGACAACCGATCAAATTCATCAGTGTCGATTTCCCGGATCCGGACGGTCCGGTGATGGCGAGATAATCGCCCCGCTTCACCTCGAACGAAACGCCATGCAGCGCATGCACCTTTTCTGCGCCCATGTCGTATGTCTTCCAGAGATTACTCATCACGATTAGCAAATCTGCCTTGCCGTTCGCTGGTAACTCTGGCTTCCCGATTACCCCGGAAGAAGTCTGCGGCGTCACGACCGCGGTTTCGGTCATTAGCTTCCTCCGCCGGCGTTAACGTTGGCGCCCGCAGCTTTGGTTTGACGCTTCACGCCGGCGCCGTCCTTCAAAGTCTTCAGCACGCGACTTGGTCCGGTGATCACTTCGACCCCTGCTTGCAGGCCGCTGGTAATCTCGATATCCGACTCGCCGGTAATACCCGTGGTGACTTCCACAAATTTGACCTTGTTATTCTTGTCCAGGATGTAAACGCCTTTTTGTTCTTTCGGCTTTTCACCCACCGGGGTCGGTGCGCTGCTGGCGATCGAAGGACCGGGTGAGGGCGCCGCCGGCGCCTTCTCCACAATCGCCTGGAGCGGCACAGCGATTACGTTGGTCTTGGTCTTCGTGGTAATGGTCGCGGTGGAACTCATGCCGGGACGTAGCTTGGCACGGACGTCGTCGGCGAGGTCCTTGAGTTCCAGTGTAACCTTGAACTCTTTGGCCTCCTGCACATTCACGCGATTTTGCAGACCGCCGGTAGTGTCGGATTTGGCGACGGCCAGCGGGTTTTTCATCGTCACGACTGCGTTGACTTCTTTGTCGCCCAGCGCGTCAACCTTAACCTTGGCCTGCTGGCCCACATCGACGTTGGAGATTTCAGTTTCGTCGACGTTGACCTCGACATTAATGGTGGACATGTCCGCGATGGTCATCAAAGGCGTCGAAGATAAAGCTGACACTGCGTATTCACCCACGCGCGTGGGAATGTCGGCGATGACGCCATTCAGCGGCGAGTACTGGGTCGCTTTTTCGCGCTGGCTCGATTGGCCGCGAAGAATTGCCTGTTGTTGGTTGACTCGCGCCTCGCTCGTTTTCACATTGTTCTGAGCCTCTTTGATGGCCACCCGTTGCTGGTTGGCGCGTTCCTGGGCTTCCTTGACTGCGAGCTTCTGCGATTCGAGATTGGATTTCGCCGTCTCAAGCGCAATCTTTGTCTGTTCGTAGCGATCGCGGGCCGCGTCATAGTCGAAACGAGACGCCACTCCCTTTTCGATCAGTTCGGTGGAACGCTTCAGTTCGCGCTGCGCGGCATTCAAATCAACTGTCGCCCGATCAACTGCCGTCTGTTGCGCAATCACCTGTTGGCGGCTTGAAGCAATTGACGCCTCGGTAACGGCGAGCCCCTGCTGGGCCGACGCAACTCCATTCCGGGCGCTCTGCACATCGCTGATAAAAGCTTGGGTGGAGGCGAACTGCGCCTCCTGGCTGGACTGTAACTGGGTCGGATCGATCCGCACCAGGGCCTGGTTCTTGGTGACTTGATCACCGGGATTGACGTAAATCTCCAAGATGCGGCCAGCTATTTCGCTGGTCAGCTTGATGTAGCGAATCGGACGCACCTCGCCTGAGGCTGTTACGGTCGATCGCAGCTCGGGCCGCACGTCCAGCTTTACCGTCGTAACTTCCGCTTCGTCTTTTCGGCTGGCAACGACACTGATGATAATGATCAGCGCCAGCAAGACGACCGCCGATACCGCGATGATGATTTTCTTCTTTCTACTGAGGGCCATTTCGTTTTCAGATCCTTAATTAGCTTGATTTAGCCGGGTTTCGCTCTTGTCAGATTAGGCGCGCCCGCCGCGAATAGTTCACGTTGAGTTGTTTTTACGATGAAATCCGGTGCCCGGTTTCAAAGAAATCTCGACATGACAATCAATTATAGACGATGGCGGCGAGACTGCCGAACCCCTTGGACTCCATCCCGGCGCCTCAGGTTCCGGGAAGAGCAGCGGCAGGCCCCGCGGCAGTCCAGCAAGATCAACCTCGTTGGCGCGGTCAACAGTTTCGCGCTAAGATGTCTTGCCGCGCAGGTTGATTTCTCCGACAAAACTGCGGACCAAAACGTAATGATCATTTGCGAGCGGTGCGGAACAGAGAATCTGAATGGATCGCGCTATTGTGATGAGTGCGGCGCCGCCCTCTGGCTGGCGGGAAAATCGGGCGGACTTTCATTGCCAGGGGCCAAAAAAAATGGTTCCGCCGGCAACGGAAGCAAGGACGAGACGACTACTGTCTCACAATCAATTGGGAAAGTGGGTTCGCCCTTGCTACCAGAGCAGCAGACTGCGCTCCCTTCGGTCAAGACCGTCCATGCAACGCTGGTAATAGAACGCGGCAGTTCTGCGGGCAAGCAATTTCCGCTGAACAATCAGGACGCAAATATTGGCCGCTGGGATGCGGACGGTGGTGTCTTTCCCGATGTCGACCTCGATTCTGACGATCCCGAAGCCAAGGTGTCGCGGCGTCACGCGCGCATTTCCTTGCGCAATGGTCAATACGTGATCGAGGATTTGGGATCGACAAACGGAACTTTTGTAAATCGCGGACACCGGTTAGCGCCCGGTGACCGTCAGCCGCTAAAGGATGGCGATGAGATTATTGTCGGTAAGACGTTCTTGCGTTTTCGTGTTGCCAGGTGAGACCGCACTGCCTGGCGGGCGATCAGCTTGAAATGTTTTTCGGCTTTTCCCGCAATTAGCAAATGACTACTTGTTGTGAATGTGGCGCCAGTGTGGCGCCCGATGAAAACTTTTGCGGCAGCTGTGGGGCTCGCCGACCGAGCGACGACACACCGCTCGTGTCCAGGGGTGGAAGTGCAGGGAGTGGAAGTGTAGGCAATGAAAGCAGCGCAGATAACGCTGCGGGCATCGTTTCACATTATTCAAACAAGCTGGCCGAAGACGGTAGTACCTGGATGGAAGATCAGCCAAAAACAGCACCACCGCCCGCCGACAGTAATCGGCACACTGGCGAGATCGCGGAGAGCGCCGAGTTTTCATCGAAGACTTCCCGGGCCGGCTCCGTGCCCGACAAACGACCGAAGCCCAAAGCGCTCGCCGGCGGAAAAGTCCTTAATAGCCGTTACGAGATCGTGCGCCGGATCGGCGGCGGCGGGATGGGCGCGGTCTATCTGGCCAAAGACCGTAACCTGGGCGAAGCGGCGCGCGCCGTCAAGGAGATGATCGAGTCGCACATCGACGACGCGCAGCACGAAAAGGCGATCGCCGACTTCAAGCGCGAATCGTTGCTGCTCACTGAACTCGAACATCCGTCGATTCCGACTGTCTACGACTATTTTTACGACGACGCGTCGGAACGTTTTTATCTGGTAATGAAGTTCATTCCCGGCAGCGATCTTTCTTCGCGGCTGCGAAATGCGCCCGGCGGACGCATAGACGAACTAACCATGACTGAGTGGGGGATCCAGGTTGCCGACGTCCTGCACTATCTGCACACCCGCCCTCAAGCCATCATTTATCGCGACCTGAAACCGGCGAACCTCATGATCGACAGCAACAGCAATCGCATCATGCTGATTGATTTTGGAATTGCGCGCTGGGTTAACAAGAAGGAAAAAGGAGTCACCGCGGTCGGCACGATGGGCTATGCCCCGCCTGAGTTATTCAGCGGCCAGGCGGATGCGCGCGTCGACATTTACAGCCTGGGTGCGACGATGTTTCATTTGTTGACCGGTTCAGATCCGCAGGACAATCCGCTGCTCATCTTTGACTTTACCAAGAACCCGCGTCCGCGCCAGATAAACCCCGCGCTTTCCAGCGAGATGGAACGGTTGCTGATTCGCACGGTCGAATACAAACCGGAACACCGCTTTCAGACCGGAGCAGAGTTGCGTGATGCACTCGCCAGCCATCTTGAAAAACTGCGTTCGGGCCAGGTCAGTTATGGCCTGCCGGCCGGCATGGAGATGGGCGGCGAGACCCTGCGCGTGGCCATCGTCTTTTGTGGATTTTGCGGCGGCCGCATCGCGGCTGATGATGTTTTCTGCGCGCATTGCGGCTCGCGCCAGCCACAGGCCGGAGGTTCCAGCGCAGCTCTGGCCCGAAGTCGCGCCACCGCCAAGCTGGTTGTCTCAGGGACTACCGAGTTGGATGCTTCGTTCCTCTTGCAAAAGGACAGCAATCTCGTGGGGCGGACCGATCCCCTGTCGAACATTTTTCCGGAAGTGGATTTATCCCGGTTCGATCCGCAGACCAAAGTCTCGCGGCGTCACGCTCGGATCTGGCGCGAGGGCGAAGCATTCATGCTTGAGGACCTGGGTTCGGTAAACGGAACGGTAATTAATGATATCATTCGCCTCGAGCCCAGACAGCCGCGCGCTCTGGACAGTGGAGATCGTATTCGCCTGGGTGAAACCACTTTGCACTTCCTGGTTGGATAAGCCAAATTTCAGATTTCAAATTTGAAATTTCAAATCGAGTCTGAAAGAGCTTTGACGGTAATATCTATGCTCAGCAATCGTTAATTTCTCGAGCGCCCGAATTCCCCTTATGACCGCAAAAATTGAAACTGCAAAACCAGCGTCAGGCGTCGCGATCCCCAGGGCCGAGCCGCGGGTGCGCCTGCGTTTTCGCGCGCCGTTTGCACTCCGCTGCGGGGCTCTGTTAATCGACTATATTTTGCTTGCTCTTATTCTGACGTTCAGCACTATGATTGCTCGTCTAATGGGCGGTGGCGGGCGGATGGCGGGCGGAACAGCAGAAAAAGTCGGCATCATTATTACGCTAATCGTCGGGCTGCTTGATTTGGTGGTCCTGGCTGGACTGACCGGAAAGACCGTCGGCAAGTGGACCACAGGTCTGCGGCTCGAGCGCACTGACGGCCGCTTGCCGGGAATTGGCCGGGCCGCATTGCGCCACCTGGTGGGATATCCTTTGTCACTGCTGCCGTTTGGTCTGGGGTTTCTCATGGTGGCAGTTAGTCCGACGGGCCGCGCACTGCACGATCTGATCGCCGGCACAATCGTAGTGCGAAGATCTGGCGGTCCAATTGTCGTTCCGGCGCGCAAGCCGCGTACGCAGGGAGCATAACTGTAGCGCAAGCTGCCAGCTTGCGCGCTCGGGTGCGAGTCCAGAACGCAAGCTGGCAGCTTGCGCTACAAAACTTTTATGGCTGAGTTAATCGTCAAATATCCGGATCGCGCCGCTGAGCATTTTCAGATCAGCCGCCTGCGCGTCACGATTGGACGCTCAGCTCGCAACGATCTGTGTATTCCGGACCCTTTTGCTTCACGGGTCCACGCCGAAGTTCGCAGTGAAGGCGACGAATACTTTCTTCAGGATCTGGGATCTGCGAACGGCACTCTTTACAACGGATCGACAGTAGAAACCCTCATTACGCTCACTCGTGGCGGACGGATTCAAATCGGCGAAACCGAAATAGTTTTCAACGACAGCTCGTTCCCGCTGAGCAGCGGAGCGACGATGATCACCGACAACTCGACGTCGATTCCTGAAGTGACGATCGCGCTGTCTTCCGCCGATCGCACCACTTCGGGCTTGTTCGAAGCGATTGAAGGCGCGCGCACCCAATCCGAAGAATCCGCAAGTGGGCGTGGCTCTGCTGGCCTCAGTCACCCTGAACGAAACTCTCGAACAGGTAGTTAGCCTGGTCTTCGAAGCCGTGCCTGCCGATCGATGCATGGTGATGATGCGCGACGACAAGAGTCCGGAACTGAAGGTCGCGGTGGCGCGCTTGCGCGATCGCGCCGGCGAAATCGGCGAGATTCGCATCAGCCGTTCCGTGATCGACGAAGTCGTTACCAATGGCAAGTCCGTTTTGACTTCCGACGCCCAGGCCGATCCACGCTTTGCCGGCGGCACAGTCATGCTGCAAGGCGTGCGCTCAGTGTTGGCAGTGCCGCTCGGAGTGGGCGCCAACGTCTTTGGCATTATTTACGCCGACTCGCCTTTGGCCGAGGGCCGCTTTACCGAAGATCATTTGAAAGTATTGACGACGCTGGCGTCGGTCGCCGCCATTCGAGTCGAGAACGCGCGTTTGACTGAAGAGCAGATGGAACGCGAGCGCCTGGAACGCGAGCAGCAAGTCGCCAGCGAGATTCAACAGCGCTTTCTGCCGGCGACGGCGCCGATAGTCGCAGGTTATGAACTACAAGGCATCAGTTTTCCCTGTTACGAAATCGGCGGCGACTATTACGATTTCATCCAGAGGGACGACGGCCGGCTGGTGGTGGCCCTGGGCGACGTCTCTGGCAAAGGCACCGCGGCCGCGTTGTTGATGTCGTCGCTGCATGCCGCCATACACGCCCAGGCCGATATCCACAACTCACTAGCGAAAACTATCGGCGCGGTCAATCGTTACCTGGTCGAGAGCATACCCGCCAATCGATTCGTCACGCTCTTCTATGCCGAGCTGGATCCGAAAGATGGAGCGCTGGCCTTCCTCAACGCGGGGCACAATCCGCCGCTGATAGTTCATGCGGGCGGCACGATGGAACAGTTGGCTGCCGGCGGTTTGCCGCTGGGCATTATGTCAAACGCTGATTTTCGCGAAGGACGCACGCAACTCCACTACGGCGATGTGCTGGTGATTTATTCGGATGGAGTGTCGGAAGCCTGTAACCCCGCCGGTGAAGAGTTTGGTCCCACTCGGCTGTACGAAGTGGTCGCGCGGAACATGGACGCTTCGGCCGGCGGCATCCGCGATCGGATTGAATCAGCCTTGACCAAGTTCTGTCAGGGCACGCCTGCCGCCGACGATATCACTCTGGTAATCTGCAAGCGGCTCGTTGAATCAGCGGAAGTAGCCGCCGCCGTGGGAAGCTGACTTTCCGAAAGATTCGCGGCTGCGACTCATTAGGTGGCCTCTGGAAATATCCTCTGCAGCCAGCGCAAACGCTCGCCAGCACCCGCCTCACGCAAGAATCAGCACCAGGTACTCATTCATCAAGCCTGCGGAGCAGGCGCTACCGTAAAGCCTGGGGCGTAAGCCCCAGACGATCGTGTTACGCCCGAACCGGCAAGCCCGTGAAACGGGCGACAGGGCGTCCGTGACCCTGATCGCTACTCGTTGCAGTCATTCTCTGTTCGCGTCTCTCTAATCTTTCTGCAGCTCTGCCGCCCGCTTCGCGGGCTCAGATGTCTTATTGGCTTGTAACCCGGGGTTCCGCTTTGCTTCACCCCAGGCTTTATGCTGACGCCTGCTCCGCAGGCTTACCTATCATTTTGCCATTCGGTTCAATCAGTGCACGACTTCAATAAACAGCTCGCTGATGCTCGCTCAATTTGCTCCTCAGACTGAAGCGGGGCTCGACGTCTTCTTGATTACCTTCGACTCGAGCCAGGACATATTCGCCCACGACCGGCCCGTGTTTGAAGCCATGGCCTGAGCCGCCGCCTACCAGCCACACGTTATCAAAGTCAGGATGACGATCGATCAGAAAGTCGCCGTTGGAAGTGTTCTCGTACTGACAGACGCGCGCTTCCAACACCGGCGCATCTTTGAGCGCGGGTAAGCGGCGGGCAAGCATCTGGCGCACTTCAGCTAATCCTTCATTGGTGACAACTCGATCGCCTGTGTCTGGATCGAATTCGGACCCGTGACGATCGATCGCGATCTTGATTCCGCGTCCTTCCGTGTCGGGCAAACCATATGCTTCGTCTTTGAAGTCGATCCATATGGGCAACGCCGGCGGAGTAAAGCTTTGGTTACCTGCGGGAGTACCGAAAAAGAAAACCTCCTGACGCGTTGGATGTATTCGATCCGCCAATAGGTCGGGGAAGATTTTCGGGAGCCAGGGGCCACAGGCGAACACAAAGCTTCCGGCTGAAATGCGGCGCCCACTCGTGGTCGTAATTCCATTCAATGAGCCACTGCCGTTCGGCGCCTTTACCGCATCCTGCAAATACTCAACACCATTCTTGATTGCTTCGCTGACTACAGCCTGCACAGCGCGACGCGCGACGAGCACGCCACTCTCGGCCTCGAGCATTCCCCAGCTGATTCGTTCCAATCCAATCTGCGGATAACGCCGGCCCACCTCCGAGGTCGTCAGCTTCTCAAAAGGAATTCCGATCTTCTCGAGTGTCTCGGCAGTCTTCACCGGATAAGGATCGTCTTCGTGGGCCAACCACAAGACCCCGGTCTGATAAAACAATGTTTGGTTGATCCGCGCAAAAAATTCCTTCCAGAGTTGCAAGGACCGCAACGCTGAGCGCGTGTAGATCTCATCAGCGCCGTAACCCATCCGAATGATGCGCGATTCGTCACCCGAACTTGAGCGACTATTGCCGGCGCCGAAAGCGTCGATGAGCATGACTCGCCGCCCCGATTGCTGAAGCTGATAGGCCGTCCACGCGCCGAAGACTCCGGCGCCGACAACGGCCACGTCGTACGTGCTGTCGTTCATTGCTCGCATTCGCCGTGGCCAACTTCTTAGATGCTTTCGACGTAGGCCGTTTCACCGTGAAGCGCCAGATCAAGTCCCTTAGTCTCGCCTGCTTCATCGACTTTCACGGCAACGAGCCGATCGATTAGCCAAAGCATCCCGTAAGTGAAAATAAACGCCCACGCCGAAGAGAGGAGGACGGCGCCCAGTTGGACCAGAAAGAAATGGGAATTGCCGCGCAGGAGTCCATCCGCGCCCGCTGGGTTAAATAGCGTAGTGGCGAAGATGCCGCATAGTAGAATACCTAGAAAACCGCCGACACCGTGCACGCCCCACACATCGAGTGCATCGTCCCAACGAAGTTTGTTCTTCAGCGCCACGGCGTAAAAGCAAACCACGCCCGCCACGATCCCGATCAGACAAGCTGTCGCCGGAGAGACATAACCCGCGGCCGGCGTGATCGTGGCCAGACCCGCGACGGCGCCGGTCAGCAAACCGAGAAATTTTGGTTTCCTGGTCGTCATCCAGTCCATGCAAAGCCAGGCAATCGCCGCAAAGCTGGCCGCCAGATCGGTATTCAGAAACGCGACCGCCGTAACTGAGTCGACCCGAAATTCGCTGCCCGCGTTGAAGCCGTACCAACCGAACCAGAGCATCCCCGTGCCCAGCGCCACCAGCGGGATCGAGTGCGGGCCTGAGTCCGCAACCTTACGCCTGCCCACATACAGGACCGAGGCCAGGGCCGCGATACCGGCGATGTTATGGACCACGATGCCACCCGCAAAATCCAACACGCCCCAACTCGCCATCACCCCGCCGCCCCAAACCATGTGCACAAATGGGAAGTAGACCAGCGTGAGCCAGGCGGTGAGAAATAGCATGTAGGCTTTGAAGGTCACGCGATTGGCAAACGCGCCGGTGATCAGCGCCGGCGTGATGATCGCAAACATCATCTGGTAAGCACAGAACACTATCATCGGGATTGAGGGATTAATTAGCGATGGCGTATCCAAAGTGATTCCGCGCAGAAATGCCCAATGGAAATTACCCAGGATGCCAAAGAAGTCTGTGCCGCTTTTCAGATCACCGCTAAAGCAAACCGAGAAACCAAACGCCCACCAAAGCACCGTCGTCCATCCCATGGAAACGAAGCTCTGGATCATAATCGCCAGCACATTCCTGCGCCCAACGAGTCCGCCATAGAAGAAAGCCAAACCCGGCGTCATCAACATGACCAGGCTGGAGCAGAGCAGCATGAAAGCCGTGTTTC
>WNFP01002561.1_pt1 | contig 14482 bp, 8 predicted proteins | sample 5400201 | NCBI WGS metagenome assembly WNFP01 (sample SAMN13153355, study PRJNA577476) | soil metagenome | isolation source: 115 cm saprolite under Madrone tree | place: USA:California | collected 2016-06-14
CAAGGCAGTCGGGCGCGGCCGCGCTCGATACGGATTGGCGAAAGCTCTCCCACGAGTCGGACTCGGCCCCTGACGGCCGTTCGCCCGTGACCTCGACCGCGTTCAACCCGGCCTGCGTCTGCATCTGTCGCAGTCTGCGCGTATCCAGTTTCTGCTTCGTGGCCGCACGGGGGTCGGCCGGCGCTGTGGAGGCCGTTTCGGGCTGAGCCGACGCGCATTGCACCAGCACCACGGACGCGCATTCGTCCTGCAGGGGTTCGGCTGCGGCAGGCTCTTCGCGCTCAGGCTGCTGGCATTCGGACCGACCCGAGGCAAGCAGCATGGCGGCGACGATCATCAATTGGCCCAGGGTCCTGGGAAAAACGTCGGCCTTCATAAGTCAGGTAGAAAAAATAACGCAGGACCCTCCCCCCGGTCCCTCTTCCAAGAGGAGAGGGGAGGCCACGAGGACCCCTCACCTCCGACCTCAGCGTACCGCGTTCCGTCCGGTCGGGTTGCCCGGATACTGTATATTTATTCAGTACTCTCTGAGCCCGGCCCTGGCCACGATGCAGCCGTCCTACGCCGAACTGCATTGCATTTCCAACTTCAGCTTCCTGCGCGGCGCCTCGCATCCGGAAGAGCTGGTCGAACGCGCGCTTGCGCTCGGTTACACCGGACTGGCGATCACCGACGAGTGCTCCTTCGCCGGAGCGGTGCGCGCGCACCTGGCGCTGCGCGAAGCACGCTGCGAACTGGCCGCGGCGAGCGAATTCCGCCTGATCCACGGCACCGAGATCCGGATGGCCGACGGCCCGCACCTGGTGCTGCTGGCGCAGACGCGCACCGGGTACGGCAATCTGTCGGAGCTGATCACGCGGGCGCGACGCGCTGCGCCCAAGGGCGAATATCGGCTTACAGCGGCCGATCTGGCCGCGCAGGCCCATCTGCTGGCGGATACGCTGGCGCTGCTGGTGCCCTCCTTCGCCCCTGCCGGGGCTTCGGAGGGCAAGCCCGAGCAGGCGCCGCACGGGCAGCGGCAATCCGAAACCGCCCTCTCGAAAATCGAGCGGGATGCGCGGTGGTTGCAACAACTGCTGCCCGGGCGCAACTGGATCGCCTGCGAGCTGATCCGCGGCCCGGACGATGCGGCCTGGCTGACCACATTGCAGCAAGCCGGGCTACGCGCCGGGGTACCGCTGGTTGCGGCCGGCGCCGCGCACATGCATGTGCGCCGCCGCAAGAAACTGCAGGATGCGCTGACAGCGGTGCGGCTGCGCACGCCGCTCGCGCAGTGCGGCCGCAAGCTGGCACCGAACGCCGAACAGTACCTGCGCCCGCTGTACCGGCTCGGCCGCATCTATCCGGCCGAGCTGCTGGCGCAGACGCTGGCGATCGCCGAGCGCTGCAGTTTCTCGCTCGACGAGTTGCGATACGAGTATCCGGACGAGATTGTTCCGGACGGCCAGACCCCCGCCTCTTTCCTGCGCAGCGCGACCTGGCAGGGCGCGGCCGTGCGCTACCCGCAGGGCGTGCCGGAGAAAGTGCGCGCGCTGATCGAACACGAGCTGGCGCTGATCGGCGAGCTGCATTACGAGCCCTACTTCCTGACCGTGTACGACGTCGTGCGCTTCGCGCGCGAGCGGCGCATCCTGTGCCAGGGCCGCGGCTCGGCGGCCAATTCAGCGGTGTGCTACTGCCTGGGCATCACCGAAGTCGACCCGGACCGGATCAGCGTGTTATTTGAACGCTTTGTCAGCAGCGAGCGCAACGAGCCGCCGGACATCGACGTCGATTTCGAACATCAGCGGCGCGAAGAGGTGATGCAGTATGTCTACGCGAAATACGGCCGGCACCGCGCGGCGCTGACTGCCGCGCTGCACACCTATCGGCCACGCGGCGCCCTGCGCGACCTGGGCAAGGCGCTGGGCCTTTCGCTCGACCAGGTCGACCGGCTGGCCAAGAGCATGTCGTGGTGGGACGGCAGCCGGATCCGCCCGGAGTTGCTCGCGCAGGCCGGCTTCGACGCGGACAACCCGGTGATTGCGCAGGTCGTCGAGCTCGCTCATCAGCTGATCGGATTTCCGCGCCATCTGTCGCAACACAGCGGCGGCTTCGTGATCGCGCGCGATGCGCTCTCGCGGCTGGTTCCGATCGAAAACGCCGCGATGGCCGACCGCACCGTGATCCAGTGGGACAAGGACGACCTGGATGCGCTGGGGCTGCTGAAGATCGACGTGCTGGCGCTCGGCATGCTCAGCTGCATACGGCGGGCCCTGGACCACCTGAACGCCTTCAGGGGGTCAAGCCTGCGGCTGCAGGACATTCCGGCCGAGGATCCGGCCGTCTACCGGATGCTGGGCCGCGGCGATTCACTGGGGGTGTTCCAGGTCGAGTCGCGCGCGCAGATGAACATGCTGCCGCGGCTGCGCCCGGAGTGCTTCTACGACCTGGTGATCGAGACCGCGATCGTGCGGCCGGGCCCGATCCAGGGTGGCATGGTGCACCCGTATCTGCGGCGGCGCCAGGGCGTGGAGCCGGTCACCTATCCGTCCGAAGCGGTCCGATCCGTGCTCGAGCGCACGCTGGGCGTTTCGATCTTCCAGGAGCAGGTGATGCAGCTGGCGGTGGTTGCGGCCGGCTTCACGCCGGGCGAAGCCGACCGGCTGCGGCGTGCGATGGCAGCCTGGAAACGCAAGGGCGGGCTGGGACCGTTCCGCGACCGGCTGATCGCCGGCATGCTCGCGCGCGGCTACGGCAGCGAGTACGCCGAACAGATCTTCCGGCAGATCCAGGGCTTCGGCGAGTACGGTTTCCCGGAAAGCCACGCGGCCAGCTTCGCGCTGCTGGTGTACGACTCGTCATGGCTCAAATGCCACGAGCCGGCCGCGTTCTGCGCGGCCCTGCTCGATTCGCAGCCGCTCGGCTTTTACGCGCCGGCGCAGATCGTGCGCGATGCGATGAACCACGGCGTGACGGTGCGGCCGGTGTGCGTAATGACAAGTGACTGGACCTGCACGCTGGAGCCGTGCTCGCAGGCTGAAACCCTCACCCCCGGCCCTGCGGGACAGCCGGCCGTGCGGCTCGGGCTGATGCAGGTGAGCGGCCTTGCCGAGGCGGCCGGCCAGCGGATCGTCGAGGCAAGGCGATGCGCGCCCTTTTCCGACGTGCACGACCTGGCGCACCGGGCGCAGCTCGACCGCGGCGACATGGCGCGCCTGGCCGCGGCCGATGCGCTGTCCGCGCTCACCGGGCACCGGCGCCGCGCGCTGTGGGGCGTGCTGGGACTGGACAGCGGCGCCGCGCGCCGGGCACCGCTGACGAGCGGGCTGCCGGTCACGGAGCGCCAGGTCGAATTGCTGCCCCCGACCGAAGGTCAGGACATCGTCGCCGACTACGACGCAACCGGCCTGACCTTGCGCCGCCACCCGCTGGCGCCACTGCGCGAGCGGCTCGACCGGATGCAGCTGTGGACCGCCCGGCGCATCGCTGACGCACGCCACCAGCAAAGGGTGCGAGCCACCGGCATCGTCACCTGCCGCCAGCGGCCAGGCACCGCCAGCGGCGTCACCTTCGTGACGCTGGAAGACGAAACGGGGTGGATCAACGTGGTGGTGTGGCGCGCCACGGCCGAGCGGTTCCGCCGCGAGCTGCTGGCCTCGACGCTGCTGACCGTCTACGGCCATGTCGAGCGCGTCGATGCGCCCGACTGCGCGGTGATCCACCTGATCGCGGATCGCCTGGTCGACCACTCCGCGCTGCTGGGCGGGCTGGTGGTCGACAGCCACGACTTCCGGTGAGATGGGGGCAATCGCGCGCCCGGATGGCCCCGCCGCCGATAGGCCAGCTGGCCCTAGTAGTCGTACGTCAGTGACAGCCAGGTCTTCGTGACGTCGTAGAAGTCGGCCGCCGGATCGCCCGCGCGAAAGCGCGCGTGCTGCAGCTTCAGCGTCAGGCTGCTCGTCACGGCATAGGTAACGCGCAGGTCGCGCTCGTTGCCGTAATCGAGGCCCCCGAAGGTGGCGCCGAAGCGATGGGCCTCGGCCACCAGCGTAAACCGCCCCGGCTGCGCGCGTACCGACAGCCAGGTGTCGCGCAGGCCGGTCTGCGGCGTGCTGGTGAATTGCAGCGCCCAACCGTTGAAGGCGTAGCTGTCCTCGAACGGCGTCTGGAACGCGTACTGTCCTGCGTTGCTGGCCTTGACCTCGCGATCGATGCGAACCCCGAGCCCGGCCAAGCGAGGCAGCACGGCCCCGCCGCCCAGCCGCCAGTAGTTGGCCTCGATCAGCGGATCGCCCCCCGCGTAATGCCGCTGGTGCGCGGCCTCGGCCGTATACAGCGCGGCGAACCCGCGGCCGATCGGCACCGCGCCCTCGGCGCGCAACCCGAATACCTGGTGCGAGTTGTCGGCCAGGTCCGTGTCCGAGCCAGTCTGCGGCTGGTTCAGGCCGAACCCGTACGCCGCGATCGACTGATCCTGCGCCGGGCTGTACGCGACCCGTAGCAGCCATATCCGGGTCCGGGTCTGCGTTGCAAACACGGTGCGGATCCGGTTCAGCAGGGCGGCATACACCTCCATATCGGGCAGACTGTTGTTCACCAGGGTCAGGCCGTTGAACAGCATCGGCGTCTGCCGGAAATCGACGTCGCTGAAAAAGCGCTCGTTATCGAGCCGGATCGGCTGCTTGCCCAGCCGCACGCGCGTGTCGGGCAAACCGACGTATTCGAAGTACGCCCGGTTGGTGTCGGTTTCGCGCGGATCCGGCAACAGCGGATACGACAAGTCGACGTAATACTGGGACGAGGCAACGCTGATGCGGTGCGCATCGACGACGTCGGTGTGGATGCCTTCCACGACCGCCCGAAAATCCTCGAATGTCGCGGTCTGCCAGCCGGCGATCGAGCGGATCGTCCATGCGTGGCCGCGCTCGTTCAGTCCGGCGTCCCAGATGTCCGCGTAGCGCGGGCGCAACTCGAGTACCAGGCGTCCCGCGGTGATCGCATCGGCCAGCGAATCGGCCTGCACCTGCTGTGCCGCGACGTCCGCCCCGAGCAGCACGGAGGCGGCCAGGACGATCGAGCCGAGCAGCCGCCACGACAGTCCGGGCGAGAGCGCCCGCAGTGAGCAAAGTGCGGCCATTGGAACGGTCAGTTTCCTCGATTACCGCATTTCAAACTCGATAACGTTCGCGTGGTGCCCCGAAATGCGTCCGGTCAACCCGGCATTCCGTCCCCGTGCGACTCGCCGTGCCCCTGCATCAATTCCTCTCGCGTTTGGTGTTCGCGCTGGCGGCCTCGGGCTTGGCGTGGCCGGGTTTCGCCGCGTCAACGCTGAACGCCGAGGTCGTCGGGCCCGCCGGGGAAGCGATCGAGGACGCCGCCGTGTTTTTGGTCCCCGTCAGCGCGCCGAAGCCGGCGCGCCACGCGCCGCTATCGGCCGCGGTCGCACAGCACGATCGTGAATTCGTTCCGTACCTGACCGTGGTGCAGACCGGCGCCGCGGTCAGCTTTCCGAACCAGGACCCGATCCGGCATCACGTCTACTCGTTTTCCAAGCCGAAGAAGTTCGAGATCAAGCTGTACGCCGGCGACGCCCCCGATCCGATCATCTTCGACACGCCGGGCGTCGTGACGATGGGATGCAACGTGCACGACTGGATGCTGGGGTACGTGCTCGTCGTCGATACGGCCTCGTTTGGCAAGACCGGCGCCGACGGTCGGGTCCAGATCAGCGCAGTCGAGGACGGCGAGTACGAAAGCCACATCTGGCATCCGCGCCAGCGCCACGAGGTTGCGCCGCAGCACGTGAGCGTCAACCGCGCCATGCGCGAGCCGCTGCGCTTCGTGATCGAGGTGGCGCCGCGCAAACCCCATTACAAGCCACCGCTCGACCCGCTTCACTACTCGAAATGAAGAGCCTGCGCCTGAATGGAATCGCGGGGCGGATGATCCTGTTCTTCGTCTCGTTGCTGGTGCTGGTCCAGCTGGCGGTATTCGTCACGATCGACCTGCGCGCCGACCAGATTGCGCAGACCACGGTTGATCATCAGCTCGAGCTGGGCGAGCGCGTGTTCGAACGGCTGTGGAGGCAGAACAACACCCAGCTCGAGCAGCAAGCCAGCGTGCTGGCGGCGGACTTCGGGCTGCGCGAGGCGCTCGCGAGCAACGACCGCGCCACGATCCTGTCGGTGCTGGCCAACCATGCGACGCGCGTCGGCGCGGCGGCGATGATCGTGGTGTCACTGGACGGCCGCGTGCTGGTGGACTCGCTGCATCCGACGCGCGGACCTCAGAGCTTCGAGTTCTCCAGTCTGCTCGCCCGCGCGCAGGACAGCGGCCACGCGGCGGCCACCGTCGCCATCGATGGTCCGCTGTACCAGCTTGTCATGGTCCCGGTGCTCGCCCCGGAGCCGATCGCGTATGTCGCGATCGGATTCCGCGTCGATGACGCCTCCGCCAGGGAGTTCGGCGATCTGACGGGGCTGGAGGTGTCCTTTGTCAGCTCGGCAGCCAAACGTGGGCGCGCGGTCGCGGCGTCGACGCTCACGCCCGAGGCCCGCTCCGAGCTGGCGCTGATCGCGCCTGCCGGCGCGTCGGCGTGGGCGCACCAGGCCGTGACGCTGGCCCACCGTCAGCTAGCAACCCGCGTGCGGTCGCTGCAGCCCGCGGGAAGCGGAACGATCGATGTGGTCCTGCAGAAGTCCCTGGACGAAGCGGTCGAACCTTTCCGGCAACTGCGTGCAAGCTTCGGGCTGCTGGCACTTTTCTGCGTGGCTGCGACGATCGTCGGATCCGTCCTGATCGCCCGAAACATCACTCGCCCGATCCGGTCGCTGGCCCAGGCCGCCCTGCGAATCCAGGCCGGCGACTACGCATCCGCCGTTCCGGTACCGAACCAGGGAGAAATCGGCGCATTCGCCACCACCTTCAATCACATGCAGGACGCGATCGCCTCGCGTGAGGGCGAGATCCGCAGACTGGCGTATCGCGATCCGCTGACCGACCTGCCGAATCGGCCCCTGTTCCTGGAACAGCTGGACCGTACGATCGACGACTGCGGAAAGGCCGGCCAGGTGTTCAGCGTGCTGCTGATGGACCTGGACCGCTTCCGCTTCGTCAACGACACCCTGGGTCACCATGCCGGCGACCGCGTGATCATCGAAGTAGCGTCCCGGCTGCGAGCGGCGCTCAGCGAGCACGACGTGCTGGCGCGCCTGGGAGGCGACGAGTTCGCGGTCCTGCTGTCACCCCAACAGCGGCTCGAGGCGCCGACGGTGGCCGGGCAGCTGCTGCAATGCCTGCAGGCCCCGGTGGTCGTCGACGGACAGGGTCTGGACGTCGGAGTCAGTATCGGCATTGCTCATTTTCCAAGGCACGGGACCGACGCCATGACGCTGCTGCGCCGCGCAGACGTCGCCATGTACGTGGCCAAGCGCGAGCATCGGGGCCTCGAGGAGTACGACCACCGGATCGACCGCCATCGACAGCACCACCTGTCCCTGCTCGGCGAATTGCGCCAGGCGATCGACGGCAACGAGCTCAGGCTGCACTTCCAGCCCAAGATCGATCTGCGCACGGGTGAGTTCCGCGGAGCCGAGGCGCTGGTGCGCTGGGTCCATCCGGTGCGGGGTTCGGTTCCCCCGTCGGAATTCATACCGTTTGCCGAGCAGACCGGGTTCATCCGGCACGTGACACGCTGGGTGATCGACGCGGCGCTGGCGCAGATCCAGGCCTGGCAAGCGATGGCCGTCGAAGTCCCGGTGGCGATCAACGTATCGGCGCGGGATCTGTCCGGGCTCGAGTTGCCCAATCTGCTGGTCGAGGCGATGCAGCGCTATCGGGTCGCGCCGCGCCTGATCAGCATCGAAATCACCGAGAGCGCACTGATGGAGGACCCGCAGCATGCCGCGCGGATCCTGGCGCGCGTGCGCGACCTGGGGGTCGGAATAGCGATCGACGACTATGGAACCGGTTACTCGGCGCTGTCCTACCTGGCGCAACTGTCGGTCGACAGCCTGAAGATCGACCGTTCGCTGATCAACAATCTTCGCGAGGGGTCGAAGAACGCGGCCATCGTTCGATCCACGGTCGCGCTGGGCCAGAACCTCGGACTGACCGTTGTCGCGGAGGGCGTCGAAACCCCGGATCAGATCGAACTGCTGCGTCAGTTCGGGTGCCACCAGGCACAAGGATTCGGGCTGGCCAAGCCGATGCCGGCCGAACAGGCGATAGGGTGGATCATCGCCCAGGAGCTGGCGCAGGACTCACTTGAGTCCACCAGCACGGGGCGTGAGAGCACGACCGACCGGCCGCCAAGCCCTGCACGGAGGGCGCGAAGAATGCTGCGGCTCGCGCCTCCTGCCTGACAGAATACCGCTCTACCGCGCAAGCGCCGTCTTCGTCGCTCGCCATTACTGATGGCTCGGTGCCTTGCGTGCCCGTTCAGACTCCGGACCCCTGGCTCTGGGCGGTGCGCTCCTCTTGCAGCGTCTTAGCCAGCAATTTGGTCAGAGCGTAAACCGCGCCGATGTGCGGCGTCGGCGTGCGCGTCAGGTGTCCGAGCTCCACCACCGAGCCAACCAGCGCATCGACCTCGGGGTCACGTCCGGCCTCGACATCCTGCAGCATCGACGTCTTGTGCTTGCCTACTTTTTCGGCACCGGCAATGCGCTTTTCCAGCGGCACGCGGAACGTGATGCCCAGCTTGTGGGCGACATTCTGGGCCTCCGTCATCATGGCGGCGGCCAGTTCCCGGGTGAGCGGATACTGGCAGATGTCGGCCAGCGTCGAGCGCGACAGCGCGCTGATCGGATTGAAAGTCAGATTGCCCCAGAGCTTGAGCCAGATCTCCGCGCGGATATTGTCCAGCACCGGGGCCTTGAACCCGGCGCGCGTGAAGCATTCCGATACGTCCGTCACACGGCCGCTGATGGAGCCGTCCAGTTCGCCGACCGGAAATCGGTCGCCTTCGATCAGCCTGACCACGCCCGGAGCGATCAGCTCGGAGGCCGGGTACACCACGCAGCCGATCACGCGCTCCGGCCCCAGCTTGCGCAGGATCTGGCCGTGCGGATCCACGCTCCTCACGCAGCTGCCTTCCAGCTCGCCGCCGTGCTGGTGGAAGTACCAGTACGGAATCCCGTTTTGCATCGTGACCACCACCGTCTCGGGACCGAGCAGCTTGGGCACTTCGTCGACGACGGCCTCGACCTGATGGGCCTTCATGGCCAGGATCACCATGTCCTGCGCGCCGACCGCCTGGTAATCGTCGAAAGCGCGCACGCCGGTGGCAACCTGCTCCGAGCCATCGGCGAGCACCAGCTTCATGCCCGCTGCGCGAATTGCGCTCAGATTGGCACCGCGCGCGACGAAGCTGACCTCCTCGCCAGCCAGCGCGAGCCTCACCCCCACGTAACCGCCGACCGCTCCGGCGCCGATGATGGCGATCTTCATTCCCACATCCCTGCAGCGTGAAAGCCATCCGGACAGCGCGCCCTGACGGGCCAGCGTCGGCCGCACCCATCTTGTACCCGGGCAGACCGGTGGTCGTCGGACCCGCGCAGCAGCGGTGAGCCCTGCCAGCCGCAGCGCGGATCGCGTCCCTCCCCGGAACTTCGATCCTGCTGCCGAGTGTAGCAACGGAAAATTCAGCCGAGCACGGTGCCGGCCCGCAGGCCCAGCGCGAGCGCCAGCTCCGGTGCCGGCAACTTCTTCGTGTCCTCGGCCTTGGCCTTGAACACCTCGATCCGACCGCCCTGGCAGGTGATGTGCACGCTCTCGGGCCCGATCTCGACGATCTCGCCGACCTTGCCCTTTACGGCGCTGAACCTGCGGGTCAGATGCTTCCTGGCGTCGAAGATCTGGATCTTCTTGCCGTCGTACGTGGTCCAGGCGCCCGGGGCCGGATTGCAGCCGCGAATCAGGTTGTAGGTGAAATCGGCGTGGCTGGCCCAGTTGATGCGAGCCTCCGCGCTGCGGCACCAGCCCTCGTATGAAGCGCGCGACTCGTCCTGCACTGTCTCGCGGTGGCGGCCGGCGACGACCAGATCCGCCGCTTCCAGCATCGCCTGCACTCCCATCGGAAACAGCCGGTCGAAATACACGCTCGCGAGCGTGTCATCCGGACCGATCGGCGTCTCCTTCTGCAGCATCACCGGCCCTTCATCCAGTCCGTCGGTCGGCCGGAAAATCGAAAGCCCGGTGTTCGTATCGCCCCGGATGATCGGCCAGTTGATCGAGCTGGGCCCGCGGTACTTGGGCAGGAGCGAAGGGTGATACTGGATCGTTCCATGCCGCGGGATATTCACGAAATCCTGCGGCGCGAACTGCAGCACGTAAGCCATCAGGCCGATGTCGGCATCAACCTGCGCCATCGCATCGCGCGCCTCCGGGCTCTTGAGCGACGCAAACTGGTGGACGCGGATGCCTCTTTCCTGAGCCGCCGTTTTCAGCACGTCGGGCTTGGCGCCCTCTTTTTCCGGTGCGCAGAACACCGCGGCGACCTGGTCGCCGCGCGCCGTGAAGGCCTCGAGCACCGCCTTGCCGAAGTCCTGTTGGCCGATGATGACGATTCGCACGAAAATAGCTTACCTGGTTCGTCGGCGAATCAGGACGGACGCGTCACCGCGTCCGTCCCGCCACAGCCCTGAGACCGTTGCTGGCTTGCGACCGCCACTAGAACTTGTAGTTCATCCCGACCGAAAAGCCTTGCAGTCGTCCGCCGGCCCAGCAGCGCGGCCCATTGCCGCTGACTCCGCCGGCACCACCGTTAGCGGTCGGGTCAAACGCCGCGAGCTGACTGGCGTCGTGGCAATCGGTCGTCAGTCCTCTGCCTCCCGCGCCCAGGTCATAGTGTGCGAATGGGTGGTTCAACGTCAGCGCCCAATCGAAATACACCAGCGTGGACTTGTTCAGGTTGTGCTTCAGCGCCGCCGTGAACATGTTGGCCTGGTTGTCGGGATGCGGATTTCCAAATACTCCGGTGACAGGATCGACCACGGCCCCCGGCGTGTTGTGCTGGCCCGGATCGCCCGGGGTCCCGCCGGCGTGCGCCCAGCCCACGCTCACGTTGTCCTTGTCGGTCAGCTTCTGCGTCACCGCAAGCCAGGTGGCGTTGTCGCGCGTGCGCTCGTTCTGGATTTCCAGGAAGGACGGAAGGCTGCGCCTGGTTTTCTCCCAGAGCGCGCTGACCGTCGTCTCGGTCGGGAACTTGTACTGCACGCCGACCTTGACCGCCCACTCGTCCCCGATGTCACGCGGATCGCCCTGGGGAAAGGCGGCAGTGGGCTGGTCGCTGCTGCGATTGACGTCGCTGTGCCTCTCGTAGGCGATCGTCCCGTAGATCGGGCCCTGTTCATAGGCGACGTTGGCGCTATAGGCGGTCCCCCAGGAGCCGTCGTTACAGGCCGGTGCCAATGCGCCGCTGCCCGGGGCGTTGCCGCCCGCACAGCTCGATTCACCGGACGCGATGTTGCTGTTGTCCGTGGATCGGTTCTGCGACGGCGACCATAGCGCGTTGAAGCTGACGCCTTCCCACTTGGGCGACTCGTACCAGACCGCTTTGTCCAGGCGCGTGCCGAACTCGACCCGGTTGTCGCCCCCGGTGTTGCCCAGGATGATCGAATAGGTCCCGATCATTCCATTGAACGGGTCCATCCGGGCGGTCGAAGTCTTGTACGGCGCATCGGTCTTGCCGACCTTGAAGGCGCCCCAGTCCTTGTTGGCGAAACCGATGAAGCTGTTGCGTGAGGTCAGCCCGCCCTTGACGATCGTGTCGTTGTTCGAGTTCGTGTTCACCGTGCCGGCGGTCGCCGTCAGGTCGACCTGGGTCTCCAGCTGGTAGACGAAATTCAGGTCAGGAATGACCTTCTGAAAGCCACGGACGCCGACATATGTGAAATTGGTCGACAGCCCCAGCATCCAGCCGACCCGGCCGACCGGACTCTGGGGGGGCGTGTTGCTGTCCTTCATCCCTGCAATGCCCTTGGTCGTGTCGTCGAGCGACACATCGAGCTGGCCGTACAGCGTGATCTCGCCCCCCGGCGTGATGAACGTCACCGGGTCGCCTTCCTTCTTCTTCAAGAACGGAACGGCGCCACCGGCCGGAGCAGCCTTCGCCTGTTCCTCCTTCTGCTTCTGTAATTGAGCGTTGACCTGGTCGAGCTGCGACTTCAGGGACTCCATCTGCTTCTGCAGCTCTTCGAACTTGGCTTTCAGGTCGCTGGCGTCGTCGGCGCGCGCCGCGCCGGCCAACGCTATCGCGACCGCGCCCGCGATCACGAGCGGAGAACGGAATCTCATGCTGATCCTCCTTGATGTCTTTTGTTAGAAGCATCGCGACATCACGAAAGGCGAGCTTGAATATCGCGACCACCCGCGCCTGACAGCCGACGACCAAGCGAGGCCGACGTACGATATCTGGTATATCAGCGGCAGGTCAATAAACTCGACCCGAAAACGGAATCGGGTGTGGCGAATTAGATGACCGAGCCTCGCGCGAAAGGCGAGCGGGCCGTTCCTGCGCCGCAATGTCGCATATCGCGCAGGTGCGGGAGTATCGGGTATTGGTTGACCTGCCCTCGTGGATCGCAACGCACAATCGAAATCGATTGACGTCGTTCTGATATGTCACATACCGTATCAGCGTCGGGCGATGCTGCGACATCGATCTCAGACACGAAACTGGGAGGAGACGGGGGCGTACGCACTGCGGACGAACCGGCGGATTCATTCCAACATCGATCAGGCGACCGGATCAGCGGCGCATAAACGAAACAAACGATCGAGGAGAACCTGATGCAAACCGAGGCAAGCATGGTCAGTCGCCCTGCGTCATACCGGTGGTTGCAGCTGTTCATGGGCATCCTGTGCATGTGCATGATCGCCAACCTGCAATACGGGTGGACGCTGTTCGTCAACCCGATCACCGACAAATTCGGCTGGAGCAAGGCGGCGATCCAGGTCGCATTCACGGTGTTCGTGTTGACCGAGACCTGGCTGGTGCCGATCGAGGGCTATCTGGTCGACCGCTTCGGTCCGCGTCCCGTGGTGATGGTGGGCGGAATCCTGTGCGCCATCGGCTGGGTCTGGAATTCGATGGCCGATTCGCTGATGTCGTTTTACATGGCCGCAGCGGTCAGCGGCGTGGGCGCCGGAGCGGTGTACGGAACGTGCGTGGGCAACGCATTGAAGTGGTTTCCGGACCGGCGCGGACTCGCCGCAGGGCTGACCGCGGCGGGATTCGGGGCCGGATCGGCGCTGACGATCCTTCCGATCTCGGCCATCATCAAGGCGAGCGGATACCAGACCGCGTTCCTGTACTTCGGCATCGGCCAGGGATTGATCGTTTTCCTGGCCTCGTTCGCGCTGACCGATCCGAAGAGCGTTCGGTCCAGTTCGCCTTCGATCAAGGCGGCGGTGGCGTCGCGATCGCCCGCCGTGCGACAGACGAAGCTCAATTACGCGCCGCTGCAGATTCTCGGCCGCCCGGTGTTCTGGGTGATGTACGTGATGTTCGTGATGGTCGCGGCCGGCGGGCTGATGGCCACTGCGCAGCTGGCGCCGATCGCCAAGGACTTCGCGATCGACAAGGTGCCCGTCACCCTGATCGGACTGACGCTGCCGGCGCTGACCTTCGCGCTGTCACTCGATCGAATATTGAACGGCCTGACGCGCCCGTTCTTCGGCTGGGTGTCGGACCACATCGGCCGGGAGAACACGATGCTGATCGCGTTCGGACTCGAAGCATGCACGATCATGCTGCTGTTCTACTACGGACAGGATCCGGTGATGTTCGTGCTGCTGACCGCGCTCGTGTTCTTCGGCTGGGGCGAGATCTACAGCCTGTTTCCGTCGACCACGACCGATACGTTCGGCTCCAAGTTCGCGGCCGCCAATGCCGGGCTGATGTACACGGCCAAAGGCACCGCGGCCCTGCTGGTGCCCTTGGCCAACGTACTGAAAGAAGCAACCGGAAACTGGCATGCGGTGTTCGTCACGGCAGCCATCCTGAACGCCATCGCCGCACTGCTTGCCATCTTCGTGTTGAAGCCGCTGCGCCGGGCGGAGATCGAGCGATCGAACCAGCAGGCACAGGCTGCCGTGCAGGGCGCGGCGGTGGCCACCTGACGGGCCTTTGAGAGTCGTGACAGCCAGCCTTTAGATCGCACCTGCATCCCGGCTGCGGGGGTTGTACACCCCCGCTGCCGGGAGCCACCATTCCGATTCGACGAACCAGCTCACCATCAGGCGGAGGCCTCCATGTCGGACGTTGCCACGGAAGCGAGCAAAGGTCGGGCCACGACCACGGCCGAAGACACGTTGAAGCAGAAGAGCCGGGAGGCGAGCGTGGTGTCTGGGGGGCATCTGGTGGCCAAGGCGCTCAAGAGCGAGGGGGTGGACACGATCTTCACGCTGTGCGGGGGCCACATCATCGACATCTACGACGGATGCATCGACGAGGGCATCAAGATCGTGGATGTGCGGCACGAGCAGGTGGCGGCGC
>WNFP01002562.1_pt1 | contig 14481 bp, 6 predicted proteins | sample 5400201 | NCBI WGS metagenome assembly WNFP01 (sample SAMN13153355, study PRJNA577476) | soil metagenome | isolation source: 115 cm saprolite under Madrone tree | place: USA:California | collected 2016-06-14
AGGATTCGAGTCGCTGGACGTGTTTGTGGAAAACCTGGGCTTTAGGTTCTGGCAGCCAGGCACGCCAATCCTCTTTGACGGACGTGCCGCGGTGGGAAGGGAAACCGCTGCGGTCTCGCACAAGGGTTCTCCGGGGGAACAGGAACACGAGTATAACAAAAGCTTTTCACAATGGCACAGTTTTGTTCATACCTCCCAGGAGTCTCATCGGTTGCGATGGTCTTCTTACGAAGACCTTACGAATTGAAGGCAAGTCTTGCAGAAGTCCGCTCCCTCCCGCACCTTAGACGGGACCTGCTTCCTTGCCCGGGGACCGTGTGGGTCGCTATACTCCCCTGCTACCGCGTCTGAAAGGATTCTCCCTTTGCAATTTGAGCCGCGCGACCAGTTTGAACAGCGCCACAAGAAACTTCAGCAGATCCAGGCACTGGGTTTTGATCCGTATCCTCGGGAATTTCGCTGGACCGATACCCCCGCCACGCTTGTGGATAAATACGGTCAGGCCCCGAGCGGGGAATTGGAGGCCCAAAAGCGCGAGGTGCGCGTGGCCGGTCGCATCGTCTCCTTGCGGTTGATGGGCAAAGCGGGCTTTGCCCACCTGCAAGGGGCCGGCAAGCGCCTGCAGATCTATGTGAAGAAGGACGTCGTCGGAGACTGCGGTTTCCAGTTGTTTCTCCTTCTGGATCTTGGCGATTCCGTTGGTGTGCGTGGCCATCTGTTTCGCACCAAGACCGGCGAACTCTCCGTCTGGGTCGAGGAATTGTCCTTTCTTTCCAAGGCGCTCCTGCCGCTGCCCGAAAAGTGGCATGGCCTGACCGATGTCGAACTGCGCTATCGCCAGAGATACCTCGACCTGATCGCCAATGAGAAATCGCGCCACGTCTTCGTGACCCGCGCGCGGATCATTCAGGAGTTGCGACGCTTTTTTGACGCGCGGGGTTACATCGAAGTGGAAACGCCGATGATGCATCCCATCCCCGGCGGCGCGGCGGCCAGGCCGTTTACCACTCATCATCACGCCCTGGACATCGATTTGTATCTTCGCATCGCCCCGGAGCTTTACTTGAAGCGTTTGACCATCGGCGGTTTCGACCGCGTTTACGAAATCAACCGCAATTTCCGCAACGAAGGTATTTCCACCCAGCACAACCCGGAATTCACCATGCTGGAGTTTTACGAGGCTTACAGCAACTACCGCGACCTCATGGATATGAACGAACAGCTCTTTTCGCTGTTGGCAAAGAACATCACCGGCTCGACCACGGTTAAGTACGGCGACGTCGTACTTGATTTTTCGAAGATGCAACGGCTCTCGATGCGCGAAGCGATCGTCAAGTACTGGCCGCCAGAAGCGGGCGAGGCTCCTACGCTTGAACGTTCGGGCGAACTATTTGAGCCACCGCCGCCTCCTACGCTTGAAATGCTGGCTTCTGCCGGAGGCGCGCGTGAGGCGACCAACCGATATAACGCCTGGGCGAAAAAGACCGGGGCCCCTTATGCGGTGTCCAAGGGCGACTTGACGGATGGCGAATGGACGGGCCTGCTGTTCGAGACCATCGCGGAAGACAAGCTCGTCCAGCCGACGATACTCTATGATTTTCCGACGGAGATTTCACCGCTTTCCAAACAAAAACCCGAAGATCCGTCACTAACGGAGAGATTCGAGATTTACGTCATGGGAATGGAAGTCGCGAATGGCTTCTCGGAACTCAATGATCCCGCGGAGCAGGAGCGCCGCTTCCTCGCGCAAATCGCCCAGGGTGGCGACGAGATGCCCAAGCAACTCGACGTCGACTATATCCGCGCGCTTTGCTATGGCATGCCTCCGGCTGCGGGCGAAGGCATCGGCATTGATCGCCTGGCCATGATCCTCACTGACTCCCCGTCGATCCGTGACGTCATCCTCTTTCCCTTGCTGCGCCCTCAAGGCGGCGAATCATCTTCCGCTTCCGAAGCGCACGGCGCGTAACGTATTCTTCCAACCACCATGCGATTCGAATGGTTCGTCGCGCAGCGCTACCTGCGGTCGCCCCACCGGCCAGCGGTACTCCGGCTGGTCACGCTGTTTTCCGTCATCGGCGTGGCCGCGGGCGTCGCCACTCTGGTGATTGCGTTGTCCATGAACACCGGTTTCCGCGAGACGCTTCAAGACCGGTTGCTCGGGGTGACCGCCCACGTTTCCCTTACCCGGCCGGGTTCCGGGGGAATCAAAAATTATGAGGAGATGGCCACGAAACTCGCGGCTGCGACGGGCGCGCGTTCCGTCACCCCAGCCGTCTACCAGACGGTGCTGCTTTCCTTCGCGGGACAAGCACGCGGTGTGGTCACCAAAGGCATCGATCCGGAGCGAGAGCGGCGCACCGACGAAGCCTTGCAGCGCATCGTCGCCGGCCGCCTCGATTTTTCTCCCGACCCCGACGGCATTGACGCGCTTCTCGTCGGCAAACAGCTGGCCGAGGAATGGCAGCTTTCTCCTGGCGATTACGTAACCCTCACAAGTCCTCAGGGAAGATTGACCCCGTTTGGATTGATGCCCCGCACCCGCAGGTTTCGCGTTGCCGGCGTATTCGATTCGGGCTTTTACGACTATGACGAAAACTGGTGCTTCCTGACCCTGTCCGCGGCACAAGCGCTCTCCGGCGCTGGTGATGTCGTCAACGTCCTCGAATTTCGTTTGAACCAGCCGGAACGCGCGGGCGAAATTGCACAAGAAATTAAGCGCTCCGCCGGTCAGGGATTTTCAGCGACAACTTGGATGGAAGAAAACCGCGCCCTGTTCCGGGCGCTGCGTTTGGAAAAGCTGGTCACGGCCATTTTCATCGGTCTGATTACCTTCGTCGCCGGGCTCAACATTCTCGTGGTTCTTTCCATGACGGTCACCGACAAGGCGCGCGACATCGCCGTTCTACGGTCCGTGGGCGCGAGGCGCGAGCAGATTCGCAATATTTTTCTGTGCCAGGGAGTCACCATCGGCGCAACAGGGACGCTTCTCGGCCTCCTCATCGGCTATGCTTTTTCGTTTGTCGCGGGGATCTACCATCTGATTCCTCTCGATCCGCAGGTTTACGCCGTTCCTTATGTGCCCTTCCACCCCAGTATCTTCGATGGTGTGTGGATTACAACGGTAGCGATGGGCATCTCCATCGCGGCGACAATTCTGCCCGCTCGCGCTGCCGTTCGGCTCATGCCCGTGGAAATTCTTCGCTATGAGTGAAGGGTCGGCGATACCGTGCAAGCAAGAACCTTATTGTGACGGCGATTTGGTGCGCGATTTGCTCCTAGAATGCTGGAGAAGCAGGGGGTCAGGCCGAGTGCATCGCCGCACTTCGGTTGTCGGAATACCCGCTGCAAGGTGTTGAAAACAGAAAGATTAGGAATATTTCAGTTTGAGGCAAAACTGCCCTTTTCTTGGCATGCAAAGGACTGGCAGAAATGGGAACACTTTGGGTCTTGTGACGCACCCCCGTGGCATGCGGCCCAATACACGGAAATTGCTTGCGAAGCATCTAACTGAAGAGATGTAACGAGGCGTTCGAAAGCACATAGACGCACCAACTGCATGATTCAAGACACCCAAGTCGCCAACGCCGAGTCCTCAGGCGATCCACGCGACGCGCGGGTGGTCCTGGAATCGCGCGGCTTGAAGAAGACATACGGTAGCGGCGAGAAGCGCGTCCAGGTTTTGGTCGATGCGAATCTGACTTTGCGGCAAGGAGAGATGATCGCGATTGTCGCTCCTTCCGGAGCTGGCAAGAGCACTCTTTTGCACCTGCTGGCCGCGCTAGACACACCAACGAGCGGTAAAGTATACTTCGATTCGAAAGCCATTGAATCGATTCATGACGCGGCGCTGGCGGAATTCCGGAATCGTGCCGTGGGATTTTTGTGGCAACGCCACCAGTTGCTGCCGGATTTTACGGCTGCGGAAAATGTAGCCATGCCGCTGTTGTTGCGCGGTGAGAATTTCGCTTCCGCGTTGGGGATGGCGCGGAAGTGGCTCGCGGAGGTTGGCCTGGAACATCGAGCCGATCACCGCGCAGGGGAACTCTCTGGAGGGGAACAGCAGCGTGTTGCGATCGCCCGGGCGCTCGTCACTGGGCCGCGCGTGCTGCTGGCAGATGAACCTACCGGAGATTTGGACGAGCAGAATGCTTGGGCTGTGTTCGAGTTGCTGGAACGGTTGCACCGCGCGCACAAGTTGACGTCGCTCATCGCCACGCACAACCTGGCGCTCGCCGCGCGTTGTAACCGGATTCTGACGCTGGAACATGGCGTTCTGCGTACTCGCGGGGCTGCGGCCTCCGCGAGCGGTGTCCCCGGGGGAGAAGCGAGCTAACGTGTTCGAACGGTATACGGAAAAAGCGCGACGCGTCATATTTTTTGCGAGGTACGAAGCCAGCCAATACGGCAGCCCGTACATCGAAACCGAGCATCTTTTGCTCGGCTTGATGCGCGAGGACAAGGCCCTGGCCAACCGCTTCCTGCGTCAGCAGGGCTCCATCGAATCGATTCGCAAAGAGATTGAAGCCCGCATCACCATCCGCGAGCGCATCTCCACCTCTGTCGAAGTTCCCCTTAGCGCCGAGTGCAAGCGCATCCTGAATATGGCCGCCGAAGAAGCTGAGCGCCTGGGCCACAAGCACGTCGGCACCGAGCATCTGCTCCTCGGCATCCTGCGTGAAGAAAAGTGCTTCGGCTCGGAAATTTTGATGGAACGCGGCCTGCGCCTCTCCACCCTGCGCGAAGAATTGGCGCGTACCTCCGGTGAAAAAACTGCGGCCGCGCGCCCCAAGGAAACTTCCTTGCTCGCGGAATTCAGTCGCGACCTTACCCAGGCGGCTTCAGAAGGCGTGCTGGATCCTCTCGTCGGTCGCGAAAACGAAGTCGAGCGCGTCATCCAGATTCTCTGCCGCCGCACAAAAAACAATCCCGTTCTGATCGGCGAGCCCGGCGTTGGCAAAACGGCCATCGTCGAAGGCCTTGCGCAGCGCATCTCCGACGGCGATGTTCCTTCGTTCCTTGCCGACAAGCGCATTCTTTCTCTCGATCTTTCCCTCATCGTCGCCGGCACCAAGTACCGCGGTCAGTTTGAAGAACGCCTCAAAACCATCATGAAAGAATTGATGGAGAGCCAGAACTCCATCGTTTTTATCGACGAGCTGCACACCCTTGTTGGCGCTGGCTCCGCCGAGGGTTCCCTCGACGCCGCCAACATCTTGAAGCCCGCGCTTTCCCGCGGCGAAATTCAGTGCATCGGCGCGACCACTCCCGGCGAATATCGCAAGTCGGTCGAAAAAGACCGCTCGCTCGAGCGCCGCTTCCAGGCCGTAAAAGTTCCCGCACCCAACGAAGAAGAAGCCGTCCTGGTCATTCAAGGCGTCCGCGAACGCTACGAAAAATTCCACGCCGTCAGCTATACCGACGAGGCTCTTCGCTATTCCGTGTATCTTTCGAACCGTTACATTCCCGATCGCTTCCTCCCCGACAAAGCCATTGACCTGATCGACGAAGCTGGCGCCCGCGTCAAGCTGCGCCAAGCTACCGTCCCCGAAGAGGTCAGCGAAGTCCAGAAGCGCGTGAAGTTCATCACCCACCGCATGGAAACCGCCATCGCCAATCACGAATTCGAAAAGGCCCGTTTTTATTCCGAAGAAGAGCGCAAGGAAAAGGAAAATCTTCGCGTCCTCCGTGAGCGCTACAAATTGGACGACGCTTCCACGGGCATCGTGACTCGCGAAGATATCGAAGAAGTGGTTTCCCGCTGGACCGGCATCGGCGTCACCTCCATCAAGGAGGATGAGCAGCAAAAACTCCTTCGCATCGAGCCGGAGCTGCACAAGCGCGTCATCAGCCAGGACAAAGCCATCACCGCGCTGGCTCGCGCCATTCGCCGCAGCCGCGCCGGCCTCAAGTCGCCTTTGCGCCCTGTGGGCTGCTTCTTCTTTCTCGGGCCCACCGGCGTCGGCAAAACTGAAGTCGCGCGCCGCTTGGCGGAATTCCTCTTTGGTTCGGAGAAGTCGCTGGTTCGTTTCGACATGTCGGAGTTCATGGAAAAGCATTCCGTGTCGAAGCTCATCGGCGCGCCTCCAGGTTACGTGGGCTACGAAGAAGGCGGTCAGTTGACGGAGCGCGTCCGCCGCACGCCTTACTCAGTCATCCTCTTGGATGAAATTGAGAAGGCTCATCCGGACGTCTTCAATATTTTGTTGCAGGTGTTCGAAGACGGCCAGTTGACCGACGGGCTCGGCAATACCGTGGATTTCCGGAACACCATCATCATCATGACCTCCAACCTGGGTGCCCGGCACCTCCAGAAACGCACCGGCATCGGTTTCCAGTCTGGCCTTGACGAAGCCGGGCAAAGGTCCATGGAAGAAATGGTGATGAATGAAGTAAAGCGGGCGTTCAATCCGGAGTTTCTCAACCGGCTGGACGAAGTTATCATTTTCAATCCGCTCGGCGATGAAGATCTGCTCCGCATCATCGATTTGCTCGTGGGTCAGCTTAATGACACGCTGATTCACCGGCAGGTCCAGGTCGTCCTCTCGCCGGAAGCACGTCAGTGGATTCTTGAGAAAACGTGTGCGGACCGCAGTTACGGCGCGCGTCCGCTCCGCAGGGCTTTGCAGAAGTATGTCGAAGACCCGCTCTCCGAGGCGCTGATCCAGGGTGGAATCACCAGGCCCGCGACACTGCAGATTTACGTCGCAGGGGAAGGCCTGTCGTTCCGTCCCGTCGGTGAGGCAACCCCGGTCATCCACTAGCGAATCTGACACAACGCACGGCCGGCCCACACCGGGTCCGGCGGGAGATAAACAACTTGAGTTCGGGGGCGCGGCCTTGACGATTCTACTGGCCGCTCAAAGAAGAGTTTGTTCGCCGTTCGGCGTTTTTGCGGCTCGACTGTTGCGTTTTAGCGCGATCGTGCTTCTCTTTGCGGTCGCCTCGCGCGGCGCGGCCCCTGAAAACCGCCCTGCGGATGCGTCTTCCTCCTCGCGTTCCTATCTCTTCTCCGCTTCCTTTGATTACGCGTCCGGCAAGGACGTCATGGAGGACCGTTCCTCTGCGGATCCGCAGACGGCTGCCGCGCAGCAATTTGTCATTGACCGCATCGAGTTTCTCGGCAACCGCCGCGTCCGCAGCGACACGCTGAAAGCGCGCATCTTCAGCCGCGAGGGCGATCCTTACAACGAAGAAACGCTGCGCCGCGATTTCCAGGCTTTGTGGAACACGCAATTCTTCGAGGACGTGAAGCTCCGCGTCGAAGACTCTCCCAGCCGTGCCAGCGGCAAGATCATTCTTTTCGAAGTCAAAGAACGCCCGCAGATTCGCCGCATTCGTTACGACGGCATCCACTCCGTTTCCGAATCGGACATTCTCGATCGCTTCAAGGAACGCAAGGTCGGTCTGAGCGTCGAAAGCCAGTTCGATCCTACAAAAATAAAAAAAGCCGAGGTGGTCCTGAAGGAGCTCCTCGCCGAACACGGCCGCCAATTCGCCAAAGTCAGCCCGCAGTATGAGCGCATCGCCTCCAGCAACGCCGTCATTCTTGTTTTCAAAATCGAAGAAGGGCCCAAGGTCAAGGTCGGCCGAATCAAGTTCACCGGAAATCACGCTTTCAGCGACCGCAAGTTGATCCGCGCCATGCGCCACGACCGCCCCTACTCGATTCCTCTCTACTTCTGGTATATCCCCGTGCTCACGAAGACTTATGACCGCCAAAAGCTGAGCGAAGACCTCGAAGTCGGCGTTCGCGGTCTTTATCGCGATAACGGTTACTTCAAGGTTTCCGTCGGCGAACCCGTCCTCGAAAACCTCGACACCTCGAGTTTCCGCATGAAGATTCCGGTCGCCGGTCGCAGCCACGGCAAGGCCGTTAACATCACCATCCCCATTCAAGAAGGCGAACGCTACCGCATGGGCACGCTGAGGATCGTCAGCGCCGATCCGGACAAAGCCTTGTCCCTCAAGGTTGATGCGCTGAAGTCTGCTTTCCCCCTCAAGCAGGGCGACATCTTCTCCACTGAAAAAGTTCGCAAGGCCCTGGAGACCTACGGCAAGATTTACGGAGAATATGGATTCATCGACTTTACCCCGGAACCTGACACGGATATCGACGAGCAAAACAAGATTATTAATCTCACCCTGAAATTCGACGAGCAGAAGCAGTATTTCGTCCGCCGCATCGACTTCAGCGGCAACACCACGACGCGCGATAAGGTCATCCGCCGCGAGCTCATGATCGATGAAGGCCAGCTCTTCAACAAGCGCCTCTGGGAGATGAGCATCCTGCGCCTCAACCAGCTCGATTACTTCGACAAAATCGAAGCCGACAAGGCCGCCGAAATCAAGCGCAACAGCAAAGAAGGCACCGTTGACATCAATCTCAAGCTCAAGGAAAAGGGCAAGCAGTCCATCGGATTGCAGGGCGGCGTCAGCGGCCTCGCCGGCAGCTTCATCGGGCTAACCTATCAGACCAACAATTTCCTCGGCCTTGGCGAAACTCTTACGTTTTCCGCGCAGTTCGGCGATCTCACGCGCAGCTTCCTTTTCGGTTTCACCGAGCCCTATCTCTTTGACCGGCCCATCTCTACCGGTTTCACGATTTTCTCCAGCCGCTACAAATTTGACCAGGCCAGGCAGACGGCTCTCTTGCTCGGGCAATCCGTCAGCATCAACCCGCAATTCATTCAGAACTACAATCAGGACAGCACTGGCTTCACGCTCTTTGCCAGCTATCCCGTTCGAAGGCTCTCTTTCACGCGAATTGGCCTTCAATACGGTCTCACGCGCACGAACATCACCGCCTTCAACGAAGCCTCCAAGCTGCTGTTCACGCAATTGCAGTTCCGCAGCATCGCCGGTCCCAGCGCGCTCAACGGAATCGTCTCCAGCACCATCACCCCCACGATTACCTATAACACCGTCAACCATCCCATTAACCCTACGGGCGGGAAGAGCTACTTCTATTCGACGGCGTTCTCCGGCGGTCCGCTCGGCGGCAATGTGAAGAGCATCTCCAATGTCTTCGATTGGAAGCTGTACCATCCGGTGAACAAGCGCCGCAACGTTTTGGGCTTCCACGCTTCTGGCGCTTTTATCACCGGCTATGGCGGCGGCGAACCGCCTCCTTATAGCCGTTTCTACATGGGCGGCGAATCTGATATCCGCGGCTTCGATATTCGCTCCATCACCCCGGTCACTTTTATTCCCGTGGCCACAAATCAACAGTTTACCTATCTTTGTGGCACCTGCCTGAATGGCTTCGGTCAGCCTACCCAGCGAACCATCAACGTGCCTGTCCTCGGCTACACCATCAGCTTCCCCGGTGGCGACCTCCAAGGCTACGGAAACGTGGAATACCGCGTCCCCATCGTGGGCCCGGTGCAGGCGGTGTTGTTCTTTGATGGCGGCACGACTGGTATTATCCGCAAGAATGCCTTGCGGCTCGATCCCACCGGCTTCAGCAACCTGACAACTCAATTCCCAACCGCGGCGCAGGACGCGGGCCTGACCCAGCAGCTTTCCATTTCCCATGGAACGAATTTCCGCCCGCGCGGTTCCACCGGCATCGAGTTTGTCGTGCAGCTCCCTATCATTCAGGCGCCCTTTCGAATCTACTACGCCTACAACCTCAATCGTCTGCATTCGCAAATTGTCGCGCCCCAGGATTTTATCAATCCCAGCGAGATTAGCGAAAAATTGGGCCCGGACGGTTTGCCAATTGGATTCTTGCCGAGGACCTTGCCTCCGGACGTGTGGGCCAACCAGGTTAAGCCCACGATCCAGCAGTTGCTGAACAATCCTGGACGCCTCAATTATTTTGAGCCGCTGCGCACGTTCCGCTTCACCGTGAGCCGGACGTTTTAATGCGTGAGGATGCTTATGACTTTCGGAAAGGCTTTGCTGTTCAGCAAGACAGCGCAAACGCGAACATCGCAAAACGCGCAAATGTGGGGGACACAGTGGGCATGACGTGGCGCAAGATTCGAAATCTTACTCTGCTGGCGACGGCCCTCGCTTGTCTGTGGCTCAGCGCGTGCAGCAGCGGCAACAAGGCCAACCAGGTGCTCGTTAATGTCACGGGCCAGTTTTCCGTCATGTTGCCGACTCAATCGCAGACGATCACCGTCATAGTCACTGGCGCGACCGATGTGTCTTCGGCGTTTGACTGCTCCTACACAACGACGCCCAATCCGACAACTGCGACTCCGAGTCCAAAGCCCTCCGCCTCCGCTGACTGCTCGTCCGCCAACGGCGCTGTCGGTGTTCTCTCCAATATTCAGAACACCAGCACCACCGCTGCGTCCACCGCTACCTTCACTGCCCCTCAAACCTTCCCCGACCAAACCAAGCTGCCCAATGTCACGGTCACCATCACCGCAACTGCCAACGCCGACAAAAAGAAAACAGGCAAGTTCCCCATCAACTTCGACTCCGGCATCCGTATTGCCATGATCCCCGCGACCGCCACGCTTGCCACCACTGAAACCCAGCTGTTTCTTGTAAAAGATCTCAGCGGCAACATCGTCCCGCCCGACCAGCTTACCTGGGGTGTGACTTTTGAAGTCACCGCGAAGATCGACAGTGTGTCTTGCGGCACCGCGACCAACAGTTGCGGTTCCATCGATAAGACCGGGCTTTATACCGCTCCTGCGGCTGTGCCTGCGGCGTCTTCCGCGACTACGCCGGCTCAGAATGCGGCCGGCATCGTCACCGTCTTCGCTTTCTCCAACGTCGATAACGTCCGCATCGCGCAGGCCGCCGTCACCATCGTCAAGGCGGGTGACATCGCCTTCAGCGGTATCTCTCCCTCGATTGCGCCACAGGGCGCTCTCCAGCAGGACATCTTCCTCGCCGCCACCAACGCCACCTCTCAGCTCGGTGTCACGCTCAGTGGAACCGGTGGTAACGTCACCGTGGACCAGTCTCAGATCAAGGTGGTTTTCGCCGCGGGTTCCAATTCCTCCTCCATCGGTGCGCGCGTTCGTCTGAATTCCGCGCAACTCGCCACCGCCGGGCACTTCACCGTGCAAGTGACCACCAGCAATCCTTCCGTCAACGTAACGGGCGGGCCCTTTCCGCTGGACATTGTTCCTGTGCGTCCCACGATCGTCAGCTCCACTCCCGACAATTTTCAGGAGTCTTCGCTGGGTCAGACCGGTGGCGTCCCGTTCGTCAGCGACGGCGGATTCTTCGGTCCCATCGGCGCTCCAACAGTCGCGGCCAGTATTAATGGTCGGGCGCTGCTGGCCAATAGCTCGGGATCGCCCACTCCGACGGCGCGGCGTCTCACCGGCTTCCTGCCTCCTCCCAGCGGGACCGCTCCCAATGCCGGTCTGTTCCCACTCAGCATCAAGTACTCGATTTCACCGATTCCACCGCCTGGCCTTCTCGCCACGACGGCTTACACAAACATTGCGATCATCCCTGATTACGGCGGTTCGAATGCTCCTACCGCGTTGACGCCCGTTACCTTTCCTGCGTCCTCGGCGCCTAGCGCGATCGCGCTGGATCCTGTGCTGGGATACGCCGTCGTCGCGCTGGCTGGTTTGAATACTTCGGGCAGTAACACCAATACGCAAAACAACGTGCAGTTCCTCAACCTGGCCAGTGGAACTCCCACCTTGGCGACAGCCGCTTCCTCCGGAGGCAACGTCGCGACTGGCGTTGCCGTAGATGACCAACTGCACGTCGCAGCGATTGTGAATTATGGGAGTAGAACTCTCTCCGTCCATTCCATTCCCGCGGGCACAGTCTTGGGCACGGTTGATCTGAGCGGCGTGATACCGCCGCCAGTCCCCGCCAACCCCTCGTTTGTTGAGCCCTTTCCGTATTCCGTGGGCATTGATCCCTTCTCGCATCGCGCGGTCGTGGCCTTTGCTTCCACAAACGTCGGGCTTATCGTCAATTTGGATCCCGCCGTGACGCCGACGTGCCTGCTTAGCTCTGCTTCGACGCCCTATTGCCCCATCGGCTTCATCACGTTGAACACGGGAGCGGCTCCGCAAGTCGCCTTTGAAGCTGGCGCGCGCCTCGCTTATGTGACTCCGGGTGGTGCAGGCCTTCTTTCCGGTGTAAACCTGGCGAATCCGTCCGGCGTATCGGTGGATATCGTCAGTGCCACTCGCGCTTCCAACGTCGTCACTATAACGACAAAAGAGTCCCACAATCTCAGCCCCGGCAATCCCGGGACCGTGCTCATCAGCGGCCTGCCGCAGGGGAGCACCAACATGACGAATTTCAATGGCTCCTTTGCGGTCGGCGCCGTTCTCGATTCAACCCATTTTCAGTATTCTCAGGCTGACAAAGACGATACCAGCACTTGCGCCGCCACCTGCCTCGCCAGTTCCGGTGTCCCTTTCCTGACCTACACGATTTCACCTTCGATTACCGGCATTGCCATAAATCCCATCACGCGGCAGGCCGTATTCGCGGACTCCAATGCCACTTCCAGCCAGATCCTTTACATTGATGCGCAAAGTCAATCCGTCACCTCCATGACTCTTTTTCTCAACGCCACCGGCCAGGTGAGCACCGGCTCCCCCGAACTTGGCGCAGCCAACGTGGCATTTCAGCCCTTTACCAACACCGCGCTTTCCTTCAATCCCAAGCTCAACCAGCTTTCGTTCCTCGATCCATCCGCGTTGCAGCGTCTCAAGATTCTCTCCACGAACCAAACCGCTCAGACTACCGTCAGTTTCACTCCCAGCGGTGCCGCTTCCGCGATCACCGTCAACCTGTCCGGAGCTCTCGCCGTTGATTCCGCCAATAACCTCGCTCTGACTGTGAGTTCCGGTAGCGACAGTATTTCCGTCTTCAAACTTGGAACCATCAAGCCCGTTCACATCGAGCGTGTTAAGACTCCAGCGTTCGATTCATCCGGCACCGGGATCTCCGTTCCAGCGCGGCTCACGCAAGCCGTCAAGATCACTTCGGGTGTGGCGCCTGCCCCGGTCAGCGGCGTGCAAATTTTCGGCAGCGGCTTCACCAATCTCGCTCAAGTCCGGTTGGACGGTGTTGCTCTGCCCAACTGCCCCGGCGCCAACTGCACGGTTCAGAGCGATCACCAAGTTGACGTAACTATTCCGGTCTCCATCTCTGACCCCAACTCGCCGAACGGCTCCGGCACCATGCAAATCCTCACTGGTCCTCGCCACTTCGCGCTCGACGTCGTTGACACCAATGGCGTCGGTTCGAACGCCGTGGACTTCACCGTCGTGGAGGAAGTCCCACTCGTGGCTGGCACATGCACGGCCCCGGCGCCCGGTGGCGTTGCCATCGACGAGGTCAATAATCTTGCCGCCGTCGCCAACACCGGCTGCAACACTGTCTCCGTCATCGACATCAATCCGACCATTACGGTCAGCAATCAGGTCCAGCCGAATCCCAATCTTGGCCACATCCTGGGATCGATTCCTACCGGCGGCTCGCCCACCGCTGTCGCCGTTCTTCCCAGACTCACGTATACCGGCCAGCCGGCAAACACCTCCGGTGTCGCGGTGGTGACCAACAATTCCGCAAACACCGTTTCGGTTCTCGACCTCGTGAATCTGGCCCCTGTGAACGATTCCACAGGAAAAGCCATCGCCGTCTCCGTCGGTACCGCTCCGAGCGGCGTGGCTATTGACCAGGAAACGAATCTCGCCGTCGTCGCCAACACCGTTTCGAACACCGTTTCCACCATCGACCTCACTCCGCTTACCGCCAGCCCCATCGGCGCGCTCACTCCTGCCACCGTGGCCGTGGATCAGAGTCCCATCGCCGTCGCCATTGATCCCGATCGCGGTTCGAATGGCCGCGGCCTCGCTGTCGTCACGGCGCTCCAATTGAATGGAGCCGCTCAGCCCAACGGCGTGCTTGACGCCGTCGACATCGGCGGTAGCACACCTTTCAAACAGAGTTCGGCCTCTCTCTTTAGCATTCAATCTCTGACCGGTATCGTTTTCGATCCATCCGTTTCGCCTGCGCTCTTTTACGCGACTTCCACGCAGGCCAACCAGATCACCGCCTTTAATCCGGACACCGGCCAGACGCAAACCATCAAGGTTGGCATTAATCCCAACGCTATCGCTTTCAACTTTCAAACCGGCACCATGCTCACCGTGAACTCGCTGAGCAACTCGATCTCAATTGTGGATTCGCAAACGTTTCGAACGAAAGCGACATTGGGAATCGGATCAACATCGAAGTTTGCCGCGGCCATTCAGACCTTGACGAATCTGGCGGTGATTGCGGATCAGGCCAACAATCGCGTGATCCTCTTCCCCTTGCCGAAATGAGCAGAAGAACAGAGAGGGAACCTTGTTGAGGTCGTCATTTCGAACGAAAGGCTGCGGAGGACGGCGAAACACATGCGCGGCGGGCCAGCCTGGGTTTCTGATTGCGGGAACGAAAGGGCCTCGGCTATACTTTCTGGTTTGCGATGCCCCCTGCAGAATCCGCTGGGGGAGCGGAAAAAGTTTCGAGCCAAGCTGACTT
>WNFP01002565.1_pt1 | contig 14478 bp, 16 predicted proteins | sample 5400201 | NCBI WGS metagenome assembly WNFP01 (sample SAMN13153355, study PRJNA577476) | soil metagenome | isolation source: 115 cm saprolite under Madrone tree | place: USA:California | collected 2016-06-14
AAGTTTCAGCATGTCTTTCGCGACGGCGACCGCAACGCCACGAGTGTCGGCGATCTCGTTGTCCTCCACAGCACCGTACGAGGCTTTAAGGCGGGCAGCGAAAGGGCTCGGCAGGTAACAACCGTTGCCGGCGCAACGTCTGTCAGCGTTCATTGTCAGTTCACGAGGCCGGACAGAAACACACTGTTTGAGCGGGATGCAAACGGAAAGGTCCGCTTTTTTGGCGGTAATCTCAAAGCCACGTACGATTTCGCCAAAAAGGCTGCCCATATTGCAGATGGGAACTTTTCCTCACCGGACAGCAAATAATGATCAGGAGCGATCGAGGAGGTCTCTTCTTGATTTTGGGCCGTACAGCAACCCCCGGCCGCTCTCGGTTGTGCATGAGCTGCTGAGTATTTGACCACATCGTGCAAGATTGTCCCCTCTCGCGCGGAGGGGTTAGAGTTAATGATCGCCTAAGAGGATCGGTCCACAGCCTGATACCGACTTGCTGTAAAGCACTTGCAGCTAGGGAAGCTAGAGGTTGGGTGCGTAATAGCCTGTTTTTGCGTAGACGCTGAGAGGCGGAAGTCCCTTGGGAGCACGCATCTTGACCTTGATCTTTCGCCATCGCGCATCGTGTGATTTATTACTCGGGCGGTATCCTAGAATGTATTGGTTGCGCAACTCCGAGCCAATTTTTGTGGCGATGTCCGGCAGCTCGTTCACATTCTCTACGGTAAAAGCGCGCCCACCGGTCAGTTCCGTCACTTCAGTGAGCAGCGAGGGACCGTTGAGTTCCTCTGGTGTTCGGCTGCGATACTCAACTGAGTCAAATATGCCGACCGAGTACAGCTGGGTATCTGCCTCTCGCACCAGCCGCTTGATATCCCTCTCGTTGTACCGACTATTGTTATCTCCCCCGTCGGAGATGATGAGTAAGGCCCGTTTGGCGTTTCGGGCGGTCCTCATCTCGCTGAGGCCCAGATAGATCGCATCGAGAAGCGCAGTGCGGCCTTTCGCAGATGCCGAGAGTATGCGGCTTTGCAGATCTTCAACACTGCTGGTGAAGGTGCTCAAGACTTCTGCGCGGTCGTTGAAACTGACCAGAAAGAATTCGTCTTGCGGATTGGCAGTCTTGAAAAACTGCAAGGCTGCTTCCTTGGCCTTACCGACTTTGTTGGCCATGCTGCCGCTGAGATCGAAGATGACGCCAATGGAAATGGGGACGTCTTCGGATGAGAAATACTGGATCTCTTGCTCGACGTTGTTTTCGAAGATGCGGAAGTTATCGGCCTCAAGGCCTGTAACTAGGCGGTTATACGGGTCAGTGACGGTGACGTTGACAAGCGCCAGGTCGACGTCGATATGGACGGCTTGGCCCTGCTTAATGACTTGGCCCGGTGTGTCATGCTTCACATCGTTGGCGACGCTGGATTGTGGGAAGCCCAGCGCGGGGAAGATCAAGACAACGAGGGCAATGAGCAGCAGAAACATGAACGTGATGGATAAAATGCGAGTCGCGACTGGACTGCTTTTCACGTTGTCTCCATCGTGCCGAGTGTCATAGAGATGAATCTGAGCGATCGTTGCCCCTACCTTGATCGATTTGCGCGGGACTTTGATACAACTTGTAGTCACCAAATTCTTCGGTCTTCACATCATCATCGCTGACGCCCGAGAAATTGAGCAGGCCCGTCATCGCAGTGACCATTCCCGATGGGCCCGCGATGTAGTAGATAGGTCCATTGAGTCCGAGCAGATAGCGTGTAAGCATCTCGAGACTGATGTGGCCTTTTTCGTAAGGCCAAGCGATAGTTCTATGGCCAGTGATCGTTGGCACGAAGGTGAAATTAGGATTCTGCGCGGTCATACTTTCAAATTCTTCGATGAACGCGGCGTCGTCCGCTTCCCTGTTTGAATAAAACAAATACAGTTTGTGCGGTAGGCGTTCTTGAATGGCGGACTGAAGGATGCTGCGAATCGGGGCAATCCCGATGCCGCCCGCAAGAAACACCGCCGGCCGAGTGATATCTCTATGGAGCGTGAAGGCCCCCCGTGGACGGCTGACGATGAACCTGGTGCCAAGAGCGGCAGCCTTCAATGCGCTCTTGAAGGCAGTCTTGCGCATGCGCATCGCGATCATAATCGGCTCTTTGTCCACAGGGGAGCTTGCGATCGAGAAGGTCCGAGAATTGTCGCTCTCGCTACCGAAGATAAAGTCGGCATGCTGACCAGCCCGGAATTCGTAGCGGGAGCCATTTGTGTCAAACCAAAACGCCATCGTGTCCCTGGCGATTCTCTGTCGATCCATCAGTGTCATGTGATATTCAGCCATGAGTGGTCCTCGGTCTGAGTTTGGCGAAGGCGCTTATGGACGCCGCCGCATTTCAATTACATAGACCAAATTGACCGCGCTTTATTCCGCTCTCGTCTGGATGTGCGACTCGTTCAGTGGGCCACAAACCAATGGCACAGATCCAAAGAATGAGTGCAAGGAAAAACAAAGGAGAGAACAGGAGAAGACTCACGGTTGGGACCAAGAGCGGGCCACCCAAAGGCGATGCGGCAGCAGGTATGTGAATCCCACGAACGCCTCCCACCGAGTGGACGTTTTGGTCAGTCCACGATTGAATCCTGCGTCGACCACTAAATTCTTGCGAAGGGCCCGGGAAACCGCCCAAAGATTACCGACCGTGTTGCCCTTCTCAAATGGTTGTGAGAAATGCCATACCTCCCCGGAAATTGTGAACTTGCCCAGGGGATGGGAAATGGACAGTGTTTGTCCGAACTGTGCTCGACGTACAGCGCCCTGAACCTGCTCGGCAAATATCCCGTTCGTATCGAAGTGAAATCCGTGCAGATCGTCACTCAGAAGAATCGAGGTTGATTGTCGAAAAGTGCCAACGTCGAGTTCCGGGGCGATGCTGGTGTGAACCCGCCGAACATAGCTGATCGAAACAGTTGGGCGTGATTCATCACCGGCAAAGAGCACGCTCTGCACACCTGCGAAGACCTCGCCTTCATGCACGGCGGTCCGGTCTTTTGACTGACTGATGGCGAGCGGCTCACTCTGCAAAAACAGCTCCAGCCGGGGAAATAGCGACAGTTTGGTGACTTGGCCGATGCCGGTGCGCTTCGAAAACTCTGTAGAGTCTTGTGCAAAGAGCGCGCCATTCTCGAATTGTAGGTATCCAACCGGCGTAAGGGTTGCCGGCGTCGATACCGTGGGTCGTCCCGGATTAGCCTCTGGAACGGATGGCGTCCCCGATTGCGCCCGGCTGAGTTGAGCAAAGACGCTCAAGATGCAAAGCAAGCAAATTGGGGCGACCTTCAATCTCCCTCCTCTTAATCACACAAGGCAAATCTATTTCCGAAACAAACGCGGCACGTACCAGCGCGTATATGTTGCTATTCCCAGTAACAGCACGACCCACCAGAGCACGAGGACGCTTCGCATCCACACCTTGTATTTGGTGGTTCGCAATTGTTTCGGCAAAACGCTCGTGCCCGCGGACAGCAAGATGTACAGTCCCGCGAGTTCTGTCACGGTTCCAAGCGCTCCGTGCGTTGTGGCAAGTGCGTAGTAAGCCTTGCCGAGCTTGGCCGGAACCCTGGGAAGCACATGAACGCGGAATGAAGGAATCATCATCACCACAACTACAGCGAGGTTCAGAAGCACGATGATGGATTGGCACCAGGCGTGTTGCCGAAAGCGCCCCTTACGAGCAAGCCGAGCGCCGACCAACAGACCTACTCCCATGGCGATTTCGAGGACGAGAACGACATTGGCGGCGCGCGGAGCGGCCGTTTCAAGGAAAGCTTTTATCAACAGATTGTCTCCACGCAGAATACCGACTGCGTTCCGTCGTTGTCCAGCTAAGGATCTCGCGTGGCAGAGCGGGCAGAATTCATTCTGGCAATTAAGAGGGAGGTGCTAAGGTCTCACATCGATGTAGCCGATGAACGGCTCCTCTGACCTACTGCGGCGACAACACCCAAAGCCTCAAACTTTGTTGGGACACGGTCTTTCGATGCAACTCCTCAGTCCCCGTACGAGTTCGAAGTCGCGTCGCTTCCGCCAACTACCGGGCATGCAGTAAATTCTCGAAAGGATTCGCGTCCCTTTAACAATGCGTTCGCATCCTTCCTTTTCAGAAGGATTACGGTTTGCGTCTTTGCTGAGCCGCCGTTTTCTCCGGGCTCCGCAACGCACAGGTAGATTCCTGAGGATTTCTGGTCGAGAACCTTGATCGCCAACCTCCTCATTCCACCCGCTTCGAGGACGGCTTCGCTTTCGTCCACCGTCTGCACCGTGAATCCGTAATCCGCAAATGTCTTCTTTCCTTTTTCCTTCTTCGGCCGGAGCGCGGACGGCAGTGAAGTCAAATCCAGTTTCTCGACCACGAACGCCGCTACCTTTTCTTTGGGATATGCGGCCTCATCTCCAGCCACCACCAACGGCGCGTATGACAGCGCCACAATCGCCAACAGAACTTCGGTTTTCATTTTCGTGCTCCTTTTCCGCATGGGACTTCTCCGAATATTTGGTCGCAAAATACCGTCAGCACTCACCTTTTTGCCGAATCTCCGACGCGTCAAATTGTCCTGTTGCAGGATCAACCGACTGTTGTTCAGTAGTTTCGGAACACTTCTATCCCGGTCCATTCACTCCGCTGAGAAAGCCGCCGAGGTGTCCCGTCAGCGCGACGATGACTACGGCCACAGCCTCGATCGGCAAGCGGTATCCCGGCAGGACCTCTTCCTGGTTTCGCCGGGATTTCCTATGGATGAACCACACCACACAGATCAGGGCGCTTGACGCGCATCCCATCACCAGATGCATCAAAAGGATGCCCTTCAGTTTTTGGCCCTCGAGTTCCCACTGCCACGCGAGAATTCCGGTGGCTACCACGGGAATGGTTGCGATCGCTGCGACGAGCAAGTTGTAGTAGGCCGCCGCAGCCAGCAGCCGTTGCTTCTTCCATTGCGCAAGAAAATCAAAGAGGACGCCGATGATAAACAGCGCGATCGGGAAGTGGATCAGCACGACGTGTTGCGCATGCTTCGCGAAAAGTACTGTTTTTATGTCGAAGGGATGCAAGGTCGCTCCTCACTCACTGCACGATGACTTTGCCGGTCATCTTCGGATGAATCGAACAGAAGTACGGATAAGTTCCCGCTTTGCTGAAGGTGAAGGAGAACTTTTCGTCCGTGTCGAGCACTTTGGACTTGAACGTTTTCGGATCATCTGTGCTGACTACCGTGTGAGGGATATCGTCACGGTTGGTCCAAGTCACTGTCGTTCCGATCGGCACCGTTAGTGTTACCGGTCCAAAACTGAAGTTGTCGATCTTCACTTCCGTTGCCGCCGTCTCCTCCTGCGCGCTTGCTACAGAACTCTTCTGACCTGTGCCGAAAACGCCCATTCCCAGCACCAGTGCCGCTGCTAGACCTGTAATGAACACACTTCTCCTCATGCCTTTTCTCCTTTTCTAAGTTCGAATTGATTTGAGTTTGGCTACGTCTCGCTCACGCGAGCGAAGAATCCACCACCGCCAGCGCGTGTTGCCCTTGCACGTAGTTCACGTCCGTGATTCCCAAAACGCTTCGCAGTTGCTCCGCAGGCACCTTCATTGGGCCCGGAGAATCCGCTTTGCCCGGCTGCGGTTGTGGAAACGCTGTCGAAGCCGCAGTGTGAAAGGTCACGTTGCCTTCAACCTTTTGCATCGTCTGGTGAATGTGTCCGTTCAGCACTGTCACTGAACCGAACTTCTTCAGGTAAGCGAGCGCCTGCGCGCTGTCTTCCGTTCCCCAGCCCCACTCCGGATACACGCTCCACAGCGGAATATGTGCGAACACGACGATGGGCGTACTGTGCTTCAGGTGCTTGACGTCGTCTTCCATCCACTCCAGCTGGTCGTGTCCAAGCGTTCCCAGGCCGCCGGCCTTTAAATTCATCACGTTCACCAGCCCCATGAAGTGTGCGCCCTTCTTATCGAAGCTGTACCAGCCCGCGCCCTTGCTGCGTTTGCCGTAGCGCTCCAGAAACTGTTTTCCGTCATCGTTCAAGACGTCGTGCTCGCCTGGTACGTAGAACACATCCTTCGGCTTCGCGCCCTTCAGGATCTGATCGACGGTATCGAACTCTTCCGGCTTCGAGAGGTGGCTGATGTCGCCGGTATGCAGCATGAATTCCGGCACCGCCGTTAGGCCATTGATCTTGTCGACCGCCGCTTTGAGGGTGCCTGCGACGTCCGGATTCGCCGGCTTGTTGAATCCCATGTGGCTGTCGCTGATCTGCACGAAGCTCAGCTCACCCATCATGTCCGCCGTGCTGATCTCCGACAACCGGCTCAAGCTGTACGAGTTGAGCACCCCACCCTTCATCACGCAAAAGGCACCCGTGCCCGCCCACGCCATGCACTTCAGAAAGCCTCGCCGGTCAATTCCGTCGTGGTTGTGGTCGTGCAGGAGTTCATCTTTTTTCTTCTCGGACATCCTAGCCCTCCATACCTACTTTTTTACCCCGTCTCTAAGCTCTGCACGTGCCGTTGGGACTGGCGGCGCGGGATGGTTTGGGGGTGGCCCGCGCCGCCATTGAACGTGCTTGCGTCCATCCAGACCGAGGCAGCGCCTCTCTTATTCCAAATTCTCCGCGTTCATGTCTCTCTTTGCATATCGGTCACAACAGAGCCCCGTCGAGAATAAAATCGGCTGTTCTCTGGTTCTTACGGATGAAGCATCACTGATCGGGGGAAGTCTTTGAACGATTTGGATGCCGAAGACCGACGGCGCTTCGAACAGCTTGTGCTGCCCCACGTCGATGCCGCCTTCAATCTCGCGCGTTGGCTGATGCGGAGCCGCGCAGATGCCGAAGATGTCGCTCAGGAGGCCCTACTTCGCGCGTGTCGTTTCTTCCGCGGTTTTCACGGTGGAGATGCGCGCGCGTGGCTGCTGCAAATCGTGCGCAATACCTGCTACACCTGGCTGGAAAAGAACCGCCCAATGGAGCTGAGCGTGGAATTCGACGAAGAGTTACATCTACAGACTTGCCCCACACCCGAAACCATTGCCATCGCTGGCGATGATCGCGAGCGCCTGACCCTGGCCCTCGAGACGTTGCCGCCGCGCTTCCGCGAAATTCTTGTCCTTCGAGAGCTCGAAGGCTGTTCCTACAAGGAGATCGCTGCGATCACGTCGATCCCCATTGGCACCGTGATGTCCTCGCTCTCCCGTGCCCGCCGCCAGTTGTATTCCGCGCTGACAAATTCTCTCAAGGAGCCTGCCCGTGAGATGTGACTTTGCCGACTCTCTGCTTCAGGGGTATTTCGACGGTGAGCTGGGTGGCCGTAGGGCCGCCGAATTCGAGCGTCACCTGCGACATTGCGTCCACTGCGCCACTGAGCTCGTGGACCTGGACTTGTTACGCGATAGATTGCAACTCGCTCAACTCTATGAGCATGCCCCGGCGTCGCTGCGGCGAAAGATTAACACGCCTCTCCCCGCAATCGCGCCCACGACTGCTACGTCGCAGCTTCGTCTTTGGCACTGGCTGGCAGCTGCGGCCGCGCTACTTTTCGTCGCGATCGTACTGGGGAGAGTAGGCCACGGGCTTCATACTGACGACTATCAAGCCGAACTTGCTGGGGAAATTGTCGACGCGCACGTGCGCTCGTTACAGCCCGGCCCCATGAACGGCATCGCCTCCAACGATGAACGCGTTGTGAAGGGATGGCTCGACGACAGAGCTACGTTTGCTATTCCTGTCCGCGATTTTGCCAACGCGGGTTTCGCACTGAGGGGTGGGCGCGTAGATGTTATTGAAGGCCACGCCGTCGCGGTGCTCGTGTACGAGCGCAACGGACATCCAATTAATGTATTCATCTGGCCGACACGGGAACCGGACAGTCCACCGCGCACAGGTTCCCGCCAGAGCTTTCAATGGGTTGATTGGCGAAAGGGCAAAATGGAATTCTGCGCCGTCTCTGACGCAGATACTGTCGAGCTTGAGCAACTCCACCAATTAATCAATTCTTTTGCATAAGCAAACCGCCAAATATTATTGGGCAACTCCATTTCCAGGATCGAATTCGAGCATGATCCTACGGACTGCAAACACACAATCAAGAAGTCACGCATTCAGTTTGTCCTTCATCTTTAAGCGATGCCCTCTTCACAGTGGGGAATAGAACATTGGTAACAGGGGTATTCGGAAATGAAGGCAATTGACATGCGGAAGGGATCAAAAATGTTGAGGACATCAATTGTAATATGGATTGTGCTACTCCTACTGGCTCTAAATGTGGCCGCCTTCGTGACTCGCATCATTGAAAAATACAGACTGGCCGATCGCCTATCAAAGCCCTTAGAAGGAACCGTCTCTGCCGTGCGAACCAGTCAGCCGACAGTATCGAGGCATCAACTGAGCCAGCCGACGCACCGGTAGGGTTTGTCTGCTTTACCTGAGCCGACATCCACGATCCGGAAACCATGGAACAGAACGTGTGGGGCAATAGGTGTCAGGGATGGATGCAGAAGGAGGTACGAGCATGGGGAAACAGGCCCGAAAGTGTTTAAACAACTGGGTAATTACGGTCGAGAATAGCAGGGAGCAACATCAGGAGATTATCCGGTCGACAGTCGCTAGACGTGCCTACGAGATTTTTGAGCGGCGTAGCTGCAAGCATGGCTTCGACCTCGAGGACTGGATGTCTGCAGAGAAGGAACTCTTGCGCGATGACTTTGACGGAAATACGTCCGAATTTCACTTTCTTCTTGAGTGTCCGCGAGATCCGGAGGTGACTACGATTCTGAGCTTGACGACACACAGCTTGGTAGTCTTTCGTAGCCATACACGACTTCTCAGCAAAGCGGATAATCGACCAGACGTACTATCCGTCCATGTTTTGCCAGAAGAAATTGATCCAGTTCAGGTAGACGTGAAGGCCGTGGACGGGCTGTTGCACGTCCACATGCCAAAGAAGAACAACCACAGAAGACCGAGTTAGTCAGTCATTTGTGCGTTTTTCTGTCATTTCTCGCGCAAGGAGTTTATGCCCCTCTTTCTGAGCCAGTTCTCAATCGGTGATCCTCGCAGCGCCAAAGTCTTGTATGGGCGTCGCGCGTGGGAATTACAAAAATTGGGAAACAAATGGGCTAGAGGTCAAATTTATTAGTTAAGTCGGCGTTTTCAGGGAATTTTTTCTTCGATCCTGCGGTTAGATATCGGCGAGAGGGCGTGATTGAGCTTTCGTCACAACCTCTAAGCACTCGCGTACACAAACACCAGGGGGAAAATCTTCGATGTCATACCGTTATGTTCAGTTAGCACTTCTTGGCGCCAGTCTTTTGGTATACCCAAGAGGCTCACACAGCGCCTCGGTGGAGGCGAAACATCAGAGTCTACAAGACTCCTCCTCTCAACCAGTCAACCCAGTTCTGCAGTGGAATAGAACACTTCTTGTGATCGTCCGGACGCCTGGAGCGCAGCCTGCCACGGTTCACCCGACCCGGGGCTTTGCGATCATGCACGCGGCGATCTACGACGCAGTGAATGCCATTGACAGAACGCATCGGCCATACCTGGTCCACCTTTCCGGCGTGCCACGCGATGCTTCCCAGGGAGCGGCAGCAGCCGCAGCGGCGCATGAAGTTCTGGTTGCCTTGTATCCGGCATTTAAGACCACACTCGATGCCGAACTACAGCAATCTTTGTCACAAATTCCGGACGGCAATGACAAGGTGGAAGGTATCCGCATAGGACAGACTGTTGCGGATCGCATCCTAGCAGTACGAAGCAACGACGGCTCAAGTGCACAGCCGATTCCCTATGTTTTCGGGACTGCCCCGGGAGACTACCAATCGACACCTCCGAATTTTCCGCCCCAGCCGCAATTCACGCATTGGTCTCGCGTGACCCCGTTCGCCCTGGAGCATGCGAATCAGTTTCGTCCCGGCCCGCCGCCGGCGCTGACCAGCGATACGTACAGCGATGCTTTTAACCAAATCAAGTCCCTTGGGATCACCAACAGCACGACGGCCACGGCCGATGAGGCATTGACCGGGCGGTTTTGGAATGGAGCTATTCAGAACTATTGGAACGAGATCGCGCAGACGGTCTCGGTGGCGCGCAGCTTGACGACGGCCCAGAATGCCCGGTTGTTCGCGCTGCTTAACCTGAGTTTTGCCGATGACGTGATCGCCTTTTACGACGCCAAATATACATACAATTTCTGGCGACCAGTGACCGCTATTCGCGCGGGTGATTCCGACAACAACCCCGAAACAGTGGCTGATCCAAATTGGCTCCCGGAAGTCGGCAAAACCGCCCCCGACCCCTCCTATCCAGGAGCTCATGCGGTCATAAGTGCTGCCGGAGCAGAGATGCTGATTTCCTATTTCGAGCGGGACCGTTTCGATCTCAACGTTACGTCTGAAGTTCTCCCCGGAGTAGAGCGTTCGTTCACGAGCTTCTCCGCTGCCGCCGAAGAAGCAACATTAAGTCGTATCTTCGGTGGACAACATTTCCGTTTTGACCTGACCACCGGTCAACGGCTTGGTCGGGATGTAGCAGACTTTGTTTTAGATAACTTTTTAACTCCTGTGCACCGGAAAGACGGCCCGGAGGATCAATGAAGAAGACTGCGAAGCGTTCACACTTGTCCATTCTCGCCGCGTCTTTGCTGACGCTAGCTATGTTTCTCTCTCTCTCATGGTTGGTTCGGGCGCAAAATCAAAATGCATTGGTCATCGAAATTACGGCAAAGAAATACGAGTACTCGATCTCACCAGTTCATGTGAAGATCGGCACCAAAGTTCAACTCAAGGCCACAGCCACCGACCACGATCATGGTTTCAAAATTGCGGCTTTTCCAGATGGGGCTGTATCGGACGGCGCCGCTGGGCTAATTTTCACTTCGGCACAAGACTGTTGGCAGCTCAAGAAGGGTGAAACGACCACGATTGACTTCTTGGCCCAAACGGCAGGCACGTATACGTTTAAGTGCTGCCATACTTGCGGTCTTGGCCATAGAGGGATGAAAGGCCAGATTGTTGTGGATTAGTGGGCGCACGCGAGCTCACGAAAGAATACTTTACCCCTTTGGCGACGAAGCAATGCGTCATTAGCCTGCTCTTCCTCGTTCTCGTCATCAAATTCCCTGGTTCAACGCGGGAGGCCGATACGGCGCACAAGGTCTTGAAAGCGCGGATCTGAGCGGAGAGGATCGAAGCCCGGCCGCAGCAGGACGCCCGGGTTAAAGCGCTCTGCATAGCCTTTTTCGAGCCAATTCATGGCTTGATCAGTATCACCGAGAGCCGCGTAGATCACGGCAATCTCCGAACCATGCGAGTAAATAGAGTTTGATCGCTTCTTCAAATCGCTCAGTAGCTTTATCGCTTCGCTCCTCTTGCCGGATGCGGCGTAGGCGCGAGCAAGATTAGCCATGATCGTCGGGCCTCCCCCGGAAAGCTGCTCCGCTTTTTGCAGTTCTGCGACCGCTTCGTCGTTCATGTGTTTCTGGAGGTAGGCCTGCGCGAGTTGATTGTGTGCGAGAGCAAAATTAGGATCCATTTCGATCGTTTTGCGGCTCTGTCGTATCGATTCCTCGTAAGAATGCGCAAGGACAAGAAGCTCCGCCAAATCGGCGTTAATGATGAGAGATAGCGGATCCAGGTTTTCCGCTTCTCTCATTTCCGCGATCGCTTCGTCATACCGGCCCAGCAGACTCAAATGCCAGGCATGCCAATGGTGAGCGGTTGCGTATCCTGGGTTCAGTTCAATGGCTCGCCGAAATTCTTTCCCGGCAGAGTCAAAATCCCAGTCGAAACCATCCAAACAGAATGCAAGCGAATTGTGGGCTTCCCCGAGCGTGCTGTCCAATTCCAGAGCTTTGATCGCCGCGGCCTTTGCTTTTGGGAGTGCTTCCTTGGGTGTCATCACCGCATATTGCCAGTCTCCCAACAAAGAATACGTGTCGGCTAAGCCAGGATAAGCTTGGGCGTATTTCGGGTCCTCGTCGATGGCCTGACTGAAATAAGCCAGAGCGACTTTCAAACCATCCGCCGTTCGTTTGTTCCAGAAGTAGCGCCCTTTGAGAAAGGACTCGTAAGCTTGCGGATTAACGACCTTGACGCTTTTCAGGGCGGCTTGTTCTTGTGGATTCACGTTGATTCGAATCTGATCTGCGATGGCCCTGGCGACCTGATTCTGGAGGGCCAAGGTATCCCGCAATTCACCCTGATAGCTCTGGGACCATAAGTGCTTGTCCGCAGAAGCTTCGATCAACTGCGCCGTGATACGGACCTGGTCTCCGGAACGGAGCACGGTGCCTTCCACCACGGCGTCCACGTTCAGCTCACGAGCGATCTGCGGTAGAGGCTTGCGCGTATGTTTATAAGCCATCACTGAGGTACGCGAGATCACACGCAGCGCGCTGATCTGCCCGAGATCCGCAATCAATTCGTCGGTCATTCCATCAGCGAAGTAATCCTGAGACGCGTCGTTCGAAAGACTTTCGAGGGGCAGGACGGCTAAGGAGCGAATGACAAGTGACGGGCGGTTCCAGGAATGAAGCTTCCAGGAGGAGAGAGAGGCCACAAGTAGAAGGAGCACGAAGGCTGATATCTTCCACGCAAGGGACGACAGAAGATATTTGGGCATTGCCGGTTCGCCGGCGAGCTCCGGGCGATCGCGAGCTTCTGCCAGCGGACGCAGCAGAGTGGCGAGCTCCGGGCTGCGAACAGGGGCCGCATCGGCAACTTTGACCTCTGCAAGGAAGCGGTAGCCGCGACGAGCAACGGTTTCCACAAAGCGGGGGCTCGCAGCGGAGTCGCTGAGGGCCTCGCGGATTTTGCTGATCGCTTTGTTGAGCCCGTGGTCGAAATCCACGAAAGTGTCTGCGGGCCAGAGTTTTTTCTGGAGTGTCTCTCGAGTTACGACCTCGCCGGGTTGCTCCAGCAGCGTCGCCAAGACTTGGAAGGGCTGTTCCTGAAGGCGAACTCGTAGGCCATCTTTGCGCAATTCGCCAGCATGAAGATCCAGCTCGAAAACCCCAAAACGGAGCCGCCCGCTAACCTGATCGTCCTCTCGCACAGTGAAGTGAACCTCAGTCGAAAACGAGTGTACCACCCGCTAGTGTTTCCTGGAACTCAAGGCGGGGATAGTTTCCTGTAAGTCTTTTGTCGAGCGACAGTTACCGGGGGACCCCTATTCCAGCGCAAAAGAACTGCCTGTCCATTGCACCGATTTCAATACCAAAGCACAGTGAGGCCTCACGCGCGCGGATAGGACGCGGTGCCGCTCGCGGGGAGGCTTCAATGCCTGAGCACGATCATCTTCCGAGTTTTGAGCAGGAGGTCTTACCGCATCTTGACGCCGCCTACAACCTCGCGCGCTGGCTGACTCGCAATGAGCAGGACGCACAGGACGTTGTTCAGGAAGCATACTTACGCGCTTTCCGATTCTTTCCCGGTTTCCGCGGCGGCGACGCGCGCGCATGGCTCATGAAGATTGTCCGTAATGCTTGCTATACCTGGTTCGATGCAAACCGGCCACTGCAAGACGCCGCCGAATTTGACGAGAACCTTTTCCCGCCTGATTCTCGCGCTCCCAATCCAGAAGAACTTGTACTCCAAAACGACAGCGCCGCTCTGCTGCGTAAGGCCCTGGAGAAGCTCCCGCCGAATTTTCGTGAGGTCCTCATTCTGCGCGAACTCGAGGGAATGTCCTACAGAGAGATCGCAGATATCACCGGCACGCCTGTGGGCACCGTGATGTCGAGCCTATCGCGGGCGCGCCCGCCTTCGTCAAGTTCTGACGACTCTTATGAACGAAGACACGATGACAAGTTCAGGGCGAATCGTAGATGTAAGCGCATGAGTGCGCATGAGCAAGCGAAAGTTGCAGATATGCAGTCATTCTTGCGGTGGCGCGGCAAACCTCGAGCTTATTTGCTTTTCGGTCATGAATTGATGGAGCAAGAACGCTTGATGAGCGGCAAGGGCGGATAGAGACCTCTCCATCAGTTCGTTCCCCACGCCGCTACACTGAGAGAAACGGTCATAACTTGGTGACCGAAATACTCACAATTTTATTCCCTCCTCCTAAACAGCGCGGGATCGGGGAATTATCCAGGAGCATGCGTGGTCTTACACGCTGAAGACAATGAAATGTCTCGCAGTTCAAAACTGAATCGAACAAGGAGATTCGAAATGATCTGGGCTCGGCATTTGAAATTATTTACGCGGTTAGGCGCGGCTGTTCTTGCACTGGGCGCTTTGGCGACTAGCGGGAACGCGCAGACTGCATACCAAGGCAAGTTCACGCTGCCATTTGAGACTCATTGGGGAGGCGCCACACTACCAGCTGGCGATTACACTTTCGCTCTGGCATCCAGGACCTATCCATACATGCTTTACATCCAGGGACAGGGAGGCAACGCCATCATCATGGCCGCTGCAGCTGACCCAAAAGTCGCTTCAAGCCACGCGCGA
>WNFP01009501.1_pt1 | contig 14476 bp, 10 predicted proteins | sample 5400201 | NCBI WGS metagenome assembly WNFP01 (sample SAMN13153355, study PRJNA577476) | soil metagenome | isolation source: 115 cm saprolite under Madrone tree | place: USA:California | collected 2016-06-14
GAGCTGTACGGACAAGCTTTTGGCCGATGTTACGGCCTCGAAAACGTCGCGCTCCGCTATTTCAACATTTTTGGGCCGCGGCAGGATCCCAGCTCGCCGTATTCAGGCGTGCTCGCAAAATTCTGCGCCGCCTTCCTCGAGGAAACCCAGCCGGTTGTTTTCGGCGACGGTGAACAGACGCGCGACTTCACCTTCGTCGATAATGCAGTCCTGGCCAATCTTTTGGCCTGCGAGGCGCCCAATGTTTCGGGAAGAGTCTTCAACGTCGGCACCGGCGGACGTGTCTCTCTCAATCAAGTCCTCCTGACTCTCACAAGGATTACCGGCAAGACCCTCGAAGCGAAGTACGACGCGCCGCGCGAGGGGGACATCCGGGACTCCCAGGCAGACATCTCCCGAGCGCGGGAATTTCTCGGGTACCGTCCACAGGTCGGTTTTGAAGAAGGCTTGACGCTCACCTTCGAGTGGTACCGCTCCACCCAGGCGAAAACCCAGGAGAAGTCAGAAACGTGAGTGGTGATTCGCGATTCGCGCCCAGTGACTGGCGAAGAGTTACGTCCCCGTCGTCGCCGCACGGGTCATCAATGTTGTCTTCGCGCAATTTAGTTTTCTGTACAAACTAGAAATAGGCTCGTCCGCATTCTCACGCTTACGCTGGATTTCCTTCGTACCCTCTATCGAAGGATTTGAACTGAATTCCTGGACCGGCCAGCCTCGAATATTCGGCTTGCCGCGGGACACACGCGTTTTTGCCCTTGGACACAGGCGGCACCGAATAGTCACTCGGCCGCAGGCGGAACTTGTGCCGCGCTTGGAACAGTCCCGCGCTATTGCTCAGAGTATGCTTCACCGCCGCGCCCGCCGCGTGGCTGCGGTGGTGCAGGCACGATGTGCGGAATTCCCGCTTCATTCATCTTCTTATTCAGCGCGGGCAGTTCCTCGTCCGCGATTTTCTTAACCTGCCCCGACGCGTCATTGACCAGCGGCGTCAACTCCGCCAGTTTTTCCTTCTGTTGTCCGCCGGGAGCGGCCGCGAAACCGTCCAGGCTGTCGAGCAGATTCTGCACCTGATTGGGCAACGGGTCCGGCTTCCATTCGAATGGCGGCCCTGCGTTCCCCAGCCCCCCGCGTTCGCGAATGAACTTCTCCGCGACGGCATCCACTTTTTTCTGCAGCTCATCAGCGGCCTTGACGATCTCATCGGGGATTTTCGCCGTGCTGGGTTTTCCGGCATCCTTTTTCCACTGCTCGCGGGCCGTCTTCAAAGCCGTCTGTATTCCTTCAATCGTTTTCCTGTCCTTATCCGTTGTCTTGGCCATCGCGTAAAGCTGATCGATGGCCTCGCGCCGCGCCGCCCGGTCAGCGGCTGAGATTACGATCCGCGTATCTTCTTCCACCGTGACCTTTTGCGTGGCTTCTTTATCGCCGGCCTTGATCTTAATGGTGTATTCAGCGGGCTCGACCAGCGGGCCGCGCGGCCCAAACCCGAATCCAGCAGCGATGGCTTCCAGTTGTTCCGGTGTGGGCTCGGCCGGCGGGTTCTCGCGCAAATCCCAGCTGGTGCGGTTTACGCCTACCGCACCCGGCCCGTCGAATTCACGAATCACTTTGCCGTCTTTATCGAGAACGGTGATCTTTGCCTTGCCTTCTTTCTTCGCGGCCACCTCGTCCTTCGGTTTGTCTTCCGCGGAGTCTTTCTTGTCCTTATCGTCTTTGTCTTTTTTCGGTGCTTCCGCCGGTACAGCTTCCTTCAAGTAGTAGCTCAAAAGCGCGCCGTACGCGGGATTTTTGGCGGTGAACATTTTCTGCCCCGCGCTCCACCGGCGGTTCCGTACGAACCAAGTTGTCGCTGTGCGCGGCGGGAAGAAGGTCAGTCGTGAACCAGCCACATTCGCATCCATTTTTTCGATGGGCGTCAAATCGTCAAAAATCCAGACGGATCGCCCGTGCGTGGCCAGCACCAGGTCGTTTTCCCGAGCCTGAATTTCGATGTCGTCCACGGGCACAGTCGGAAAGTTATTTTTCAACGCCATCCAATTCGCTCCGCGATCCCAGGACGCCCACAACCCGAACTCCGCCCCGGCAAACAAGAGGTTTGTATTCCGCGGATGCTCGCGCATCACGTGCACGCTGCCCGCCGAATCCGGTATTCCGTTGCGGATCGCTTTCCAGCTCTCGCCGTAATCGTTTGTCGCAAAAATGTACACGTTGTAGTCGTCTCCGCGATGCCCATCGAATGTCACGAAGGCCACGCCGTCCCCGGTCTTCGATGCCACCACGCGGCTCACATACGTGCCCTTCGGCACGCCCGGCACCTTTGGCGCCACGTTTTTCCACGTCTTTCCGCCGTCGCGCGTGACTTGCAGGTTGCCGTCATCGGTCCCCACCCACAACACATTCGGCGTAAGGGGCGATTCGCTGAACGTCGTGATGGTCGGATACTCCTGCACGCCGTCGTGCCGCGAGAGCGTGTTTTTGTCCGGCGTTTTCCCAAAGATTTGCAGCTTGTTGCGATCCACTCCGGTTGTCAGGTCGCCCCCCAGCCGGATCCAGTTGTCGCCGCGGTCTGTGGATTTGAAAAGATAGTTCCCGCCGTAATAAACCGTCGTGTGGTTGTGCGCGGAAACCGCCACCGGCGAATTCCATTGGAACCGGTAGTGTGGCTCGCCCGCCTTTGCTTCCGGGCGGATGGAGCGCTGCTGACCGGTGCGCATGTCGCGCCGGTCGATATATCCGTCCTGCGACTCGGTGTAAACGATCCACGGCTCCACATTGTCGATCGCGGCATAAAAGCCGTCGCCGCCGTGAATCACCTGCCAGTCTTCGTTCACAATGCCGTCGCGGGTCAGGGTTTGGCTCGGGCCGCACCAGCTCCCGTTGTCCTGCAATCCGCCGCAAATGTGATAGGGCTTCTCATTGTCGAGGGCAACTTCATAAAACTGTCCGATGGCGATGGTGTTGAGGAAGTCCCACGTCTTTCCGGCGTCATAGCTCCAGTGAATGCCGCCATCCGAACCCGTAATCATGTGATTCGAATCCGCGGGATCGATCCACATAGCGTGATAATCGCCGTGAATTCCCCTCACGCGCTGCGTCGAAAAAGTCTTTCCCCCATCCTCGGAGTAAAACATTTGCGCGCCCAGCGCCCAGACTCGCAGGTCATTGTTTGGATCGATCCGCACCTGGCTGTAATACGACGGCCGCGGATTGGTATCGCTCATCTTTTTCCATGTCTCGCCCTTGTCCTCACTGCGGTAAATGCCGCCCTTCTCGTGCTGGATGAGCGCATAAACGATGTTCGAATCCTTGCGATAAACATCCAGCCCAATGCGCCCAGTGTCTCCGCCGTTCTCGTACGGCAGTCCCTTCGTCAATTTCTTCCAGGTCGCGCCGCCATCCGTGGTTTTATAGATGGCGCTGTCCGGTCCACCGCCATTGAAACCATAGGGCGTCCGCCGCCGCTCGTACGCCGCGGCATACAAAGTGTTCGGACTTTCCGGATCCATCGCGATGTCACTCACGCCGGTGTCGTCATTGATTTTCAACACCTGCGACCAGGTCTTCCCTCCATCCGATGTTTTGTAAACCCCGCGCTCCGGATTCGGTCCCCACAAATGTCCCAGCGCCGCCACATACACCACTTCCGGGTTCTTCGGATGAATCACAATGCGTCCGATGTGGTGCGTCGCCTCCAGCCCCGTCTTCTTCCAGATCTTCCCGCCATCGAGCGACTTATACGCTCCATCGCCCCAGGACGAGCTTTGCCGGTTGTTGGGCTCGCCTGTTCCCACCCACACGACGGAGGAATCCGACGGCGCAATCGCAATGTCGCCAATCGTGGACACGCTCTCCTTGTCGAACACGGACTCCCAGGTCGTTCCGTTGTTCGTCGTCTTCCAGACGCCGCCTGACGCCGTGCCCACATACACGATGTTCGGGTTGCTCTCCACCACGGCAAAGTCATCAATGCGCCCGCCCATCGTTGCCGGTCCGATTTCGCGGAATTCCAAGTTCTTGAATTTATCGGCAGGATTCGGCTGGTCGCCGGGCCCCGCGAGCGTGTTCATCGCAAACGAGCCAAAAAAGCCGAAACAGGCAAAAATCGCCTGGAGAGCACTCCCCCTATGCTTCATTTCTATCCCCCTGTGCGCAAGGCCCGGCATGTTACTCCTGCCGGCCCGCATGACGCATCATATGTTTTTGAAAGGGCAAACGAACCCCGTGCAAAGACAGACGCGCAATTCCCTCGTCAAGTTTCACGGTGCTGACGCCGGCACGCTCGTTCGTCTCTCCGCCGCTATTCCCGGTTTGCGCTCCTCAACTACACATCCCTTTGACCGCATGCTAGGCTATCCAACTGTTTTCATTGACTGCATGCTCCGCGCGAATGGTCATTCCCGTGCACGGATTCTTTTCACGCCCCGTCTTTTTCTTCTTCTGGCGGCGCTTTTTGCTGCGTTTGGCGGCCCATGCGCCGGCATCGTTTCCGCTCAGCAAGTTCGTTTTCCTGCGCGCAAGGGAGGAGTCGCGAATTTGGAAGCAAAAACGCAGAGCCGCAAGGGTGACGTCACCACAGCCGATGGCGACGTGGACATTCAGTACGCGGACACGCGTCTTCGCGCCGACCATGTCGAATACAACGGCAAGACTTATGAAGCCGTGGCTACCGGCCATGTGCACCTCGATTACAACAACGAACATATCGACGCCGACGAAGCGCATTACAACGTCAGCACGGGCCATGGGCTCTTTCACAACGTTCGCGGCAACGTCAAAATCGAACGGCGGCCGAATCCGGACGTGCTGGTCACCGATAATCCGCTCTACTTCGAAGCGCGTGACGTCGAACGCTTTGCCGGGGACGTTTACCTGGTCCACCGCGCCTGGATCACCATCTGCGATCCCGAACATCCCAAGTGGCAGTTCTATGCGCCGCACGCGCGCATTCGTCTCGACAAAACCGCCGCGCTCATCAACGCCAACTTTCGCCTGTTCCGTGTCCCGTTAATTTGGCTTCCTTACGCTACCGCACCCACGGGACGAAAGGTCCGCCAATCCGGTTTCCTCATTCCTGATATCGGCCAGAGCTCCCGCAAGGGCTTCATTGTTGGCGACGCTTTTTATTGGGCTCCCACGCCGTGGATGGACACCACTTTCGGAGCGCAGTTCATGAGCCGCCGCGGCATTCTCGAACGTGGATCATTTCGCGCCAAGCCGTTTGAGAACACTTCGATCCAATACACCTTCCTCGGCGTTGACGACCGCGGTCTTCTAAACTCCAGCGGTATTCGTAATCCTCAGGGCGGCGAGCAGCAGCGCCTCGAAATCCAATCCTTGCTTCCCGGAGGCTGGCGCTTCGTCACGGACTACAACCACCTCTCCTCGCTTACCTTCCGCCTGGCCTTCGCCGACACCTTCGGCGAAGCCATCAACTCGGAAGTGCGCAGCGCCGTCTTCCTCACCAACAATTTCCGCGGCTTCAGCCTCAATCTCGCGGGCTTGAACGACAAGAGTTTTCTGACCTTGCCGGTAGCGGCAACTTCGACGACTCCGGCCATAGCGGCCACCAGCGTCACTCTCCGCGATCTGCCGGAAGCGCGTTTCGGTTCCGTCGAACAATCGCCGTGGAAGAGTGCGCCTCTCTATTTCTCGTTCGACAGTTTTGCTGGCGCCGCCCACCGCTCCGACTCGATGGCGGCCACGCCAACGTTCACGCCAGTCCATACGCCAAGCTATGTGTCCCGCACGGAGTTTGCTCCGCGCGTCACGGTCCCGGTGCACTTCGGCCCCTGGCTCGGTGTCACTACCTCCGCCGCTTTCCGCACGACCCGCTACGGCGATTCGCTCAATTCCGCCGGTTTGGTCAGCGGCGTTTCCCTCCTGCGCAATACCGGCGAGTTCAGTGTCGATCTTCGCCCGCCCGGTCTCGAGCGCTTCTTCGAGGGGAGTCCCCCAAAAAAGGACAGGCCTCGACGGCGGTACAAGCACGCTATCGAACCGGCCATTACCTACCGCTACGTCACCGGGGTGAATAATTTCGCCGATTTTATCCGTTTCGATGCCGACGCCACGCTCACGGACACCAATGAAGTCCAGTACGGATTCACGCAGAGGCTGTTTCTAAAGGAAGAAGAAGACCAGCCGCAGGAACTCGTGTCCTGGAGCATCCTGCAAAAACATTTCTTTGATCCCACGTTCGGCGGCGCAATCGTTCCGGGCCAGCGAAATGTTTTTCAGGCGCTGAGTTCCATCACACCCTTCGCTTTCGCCACCGGGCCCGTCCACTGGTCGCCCATCATCAGCGATTTCAGGATCACTCCGGGAGGCCGGTACGATGCCGAGCAGATTCTCGAGTATGATCCCAACCTCAGTAAAGTCACCACCATTGGCACTCTTCTGAAAATAAAGCCCTACCGCGAGTTCTTCGCTACCGTCGCCCATTTCCGCATTCAGGCCGATCCCATCCTGCAGCCGCTCTCCAATCAAGTTCGGACACTTTTCGGCTATGGCAATCTCAACCGTAAAGGATTCAGCGCGGCCGCGGGCATCAGTTACGACCTGACCACAAATGCTTTGCAGAATCAGCTGGCGCAGCTCAGTTACAGCGGCGCTTGTTGCGGCCTGGCCGTGGAATACCGCCGCATCGCCCTCGGCCAGGTGCGCACGGAGAATCAGTTCCGCATCGCCTTCATCATCGCTAATATCGGTACCTTCGGGAATCTTCGCCACCAGGAAAAAATTTTTTGAGGATTAGCATTTGTAACACGAGGCTTCTGCGTCGCATCTGCGCGTGTGGTTTAATGTGGCACCGATGAATGATACTGATCTCGCCTTCGCCTCCATCAAGGAAATCGGAAAACTCTTCCGCAAACGCAAGCTCTCGCCCGTCGACCTCACCAACCTCATGCTCGCGCGCATCCGCTCTCGCCCAAGCCCAAAAAGCCGAACGCGAACTCTTCGCCCCGCGTGGCCGCAAAGGCCAGCGTGACCGCGGTCCGCTCCACGGCATTCCCCTCTCCCTGAAGGACAACATCTACACGGAAGGCATTCGAACGACTGCCGGCTCAAAAATCCTGAAAGATTTCGTTCCCCAACACGACGCCAGAGTCGTTGTTCTCTTGAAAGAGGCGGGCGCCATCCTTCTTGGCAAGACGAACATGCATGAGTTCGCTTACGGCGTCACTTCCAATAATCCCCATTTCGGCCCGGCGCGCAACCCCTGGGATCTTTCGCGCATTCCCGGAGGTTCAAGCGGCGGCTCAGCGGCGGCCGTTGCCGCCGGCCTTTGCTACGGCAGCATCGGCACTGACACCGGCGGCTCCATCCGCATCCCCGCGGCGCTATGCGGCATCGTCGGCTTCAAACCTACCATCGGGCACGTCGAACGCAAAGGAGTCATCCCTCTTTCCTTCTCACTTGATTGTGTTGGTCCGCTGGCTCGTACCACTCAGGATGTTGCCATTCTCCTGGACCCAGTTTTCTTGCGTCTCAAGGATGAACCGCACCTTCGCTCGTTGAAGAAGTCTCCTGCGAGATCCCCCAGATTCACGGTCGGTCTGCCCCGCGAATTTTTCTTTGAGGTAGTTTCAGGAAACGTCAGAAAGGTCTTTGAAGCCGCGCTCCATTCTCTCCGCAAACAAGACATAGCAATCAAGGAACTCTCGATTCCATTCTTGAACGAAACGGAAGACGCCGGAAATCAGATCGCTTGGGCCGAAGCGACTCACTACCATCAGCAATCGGGATGGTTTCCTGCTCGATCAGCTGAGTATGGCAAAGATGTGCGTATCCGGCTTGAAATGGGAAGGAAAGTCGCGGCAACGATCTATCTAGAAGCGCAAGAAGTGCAGAAAAAGTTCATTCAGCAATTCCATCTAGCAATCACTGAAGCTGGCATCGACGCGCTAGTCGTCCCAACAACCCCGATCACCGCTCCGCCAATCGGTGAAGAAGTGACTCCTATCCGGGAAAAGAATCATCCGACACGCGCGCTGCTGCTGCGCCTCAATCGTCCCGCCAATCTTGCTGGCCTTCCCGCGATCTCCCTTCCGTGCGGCTTCACCCCCGAGGGACTACCTGTCGGTCTTCAGCTAATTGGCGCTGTCACCGACGAGCACCTCTTGCTGCGCATCGCCAGAATTTTCGAGCGTACACAACCGCAATTTCGCAGGCCGCCGGTTTAGCGCGCTGCTGTCGCCACTGCGCCGCGCCTTTTCATCACCCAACTGCCGATCACGTACCCCAACGTTCCCGTCACCATTCCGCCGAACACATCGGCCACATAGTGGTTTCGCACGTACACCGTCGAAACGCACATCAACAAGACGAGCGGAAGGAACGCCCAAAAGAGCCACCGGCGGTGTCTCCATGCACCCCACAGCGCCGCCATTGCGCCGGCGACGTGCTGCGACGGGAATGCAGCACCGTGTACGCGACCGCATTTCTCGATGAGGTTGATTAGCGCCGTGAACGGGCCGCCAGTGAGGTCGCCGTGCCACATTCCCGCCAGCGTGAACCACGGACTCTGCACCGGAAAGAGCATCGCTATGACATATCCGAACACGTAGCCGACGGCCGAATACGTCATCGCCGCCCAGTAACTTTCCCAGTCACGCCGGTAATACAGAATCCCACCAAGAATCAACAGATACAAAAAATAAGTGAAATAAGCGAACTGCATGAACTCGTTCAGCGCCGGATGTGCGAAACGCTCGAGCCAAAGGGAAGGATTCACGCCTGTCAGCCATTGATCAAACGCAATCAGTCTGGCGTCCTGCCAACCCGGAGTGACCAGATGCACCAGCTTCGCCATCTCCTCAAAGCAAAACAGAAAAAACAGATGTGGGTACCAGTGCCGCCAGAAGCGCCAGAATTCTGACGAAAACGTCTCGCCTCGCCACTCTGTTCGCTCTGCGACTCTCGCCTCCGCCCCGCACAAAGCCAATATCACCGCCGCCACAAACGCCTGCACGCCAATCAATCTCGCTGGATGCGGCAGGTTTTCTGCAAATATCGCAATCAGCGCGCCGGAAACCGTCAGGTATGCCAGTGCTACCCATTCAAACGCGCCGCACGCCGCCCACGCAGCCACAAGCTCGCGCTGGAGTAGTACAAGAAATCCTCCCGTCTGTTGCTCGCCCGCGCCAGCCTCGGCAGCGCGCGCCGCAAAAGTGTCCGCGCGCCACGCCAGTGCTGCTTCCTTCTCTCTGTAGTTCTGCCTCTCCGCGCCGTTCATCCCGCTCTCTCCGAAATTTTCCCTGCTTTCGTTTTGACGCCGCAATTCGCAGACACGCTCTCTGCGATCTCTCTGCGTCTCGGCGTTATCACTTTCTTCTCCGGCATCCAGCGCAGAACCGCCCAGCCGCGCCTCATCGCAATCCTCTCGAGCTCCCCCGAAGGATTCACCGCCGCGGGCCGCCCCACCGCTTCTAACAGCCATCGGTCATGCGCGCTGTCTCCATAGGCGTAGCATCGCGCCAGATCGAGATTCAGCTCCGCAGCGATCTGCCGCACTGCCCGAACCTTCGCTTCGCCAAACATCGCTTCTCCAACTATTCGCCCTGTCCACCGATCGTTCACTTCCTCCAGCCGCGTCGCGCATATCCCGATCGATGTGGTGATCCCCCTCACAGCAAGCCGCAGTATGAGCGCAAGCGCGGCCGCCGATGCCAGCGGCTCCAGCGTTCCAGTGACCAGAAAGATCGCGTGACCCTGTTTTGCATGCCACCCAACTCGCTCGATGGCGTCAGCAAGAAATGCCGGGACAGGCAGTCGTGGATTGCGCCGCTGAGGAGCTGGCGGCTGCCCCTCACTTCGGTGACGGTTCTTGTGCCGGAAAGACGCAAAACTCTCTCTCCCGTCACGCTGATCAATACTTTGCACTCCTCTCAGATACATTTTGTTTTCCTGCAGCACTGCGTTAATCCCGCGCGGCAGCAGCCGCATTGCTTCTCCCAGCCACGAGAAATAGTTTTTTGCAGGAATCGCTTGCCGGTATCGCAAGATTCGGAAGAATCTCCGCTCGAGCGACGGCAGGGCCATCAGTGTTCCGTCCAAATCAAAAAACGCCGCGATGCGCTCACGCGATTCTGAACCCTTCACATCCTTTGCCTCCTCTGCTCCGTTTCCCTCCTTCCGCTCCATCACGCCGCCTCCCGCATTGCATCCTTTTCTCCGCGTGCCTGCCCCACGCTTCCCACGATATACTTCCAGCCCTCCACCAGCACCGGCAGCCCGCGCACCAGGCAAAACGCCGCCGTTACCCACGTGATTACCTGCGCGCCCACGCCAATCATCGCGTGCACGTCCGCCGCAAGCTCACCCAGAAGCGCCACCGGTCCTCGCGTTAGCGCCAGCTCCAAACCCAGATAGCAAAAGCATAGGCACTTCATCGCGGCATACATCCCGCGGCTCCAGCGCGAGCCAACCAGGGCACGTCCCCACCACGTCTGCAACATCGCGTTCGCCCCCCAGCCCGAATGCCCCGCCTTCATCGCCAGCCCGCGCAGGAAATCCGTCGTCGCCCCGCGTGCAAAAAAGAAGACCGGCAGCCACAGCGACACCATCCCCACAACCGCGAAATACGTGAAATACACGTTCTCGATCATGCGGTCGCCGAGGATGTCGAGCTGCGCGCCCACGGGCGTCGCCAGGTTTTTTCGGCGCGCAATGTGCCCGTCCAGCGCATCCAGGGCGATCGTCGTCACGGTTAGCCCTACCGCAGCGAGGTTCGCCCAGGGCCCTCGCCCAAAAAGACACACAGCTGCGAATCCCACCACCACGCGCAGAAGCGTCACCTTGTTCGGTGTCCATTGCGTACTCATCAGCCATGCGCCTCCCGGCGCCTGTATAGACCATGGCAAGCCTCCTGCCAATCCACGTTTAAGTAACTCATCCCTTTTCAATTACTTAAGCGGGGCTCCGAAACATCCTTTTTGAGCCTGCGCCAGCCAAACCCTTCATCTGTCGCCCTTTCTCCATCAGAACCCTTTGCGTTCCCCATTGCGTCTAATGATTTGCAGTTGTTCGCACTTGCGCCCGCGGAGTCAACTCGTCATTCTCGGTCTCCGCCTCTCGTCCGAATGGGCGGCACTCGACAGAAGCACGGGCATTCACTTGTTTTATGGGAGAATGGAACGGGCCGCTTCGCGGTCGTGCTTGGGGTCTCACAAAAAGGTCTTTGCGCCGCACGTTCGGTTCGAAATAAATTCCCTGCCCGTCCGGTCTTCGACTGAGATTGCACAGGACAGAGTCGTGATGACCGATTGTTACAGGACAGAATTTTCATGACCGATGTCTCTCTGGCTGCAGCTTTTCTCGCGGGGCTCGTTTCGTTTCTTTCGCCCTGCGTTCTGCCGCTCGTTCCGGGCTATATCTCCATGCTTTCCGGCATCGGCATGGAGCAGCTCCGCAAAGGCGAACTCCCTCGCTCCGGTCTTTTCCTTTCTTCTCTCGCTTTCGTTGCCGGCTTCTCCGTCGTCTTCATCTCCTTCGGCGCCTCCGCCAGCGCCGTCGGTTCCTTCCTTCGCCAAAATCGCGCCTTCCTCGCCCCTGTCGCCGGCGCATTGATCCTTCTCTTCGGCCTTCACCTCATCGGCACGCTGATGAAACTCAATCTCCGGTCCGGAATTGTCCTCGGGGTCATTTTGATCGTTCTTGGGATTGCGGCGCTTTTCCGTGGCGCGCCCCTCTTTGCCGGTCTCGGCGCTTCGCACTTTTTTTCGCTCTCGCTTATCGGCTTTTTCGGCCCTTCGATGGCCCGCTGGCTCAATCGCGACGTCCACCTCCGCAGCAGCATCGCGCAGCCCGGCATCTGGAGCGGCTTCTTCCTGGGCTTCGCATTCGCCTTCGGCTGGACGCCCTGCATCGGCCCCATTCTCGCCACCGTTCTGGCTCTCGCCGCCGCCAGCGACACCATCGCCCGCGGCGTCCTTCTCCTCGCGGTTTATTCCGCCGGCTTGGCTATCCCCTTCCTGCTCACCGCCCTCGGCATCAGCCAATTCATGGCCTTCTACAAAAACTTTCGGAAATATCTCCACGCCGTCGAACTTTTCAGCGGCGTTTTGCTGCTGCTCGTCGGGGGCTTGGTCTTCGTTAACCGGCTCACTTGGCTCGCCGGAAAACTCAGTTTCTTGAACGGCATTGTTTTATGGCTGGAGCATGCTCTCACGGGCGCGAAATGACTGCCTTCATCACATTGAGAGGGATGCGCCGCTTACGCGTATAATTCAATTTTGAGGCTTGCAATGAAAAAAGCTCTTTTGGTCGTGATTACCGTGCTCCTTCTGATTGTTCTGACGTGGAAGCTCGACAAGGTCACCCGTGTCAAACCAAAAGCCTCCACCAATGACACCGTTCAGGCCGACGCCACCCTTGGTACCCTCGCTCCCAGCGTCACCTTCAAGGATCTCGACGGCAAGAACGTTCCCCTCAGCCAGTACCGCGGCAAAGTTGTCCTCGTCAACTTCTGGGCTACCTGGTGCGAGCCCTGCCGCGTTGAGATTCCCTGGCTCATCGAGATGCAGCAAAAATACAGCGCCAAGGGATTTACCGTGCTTGGCGTTGACGTGGACGACGAAGGCCGCGACGTCATCGCAACCTTTGTCAAGAACGAACGTTTCAACGTGAATGGTGAGAAGGCGCAGATGAACTACCCCATCCTGATCGGCAATGACGCCATCGCCGACAAATTCGGCGGCCTCTTCGGGTATCCCACCAGCTTTCTCATCTCCCGCGACGGCAAAGAAGTGAAAAAGGTCCAGGGCCTCATCAGCTACGACGAAATTGCCAAAGCCATCGAATCGCAACTCTAAGAGGCACTATTCACAATTCGCTGTTCACTTTCTTCTTCCTATTCCCACCGCGTAGCTGATCTGCACCAGCACAATAAACGCGATGCTCCAATAGGTATTGAACACACAAAGCAGCGCACCGAAAGCGTACAGCGCCTGTGCGAACAGGATGCGCCGGCAAATCGCCGCCGGCACTTCCGCCGCAATGTCGTCCTTCACCAGACCTTTCTTCGTCGCATACCCCCAGCTTGCGTACAGCACTCCCCCAGGCACCAGGATGTTGCCCCAATAGATCAGCAGCGCCGTGCGTCGCACGATGAACTCCGCCAACAACGCCGTAGAAAACGGCGTCAGCGTTACCCCAAACAAAAATGCGATGTGGATCCAGGAAAGATTGCGGTCGGAACGCGCCAGGTGGTTGAGCTGCGTTTGCTGCCCTACCCAGAAAATCCCCAGCGTCAAAAAACTCATCAGGTACTTGACGAGCCGAGGGGAGAGCGTCCCCAGCGCCCGCCAAAGGTCATGCTCGCTGCGTACTGCTTCAGCCGCAGGCACACGCAGGTCCAGCACCATCAGCGTCATCGCCACGGCAAAAATTCCGTCGCTCAGCGCCGCCAGTCGTTCCACACTCTGGCCTGCAATTCGGTTATACGAGATGTTCATGAGAGGTGAGTCTAACAACGCGCGGCGGCGTGCCCCAAGCTGAAACTCCGCGGCCAGCTAAGTTCTGTGCAAGAACCACTCCGCGTTTTACGTTGCCCACATCTTAGCGGCCCAGCCTGCCAGCGCCCCGAATACGAGTCCCGTTCCCAGGATTCCTACATAGGATTTCATCGCAAACGCATCCGGCAGACTGATCAACAAACCCACAAGGGCGCCAGAAAGCGCCGGGTGCATGCGCAGGGAAACGTTGGCCGCCAAAAAACCGATCGCGAATCGGCTAAAAAAGGCCTGTAGGAGCGTCCCCGCCGACTTGTCAGGCTGTTTGCCGAAGACCACCATCAGCCCATCGAGCACACCGAAGGCAATACCACAGAGGGTTCCCAACACGACGCGATTCATGCCGGTACTTTTACACCTCCACACGCACGGCCGCAAGCAGGAGGATCGCGCAAACTTCCTGCCGCCTCTTCCTTAATCACCATTACTACTTGTATCAGACCGAACCGCGCGCCGCGTTTCCGCCTCTTCCGCCGGTCGAACAACGTATCCCCAAACTCCAGCCCGTCGGCGGCCCGGGAAATTCTGCGGTCGCTCCTCACTGATTCCTTTCGTCCGCTTTTCACCTGCCTGCCCCGCACGCTGGTCGTGCTCGACGTCCGAATTTCTACATCCGCCCTGAAACAGAGGAAAGGGCCAGGGCATCATCTCCCCGGCCCTTCTTCTGCTTTCCGATTAGCACGCTTCAGCGCTTGCGCACGTTCTTCGCCACAAGCACCGGCGGATTCGCGCCATTGTTGAAGAGCAGCCCTCTCAACGACACCGTGTTGGTGTCGGCCAGGCCGCTGACTCCGGTTACACCATCGAAGTTCGTCTGCGACGATGTCATTACCTGAATGCTGCTGATCCCCGCGCCGGTAAAGAGCGATGGCAGGCTGCCCACGACAAAGTTCGGCGGAACAGGCGCACCGCTCACATTGGCCGTGAATTGTGTCATTCGCAGCCGCACGCGGTTCGCCGTCACG
>WNFP01002567.1_pt1 | contig 14473 bp, 8 predicted proteins | sample 5400201 | NCBI WGS metagenome assembly WNFP01 (sample SAMN13153355, study PRJNA577476) | soil metagenome | isolation source: 115 cm saprolite under Madrone tree | place: USA:California | collected 2016-06-14
GGCAAGTCAACGAAGAGGGCCTTTGCCAACCCAATTTACAGGTGAAGAATTACAGGTGAAGTTTTCTAGTGGTTTTTCCTAAGTGATTGAAAACGATGGTAGGCTCGTGGGGACTCGAACCCCAGACCTCTACCGTGTCAAGGTAGCGCTCTAACCAACTGAGCTACGAGCCTACAGTCCAAGTAGTTTAGCACGCGAGAGGCGCCTCTGTGAGCGACGATTGGTGCTGCGGGAGACGCAAGTACAAGGGACAGAAATTCCTTTCGGCACGCGTCTAGTTGCCGGAGCGCGTCTCTGTCTTTAGAACTCATAGCGCAACGCGAACTGCATCACTCGCGGCTGGGTCAGCAGGCTGGTGTAAGCGCCGAAATTGTTTGGCGATTGCGTCAGAGAAGTGAGCAATGACGCTCCTACTCCCTGGGCATTAAATCTGGTCAAATTTGGCACGTTGAACACTTCCCAGCGGAACTGGAGCGAATGGCCTTCCCAGGGCAATGCCCAGCGCTTGCCCAAGCTCATGTCCCAACTGGCGAATCCATCGCCGCGCAAAACGTTTCGCGAGCCAACCCCTCCCGGCAGCGGAAGCGTGAAATCGGTCTGCGCCGTGGCCGGATCGGCAAACACGCTCACGCTGCCGTTGCGCTTGAAGACGCCGGTCTGCGGCCGCGCGGTCATCTCTGCAATTGCCGTCAGGAACCAGTTGGTCGGCCAGCGTTGTCCACCGTCGATACTGAAGGGGAATCCGCTGGTCCAGCGAGTCAGTCCTGTAAGTTGCCAGCCGCCGATCAATGCATCCACCAGTTTTCCAGAGTCGTGCGCGAAGGCGCGTCCTTTGCCGACCGGCAGGTCGACAATCCAGTTCGCGTTTACTTGATGCGTCAGGTCGTAGTCGGAAACGGCACGTGCAAGATTTGGCGAAAAGTCATTCGCCAGCCGGCTCCCCACCAATCCGATGTTCTGGTAGCCATAAACCGAAAAGCCCACGCGCGACGCTGCGGACGTAATGTCAATCGACTTCGAAAATGTGTAGTTGAAGTCAAACTGCACGCCGTGGCTGAATTGCTTGCGCAAGCTCGCTTGCAGCGCATGGTAGCTCGAATTTCCGATCGAGCTCCACCCGTACATGGATATTGCCTGGTTGTTGAGAAACTGGCCGGAACCGTTGCCAAGTATGCCCGGCGGCCCGTTGAAAAAGTAAGACCCGGAGCCGATGTTGTCCCCTAGTCCTCCGTACAGATCGATATCCGCGAGCCCCACGATTTCGTCGCCGATCACCGAGAGCGCAGGGTTGTAGTAGAGGTCAAACACCGATTGCAACAAGCCGTCTGTGGTGTTCGAGGTGGCTGGCTTGAATCCGGTGAATGAGTCTTGGTATTGTGCGGCGCCCGGCCGGAGCTTTGGCAGCATGTCCACCCAATATTGAGATGTCGGCCCGAGCATCGCGGCAGTGATGGTGGAAATTTGTGCGGGCATAATGACAGCCTGGTAAAAGTTGTTGCCGGTCGGCTGATTGGCCAGCGCAAATTTTCTAGCAAGATTCGAGAGCGCCGAAGCCGCCGCGTAATAGTCGATGCCGGTTTTGGGGTCCACGATATCCAGCGGCTGATTCAAATCGCGTTGCGTGAGCAGATCGCGGCCGAATCTGCCGACGTACGACAGTTGAATGGAAAAGCGCTTCGGCAGCTCACGGCCGATTGACAGATCGGCAGTGTAAGCGTGCGGCGTCTTCAGGGTGTTGTCATTTCCCCAGAGGTTCGCTTCCGCCGCTTTGGGAGGTATTTGCGGGAACCCACCCGTGGGTGGATCCTGTAGGAATTGCACGCCGTTAATATTGTTGATTGGAATTGTGTTGATGCCGGTGATGCGCGGCAAATCTTCCGCGCTCGTGACTCCTAAGGTGCAGCAGGTGTTTTGCAAAGTTGTGGTCAGGCCCGCCGCGCCCACTTGGTCGAAAGTATTCAATAGCGCGAATCCCGCCCGGTCATAAACCCGAGCAAATCCGGCGCGAATCACGGTCTTGTCGTTGTCGCCGAAGAGTTTCTTGAGCACTCCGCCGCCAAAACGCGGTGAATACGCTATCGAAATTCGCGGCGAAAAATCACTCTTCTCAAAGTTGTAGAAACCGGCTTGGTGGTTGACTGGCCCTCCCGGTTGAAATTCCAGCGGCGGCTCGGCTCCGTATCCGATTCCTTGCTCCATGTTCGCCACATTTTTCGCGAACTGTGTGCCCAAGCCGAACGTCGGCGTGCTCTGCAGCCCGTTGGTCTCCCAGGGCGGCGGGAAGAGCGACCAGCGCAGTCCATACGTCAAGGTGAAGTTCGGTTTGATGCGCCATGTATCCTGCCCATAAAACTCGTACCAGTTGAGCCCGTAGTTCCTCTTCACTGGCGCTCCTTGCGGAAGCACATTGCCGGTGCGATCCAGGTTGTAGTTCGCCACGACGTCCGAAATCATTCCGTACAGGGCCAGCAGCGGCCGGTCATACTGCGTCGCGCTCAGCGGTTCTGGCAAACTGATCCCAGGGTGGCCAAATGGCGCCGGCTTCGTGTTCATCGGATCCAGACTGCTCGAGGTTCCTGCAAATCCGATCGGCGAGGTCCAGTTCGTGGTCCCAATCCCCAAGTGCGAGGAATGCAAAAAGCTTTCGCGCGGATCACGCGCCAGCCCTATCGAGGTTCCAAACTGAAAGGTATGGTTTTTTTTGGTCCAGGAAACATCATCCAGCAGGTTGTGAATGCCTACCTGGAAATTATGGCTGTAGGCAATTCCCTGGTCGAGTCCGAGGAACGTGTTCCATGGCTCATTGGTATTCCCAACGACGCCATAACTCTGCCTGGTATATCCCCAGCGAAAAGAGTTGGTCAGCGTATTGGTCAGCACCGCGGTGTAACCAAGCGCGAATCCCTTGCTGTGATCCACTGTGGTCGTCTCCGGCGCATCTCCGGGCAAAAACGGCGCACCGGGGTTCCGCAAATCCTGCAGTGCGCCGCGCCAGAAAATCGTGTGCTTGCCGTCGGAGGTAATTCGATAATCGACGCGACTGATGAAAACGTCGTTATCCAAGCTCGTCGGAGCGCGAAAGACAAATCCCGCGTAATTCAGCCCATCGCCAGCGGACAAATCGTTGGTCGCGGTTTTCCCGGTGCAAAACGTTTTATCCAAATAACCGGTGTGACCGGTCAAATCTAGCATTGCGGGATCAATCCCGATGTTATTCGGATCAAGGTTCTTGAGATCGGTCGGAGTAAGAGTGACCAGGTTTCCGCCGGTGTCGAGGTACCGGAAAATTCCCTGGCACATCTGCGGCGTTGGAATCACCCGCTCAGCCCGCTGCTGTTCTCGTTCCCGCGTTCCTTCGTAATTGACAAAGAAAAACAGGCGATCCCTGCGGAACGGTCCTCCCACGGACGCGCCGAAAATGTTGCGGTTCAGCTGCAGCGGTTTGTTTGGCGCTCCGATGTTCAGCTCCGATTGCTTCACTAGGTAGTCGTTGGCGCTGGTGAGGGTGTTTCGCAGATTTTCGTATGCCGAACCATGCAAAGCGTTGGTGCCGCCCTTGGTTACCAGGGCTACTTGCGCACCTGAGCCCTGGCCCTGGTCCGCGCCGTAATTCGTCGTGGTCACTCGAAATTCCTGCACCGAGTCTTGCGTCACGGGAAGCACGGACGTAAAGGCATAGCCGTTGGACTGGTCGTTCACGTCGACTCCGTCCAGCGTGACGTTACTCTGATCGCTTCGCGCGCCATTGACCGATCCGTTGCGCGTGTCCTGGTCTTTGTCCGCGATGCGATTGCCGGTGTACGCCACTCCCGCCTGCAGGCTGAGCAAATCGGGAACATTGCGGCCCTCAAGCGGGATATCACGGACCTGCTGCTCATCGAAGGAATTGCCTATCGAAGCGTCCACCAGGTCCAGGATTGGCTCTTCCGCTGATACGTGAACGATTTCGGAAGCGCTTCCCAGCTTCAGTTGCGCGTTCACAGTCGCCGGCGTATTGACGAGCAGCGTAAGACCGGCGCGCTCGTAACTCTGAAATCCGGTCGCGGTCACGGTGAGCGTATACGTGCCGGGGGGAAGGAGTGAAAATTGATACGAACCGTCTTCGCTGGTGCTGATTTTGCGTTCGATCTTGGATTCGGAATTAGTCAGAGTGACCGTAGCTCCGCTCACAGCGCCTCCGGATGGATCATTGACGACGCCACGCAAGGAAGTTGCCGCTTGACCCCAAAGCGGGCCAGCGGAGCCGAGCCCCACCATGGTTAATATTGTCGCAGCGAACATCACAGCTTTCGTGTGTTCAACTGTGATTTTCCAAAGGCGAGAAAACGAAAAAGCGACGCGAGGGCTGGGTTTCATAATATCGACTCCTTCAGAGAAAAGCTGCTTTGCGGGAGGAACCTTACTAAAATTACGCAAGGTTATAGCGAACCTAAGCGCGTGTCAACGTCCACTGCACAGGATTCGAGTGAGTTTGGTTCGCAGAGGGTTGGCAGACGTTTCGCTCATTAGGCACCTGAGGTGGTGGGGGAATTGTAAACTTCACACAAAGTCCGACTGCATAAGAGGAATCGCTGGTAAGCGGTAGGTGCAGGATAATTCGACTTCCGGCCTCGGACCGATAAGCCGTCAACCATGAAATGCCCTTCGTGCGACCGTGAAGACCCGAAATCCGCCGTGCGCTCCACCGCCCCCGCTGCGCACGCCTATGGATGGGATTGAAAGTTCGGTGCATCATCGGCAGAAGATAAGCTTATGATGATGAACATCGCGCATCGAGCGAATTGCGAAAACTGGAAACGAGGAGATCGATTCATGAGGCTTAGTCGCTTAATTTGCGGAGTCTTAGGCACGGTGCTGCTGGCGCTTGGGTTGAGCGCGCCAGGGCGGGCCCAGAGCACGTCGCCCTACAAATCGAAATGCGCGGTTTGCCACGGAGAGAGCGGAAAGGGTGATACGCCTGCCGGAAGAAGCATGGGCGCACCGGATCTTACCAAGTCAGCGGCCAAGAGCGACGCCGAACTGAAAGCCGTGATCGAAAAAGGCAAGAACAAGATGCCCGCGTACGGAAAGAGCCTGAAGCCGCAGGAAATTGATGGGCTGGTTGCGTACATCAAGAGTCTGAAGTAGGCGCGGTGCGGACAAGAATGGACAGTGAGCCGCGCGCATGATTGAAATCCGAATTGCCGCCGAACTGAAAGCCAAGTGTGCGAAGGCAACGCTGGGATGCGTGGCGGCAGCGGTCGAGACGGGAGCAACTCCGCTGGGGCTGGATGAAGCGCTGCGTTCGTGCGAAGAGAAAATTGCAAAACTTCCTGAGCCGCGCGCGGTGCTGGAATCTTCGGCGATATTAGCCACGCGAGCGGGATACAAAGCTTTGGGCAAAGATCCCGCGCGATATCGTGGCTCGGCGGAAGCGTTGCTGCGTCGTTTGATCGCGCAGAAAGGCATGCCGCGAATCAACAACGTGGTGGACGTGATCAATTTGGTGTCGGTGGAAAGCCGGCTGCCGATCGGACTCTACGATTTGGCGCATGTCGAAGGACCGATTGAGTTTCGCGCAGGGCGTGCGGGCGAAACGTATAAAGGAATCGGCAAGTACGACCTGAACCTTGAAGAGCTGCCGTTGTTCGCCGATGCGCAGGGGCCGCACGGAAGTCCCACCAGCGATTCCGAACGAACGATGGTGACGCCAGCTACAAAGCTGGTGCTGGCTATCATCGTGTCGTTCGGCGGACCCAGCGGACTCGATCAAGCGCTGCAGCGTCTTGCTGAGCTTCTGAAAATGCATGCTTCCGGCAGCTCGGCGGAGACCAGAATCGTGAGCTGACCACGGCAGTACTTAGCGCAGGGCGTCTTCTTTGAAGAAGACCCTGCCAGCTGCTTGCAAACACTTTGGTTGACCTGAAAATATTAACTATAGTTCCCATTTTGTGGCGAACGAACCGACCTTCCACCTTTTTTAACCGAGAGCAAGGCGGGGACTTACCACGCCTTAACTAGACAGTTCCTCGACAATTTCGGTCGTACGAGTCGGCATACGCGTACGAGAGAAAAACCCGCGGGAGGCAAGGAGTTCGGCATTGAGCAGGGCGGCGCCGGCAGCTCCGCGAAGCAAGTTGTGCGAGAGCAACGTTAGCTTGACGTCGAGAATCGGACATTCGCGGACTCGGCCGACCACCGCGGCCATGCCGTTTCCGGCGTTGACGTCGCGCCGGGGTTGCGGGCGATTTTCTTCATCCATGACCACGACGGGATTTTTTACCGCCGTGGGAAGAGCGGCCAGTTGGTCGCTAACGGTGAAATTGCGCAGCGCTTCGCGGACTTCTGACAGAGTGGCAATTTTTTTCAGGCTGACCGAGAGACATTCGAGGTGGCCATTTTCCACTGGCACACGGTTGCAGTGCGCGCTGATACCGAGACCTGCTTCGACAAAGCGCGAACCGTCCCAGCGGCCGAGAAGTTTCTGTGGTTCCTCTTCCATCTTTTCTTCCTCGCCGCTGATAAAAGGAACTACGTTGCCGAGAATGTCGAGCGAAGGAACGCCCGGATAGCCGGCGCCGGAAACGGCCTGCATGGTGACGACAAACATTTTTTCCAGACCAAACGCGTCAGCAAGAGGTTTCAGAACAAGAACGAGTCCGGCGGTGGAGCAATTGGGATTGGTAACGATGAAGCCGGAGCCGTATCCGCGATTTTTCTGCTGTACGGGGATGGCATCGAGATGCGCAGCGTTCACTTCCGGTATCAACAGCGGAACGTCGGGCGACATTCGATGATTTTTGGAATTACTGACCACCGGATAACCGGCGCGGGCGAACTCTTCTTCGGCAGGACCGGCAACGGAAGAATCGAGAGCGGAGAAGACAAAATCGCAATCGAGCGCGGGATCGAGATCTTTGACGACCAGGCCAGCGGCAGCTGCGGGAATGGCCGTGTCGAGATGCCACTTCACGGCTTCAGAATATTTTTTTCCAGACGAGCGCTCGGAAGCAGCAACCTCGGTGAGTTCAAACCAAGGGTGATCGGCAAGTAGTTGGACCAGGCGCTGCCCGACCATACCGGTGGCGCCAAGGATGCCTGCGCGAAATTTTTGCTGAAGTTTTGAGTGCTCGAAGTTTGCTGCGGGGCTCACGCTTCACCTCTGAGGTTGGAATTATGGCAGGAGCGCGGTAAAGCCGGCGAAGAATCGCTTGCAACCGTGGGACCGATGCGGGTTCCACGAACGTGTGGGTTGAAAGTATTGCGAACCCAAACGACCATTTCTGTTTCAGCGGCCAGCGGCAAAACCTTGGCATGCAGAACTTTTGCGCCGGCCGCAGCCAGGGCATGCGCCTGATCGTAGGAAAGTTCGTGGAGCAATTTGGCTTCGGCGGACTCGCGCGGATTGGTGGTGTAGATGCCATCCACGTCGGTCCAGATCACCAGCTCATCGGCATCCACGACGTGAGCGATGAGCGCGCCGGAAAAATCCGAACTATTTCTGCCGAGGGTGGTGACCCGTCCATCGCGCGTGGCGCCAATAAATCCGGTGACCACAGGAACGAGGCCATCCACAAAAAGCGGCAGAAGAATTTCGCGCCCGCGGCGCCGGGTTTCCTCGATTTGCGGGTGAGCATCGCGGAAAGTATCGCAGGTCAGCACGAATTCAGAAGAGCTTACTGGTACCGCTGGAACACCGGATTTTTCCAGCGCCGCCGCAAAAAGGCGGGCGCTGAATCTTTCGCCGTAGGCCGCCAGGCGATCCTGGAGCGCGGCGCGCGCGGCTGAAGAAGGTTGTGTCTCCGGGAAAGCATCGTGAAGCAGATCCTTGCCGAGAAGATGGAGTTCGCGAGCGACGCGTTCCTGCTGCTGCGGCGCGAGTTGCAGATCGCGAAGAACCTCCAGATGTAGATCAAAAACGCGCTGTGCGTCGCGACCGGCGTCGGTGCGGCAACCGGCTTCGAGAGTCTTCGCAACAGCCAGCAAGCGATCGGTGATTCCCTTCATCGCGGAAACCACGGCGACGACATTGGAATGAGACGCGGCCTCGCGGACGAGGCTTGCGGCATGAAGCATGCGATCGGCTCCGAGCAGCGAACTCCCACCGAACTTGAAAGCCAGGGTTGCTGTCGTGGATTCGCTCGAACGCGAAGTGAATGGAGGAACAAACCTTCTGGCGTTGTTGCGTTCTGCGACGGGATCTTGCTGTCCTTCCGGGCTCATGGCGACGGCTCCTATAGGTTTTTTGCCGCCGCTTGCAGCGTCTCTGGAGTGGGCTTAAAAGAAGAAACCCACCGCCAGGTTCGCTTCAGGCGGTGGGTTGGAAACTTTGCTTGTCTTGCTAGCTGTTTCTGACCTCGCCGGAAGCGCCCGTAGTCTTAGTCTTAATAATGATGGTGGACGTCGTCGTGGAAATGGACGACATCGACATGCTGGCGCTAATCGAGATGGCGAGAGACAAACTCACGAGAAGCAGAATAACACGGAGTCAAGCTGGTGCAAAGCGCAAATCGGGCCGTCCAGGTGGCTTTGCGAAAGAGTAACGCCCGCCAGTTTTCTAGCGGGCCCCCCATTTGGAGTCGCTGTGAACCCTGTAAGAAATTCCTTGCAGCTTCCATCCTTTTTACGGTATTACGGAGAATGTCGTACGCCGCCAAATTACAGAAGATTCTAGGGACAGAGAAAATCGCGGGTGCAGGTCAGGTTTGGCGACAAGAGTGCTCCTAGTCATATAAAGGACCCCTAGGCAAATGATTTCGAGGCCCAACCATGTCGGGCGCGGCTCGCGCTCCGCTGAAGAAATACAGAATTCGTGCTGGCGCTTCGCTATTGGTGTTTTCGTGTGGACGCTGCTGCTGCTGGGCAGCACAAAGACCTTGGCGCAAAATCAGGTAATGGGAGAACTCGGATTTGAAGGGAAGACCAAGGTGGAACGCGATTCTGGAGTTTGGATTGACGGAAATTACGTCGGGTACCTGAAAGAGTTGAATGGAAGCAAGAAAATAATGTTGCTGCCGGGAGCGCACGAAGTGATCGTACGCCAATCCGGCTATGTGGATTTCGTGCAGAAGGTGGTGGTTGAGCCGGGAGAGAAGCGGTTAGTCAGCGTATCGCTGCATCTTGCGCCCAGCGCGACGGTGCCAGAGATCACAGCTACGTTAAAACTGAAAATCAAGCCTGAACGGGCAGCCGTTTTTCTGGACGGAAAATTTGTCGGGCACGCGGGAGACTTTGGCGGGGCTTTCAAGTCCATGAAGATCAGTCCCGGTAAACATCGCGTTCGCGTGGAACTGCCCGGATACCGCACGTTCGAAACCGAGCTGAATCTGCTGGCAAACCAGGAGAGCGAAATAAAAACGGAATTGGCAAAAGGAAGTATCCAGCAGAACTCGCCACTGATCAAGAAGCCAGACTAAAAACCAGAGCAAAGCCGATAGGTTCAGCGAGCGTCGAAAAGCAGGCTTGAACAGGTGAGGCCGGATTCGGCTTTTTGCAGCTCGGAAATGTCGATTGGCGCGACGTGGAATCCGCGAGCTTCAATGCGGGCGCGGGTGCGTTCAAACGATGCGGGAAACATGATTGCGCCTGCAATCGCGAGAGCGTTGCCTGCGTGAGGCTCCACGGGATCAACGTCCACCCACTCATGATCCTTTATTAAGGACGATTCGAACCACGCACGATTGGCGAGCAGAGTGTTGTCGTCGAGCGATGTGACGGCCGATTTCAGGTGGAGACATCCCTTAACCGGAACGCCGATGACTTCGTAGCCGAGCGGAGCAACGATTCCGGCCAGTTGAGAAATTCCCTCGGCGTTGCTGCGCGCGGTGAGACCGACAAAAAGTTTGCGGCCGAGGCGGAGAATGTCGCCGCCTTCGATGGTGCCGGGAAGCTGAACATAGGTGAGGATACGGAAGGGCGAAAGAGCGGCGGCAATAGTTGCGGCTTCGCGGCGGCGCGTATCCGTGCCGAGCGGAAAAATGACCGCCAATTCGTCAAGCACCAGGGCGGGATCTTCGACAAACATGGAATCGGGGAGAGCGGGTTCTGCGGGAAGAGCGATAACGCGTGCGCCGAGTTGGCCCAGTAGTGTTTCGTATTGGTGATGCTGCTGTTGTGCAATTGCCAGGTTGATCGGCTGGCGCGCGATGAAACTGAGTTCACACTCGGTGAGCGCGGGACTGACGCCGCGAGTGATGGCGATGAGCATGACGACAAAATCTAACAGAGGGATGCGCTTGGCGGAAAGCGCGCGGCCGATTTTTCAACATGCGTTGCTGGCGGGCCCACACTTTGCTTTTTGTAAAGCGGAGTGGCGGAGTTGCGGAGCAAAGTGAGAGATCCAGTAGGTGGCAGCACCCGCCCCGAGAAGCATGCCAGCGAGAATCAAGCCAACAATAATTACGGTAAGCCATCTATTCGAACGAGGAGCGTTGGCGCCAGATGATTCGCCGGAGTTGCCGGGACTGACTGCTTCTGACCCCGGCAATTTGACTGAAATCGCGCCTGGGAACGGAGCGTCTGAGAATTCAGCGGTGCCGATGAAGCTGTAGCCTTTGCGCGGAATGGTCTCAATGTACAGAGGCTTATCGGTGGATTCTCCGAGAGCCTGGCGAAGTTTATTGACGGTGGTGTTGACGTTGGCGTCGTAGTTGACATGAGTATCGGCGGGCCACAACGCTTGTTTCAACTCCTCGCGGGTCACCACTTCTCCCTGCTTTTGCAGTAGCACAATGAGCACCTGGTACACCTTGCCCTGCAAGCGGAGCCGGGCGCCGTTGCGGGATACCTGTTGACGATGCTGATCAATACAGAAAGGACCAAAACGCACGTAGCGCGCCTTGATCGACGTTTCCTGGAGAAAACCTGAGTCCACGGGGGAATCCATCGTTGAGCTCAAATTCGGAGTCATACACACGCCCTTAAGCCAATAGACGCAGAAAAGACAGAAATGTTTGGAAAGAGTTACGAAATAACTCCCAGAAATGTTTCAAGGCAATTTGAGAAGCGGATCTGGCTTCGATCAGAGAGTACGAAAGACTGTAGGGTCTTTGAAAAACAGTAGGGAAAGCCTGAGAAATCGCGCCCAAGCACGTAAATTCCAGCTAACGCTCAGGTTAGTTTCGGCGAACCAACGCATAATTCATCAAACATCACTCGTCTGTGGCTGCACATAGAAGCTGAGACAAGCGGGAGACAAAATTGAGGGACAAATTGTCTCTGCTGGCCGCTGAGATGCCCTTCGGATGGCAACTAATCCGTGCACCACAGCGAACTTCAGGACTGACCGGCAGGCCGGGCGGAGCGAGGTCGCGGGGCACGGATGAATACCTGAAGGAGAGAAAGCAATGCGCCGACTGATCTGCATGGCACTGGCAGCAATACTTTATATGTTGCTCGGCAGTGCAACCCGGGGGCAACGACTGGACGGAACGCTTCGCGTGACGGTGTCAGACAAGAGCCAGGCCAGCGTGGAAGAAGCAAGAGTCTCCGTGACCAATAGCGCCACCGGAGTGACGAATGAGACCACCGCTTCGAGTTCGGGAACGTACGTGTTTCCCAATCTCCTGGTCGGTACATACAGTGTAAGCGTTGAGAAAGACGGATTTAAGAAGGCCATCAATAAGAACGTCGTCGTGGAATCCAACCAGGTTGCGGAGGTGAAAATCGAACTGGAGTTGGGCGCGGTCTCATCGACAGTGGAAGTAGAGGCGGGGGCGGACCTGGTAAAGACGGATTCTTCCGAACTGGGCGCGACGTTCAGCGGCCAAGCGGTGGCCGATCTTCCGGTGAATACGCTAGGCGGCGACGTAAAAGAATTCGCGGTGTATGTGCCCGGCACAACTACGCAGCAAGGAGGCGTGCAGGGATCTGGAGGTTCGATTGGCGGAACCCGTCCGCGATTCAACGGATTTTCAATTGACGGAGTGGATGACAACCGGCTGGATGTGAACGGTCCGATTCAGCCTGTGATCCAAGAATCGGTGGCAGAATTTACCCTCTTGACGAATCAATTCAGCGCCGAGTATGGGCACTCAGCTGGCGGAATTTTCAACATTATTACGAAGTCGGGCACAAATAACTGGCACGGCGCTGGCTGGGAATTCAACCGCAATCGCAACTACAACGCGGCCGACAACCAGCAGAAGCAACGCATCGCGGCCGGAACGGCCACGGGGCTTGATCGCTTCGATTACAACCGCTTTGGCGGCAGCGTAGGCGGGCCGATCAAGAAAGACCGTCTATTCATTTATGGCGCGTATGAATTTCAGAACGAAGGGTTGGCTTCCGCGGGATCTTCCGTAACTATGCCGACCGCGGCTGGACTGGCGCAACTACAAGCGATCGGTCCGAACTCTGCCGTGACAGCAATTCTTTCCCAGTTTCCATTGGCGCCCACAAGCAACGGAAAAGCTCATTGCAACACGGGTCCGGGAGATAAGGTGGCGAGTTTTGCGTGCGTTGATGGGCAGGCGATTGATGTAGGACAGTTTCAATCGACCGCACCGGCGTTCTCCAATCAGCACGACTTCACAATCAATATGGACGCTAACCTTGGAAAACACCAACTTCGCGGCCGCTACCTTTACGATCGCTTGCGCCTTCCGCAAGTCAATCCGGTTCAGCCGCAGCCACAATTCAGCGGCGCGCAGGCTACGGATGTCCGCAAAGCGATCTTCACCGACGCCTGGAGCATTGCTCCCCGGTTGATCAACGATTTTCGCGCATCGTTCTCGCGGCTGGCCGGCCCCAATAACGTCGTACCCACAGCGTTCGCGAATTTTCCGAACGTCGAAATCGACGAATTTGGCAGCAACGTCGGACCCTACAGCCTGGCGCCGCAGGGCTACACGCAGAATATTTACCAGCTCTCCGACGCGGTTTCCTATATTCGCGGAAAGCATTCCTTCAAGTTCGGCGTCGAGGGTCGCGACTACATCGCTCCGACCAATGTGTTGCAGCGCGCCCGCGGAGAGTGGGACTACGGGACGTTAAATACATTTATCAATGACCGGATTCCCGACGGCGCCAATGGTGCGCTGCGCGGAGCGGGCAGCGGTTTCGTTGCCGACAATTACAATTCCATTTATTGGTTCCTCCAGGACGACTGGAAAGCTACGCCGAGGCTCACGCTGAATCTTGGACTGCGTTATGAATACAACGGCGTGCCGCGCGACGAGTCCAAACAGGCTTTGAACAGCATTTCTGACGATCCGGCGCTCGGTCTTATTTTCCGTAAGCCCCGTCCGGACAAGAATAACTTCGGGCCACACCTGGGCTTTGCCTGGGATCCGACCGGAAGCGGCAAGTGGGCGATTCGTGGCGGTGGGCAAATCGCTTACGACGTCGTGCCCAACAATTTCGCAATTAACAGCCTGCCTCCGCAGTTGCAGACAGAGCAGAGTCCCTCCGTGTCCTGTGGCTCCGCCACTCCTCCGGCCTGGTGCGCGACCGGCCAGGGTTTTCTCGCCGCCGGCGGACTGCTGCAGGAAAACGTACCGCCAACTACCCAGGCCGCAGCGCGCGCAGCAACGGCAAACCTGATTCCAGACCATGTTTCGCCCAAGGTGATGACCTGGTCGCTCGGAGTGCAACATGAGCTGTTGCGCAATTCGAGCATCGAAGTCCGCTATGTAGGGACACGCGGAATCAGTTTGCCGGTTCAGATGCGCCTGAATTCGGCATCCGCCTTTGATCCCAGCGTCCCAGGCGGCGGAATCGCTCCGCTTCCGACGTACTTGAACCCCAGCGACGTTCCGGCTACGGTGGTCGCTCCGGCCAGCACATTGCTCAGCTTCGACAATTTCGATCCGCGGCCGTTCGTTGTGGACGGGTTTAAGGGCAACCTCACCTCCTTTCCGCCAGTCGGCCAAAACACTTATCACGCCATTTCAGCGGACTTTCAGCACCGCTTCTCGAAGGGCATCTACTTCCGCACCAATTACACCTTCTCAAAGAATATCGACAACTCCACAAACGAACTGTTTAGCAGCTACGTGAATCCGCGGCGCGCGCAGGATGGTTACAATTTTCCCAATGAACGCGGACGCTCCGCTTTGGATGTCACGCATAAGTTCGCCATGGTTTGGGTGTATGACATTCCGAACGTGCACTCGGACAATGGCTTTGTAAAAACCCTGGCGCACGGTTGGCAGTGGAATGGGACTTACATCTTCGAAAGCGGCCAGCCAGTTACGCCTCTTTCCGGCACCGATGCCAACGACAACGGCGACGTAGCCGGGGATCGCACCGTCATTAACCCGGCCGGCGTGGGACTGACCGGCAGTGGCGTTAACGCGGTTTGTAACGCTGGGCCGGGAGGAGCCACATCCATCGTCGGGCGTGATCCGAATGTGAAGGGCAACCCGTGGATGTGTGGCACCGAAGATGACAGCAATGTAGTTGGTTATGTTGCGCTCGATCCCACGGGCCGCTTCGTTCAGGCCGAAGTCGGCACGGTAGCGAACGGCGGGCGCAACACCGTAAACTCACCGGC
>WNFP01005183.1_pt1 | contig 14470 bp, 7 predicted proteins | sample 5400201 | NCBI WGS metagenome assembly WNFP01 (sample SAMN13153355, study PRJNA577476) | soil metagenome | isolation source: 115 cm saprolite under Madrone tree | place: USA:California | collected 2016-06-14
CACTGCGCACAGAACAAGATAAGCAACAGGGAAGGGATCAATTTACGGGAAATCATATTTACCCCCTCACGGGGACGCTACCTAAATCCTTAGATGTTGCGAAGAACCGGCAGGTTTCCTGTGTGGTACCTAAGCCATAGTCTCGCCAGGAGCCGGTCGCGTCAAGCACAGCCTCTGCAAGTCTGGGAATCGAACATCAGGGTGTTTGGCAGAGCCCTCGCCGGATTTTGTCCGGTGATTTCACGGATGCAAAGATTTTGCGCCTTAGTTTCTTGACACCGCGAAAGTGAAACTTTAGTTTCAATGGGGGTAAAACGCCAGGATGCGCACGCGTCGCATCCCGCGGTCCATCATCCTTTCCAGGAAAAGGAAGTTTTGAATTTGGGTAGGTTCGCTCACGACTGCGGAGCTGCGCAGTCTCATAGTTGAGGGGGTGTTATGCGAAGCTTTCATATATTCCTAGTGGTGTTGTTGCTCTCGGGTGTCCTGGGCGGAACGCGCGCCTATGGCCAAGGCGGCGCGACTGGTGCCATCAGCGGGGTGGTTGCCGATACCGGTGGCGGTTCCGTCGCCGGCGCGGATGTGCAAATCATTGACACGCGCACGGAAACTCTGGCTCGCAAGCTCACAACCGCATCCGATGGCTCCTTCGTCGCCACACTCTTGTCGCCGGGCACCTACTACGTGGTCGTGAACAAGTCCGGCTTTTCCGAAGCCAAGGCCACCGGAATCGAAGTACACGTCACAGAAACCACGCGTGTCACCATCACCCTCAAGCCAGGTACGGTGTCCGAAAAAGTGGAAATCTCCGCGCAGGTCACCACCGTCGAAACGACCAACGCCACGACTGGCCAATCCCTCGGCACCGAGACCGTCCGCGAACTGCCGCTGGCCACCCAGAACTATCAGCAATTGTTGACGCTTTCCACCGGCGCGCAAAGCGAACTGAATGCTTCCGCGCAGCTCGGGCGAGGCAACGTCCGCGTCATCGTGAACGGCCAGCGCGAGGACAACAACAACTACTTGATTGAAGGCATCAGCGCCACCGATTACAACGTGGCGCAGTCCACTAACGTTCCCCTGCCCAACCCGGATGTCATCCAGGAATTCAAAGTTCAAACCTCATTGTACGACGCAAGCCAGGGCCGCAACGGCGGTGGCAACGTCAACGCCATTCTCAAGTCCGGCACGAAAGAATTTCACGGTGATGCCTACGAGTACTTCCGCAACGACGTTTTGAACGCCAATGAATATTTCCTGAACGCCGCCGGCCAGAACCGTCCCTCGGTGAAGCAGAATATTTTCGGCGCTAGCCTGGGCGGGCCCGTCGGCAAGGAAAAGTACGGCTTCTTCTTCGTGAACTACCAGGGTACTCGCCAGCGCAGCGCTCTCTCGCCCGGCACACAGATCAACAACTCGGCATTTCCTGTGCTTCCACCCATCCGCGACGCGGCCTCGATTGCGACCGCGTTCAGTACTTCTGCTTTTCCTCTGACCGCGGCGGATATCGATCCCGTAGTGCTCGCCCTCTTGAATTTTAAGAGCGACCAATTCGGCAATAGCCCAGGCGGGTTTCTGATCCCCACGATTCCCGGCACTGCCGGCGGCACCGGCACCTTCATTATCAGCAAGCCTGGAAAATACAGCGACGACCAGTTCACCACCAACTGGGATCGCGAATTTCGCGGCGGCCAGGATAAGGTCGCCGCTCGATTCTTCTTCTCCAATTCGGAATCCGTCCTTCCCTTCGGCGCGGGCGGCCTCCAGGCTTCCCTTGGCGGCACCCTCTCCAGCAGCATCAGCGCCACCGACCTCAATTTTCCATACGATCTTCCTCTGAAGGGCCGGTTTTTCACCGCCAGCGAGACACATCTCTTTTCGCCGACCCTCGTAAACGAATTTCGCTTCGGCTTTGTCCACATCGGCTACAGTCTCGTGAACATCCCTCCGGTCACCGCGGATGATTTGGGCATCATTCGGCCAACCAACAGCGTGACTTCTTCGATCTACAAGTTCAGCATTTTCGGCGCGGGCTTCCAGTTGGGTCCTACGCCCCCTGCGGACCAATTTCAGACACAAAATAATTACAGCTTCGTGGACACCATGAGCTGGGTCAAGGGCGCTCACGCGTTCCGCTTCGGCGGAGAATATACTCGCGTTAATCTCGACAAACTCTTCCCGCAGGTCTTCAACGGCCAGCTCTTTTTCTTCAACACCACGAACGGGGCCAGTGCGTTTCAGAAATTCCTCATCGGCGCTCCCGATGGAAGTTTCGGTGGCGGCGGCGTATTCGATCACCAATATCGCACTAACGATTTCGCCTTCTTCGTCCAGGATGACTGGAAGGCTCGGAAGAACCTCACCCTCAACCTCGGTCTGCGTGTCGAGATGCTTGGTGCCTTCAAAGACAACAAATGCCACATCGGAAATTTTGATCCTGACCTTGGCGAGAAGGGGCAATATCCCTTCATCTACGGCGGTTGCGTGAAGAACCTGAGTTTTATTGGGCCGACTTCCACGCTGAGCCCCACTGGCAGCGATACTACTTACAAGAACGATTACACGACGGGCCTCGAGCCGCGCGTTGGTTTTGCTTGGGATGTTCTCGGTCGCCAGACCACAACGATTCGCGGCGGCTATGGCATCTACTTCGTCCGCGAAGACGTCGGCACGGCCGATCAGCTTTCTTTCCAGGCACCCTTCTTGCCTGTCGCATTTTCACCTGGCTTGCCCGGCTGCCTCGCCACGTTCTTCTCCCAAACCGGTGTCCCGGCGAAGTGCATTCCGTCGAACGTCGGTTTCAATCCGAACGGTCTTCCGCAAAGCGGCACTCTGGACTCCAACTTCATTCCTTGCCTGGGCGTCTTTGATGGCTTCCCTGGCGGAAGCACCAGCGGCGCGCCCAACTATGTTTGCAGCGGCACCGGGCCCGGCGTGGTCCCCTCGCAATTTCTATTTGGACTTGTTGTCCCGCGCAAATTCATCGCCCCTAATACGCAGCAGTGGAACCTGACCGTGCAGCGCGCGCTCGGCCGCAACTGGGTCCTTGAAGTCGGCTACGTCGGGACCCATGCCGTTCACCTTCGCGAAACGCGCACTAACGTTCAAGCACGCATCGCCAGCCCCACGAATCGCATCGTGCTGACCGACACCGCAGGCAACCAGTCCACAATCACCACCACGACGTTCCAAAACGGTCCCGCGCGTTCGAATCTGAATAGCATTAATGGCTACAACGGAATGCAGATCTTTGCCGACGATGCGTATTCACACTACAACTCGCTGCAAACCACCGTCTCGCGCCGCTGGGGGGCAGGTTACTTCCAGGCGGCCTACACCTGGTCGAAGTCCACCGACGCCACATCCAGCGGCAACACCGCTCTCAATACAGCCTTCAACGACGAGTCCGATCTGAAAAATTCCCGCGGCCTCTCCGACTTCGACCGCAAGCATCGGCTCTCGGTCAGTTACCGCTACGACCTGCCGTTCTTCAAGGATGCGACCGGTGCCAAGGGCGTTCTCCTCAGCGACTGGGCCGTCAGTGGAATCACGATCTTTCAGTCCGGTGCGCCATTTTCGGTCATCGATTCTTCCGCCGGAACTGCATTCATCGGTGGCGGGTTGGCATCCGGCACTGCCGGCGCAAGCCTCGCCCCCGGTGGCTCCATTGCCGCAGGCCTCACGAGCGGCGATATTCACAGCCGCGTGAACAACGGTTATCTCAACCCGGCGAACTTCGTGCCCGCGCCGCTCGTGGATGCCGCTGCCTGCAACGGCGATCCAAGCGGAAACTTCTGCACCACGCTGTTCGGCGATCTCGGCCGCAACATCTACCGCGGACCGCACCAGCAGAACTGGGATTTCTCACTCATCAAGAATTTCAAGTTGACGGAACACCAGTCCATGCGCTTCACCACGGATTTCTTCAACATCTGGAACCATGCCAACTTCGCAAATCCGGGCACCGGCACGGCCACGGACGCAGAGATCCCCAGTGCCTTCGGCAGGATTTTCTCGACCGTCGGAACGCCGCGGCTGATCCAGTTGTCGTTGCGCTACGCGTTCTAACGGAGGGAATGGCAACTCTAAATTGGCGGGGCACTCGCGTCCGCGCGTGCTCCAAATTTCCTTTGACTCCATTTTGGTTTGCGCTCATCTCCGGCGGGACGCCACGGCCCGCGATGAAGTGATAAGATTCTGCCCCGGACAAGATCATGACTCGAATTGCATCCCGCGTTTCTCAATTGACTGGCGAAGGGCCATAGCAGCTGGGAAGGATCGCTATTGTTCCACGCGCGGCATACCCGCATTGCGCGAGGCGATTGCGGACTACTTGAAACGCACGCGCCGGCTCGATGTCGCCGCCCAGCAGGTTTTGGTCGCCCCCGGCTGCAAGATGGCGCTTTCCCTGGCGATGATGGCGCTGATCGAGCCGGGCGATGAAGTGCTCTACCCCGATCCGGGTTTCCCCATCTATCCGTCGTTCACTCGCGGCCTCGGTGCGTCCGCTGTTCCGTTTGGCCTGGAAGAGAAAAACAAATTCCAGCCGGACATCCATGAAATCGCGCAAAAGATTTCGCCCCGCACGCGCATGATCATTTTCAATTCGCCGAATAATCCGACCGGCACGGTTTTTAGCAACGCGGCCCTCGAGGAAATCGCGAAACTCGCCGTAAAGCACGACCTCTGGGTTCTTTCCGACGAAATCTACGCGCGGATTTTGTTCGGCGGCGAATATCAATCCATTTCGGCGCTGCCCGGTATGGCGGATCGCACCGTTATCATCGATGGCTTTTCCAAAAGCTTCGCGATGACCGGATGGCGCCTGGGATACGCGGTGGCGCCGGTGCGCGTGATCGATGCGATGGACCTGCTGGTGCTGAACACTTTTACTTGCACGGCGGAATTCACGCAGGTGGCGGCCATTGAAGCGCTCCGCGATTCCACGAATGCCGTGGAGGCCATGGTGGCAGAATATCGCAAGCGGCGCGACCAATTCGTCGCCGGGCTGGCGCGCATCCCCGGATTTCGCTGCCAGGCGCCGGACGGGGCGTTTTACGCGTGGGTGAACATCGAAGATACTGGACTTTCCGCCGAGGAGCTGCAGAAGCTGCTGCTCGAAGAAGCCGGTGTCGCCGGGATTGCGGGCGCGGCGTTTGGTCCGGGCGGCAAAAATTATTTGCGTTTTTCGCTCGTGAGCGCGCGAAATCTGCTGGAAGAAGCGCTGGAGCGCGTGCAGCGCGTCTCCGTGCACTGGCGCGCGGCGGTTTCGCGTTAGTCTCGGTGCCGCCGATTTTTTGGGACGAAGCTCCGCGTGTCTCGCCATTCTTCCGTGGTTGTGAAGCAAACATGCGGTCGTGAGGAATCTGGAAAAATGAAACATTTATTTCACTTTGGCGCGGTCCTGCTGCTGGGATTCGCGGACGCGGCAACGGCGCAAGCGCAGGCGAGGCCGTTGGCCGGCGGCGATCTCCAAAAAACGTACGACAGACTCCTGAAGCAGATCGACCGCATCCCCATCTACGACAATCATTCTCACGCAACGTTTCCCGACGATTCGGACATGGACGCCATGGCTTCACCGCCCGGTGAAAGCACTGTGCTGCGCCTTCGCGATGCGAATCCAGAATTTGTAGCCGCGGCGGAAGCTCTCTTCGGCTATCCCTATGACGATTTCAAGTCCGAGCACGCGAAATGGCTGATCGACAAGAAAAAGGCAGCGGAAGCGGCAGGCGGCACGGCGTACTGGAACAGCATCCTCGACAAAATGAACATCGAGACCTGCCTTGCGAATCGCGTGGCCTTGGCTCCTTACCTGGACCCGAAACGATTTCACTGGGTTTTCTTCGTCGATTCATTTCTGTTTCCTTTCGACAATCTCGATCAGGCCGCAAGAAATGGCGACATGGGCGTGTATATCCCGCTGCAGGAAAAAGTGCTGCAACGTTACATGAAGCAAGAATCCCTGAACGGCTTGCCTGCCGATTTGGCTGCATATGAAGCATTCGTCCGCGCGACACTCGCCGAGAATCAGAAAAGGGGCGGCGTGGCCATGAAGTTCGAGGCCGCCTATTTCCGTTCGCTGCACTTCTCGGACCCGCCGCGCGAGAAGGCGGAGGCGATTTACTCCAAGTATCACGCGGGCGGCGTGCCCACCGCCGAAGAATACCGTCTGTTCCAGGATTACGTGTTTCGCGTGCTGATCGATCAAGCCGGCAAATTGAAGCTCCCGGTGCATTTTCACAGCGCGGTCGGCATCGGCGACTATTTCAGTTTGCGCAAGGGCAACCCGCTCAATCTGGAAAACGTTTTGCGCGACCCGCGTTACAGCAACGTGAAGTTCGTGCTGATCCACGGCGGCTATCCCTACACGCTGGACATGATCTGGCTGACGGCCGCTAAAAACGTGTACACCGACTCCTCGCTGATGGGCTATTACGTCTATCCATCGGAGTTGAAAAACATCCTGAAGCAGTGGATTTCGCTCTTCCCCGAAAAAATCATGTTTGCTTCGGATGCTTTCCCTTTCAATGATGCGGTCGGTGCGGAAGAAACCTTCTGGCTTGCCGTGCGCTCTGCAAGGACAGCCGTGGCCGCGGCGCTGGCGGAACTCGTCGCCGAAGGCGCTTTCACCGAGGAAAAAGCTATCGAATTGGCGCGCTTGTACCTGCACGACAATGCCGCGAAATTGTATGGAGACATGAAATGAGCAGCCCAGCCCAATCGAAACACATCGCCTGGAAGAACGTCGAACGTGAAAAATTGAATCCGCTCATTGACCGCGAAATGGTGGTCGGCGGGAAAATCATGCTGGCGCGCGTGCTGCTGAAGAAGGGCGCGCACGTGCCGCTGCATCACCACCACAACGAGCAGGTGACGTACATCCTCGAGGGCGCGCTGAAATTTGCAATCGACGGCAAGGAAATCGTGGTGCGCGCCGGCGAAGTGCTGTGCATCCCCTCGATGATGCCCCACGAAGCCTGGGCGCTCGAAGATACGGTCGACCTCGACGTCTTCGACCCGCCGCGCGAAGACTGGCTGAACAAGACCGACGACTACCTCCGCCACGGCCGCTAACTCTGTTCCCGCATACCTGTTTGGTGTACCGGATCGCCGGTTCAACTTACCCCTTCTCCAACTCTCCGGCGTTTTTGGCAAAGAGCGAGTATGAAAAGAAAAGGGATAGCTCCGGGGCTCGTCCTGCACGTCTGCACGTTGGAAACGTTGAAGCCATAGAGAGCTGGTTAACCATAACAACCCCCACCCCGTATGTTTTTTGTAAGAATGTGATTCGATGATGGTTAAAGTCGTTTGTTTTGATAGACTTTTGTAGGTGTTGATTCTAAATAGCTTAGGAGGATGGTGGGCAGGGATCTGTGGACACTGATTAGCGGAGAGCAATGCAATGGACGCAAATTGGGAAGAGGCGAGTAGGCGAGGATTTTGATCGGCAAACACGAGGGAGAATAGCACGAAAGTACACCGTGTGTCAATTACTTTATATATATCATTCGAATGGGTTCGTAAGACGTTGAAAAATAAGGGCTTCCTTCTGTGCCCCTCAGAGTGCACTACCGCCGACCCGGCCCGACTTCACAGCCGTGGATCGACGGGTTCCGTTTCAAGTGCGAGCACTCCAAAAACGCACTCATGAACGCGGCGCAGAGGTTCGCGTCGGACAAAGCGCTCGAGCGATTCGACGCCAAGAGCAAACTCGCGCATGGCGAGCGAACGCTTGCGACCCAAGCCGCGTGAGCGCAGGCGATCCAAGTGTTCGGGGAGCGTGTACTCCGGTCCATAGATGATGCGGAGATACTCGCGGCCGCGGCATTTGACTCCGGGCTGGACGACGCCGCGTCGGCCTCTTTCGATGAAACGAAAGGGTTCGACGACCATGCCTTCGCCGCCACTCTCGGTGTGTTCCGTCCACCAATCGATTGCCTGCCGTTGACTTTCGGGATCGACGAGATCGACCTTCCGATTCCCGGTCGCCAAGAGAAGTTCGGGATCCGCAGCGCAGAGGCCGGCGAGCGTCTCCATGTGCCAGTGGTGATCACGATCGAAATAGACTCGGTCTTCAGAGGCCAAAAAATGAAACGGAGCAACTTTCAGATCGTTCAACGAACTGACGTGCCAACAGTAGCGGCGATAGGCGGCAATAAAACGCTCTGCCAGCGGGGCGCGGCCCAGCAGATGATCGCGAAGTTTCGCGATTTCTGAATCTTGTGCCGCGGCCTGGTCCAAACCGGCGAGAGCTTCCCTGAAAGCGCCACGAGCCGATGAGCCCACGGGAGCGTACTGACGGCGAAGAAGTTCCTGTGCCTTAGCAGACCAAGGCATCAGTTCGGCATCGATGCAGAGCCAGTCGGTCTTGAGCGTATCCCAAATTGCGGCGCGGTTTGCGGCTTCGCGCAGGCGTAGCAAAAACTGAGATTCAAGGTCAGCAGAATCAAAGAAACGGCGGCCCGTCCGCGTATAACAAATGCCGATGCCTTCGCCAACCACACCGAAACGTTTGCGGGCAACGTCCTCGTCGCGACACACAACGACAACGGCGCGGGAACCCATGTGTTTTTCTTCGCAGAGGACGATGGGGACGCCCTCGTGACGAAAATAGGCGAAGGCTTCGGCGGGATGCTCAAGAAGGCCGGGCTCCCTGCTCGTTTCCGTCGGAGACATGGTCGGCGGAAGGTAGATGAGCCATTTGGGATTCACGGCGAAGCGGCTCATCACTTCGAGCGCGGCCATGGCGTTTTCTTTCGGGATGGTGATGTTCGACTGAAGACGCGTGTTGATGAAGCGCTTGCCAGTGACGTCTTCCAAATCGAGGAGATCATCGTGAACTTGCTGGGCGCTAAGTTCCGGGGCGGCGGCTTGCGGCTGGAGCGGCCGAACTGGCTGGTAATAGGTGCGGACAGAAGGGACGGAGACAAGCTCCTTTTCGGGATAGCGAAGAGCGGTTAGTTTTCCGCCGAAGACGCAGCCGGTGTCAATGTTAATGGTGCGATTGAGCCACTCAGGTTCGGGGATGGGCGTGTGGCCGTACACTACCATTGCCGGACCACGATAATCCGCAGACCAATTGTAGCGAACCGATAGTCCGAACTCGTCGACTGCGCCGGTAGTTTCGCCGAAGAGTGCAAAATCGCGGACTTTGCCAGAGCCACGGCCCTGCATGTCTTCCTTCATGCCGGCGTGAGCGACAACGAGGCGTCCGCCGTCGAAAACGTAGTGACTGACGAGGGCATCGAGAAACTTGGCGACCTGCAGGCGGAATTCGGGTGGCTCCTTTTCGAGCTGTTCGAGGGTTTCGACAATGCCGTGAGTGAGCTGGACGTCTCGGCCACGGAGTTTACGGAGAAGTTTGATGTCGTGGTTGCCCGGGACACAGAAAGCATGGCCTTGCGCGACCATATGCATGACCAGTCGCAAAACGGCGGGCGTGCTGGGGCCGCGGTCAACAAGGTCACCGAGGAAAACAGCTCTGCGACCGGGCGGAGGGAGAAAGGCTGGCAATGGGAAAGGAGTTTCGCTAGTTTGGTCCGGCGTATAACCGAGTTGCGCAAGGAGAGTGACAAGTTCCTCGTAGCAACCATGAATGTCACCGATAATGTCGAACGGTCCGGTCTCCGTCTTCTTGTTGTTGTAAAGCGGCACACGTTCGAGAACGATGGATTCCGCTTCTTCGGGCGACGAAAGAATTAGAACGTGGCGAAATCCTTCGCGTTCCAAGCCGCGAAGGGAGCGGCGCAGGTTTTGGATCTGACGATGCGCAACATGGTTGCCAAGACGACGGTCGGTGCGAACCTGGTTGCGGTCCTGGCAGATTCTTTCGGGCATGTTGAGAACGACGGCAACCGGCAGGCAATGATATTGCCTCGCCAATTCCACCAAGGGCTTGCGGTCTTCGGGCTTTACGTTGGTAGCGTCGGCGACCGTGAGGCGGCCGGCGGCGAGACGTTTTGCGGCGATGAAATGGAGGATTTCAAAAGCGTCGTCAGTTGCGGCGAGGTCATTTTCGTCATCGGAAACCAGCGCGCGGCAGTAATCGGACGAGATGATTTCCGTCGAAAGAAAATGTTTCCGCGCAAAGGTGCTTTTGCCCGACCCGGAAGCGCCGATCAGGACAACGAGAGACAAATCGGGAAATGTGAATTTAGCTTTCACTTGGCGATCTAACTCGCAGTCCGAAAAACAGCCATTTGTGTGGGCGCGCCGAGGACGGCGTCTTCTTCGCCGATCGGCAAGAGCGAAACACCATAGCGGTGTTCTGAGGCCACGCGATTGCACCAGGCTTGAAACTCCGCGCGGGTCCATTCGAAGCGGTGGTCTTTGTGGCGCAGTGTTCCTGCGGGCATGGTCTCGAACTTCGCATTGTACTCACGATTCGGCGTCGTCATCACGATGGTGGCCGGGCGCGCGTGTTCAAAGAGAACGCGCTCGAAAGCGACGAGACGTGGAGGGTCGAGATGCTCAATTACCTCAACAACGGCCGCGGCGTCGTAACCAGCGAGACGCGCGTCGCGATACATCAGAGAACCCTGGAGAAGCTTGATTCGTTCCCGCTTGCGGGGAGGCAACGAATCGAGGCGGAGCCGTTCCGCGGCTTTCTCGAGGATGCGAGGTGAGACGTCGATACCAGTGATTTCGGTGAATGAAGCGTCCGCCAGCAGCAGCGATAGGAGGCGGCCTTCACCACAGCCAAGATCGAGGACACGCTTAGCACCAGACTGGCGCAATGCCGCGAGCACGGAGCCCATGCGCTGCTGGTTGAGACTTATGCGCTCTTCGAGAACGCCCTCTTCAGCGGCGCGGGCTTCCGCCATTTGGTCGGGATCGCCATCCTCTTCTGTGAGTCGGGCGAGGGCCTCGCGCGTGAGGCGATACTGGTACTTCAAATAGCGGCGCGTGATTTCCTCGCGCTCCGGGTGCACCGAGAGCCAGCCTTGACCGCGCCGCAAAAGTTTTTCCACTTCGTCCTTGCCGACCCAATAGTGCTTTTCATCGTCGAGGACCGGCAATAAGACATAGAGATGCTGTAGAACGTCCTGCAGGCGTTTTTTCGCAGAGAGACTGACACTCCAGTAGCGGCTCTCGCCCCATTCCGGAAACTGTTCGTCGAGAGAATAACGAGTGGCGGTCAGTACGTAACCAAGAGGCTCGAACAATCGACGGAGGAATGCTTCTCCGCCGCGACAGGGAACGACCGCGATGCGAATTTCCAAAGGGATTTCGGCGTCGGCGAGCTCTTGCTTCGCCTTGCTGCGGCCTCCGAGGGCAGTGCTGAAGGCTCGAGCGAGCGCGACGCTGGTGAAAGACGAGGATACGTACGGACGATCATTGACGTACTGGTCAAGCAGGCCACCTTCGCCGGAAGGGCCGCCGGGTTTGCGGACAAGTTCGACGGGATCGACTTCGATCAGCAGCGCGGCAGTGCAGCGCTGTTCGGATGCTTCCGGATAGAAAACATGTGCCTGGCCGAACGAGAGCGAGACAGAGTGAAGCTTGCCGGGGCGCTTGTGAAGCAAGTAGCCGAGATCGGTGGCGGGCTCATGGGTCGTGGTGATGGTCAGATACATGTCGAGTAATTGTACAGGGAGTTTCGAGGGGAAGCGAAATGCGGGGTAATGGGTGTTTGGATGCACAGACGGGCAGAGGGACCTTCGGCGAAATCCCATTCGGTTTCCCAGCGGTGGAAGAGGTGGCGGGCCATTTTCTCTTTTGTCCCACTCGTCGCGAAAGAACATAGACAAAGGGCCTCGGTGTTGTTTACCGTAGCAAGGTGGCTATTCCCAGGCGTGGGGCCAGCCCTCTGAGGGGAGCATCATTATGAGGATTCTTGCAACGGCGTTGCTGGTGCTTTGCAGTGTGTGTGTGGCGCAGGCGCAGGAGCCTGCGGCCCCTGATGCGAATGCCAAGACAAATATGCTGCCGGGCCTTGCCGCGGGCTCTGCTCCCAAGCCGTCTTTCGTCAATTCCCTGACCGCCAGCGGCGCGACTTTCTTCCCAACGGCACAGCCGATGAGCACGTTCGATGCACCCGCCGTTGCTACCTCGCTGGCTCTGCCGTTCGACGCTGCGGACCCGGGTGCTCCTGAACCCAAGCCAAAGTTTCTGTACTCCCGGGACGATATTGTCCGCTGGGAGATAGGTTTGGGAGTCAACTGGATCCGGTTTCGCTCTTCCATCTTCAACGCCAGCGCCGTGGGGCTGAGAACATCCGTGACCTATAACACGAACGAATGGTTTGGCATTGAAGGAAACATCTCAACCGCCTTCGCGCCGGAAATATTTGACCGCGAACACGTGAAGCTGTTGGTCTATGGCGGGGGTCCGAAGATTGCCTGGCACCGAAACAAGCGGTGGGATCCCTGGCTGCACGCCATCTTCGGCGGGGCTCACGAGCAGCCGCAAACCGCGGGAAACAGCAGGAGCACCTACAGTATCCAGGTGGGAGGCGGCGCCGATTATAATTTCAACTACCGATTTTCTGGCCGTCTCGAAGGCAACTTACTGCGGACCGGCTTTTTTGGCCAGAGCCAGAACAATTTCCAGCTTGGCGCCGGCGTTGTCCTGCATTTCTAAGTTTGGCTTTTCCAAGCGCATGGGCAGTTCCACGCGGCTTGGCCCTTTTTCCTTCACCAGATCTTGCAAGCCTGTTCGCGAACCATGGCGTCGCCCTTCTTGCAGCCGAACGCTTGCGCGAAGATGGCCAGGTTGGAAAGCGGCCCATTTCCACGGAAGCGCGCCAGCGGATGCGGATTTGTTTTGGTCTGCAGTCGCGCTGCCTCCGGCCGCTGATTCGCGCCCCAGACCTGCGCCCAGCCGAGAAAGAACCGTTGCTCGGCCGTGAAGCCGTCGATCTCTTTCGGCCGCGGCTTGCCTTCGAGTGACTTTTCATACGCCGCGTAGGCGATAGCCAGGCCGCCCAGGTCCGCGATGCTCTCGCCAAGAACCAGTTTGCCGTTCTGGTGGAGGCCGGGCTCGACTTCGTAACCGTCAAATTGTTTTTCCACGCAGCTGGCCCGCTCGTCGAAATTCTTGCGATCCTCCGCGGTCCACCAATCGCTCAAGTTGCCATGGGCGTCGAACTTGGAACCCTGGTCGTCGAAGCCGTGCGTGATTTCGTGGCCGATGACGGCGCCCATGCCGCCGTAGTTCACGGCGTCGTCCGCTTTCGGATCGTAGAAGGGCGGCTGCAGGATGCCCGCGGGGAAGACGATTTCATTCATGCTGCTGCTGTTGTAGGCGTTGACGGTGGGAGGCGTCATGCCCCATTCGGTGCGGTCCACGGGCTTGCCGATCTTGTCCAAACGCCGGGCGAACTCAAACTCCGCCCCGCGGAGAGTGTTCTGCAAATAGCTGGTGCGCTCGATCTTCAGCGCGGAGTAATCGCGCCATTTCTCTGTGTAGCCGATCTTCACGGCGAAGGCTTTGAGTTTCGCGGCTGCCTGCGCGCGCGTTTGCGGGCCCATCCAGGAAAGGGTCTGCAAGTCGTCGTTCAGAGCGGCGATCAAATTGCGCACCATTTCGAGCGCGCGGGCTTTGGCTTCGGGCGGAAAATATTTCTGCACGTAGAGCTGTCCCAATGCTTCGCCAAGAGTCCGGTCGGTAGCTTGCACGCAGCGCTTCCAGCGCGGCTGAATTTCCTTGGCGCCGGTCAGCGTCTTGCCGCGGAAGTCGAATTCTTCGGCGACAAATTTCTCCGGAAGCTCGGATGCTGCGTCGTTCACCAGATGCCAGCGCAGATAGGTTTTCCAATCCTCGAGCGGAGTCGCGGTCAGCTGCGCATCGAGGCCCTTGAAGAAATCCAGCTGCCCGACGTTGATCTGTTTCAGTTCCGGATGGCCCGCCGCCCGGAAATACTCTTCCCAGGAGAAATTTGGCGTGAGCGTCTTCAAGTCCGCGAGCGCCATCATGTGATAGTTTTTTTCCGGGTCGCGAAGATCGGTATTTTTCGTCGAGGCGTTCGCCAGCGCCGTTTCCAACTTCAAAACGATGGCTGCTTCCGCCGCGGATTTATCGGCAGGTTCGCCCAGCATGGCGAGCATATTGCCGACGTGCTTTACATAAGCATCGCGAAGCTGCTGGGATTTTTCGTCGGTCTTCAAATAATATTCGCGCTCCGGCAAGCCGAGGCCGCCCTGCGAAGCGCCGCCAATCACTACGGTGCTGTCCTTGAGGTCCTGGCGAGACGTGAAGCGGAAGAGCGCACCAACGCCCATGCTTTGCAGGCGTTCGGCTTCGGCCTGCAAGCCGGCGATGCTCTTGATGCCTGCGATGCGCGCAAGCTCCGACTCGATCGGCTTCGTTCCCGCGGCGTCAATCGCAGCGGTGTCCATGCAGCCGGCGTAATAGTCGCCAATCTTCTGTTCGTTGGACCCTGGGGCGGCTTTAGTTTTGGCGGCATCCTCGAGAATCTGGCGAAGATTTTTCTGGTTCTGGTCCGCAAGCCGCGTGAAGCTGCCGT
>WNFP01008505.1_pt1 | contig 14466 bp, 9 predicted proteins | sample 5400201 | NCBI WGS metagenome assembly WNFP01 (sample SAMN13153355, study PRJNA577476) | soil metagenome | isolation source: 115 cm saprolite under Madrone tree | place: USA:California | collected 2016-06-14
ATCGCGAGCAGCGATCCAATGAGTACTCCAAAAAATACCAGCAACCCCAGTCCCAGCGATGCTCCTATATTTTCCGCGGAGTGTGTCGCCTCTTTCGCAAAGCCCGGCATCACCAGGAACAACATCATTCCGTACACCACAAAAGCAGCAGCCAAAACGCAGGCCCAAAACGCGGAAGTCTGGCCGAATTCTTCTTTCTTGTGAACATGCTTGGTGAACCGGACGGGAGAGGCCAGCTTTGCTCCGCTTGAGACGGCAGGTTCGTTTTCACCCTCGAATCGAACCGGTCCGTCAATCTGCGCTTTGGACCCGATCGCCAAATTCGCGCCCTTTTCGTCAATCGAGCCACCAACTGTTCCATTCACAATAACGCGGTCGCCCATGAAGAGCACGTCGTGTCCCAGCCGTCCTTCGATATTTACGTCGCTTCCGAACATTATGATGCTGCCACCCACCGCTCCCTTCTCATCGATCCGGATGGTGTCCCCAAAGTAGGTCATGTTCTTGCCGACTTTTCCGATCACGTTCACGGTGTTGCCGACGGAGCGTACATTGCCGTCGACCTGCCCGCGAATCCAAACGGTGCGTCCCGCGCTGATCACATCGCCAGTGACGTGACCATCGATTTCAATGTCCTTTCCCGCGGCATACACATCGCCATCCACATCGCCCTCTACTTCGACGTGCTCGCCCGAAAGGAAAACGTTACCCTGGATGCTTTCATCCTTGCGGATTTCCGCGGTTTGTCCCTTTCGAACCTCGGTCGCCGCAGCCGGCGGGGGCACAGCGAACGCGGCGCAAAACCCGGTCAAGACCAGCGCAAGCGCCGCGCCGCGCCGGATTCTTCGCCGCAAGAACATCATCGCAAGTCCCGCAGCTGTAAGCAGCGCAAGCAGCTCCACCAAAGAAATCATCGACTGCCATCCCTTCCAGAAGGCACTTTGAAAAATAAGCAAACTCACCAGGTTCGTTCCGCCGAGACCCGCCGTTTCCAGCCGTTGTTCCCACGGCTCGATATAGCCGGTGTACATGGCGTAAACGGCAGTGGCCGCAAGTCCAAACACGACCATCCAGATCCACTGCATGGAGCGGTGTACGCGTTCCTGGAAAGCTGCGATGCGCGCGGGCAGAGGCTCTTCTTCCTCCAGCATGGCGCGCGTGAGCAGGCGCGATTCGCGTTCTATCGCGCGCAGTAGCGTGCGGCACGCGTCGCAGCTTTGCGTGTGCGCGGAGACCCCCAGCGCGCGCGTGCGCTCCAGTTGCCGCTCGAGGTACAGCATGCAGGTCATTTCATCGAGATGTTCCTGCGCTTCGCGTTCGTGATCATTCGGTGGCGAACTCATCGAGCTCATCGGGCACCTCCCGCCGCCATCGCGCCTGTACCTTCAAGCGCCTGGCGCAGCTCATGCCGAGCCCGCAGCAGCACCACGCCAACAAAGGCGCGCCGTACGCCGAGCGAATCAGCAATTTCGTCATAACTCATGTCCGAGTAATAGCGCAAGACCAGCGCCATGCGTGCGCGAGATCCCAGCTTGTCCAGCGCTTTGCGCACCTCTTCGCTAGTGCGTTTTTCGATCAATTGGTCCAGTTGATTGGGATCGGGGTGCTCGAGCGGCAGAGTTTCCAAATCGTCAGTCTCTTTGTCCTGGCGGATTTTGCGGCGCCGCAGCATGTCCCAGCAATGGTTTGCGGCCACTTTGTAAAGCCAGGAGGAAAAAGGCCGGGTGGCGTCGTATTGGTCCAATTTGTCTCGAATCTTCATGAAAATTTCCATGGTGGCATCTTCTGCGTCTTCGCGGGTCGGAAGCGCTCTCCGGCAGAAACGAAAAATGGCCGGAGCGTATTCCCGGTACAAGTCACCCCAAGCCTCGGCATCCCCTGCCCTGGCCCGGCCGACAATTGCGCCGGAGTCCCTTGTTTCCGCCACATTCATCCGGTCTGGCATCCGGCCTGGTTTCTGGACGTCCATAGGTTAGTACGCAAACGAGTCGAAAAAATTACACTGCGGTGGGCCGCTTCTGACAGTACGGTGTCATGTTGGCAGGGGAGGCCGTCAGTGTCGCCAGCACTTTATCAGATTCTGGGAAGATTCAGTTCAGGCCAGCAAGGGGTGAACGAGTCGATGCAAAGAAAAACGGCCTCCGGGCTGAACCTGGAAGCCGTAGGAAAGCCCATTCTAGGGGTGGTAAAGCCTAAAAGGTGAATTGGGCCGCTATCTGAAGCGTTCGCGGTCCGCCGCTGCCCAGGAATGGATAGCCGATCCCCACGTCGCCGGTGGCGGTCAATTGCAGTCCTTGGCCTTGCGCGTTATTCAGGGAACGGCCACCAGGGCCGACGCCGTTAGGAGCTGCGTCTGCAATGAACGCCGGCAAGTACGGATTGGCAAAATTGGGATGATTCAGAAGGTTATAGGCCTCAAAGCGCAATTCGAGTTTTAGCCGCTCGGTAATGGCAGTGTTCTTGAATATGGAAAAGTCAAATTGCCGGAAATGAGGTCCAATCAGGGAGTTCCGGCCTTCGTTTCCGAAATGTCTTGTTCCGGGAACGCAGGTATCAGCAAATCCATCGCCGCCACCGATCGGATAAGTGCAGGGCGCCGCGAAAGACGTCAGATCAAGAAAGTTTCGTTGGTCGTTTGTATAGTGAACGGGCGCTACTACATCCGGCCGACCGAAGAACTCGCCGCTTCCGTCGTAATCGTCTTGAAAGTTGTAGTTGAGATGAAACGGCTGTCCCGATTGCACGGTGACGATACCGTTCACGCCCCATCCATTTTTGAGCTTCTGCCAACTGCCGGTCATGGTTGGAAATTCGTAAATGAAATTCCAAGTCAGACGACTGCGGATGTCGAAATTCGAATTGCCGCGATTCAAACCAATCGGGGCCGTGCTGTCGTTTGGCTGCGCGGCGATTGGCACAAAATCTTCGCCGTCGCTGGCGTCATCGATGGAGTGCGACCAGGTGTAGTTCAGTGTAGAAAGCAGGCCGTGCCAACCATTAACGCGGAAACTGGCTTGTAGGGCATTGTAATTGGAGTTGGCCGAGCTCTCTTCAAAGTTGAAATATGTTCCCGCCGTCGTGTAGCGGCCGGGAACGGTGCCATCGTTGATGCAATTGCAGCCTAGATCTGCGGCAGTTATTTGCGCCTGACCGGGCTGGTTCAGATCGCGGAAACGGAAGAGTTTGTGTCCTTGGGAGCCTACGTATCCGATCTCAAGCACCATGTGCTTGGTCAGTTCCTGCTGGAGATTCAGATTGTAGTTCTCCAGATATGGAGATCGGATGTTCTGATCCACGCCGAAGCGGTCGCTCATGGGTAATGCGAATGGAGTATTGACCGGATCCACCGTATTTAAGGGGCCACCGAAAAGGTCCGCGGAGAAAATTGGATTTAGGGCACCGAGGTTGCCGGTATAGGCCGGGCCGGGATCAAAACCGCTGTTGAAAGGCAAATGCCCTATGAACATATCCTGAGAAAATGCGTCATAAAAAACGCCCCATCCGGCGCGAAGGACAGTCGTGCCTTTCCCCGTGACGTCCCACGCGGCGCTGACGCGCGGCGCCCAGTTGTTGTAATCCGGCTGATAGAGCCGACCGTTTCCGACCAGGATATCCGCTCCGGTAGTGGGGTCGAAATTGCTGAAGTTGCCATGCTTTTCCTGCATGATGCCGAAATAGTCGTAGCGCAAGCCCAGGTTTAACGTGAATTTCCGGGTCATGTGAATGCTGTCCTGGACATACCCTGCGTAGGAATTTTCAAAAGTGTTGCGGTTGGTGTTTCCTTGGCGCTGCGAACCGCCGTCAGGAATGCCTGCAATGAAATGATCGAGCCCGGTCGAACTTCCATCGGAAGCGTCGTCAAAACTGAGGGTGCCGCGGAATCCGCGATTGAAGATTTGCGAGGCGGAGGTGCGACGGTACTCATAGCCGAACTTGATGTCGTGTTTGCTAGCTTTCCATGAAATCCCGTCGATATAATGCCAATTGGTATCGACGCGTTGACGAGGATCGCCATTATCGGAACCGAGAGGAGCAATGCTGCTCCCCGGTCCGCTGATGGTAATTTTCGGCAGTCCGAAGTTGTATTTGTCGGCATTGGGTGTGCCAGGTGCGACAGTATTGAGCCCAATCGAAGTAGGGTCGAAGCTGCGGTCTTGCGGAAAGAAACCTTCAGCGAAGCGGTTCCAGCCAAGGCGCGCTTCATTCGTTATGGACGGAGTGATGGTGGAAACGTAAGAGAGCGAGACCAATTGAACCCGCGTCGGGGTTGCCGTGTTGAAGTTCGGAAGGAGCCCGCCGCCAACCAGCGCGAGTGGAAAGCTTTGATCGCTGTCGCCAATATAGTAGCGGCCGGTGAGCAGATTGCTGGCGTTGAAGCTGTGGTCAATTTTGATGATGGCGCTGTCCACGCGGTTGGAGAACGGCGTGGCGAGCGAGATGTTGCTGCCGCCGTTCTTGTAGCAATCGTTGTTGTTGCTCGGAGTCGGCCATGGATTTGTGGCCAGCAAGTTGGCAATGACGGGATTCACCGCGCCGCCGTTGTTGGCAGTAGCGACAGCGATGTCTTGCGCGGTAGGGACGCAAGCGGTACTGCTCTCTGCGCCCTTTTCGCGCTCGCCTTCGTAATCAACGAAGAAAAATGTTTTGTCCTTGAAGATGGGGCCGCCGAGGGCGCCGCCGAATTGATTATTGTGAAATGGATTTTGCGGCTGGCTAGTGTCGTTGAAATAATTGCGAGCATCGAACGCGTTATTGCGGAAGAAATCGAAGCCCGAGCCGTGAAAGCTGTTGCTGCCGCTCTTGGTAACGATATTGATAACTCCGCCCGCGCTGCGCCCATATTCTGCTTCGGAATTGGAGAGCACGCGAAGTTCGGCGATGGCTTCGAGCGGGAGAATGGTTGCGCGTGTGCCGAAAACGCCGGCTTCGTTGATGGCGGGGTCGTTGCGGTATCCGTCGTTCATGTCCGTGCCGTCGAGAAGAAAATTATTGGAGCGGCCGCGCGCGCCATTCACGGAGAATGTGCCAAACGATCCCGGAGAATCCGTAATCTGGTCGGGCGAACCGGCGACGCCGGGTACCAGGAAAATCAATTTTTGATCGTCGCGGCCGTTGACGGGGAGGTTGGTGACGACTTTCGATTCGACGATGCCGCCGAGGACGTTGCTGGTGGATTCGACTTGCGGGAGCTCGTCGCCGGTGACTTCAATTATTTGTGAAACTTCGCCAGTCTGAAGCGCCACGTCGGCGCGCAGCTCGCTCGAGACCTCCACGCGAAGAGCGCTGACAACGCCCTGCTTGAACCCTGCTTTTTCCACGGTGACGGTGTAGGTGCCGATGGGGAGTTCAGGAACGGAGTAGGTACCTCTGCGCTGGTGGAAACGGTGCGCGATAGGCCGGTGTTCACATTCTTAACCGCGACTGCCGCGCCGGCGACGGCGGCTCCGCTGGAATCGGTTACGGTGCCGAGAAGGGTGCCGCGGAAGGTCTGAGCATTCGCTGCGCTGACGAAAGACAAAAGGATTGCAGCGAAACCAATAAGCAATGCAGATTTACCAATGCCAAAACACACCATCATCAAGCGCTCCTCAAAATTTCGTTTTTTCATAAGCTCCCCGAACGTTGCCTGGCGGCACCCTATTCCTACGCCAGTTAGTTCCTTTGCTGCAAAGCGAACACAATGTGCATTTACACTAGTCTGCGTGACGCAAACGCGTCAAGCCGGCGATTACGGCGTAGTTCTTTTGCTGCAAGGAGGGCCATTGCAGCGGAGCTGGCGGGCGAAACGATGTTCCTGCCGTCACGCTGCCGGAACCGAACGGTTTCGAAGACTTGTGCTCACTTGGTGAATGACGGTTCCGGCGGGGGCGCTCGCGGCGATGAACTAGCGCTGCATCTGATACACTGGAGTATCCCAAAACACTTGCGGCGTCTCGCTGAGTCGCCGGAGTAGTCTGTCTATTCGAATGAAAGAAAAACTTCCATCACTGGTGATTGTCGGGCGGCCCAATGTGGGCAAGTCCACGTTATTCAATCGGCTGACCGGGACCCGCCGCTCGATTGTGACCAATGAGCCCGGAATTACTCGCGACCGAATTTACGGCAAGGCGGAGTGGCGCGGCAAAGCAATTGAGATTGTGGATACCGGCGGAATTATTCCCGACGACAAAGCGCTAATTCCCACGGAAATTTTTAAGCAGGCGCGAGTGGCGTTTGAAAAAGCGGCGCTGCTGGTACTGGTGGTGGACAACCATGCGGGAATTACGCCGCTCGATCAGGAATTGGCGCAGATGCTGCGCGGGACGGGCAAAGCGTTTGTGATTGCGGTGAACAAAGTGGATGCGGTGGGGCAGGAATCACAGGCTGCGGAGTTTCACAAATTTGGCGTGAAGATTTTTCCGATCGCGGCGGAGCACGGCACCGGTGTGGACGATTTGCTGGACCACGCGTTGGAGGTGATGTCCGCGCAGGATACCGTGCATGCCGAGGATTCGGTTGCGCCAGAAATTACCGAGATCGCGATTATCGGGCGGCCCAATGTGGGCAAATCGACTCTTTTGAATCGAATGGCTGGCGAGGAGCGTTCGATCGTGTCGCCGATTCCTGGAACCACCATTGACTCCGTCGATACGGATGTAGTGCGTGATGGGCGGCACTATCGCTTTGTGGATACGGCGGGAATTCGCCGCAAGGGAAAGACCAATCTGGTCGCGGAAAAACTAAGCGTGGTGATGGCCAAGCGCGGACTGGAGCGCGCTGACGTCGCGTTGCTGATTGTGGATGGCGAGATGGGCGTGACCCAGGGTGACGCGACGATTGCGATGTATGCGGAGGAGTCCGGGCGCAGCGTGATCATCGTCGTGAATAAATGGGATTTGGCGATTGCGGCTGCTCAGACGACAGCAAACCGCGAAGGAACTTCTGCGCGAGGGAAAGCGCGGCGCGCGGCGGACCGCAAACCCCCAACGGAAATTATTGATAAGGGCCAACTGCTTTCAGATTACGAAGAGATCATTCGCAAGAAGCTGAAATTTCTGAGCTATGCGCCAATTGTGTTTTTGTCGGCGAAAACGGGCGATCGCGCGGATAAACTTTTTCCGCTGATCGATCAGGTGGCGGCGGCGCGGAAGAAGAAAATTTCTACGCCGGAATTGAATCGCTGGCTGAAGTCGATTGATTTGCAACGCGGGACGCTGCCGAAGGCGCGGCCAATCAGGATTTATTACATTACCCAGGCGAAGACGGCGCCGCCGACGTTCTTGATGTTTACCAACCAGAAGCAGCCGCTGCATTTTGCGTACCAGAGATTCCTGGAGAATCAACTGCGCGAGGCTTTTGGATTTATTGGCACGCCGGTGCGCTGGGTGCAGCGGATGCGCAAACGGAATGAGAGGGATTCCCGGGGCGGCGCCGAGGAGTAACTTGTTTCTAGCGGTGACCTTCAGGTGGCCATTTCCGCACGGTGCAGATTTACGGCGCAAAAGTGGCATCCGGGCTGCCGCACTCCGTGCGAAGCCCAAGATGGCCACCTGAAGGCGGCCACTGCAACGGCGAGGAACACAACCAGGAATGGCTGTGCCAGGGAAGAAAAAGAAAGTGCAGCGGCACCAACGGCACCAAACCGCTGCTACAGTTCTTCGTTGTAAATTGCTAAAATCGGCTGGTTTCGCGGTGGCGGATTCAAACTATGGCTAACAACGGCGTGGGGACGCTGGATTTGGAGAGTGGGCTGTATCGCATTGGCGAGGTCAGCCGGATGACGGGCGTGAAAGCGTTTGTGCTGCGTTATTGGGAGACGGAATTCCCGACGCTGGAGCCCGAGAAGCGTTCGAACGGGCGGCGATTTTACCGGCAGGAAGATGTTGACCTGATTCTGAAGATCAAGCGGCTGCTTTACGACGAAGGATTTACGATTGCGGGGGCGCGGAGGCATTTGCGCGAAGGCGGCACGGCAGGTACGGATTCCGAAACGGGAGCGCCGATTGGTCCTGGGTATGGCGCGGCGCAGCTTTTGAACCGCAAAATGCTGCTCGATATGCGCGATTCGCTGCGCGCTTTCTTGACCCTTCTCGAACGGCGGTGATAGCCTTGCAAGGTACGTCGGGGCGTAGCGCAGTCTGGTAGCGCGCACGCTTGGGGTGCGTGAGGTCCCCGGTTCAAATCCGGGCGCCCCGACCACCGCGTGGTTCGTTCAGCACGAATTGCGCACACCGCGAAATCAGCGTCAAACGCTTGATCGCATGATCGAACTGCAAAAGCAGGGCCGTTATGACAAAGCGGTGCAAGTTGTTCAAACTTGGATGAATGATTCCGCGCACGACGTTTCACACGACGGACTCCTGTACGAACAGATTGCGATGGTCCTCATCGCAAAGGCTTACAAAAACTCCTGCACCAGGCAAGAATCAGTCGAACAAGCAGAGCGAAATTTGGAAAAAGCGATTGACTTGTACAATCGAGGAGAGCCGAAAGGGCTTCAGGTCGAACTCTTTGAATTTGGCCGCGGGTACGAAGTCCTCGGCGATTTATCGGACAGGAAGAAATGCCAGTACTACGAGAAAGCCAATCAAGCACTCCTGCGTCAGTCGTCGCTAATCGAAGGAGATTCATACACCGCAGACGGCAAGACATTTCGCCTCGATCCTTTGCGCGCCGATGTCAGCAAGCACCTGCAAAGTATAAGTTCCAAGTCCGGTCAAGCGAACTGCCCAACCTTTGAGAAAAAATAGCGCACATGAGACACATACTTCTGACAAATGACGATGGGTATAGCGCGGAGGGGTTGCGGGTGCTGGCGGAGGCATTGGCGGATTTTGCTACGGTGAGTGTTGTTGCGCCGAGCGCGGAGCGAAGTGGAGCGGCGCAATCGCTGACACTGCGGCAGCCAATTGTTGTGCATTCGAAGCGCGAGCGGCACTGGGCTGTCGATGGAACTCCGGCGGACGCGGTGATTGTGGCGCTGCACAAATTATTGCCGGAGCGGCCGGACCTGGTGATTTCTGGAATTAATCATGGGGCGAACATGGGCGAGAACGTCTACTACTCAGGAACCGTTGGAGCGGCGCGAGAAGCCGCGCTGCATCACATTCCGGCTGTTGCGATGTCACTGTGTGCGCGGAAGAGCGAGCAGAATTTTGCGAGTGCAGCGCGGATAGCGCGGTCGCTGGCGGAAATAATTTTGAAGGAGGGGCTGCCGGACCAGGTTTTGTTAAACGTAAATGTGCCGGAGCCGTGGAGCGGCCGAGTTCGGTTCACGCGACAATCGAAAAAGATTACGCGCAATCAGTTGAGTGAGGGTAAAGATCCGAAGGGCCGCAACTATTATTGGATCTTCGAACAGAAAATCGACAAGGACATCGAGCCGGATACGGATTATGCGGCGGTCTTTGCAGGTGACGTGAGTATTACTCCGTTGCATTTGGATCCTACGGACACGGAATCGTTGACCAGCTTGGCGCATTGGGCGGAACAGATGGCCGAGTTGAGCCGGAAGTAATCAATCAAACAAACAGAAGACGACGGCATAAACCCGCCGCTATAAAAATCCCGAAAAGGATGGCCGAGATTCACGCGTGTTCGCAAGACTTGCGAGCGCGTACGGGTGTACGTGTTTGGTGTGGATTGAGATAGGATTGGCGGCGATGATGGCAGCGAAAACTTACGATGTGGCGGTGGTGGGCGCGGGAGTGTTTGGCGCGTGGACCGCGCTACACCTGGTGCGGCGGGGAAAACGCGTACTGCTGCTCGATGCGTATGGGCCGGGGCATTCACGGTCCAGTTCCGGCGATGAATCGCGAATCATTCGCATGGGATATGGCGCGGATGAGATTTATACGCAATGGTCGCAGCGGTCGCTGATGCAGTGGAAAGAATTGTTTGCGGCGACTGGAAATGAGGCACTGTTTCGCAAAACGGGGGTTTTATGGCTTGCGGAAGCTGAAAATTCGCAGCTGCAAGCGACGAGAAATGTTTTGCAGCGTAATGGCGTGGAGTTTGAGGAACTGGAGCGCGCATCGATTGTCCGCAGATATCCGCAAATCAATCTTGACGAAATTGCGAGCGGCATTTACGAGCCAGAGAGTGGCGTGCTGATGGCGCGACGCTCGGTCGCGGCGGTGGTTGCTGAAGCAGTTCGAATCGGGGCGGAGTTCAAACTTGCAGCGATTGCAGAGCCTCGCGGGAATGGCGCAATCGAGAAGATTGCTAGCAGCACGGGAGAAAACGTCGCCGCAGAACAATTCTCGGCAAAACAATTTGTTTTTGCGTGCGGCGCGTGGCTGGCGAAGCTTTTTCCGGAAATCCTGGGGAATCGAATTTTCCCGACGCGGCAAAGCGTGTTTTATTTCGGGATTCCGGGCGGAGACGCGCGATTTTCGGCTCCAGCTTTGCCGACCTGGCTGATCAAAAATGACGAATGTTATGGAATGCCGGACCTGGAGAGCCGCGGGCTGAAGATCGCGCTGGACAAACACGGCGAGCGGGTCGATCCGGACAGGCAGTCGAGAATGGTGACGCCATCGGAAGTAGGTGAGATTCGGCGGTACGTTGCGTACCGATTCCCCGCTCTGGCAGATGCTCCGATTGTGGAGACGCGGGTCTGCCAGTATGAAAACACTTCGAATGGCGATTTTTTGGTCGATCGGCATCCGACGTTAAATAATGTTTGGCTTGCGGGAGGCGGCTCCGGGCACGGCTTTAAGCATGGCCCGGCGGTGGGCGAGTACATAACCGGCCAAATCCTGGATGCGGACAAGCCCGAAGACCGCTTCTCATTTGACAAGAAAGAGACGGTGCAACACCGCATGATCTATTAGGATGTGCCGCCTTTCGCGGGGGGGCGAACGAAACTTATTTCGATGGCGTGCGTCTTTACAGAGTGTGAAGTGGTGTGTGGCCAGTTCCCTTCTACATTGAATATTTCGATAAGGTCCCGCGGAGGAGTCATGCAAAACAGCATTCGGTGCATAGCCAGCATCGCGGCAGTACTTGCGATGGGTTGGCAAGAGGCACGGGCTACGCCGCCTGCCGTGGAGCTAAAAGTTCCTGTCGAGTACTACAAGCTGCAGAACGGATTGCGCGTAGTGCTTTCACAGGACCACACCGCGCCGACGGTTTGCGTGGCGGTGTATTACCGCATTGGATTTCGCATAGAGCCGAAAGACCGCACAGGTTTCGCCCATTTGTTTGAACACATGATGTTTCAGGGTTCGCAGAACCTGGGAAAGATGGAGTTCATCAAGCTGGTGCAGCAAAACGGCGGCATCCTGAACGGATCGACGCGATTCGACTTCACGAATTATTTTGAAATTTTGCCTTCGAACAAACTGGAAACGGCGCTCTGGGCCGAAGCCGACCGCATGAACGGCCTGGCAGTGACGGAAGATAATCTGAAGAATCAGCAAGGCGTCGTCGGCAACGAAGTTAAAGGCGCTGTCATCAACAGGCCTTACGGCGGATTCCCCTGGCTGGATATGCCGCAGTATGCGAACAGCAACTGGTATAACGCGCACAATTTTTATGGTGAGCTGCGGGACATAGAAGCGGCCACGCTGACCGAAGTGCAGTCGTTCTTCAAGACGTATTACGCGCCGAACAACGCGGCGCTGGCAATCGTGGGAGATTTCGATCCGGTGCAGGCACGGCAGATGGTGGAAAAATATTTTGGTGGAATCAAGCAGTCGCAGCTTCCCGCAGTTCCCGACCTGGCAGAACCCAAGCAGGAGAAAGAAAAGCGCGCCAGCAAGGTGGATGCGCTGGCACAGCGTCCGGCGATCGCAATCGCCTATCACATGCCGGAACGCAATACGCCGGAGTATTACGCCATGGGCTTAATCGACCAGATCCTGGTTGAAGGCGACGACAGCCTGGAATATCAAGAGTTGGTGCAGAGGAAAGGACTGACGGCGGAAGTCGAAGGCGGAATCAATTATTTGGGTAACATGTTCAACTACAAGGGGCCAATGCTGTTCATGGCGGATTTCAAGACTGATCCCGGGACTTCGCCGGACACGGTTGTCACGGCGTGGGACGGCCCAATTGAAGCTCTGCGGACCAAGCTCGTATCCAAGGAAACCCTGGATCGTGCACGAGTGAAACTGCGCTCAAGCCTTTACGACAGTATGGGAGCTATCGGCGGATTCGGTCTGGCTGATCTGCTGGCAAGCTTTGCTTTGTTCGATGACAATCCCACGCGAATCAACACCCTGGTTTCTGAATTCGAAAAAGTTACGCCGCAACTGGTCCAGAAAGCGGCGCAGGAATATCTGCGGCCGGAGAATCGCACCGTGCTGGTGCTGGAAACGAAGTCAGCCGAAGGGCCTGCCGCGCCAAAGAAAAATTAGGAGAGCGGACGTGAATCCACAGCTGAACATTAAAGCCATTGCAGCAGTTACCGCAGCATGCGCCGCCTTATTGCTGTCCGCAGTTCCTTGTTTCGCGCAGCAAAAACAAACGCCGCCAGCCGGCGGCCCGCCTAAACCATTCACGGTCCCGGCTCACGAGACCTACGAACTGCCGAATGGGATGAAAGTTACACTGGTGCCCTACGGAAATTTGCCGAAGGTCACGTTGAGCCTGGTGGTGCGCACCGGCAACTTGAATGAACCGGCCGGTATGCCGGGCCTGGCGGACCTCGCTTGCAAATTGATGAAAGAAGGAACGACGAGCAAGAGCTCGAAGCAGATTGCGGAGGATTCCGCGAGCATGGGCGGCGCGATCACGATCACGGCGGGCGTGGATGAAAGCGACGTGGATACGGATGTTTTGAGTGAATTCGGCCCGCGAGCGGCTGCGCTGCTGGCTGATGTCGCGGAACACCCGCTGTTCCCGGAATCGGAACTGCCGCGCTTGAAGAACGACGCGTTGCGGCAACTCTCGATTGCAAAGTCGGTCCCGCAAAGCATGGCGCTGGAACGCTTCCGAAAGATTCTGTATGGCGATCATGCATACGGAACCGTGTTCCCGACGGAAGAAAGCATCAACAAAACGACGGTTGCGGATATCAAGAAATACTACCAAGGCAACTTCGGAGCTGCACGGGCGCACTTGTACGTCGCAGGCCGATTTGACGTGGGCGAAATGAAAACAGCGGTAGCAACGGCATTTGGCGGATGGGCCAAGGGACCCAGCGCTTTGATCAACACGCCCAAAGTAAAAGCGCAACACGTTCTCGACGTCACCGATCGCCCGGGCGCTGCACAATCCGTATTGCTGGTGGGACTGCCGGTTCCGGATCCAACCAGTCCTGATGCGATTCCGCTGGCGGTCACCAACGCGCTGCTCGGCGGCTCCTTCGGTTCGCGCATCACCTCCAACATCCGCGAGCAGAAGGGCTACACGTATTCGCCTAGAAGCGAGATTTCGCGCCGCTATCACGACGCCTATTGGGCGGAATCAGCGGATGTAACCACGCAATTCACCGGCCCATCCTTGAAGGAAATCTTCAGGGAGATCGACCGGCTTTCGAAAGAACCTCCCGGTGACACCGAACTGAAAGGGATACAGCGCTATATGTCGGGTTTATTTGTAATCCAAAATTCGTCGCGCAGCGCACTTATTGGCCAGTTGCGGAATGTCGATTTCCAGGGTCTGGGCGAGGACTACCTGAAAACGTACGTGCAGAAAATTAACGCAGTGGTACCGGCGGACGTGCAGAAGCAAACCGCGGAATACATCAAGCCGGAAGCGATGACCATCGTGGTCGTGGGCGACAAGGCAAAAATCTCCGAGCAATTGGTGCCGTTTGCGCCGGCCGCAAAGCAGTAGCGGAATTCGAAGGGCAGTCTACACTGTGCCGGGACGGGGGTGGCGGCGGCGCGAGACCGGAGTAGCGCGGCGTCCACGTTTTGCTTTTTCCTGATATAGCTGCGCATCCGCTTCGGAAAGCAATTTCTCGATTCGCTCGCCGTGGCCGCGATAAACGCTGATTCCGATGCTGGCGGAGAGTGGCGGCTTCTCCGGATCCATTTCCATAACATGACGTATGCGGCCAGCCACGCTTTCTGCTTCAGTCTCTTCCGACTCCGGCAACACGAGAGCAAATTCGTCTCCGCCATAGCGGGCGGCGGTGTCAATCGAGCGGCAGTGGATGCGCAGGATGTCCGCAACGCGGCACAGAGCGCGGCTACCAACCAGGTGGCCGTAGGTGTCGTTGATTTTCTTAAGGCCGTCGAGATCCAGAAGTAAAACAGAAAAAGGCCGGTTGCTGCGGTTGGTGCGTTCGGTCTCGCTTTCGAGTTCGTCGAGAAGGCGGCGATAGTTGGCCAAACCGGTTAAGGGATCACTGACGGCGAGATGGTGTACCTGTTCGAAGAGTCTCGCGTTATCAAGCAAAGCGCCGCCTAGCGCGATGGCATAACCCATGACGCTGAATCCCTGCGCCACCACAAAGGGAGCATCCAATAACCGCTGCGATTGAGAGCCGGCCAACTGCGCGGCAAAGTTCATCCAGGCAGCGACATAGATCGA
>WNFP01011819.1_pt1 | contig 14464 bp, 15 predicted proteins | sample 5400201 | NCBI WGS metagenome assembly WNFP01 (sample SAMN13153355, study PRJNA577476) | soil metagenome | isolation source: 115 cm saprolite under Madrone tree | place: USA:California | collected 2016-06-14
CTAGAGCTTCCAGCCCCAGCTTCTCTTCTGCGCTTGCCTTCAATGGAGATTTGCCCGCCATGCCACGCCCCCGCGAATCAGTGCAAAGATGGAATCACAGCCTGGATCCGTTGGCCAGGCCGTCGGAGTCTGCTTAGGATCAGTGGCATCGAGCGCAGGAGGTTGACGTAACCGGCTGCGAGTTGCGGAAATGGCGGCGGGGCCCACAGTCGTGCCATGGCGAGGGCCGTGCCGAGCACAAGGCCGCCCACCATTGCGAGCATGGTGAGCAGCAGCGTCAGCTGCATGCCTATCCAAAGGAAGGGCAGGGCGCGCAGGATGACGCCGAAGTCGAATTCGCTCATCGACCCGCTCGTTCGCCCAGCATGCCGGGGATGCGCAGGCGCGTCTCCAGGGCGCGCATGAAGAAGATCACGGTGAGGGTGATCGCCACATAGAGCACGGTCGCGGCCGTGAAGGCCTCGAAGCCATGGAACGTGAAGCTTTCAATTTGGCGACTCTGGGCGGTGAGCTCCATAGCGCCGATGGTCAGGGCCAGCGAGGAGTTCTTGAAGATAGTAAGGAACTCTGACGTGAAGACCGGGATTAGCAGCCGATAGGACAGCGGCAGCAGGACGTAGCGATAGGTCCGCGGCAAGGTGAGGCCGCTCGCCAGTGCCGCATTCAGGAGGCCGCTGGATATCGACTGGATGCCCGCGCGCACCTGCTCGGCAACGCGACAGGCGGTGTAAAAGCCGAGCGCTGCCACTGCAGTCCAAAACTCGGGATCTGGCAGGTCGCGTTTGAGCCATCGCCCCCAGTCGCGAGGCACAATCTCAGGCACTACGAAAAACCACAGGAACATCTGCACCAGCAGCGGAACGCCGCGGAACAGCTCGACGTAGGTGGCGGCTGCGAGGCGCAACGGAGCGAGCGGCGTCGTTCGGGCGATGCCGAGCAGTGAGCCGAACACGAAGGCGATCACCCACGCCGCGAGCGCGATCAGCACCGTGGTGCGCAGGCCGCTGACCAGAAAGCCGAAATACGGCTCGACGAACAGGAGCCCCCAGTTCCAGTTGTAATTCATGAGGTGCCGCCGAAAGCCAGCGCGGCGGTGATCCGCCTCAATCCGGAAGGGCCTGCAGCTTGATCGCCGCCTCGAGCAGCGGACTGAGCGGCATGCCGATGGGCTCAAACCGGATCATAGGTCAGGAACTCGCCGACAACCGCGTACTGGTCGGGATTCTTGGCCCGGGCGCGCGCGCTATACAGCAGCACGTCGTCGCTGCCATACGCGTCGGCCCGGTCGGTCTCCATTGCTAGCAGGGCTTCGGGATGTTCGCGCGCGTTAAGGACCCGCGTGTTCATTCGCTTCTGCTCGATATAGGCCTTCAGCGCCTGCTCGTTGGTCGTTCCGGGCAGCACCACCAGTGTCTTACTGCCGAGATCGTCGACCGATTTGATGCCGGAATTTCTGCGCACCATGATCTTGGTGCCGGTGATAAAGGTCGTGAAGGTGAAGGCGGCCTGGCTCTGACGCGAGAAAGTGTTCGTGGTCGAGCCGCATTCGAGATCGACGGTGCCGTTGGCGAGCAGCGCGAAGCGCGTCTGCGGCGTGACCGGCACGTAGTCGATCCTGATGTCGGGCTTTTTCAGTTCCTCCTTCACGGCGTCGGCGATCTTCAGGCACAAATCGACTGAGAAGCCGATCGGCTTTTGGTTCTGGTCGATATAGGAGAATGGCACTGAGGCCTCGCGATGGCCGATAACGATGGCGCCGCGGTCTGCGACCTTCTTGAGCGTCGGCGACACCTGAGCGAATGACACCTGCACGGAAGTCCCGCCCGCGAGCATGATGACCGCTAGCAAAACAAGACAGAACCTGCGCATCATGAGCCTCCCCGTACCGAGCACCATCGCTTCGACGAATAGCCATGGGCCGTAGAATGACGGCTCCCTCGCGACAAGTCCAGACGCGGACCGAAGCGAAAAGGCCGCACCGCTCGCAGGTTGCTCGGCAGAAATCGCAGGCTCCCGTCACGCGTCCTTATTGCGTCCGCGATGTAGCGAAGCCGTTGATACTCGCACAAGCGAAGCGGGGAGAAGGCAACTGCGGAATGACCGAATTCGGGTCATCTTCTGCCGTCGTGCGCGGTCTCCAATGACGGCAGCTTATCCCCAGATAGCTGACGAGTTGCTGCATCGCCCAGGTTGGCAGAGTCGGGCCAATTGCAGACAAGTTTGTTGCTTTCGGAGGCGCGGGATCGGGTTGAGCCGCACGTTGCCCCTGATTTGCCGACGAGAGGTGGCCGACTTCAGACCGGACACAGCGGGCGATCAAACAACACCGTCAATCTGGGAGTCCCGCTTTGCGGAGACCCTCTTCAAACTTTGCCAGATGATCAGGTTTGCGGAACGGGGCGACCTTCCCGATATCACGGACGCGAAACTCGGGATCGACCCGGCTCATACGTGCGATAGTCATGCGCGCATCGTCCATCCGTCCAAGCATTGCCTGGCTTGCCGCACCAATGCGTAACGCCGGTTTGCAATTTGGGCTTTCCTGCAAGGCGCGCTCGGCCCAGGCGAGTGCCTCGTCGCAGCGGCCGGCGAAGAAATGGGCCGAAGCGGTACCGTTCTGCATATGGAATATCAGAGGATCGCGCGGACTAAGGCGCATAACTTGCGCGAAGTAATGGACCGCCGCTTCCGGATCACCAAGGAATACCCTTAGCCACCGCTGAAATACCATGTCGGCGCGTGGTTTGGATTAAGAGCACGCGCTCGATCCACGAAGACGGCTCCTGACTCCAATTCACGCCCCACATAACCGAGGGCCCACCCGCCGCAGCCTAGAGCGACGTCGTCGTCAGGCCCCAGTTCGATCGCGCGCCGCGCCAGCCGCACGGCGTCCGCATATTCTTGCGCGGAGTCGATGACCCATCCATACGCCACACGCCAGACATAGCACCACGCTGCCGTACCGTAAGCGGTCGCGAATTCCGGATCGAGCGCGATGGCCTTGCTGAAATATCGCAGAGCGTCGTTGCTCGCCTCGGCATTCCATACGTGAGATCTTGCCATGCCGCGCAAAAAATAGTCGTAACTGCTCAGGTTTTCCGTCGGCTTTCGCCTGGCGCGCTCAACGGCGGCGCGCTGGAGCTGCCGAGCAATGGCGCTCACAAGATTCGCCGTCACCTGGTCCTGCAAATCGAAAATATCTTCAAGTGCGCCATCATAGCGGTCCGCCCAGATATGCATCCCGTTCGAGGCATCGATGAGCTGGCAAGTGATGCGGACTCGGTGCGCCGCCTTACGCACGCTGCCTTCGAGCACATAGTGCACACCCAGTTCGCGGCCCACCTGCTTCACATCCACCGCTCGTCCCTTATAGGTGAAGCTCGAATTGCGGGCGATTACGAACAGCCAACTCGTACGGGACAATGCGGTGATGATCTCCTCCACGATGCCGTCACTGAAATAATCCTGGTGCGGATCTCCGCTCAGATTGTCGAAGGGCAGTACAGCTATGGAGGGGCGATCGGCGAGCGTCGGCCCCGCAAGCAGCCCCGCGCCGCTGCTGGCTCCGAGCGATGTCGTTTGCCGGGGCAGCCCTGGGGCGGCTCCGCTATTCGACCGTGAGACTGGTGCGCAAAAGCGATAGCCACGACGCGGCACGGTCTTGATGATGGTCTGCCCGGCGTCGCCGATCGCATGACGCGCATCGCTCACGCATTGCGTCAAGGAGTCGTCCGTCACCACCACATCCGGCCAAATCGCCTTGATCAACTCCTCCTTGGTCACGAGGCGATCAGCGTTCTCGACAAGGTGGCGCAGGACTTCGAACGATTTCCGGCGCAATTCAATCTCGCGATCTGCCGCACGCAGGGAGCAGCGAGCAACGTCAAGCGTGTATCCTTCGAACTGAAACATTCTGCGCGCGAAGCAGTGACCGCCACCGGCGTGCGGTAATGAACTGCAGTATCGGTCAATCTTCAGCCTTTGTCAGGCAAATTTCGGCTGATTTTCAGGACTTGGCCGCTCGTATCGCGGCATCATTCTCCCGGTCGCGAGATAAGCCAGGCACGAGGAGGGCGTTATGAATTTTGTCAAGAAACTCATGCTGTTAGCGGCTGGTTGCGCCAGCACCTCAGCTCACGCGCAGTATACCGACGGTGTGAACAAGATCGGCGTCATCGCCGACATGTCGAGCCTTTATGCCGACCTCGGCGGCCCCGGTTCCGTCGTTGCGGCAAAGCTTGCTGTCGAGGACTTCGGCGCCGCCGCCAAGGGCATGAAGATCGAGATCATTTCCGCCGATCATCAGAATAAGAGCGATCTTGCCACCGGCATCGTGAACTCGTGGATCGATGTGGACAAGGTCGATGTGATCCTCAACGGATCGAGCTCCGGTGTTGGCCTTGCCATCAGCGAGATCGCGCGCCTGAAGAACAAACCGTACCTGGCGACCGGCCCGGCGACTTCGGATCTGACCGGCACGAAATGCAATGCCAACACGATACAATGGACCTACGACACCTGGAACGTTGCTCACGGCACGGGCAAACAGGTTGTCAACGCTGGCGGTGATACCTGGTTCTTCCTCACTGCCGATTATACGTTCGGCCACACCCTCGAACGGGATACGGCAGAGGTGATCGAGGCCAATGGCGGCAGGGTGGTCGGCCGCGTACGACACCCGCTCAATACTAATGACTTCTCATCCTTCCTGCTGCAGGCACAGGCGTCGAAGGCCAAGGTCATTGGTCTTGCCAATGCGGGCGGAGACACCGTCAATTCGATCAAACAGGCGGCGGAGTTCGGTATTGTTGGACGGGGTCAAAATCTTGCAGGCCTGCTGGTCTTTGCCCCGGACGTCGCAGCGCTTGGACTGCAAGCTGCACAGGGACTGGTGCTGACGGAAACGTGGTATTGGGACATGAATGCCGCCAGCAGCGCGTGGACCAGACGCTGGCAAGCGGAGCGGCCCGGCAAGGTCCCGAGCATGGTTCACGCAGGCGACTATTCTGCGGTTCTTCACTATCTCAAGGCCGTAGAGGCGCTTAAAACCGACGCGGACGGCAAGATGGTAATCGCAAAGATGAAGGAGATGCCGACCCTGGATCCGCTGTTCGGCAAGGGTTACGTGCGTATCGACGGCCGCAAGATGCACGACGCTTACCTGTTCGAGGCAAAGAAGCCTGAGGAGTCCAAATATCCTGGTGACCTCTACAAGCTGCGTGCCACAATTCCGGCTGAGGAAGCCTTTCGACCGCTGAAAGACGGTGGCTGCCCGCTCGTGCACGGTTGATCACGCTCGTCATTGAGGTGTTCCTCAGAGCGGAGGTGTCGCTTCCGCTCAGGGTCATGAGCGTCGTTTTCGCGATGTCCGCGATGAGTCCGGTCTCCCTCCGACTCCGGAAAGATTGCGGCAGCGCGGCGAACCGACGTTGAGCGCCAGATGCGGACATTCACAGCGCTTGAATAGCGCCCACCCCACGCTCGTCGGGGCAACCGTCGTTCGCAATCTCCCAGGATGTTCGTTATGGAAAGCAAAGAGCGGTCCGAAGACCGCCCCTGCGGGCCGCATTGCGTCTTAAGGTTCAGCAGTGAGCTTAGCCGGTTGCCGGTCCGTATTCATGAGGGCGATGATCTTTTCGAGCCGCGTGACTACATCACTGGTCTCCAAGAGCTCTTGCTTTTTATCGATCTCCGCTGACAGAAGGGGAGCAATAGCGTCGGCCAACACACTCGGCTTCCGAATGGCTACACGCGACAAGTAGTCATAGGGCGAGGATAACAAAGCGATGCTGTGATGGGCCTGGAGCTTCTCCAGCACCGCGCGCGAAAAGTTGAACGCCGCCTCCTCCTCGCCACGCGATTCCTGGATAGGGGCGGTGTCGGCTGTCAAGAATTCACCCTCGGCAAAATGGATGATAGCCGCACGCTCGAGGGCATTGACCATAAGTTTCATTGTCCCATCGTCCAAGCTCACTAGATCGATCACGCTCGCGATGACGCCTACGTTGTAGAGGGCATCGGGGGTGGGAGCATCGTCAGCGGCACGCCGCTGCGTGACGGCTAGGATGCGCTTGTTCCCTGCCATCGCATGGCCCAGCGCCCGTACTGTCGCGTCGCGGCCGGCGTAAAGCGGTATGACCGTATTTGGGAAGAGCACGATGTCCCGCAGGGGCACGGTGGGCAGACCAGCTCTGGTCGGCTTAGAAGTGGCTGGGACCGTCGTCCCCGGCTGGGTGATAAGTGACTGGTCTTCAGATTGAATCTTGGCCGCCAAAGTGTTCCAGTCGTGGAAACCAAGAACCTTGGCGACTAGCTCAAGATTATCGCTGTGGGTCAGGCAAACGCCCTTGGCCTTCAGTTCATCGCGTAGCGTTTGCGCCATGGCCTTGGCGTCGCGGAAGTCGCGCATTAGACTCTCCTCTGCATTGGCGAACGAGAGAGGTCAGATGCTTGCGTTACTGACTCGTTCGCTCGGCAAAGGAAGCCTGAAAGCGGATTAGATACATTCACCATACCCGGGGGGCGCAAGCAGCGGGTTGTATCCACCCGCTAAAAATGTGCGCCGAAGGTCTGGTGTTTGTCAATCCTGGACTGTTGGGATCCTGATGCACACTCTCCCCAAGGACTTTGGCGGAGACCTGCCAACCCTCGTTTTTCGCTCGCATCTCTGCGACAGACCCTACATTCCGGTATGACAGTATCAGGACATCTCTTCTCCAAGATAACTTTCGATGACATAATCGTTCGACGCCCGATATGCCTTTGGCCCCCGGAACCCGCCTATCGAGCAACGCTGGTTTCAAGCTCCGGCTCACTTAGAGGAGGAAACATGAGAATCCTGGTGATTGGCTTGATCGCGTTGGGAGCGGCGGCGGCTTCCATCCCGCAGGCGCAGAGTCAGAACAGTGCACGCCCGACCATCGCAAATGAAGCGGACTACCACCGCGCGATGAAAGAACTCTCGAACTGGGGACGATGGGGAAAAGACGACGAACTCGGCGCCGCCAACCTGATCACTCCGGCAAAGCGCAAACAGGCCATGGCCTTAGTCACAGAAGGCGTGCCGGTTTCGCTCGCGCACGACGTCGTGCAGGAAACTGCCGCGGATGCACCCAATATCCTGGAACGCACCCTAAATCCCGTGCTGCCGACCGGCACCTCCGATAGATACCAGTACACGGGCACATATCACGGCATCGTTCACAGTCATCTCGACTCCCTGGACTGTCACATGATGGTGGACGGCAAAGGCTACAACGGAGTGGCGATGGAAGACATCACGGCCGCAGGCGGTTGCCCGAAAGGGAGCATCAACGCCTTGAAGGATGGTATTGTCACACGAGCCGTTCTGTTCGATGCAACGCTCCTGCCGGGAAAGGCCACGGCCCAGGGTTGGGTGGAGCCGGGAACGCCGATCCATCGGGAAGACCTCGAGGCCCTGGAAAAGTTGGAGCACGTGACGGTGTCAGCAGGCGACGTCATCCTTCTCTATACAGGGCGTTGGAAGCGGCGCGCCGCGCTCGGCGCTTGGCCAAGGGACACCGGATTCGCCGGCTATCACGCCGACGTTGCGTATTTCCTGAAGGAGCGGGGCGTTTCCTTCATCGGAGGCGACGGGCCAAACGACGTGGTGCCCACAGGTCTGCCGCCATCTGCCCCGAATCCGTTGCATCGGTTGGCGCTGGTCGCGATGGGGATCAACATTTTCGACAATCTCGATTTCGAGCGAGCGGTCGAGCAGGCGAGGCGGCTGAACCGTTACGAATTTCTGTTCTCGGCTGCGCCGCTGCGCATCGAAAAAGGAACAGGATCGCCGCTCAATCCATTGGCGATTTTCTGAACTGGCAGAAGAGTTACAGCCGTCACGAAAAAGGGACGTGGTGAGACTGCTGCGATGCACAGTCGGTGGCATTGCGACTCCCTCGCGCAAACCAACATGTTCTGGACTGCTGCGGTGCACAGGCGGTGACGGCTGTGGGTCAAAAGCGCCGAAATCTCGAGGCATCGACGCTTCCGCAGTGTCGCCGATACTCACCATGATCGGAGACATCTCAGGTCGGCAGGGTCGGGCCAACATAACTTACTCAGCTATCGCTTCGGCAAAGATCGCCTTCCCGTGCTGCGTCTGCAAGTACCAGTCGGTAAAGCGCAAGACCTGAAAACCGCCAGCATCACCAACGATCCAGAGATTCAACTCGTGCCCTTTCCCGTCAGCGGCAGGAACTTTGACAAAGCGCGCCAAACCAGCTTGCTTCTCAACGGTTCGATCGACGCCCGGTGACCAGCTACCAGACCCGGGAAGAAAGGCTGTTCTTGGAGCCTTCCCCTTCCAGTACGCGATCTCCGCAGGATGGAGGGGATCGCGAATGTCGTAAACGCGGGTGCCTGTACCTCTTGAACCGCAAGCGGCCATCGTCGGATTTTTTGGACGGTCGAGAGCGCATCTTTCAGTGGAGTAGTCGAGGGGTCCGCCGCCGACCTCTGGCGGCTCAGCAAGGAATTTCGTGCAGTTTTTGGGGTCATGCACCTCGAGCATGATCTTGGAGACGATTCGAGGGTGCGTCTCGTCGGTTATGTCGATGACATTCGAATACCCGTACGGTGACGCTCCTCGGGCACATGCCGCCGCCAGACGGCCGACGCCTGCTTGCCCGCCGGACTCGTCGGTACTGATCAGGTACGAGCGCGCGTGAGAGACGAAGGGGAGCATCTGTTCGGCTTGCCCTTGATCATCCCAGAAGAGCCTGCTGACAACTCGGATTTGTGGATTGGCGAGACGGGACTGAATGTCGCTCACGTCCAGGATCACTAGACCGTCCGGCCCGAACGAAGAATTGTTCGGCGGAGCGCCGAAGTTGCCCGGTTGCGCGGCGTACAAACGTGTGCCGTCGTTGTTGGTGTTGACGTCGTGGGACCGACCATCACCGGTGAACGTCCAGTTGAGGAGCCACTTGGCATCGTACGGGTTGGTCACGTCGATAATCGGCAGGATGCCGCCGGCGCCTCGAAACCGTTGGCCAATGTAGTACGTCTTTCCGTCGTCGGCCCAGCCGCTCATGTGGCCAAAGCTATTGGGCACCGTAATGCTGGACGCCAGCCTCGGGTGGGCGCAGTCCCCGTTCAGGTCATAGACAGCGAAATTCGGCCCGTCATCTTGCGCCAGCCCGAGGAGGCCGCGCGCTTCGTTCACCTTGTTGCTTTCGTGCGGGTTGAGCGCCGCCGGAGTGTCGGCGAGGTACGCGGTCGCCCGTGGATTCCTGGGATCCGAAACATCGATCACCACGATACCGGGGTGCGCCTGCTGCGGCTTATTTTCCGTTGCCATATAGGCGCAGTGACCAAAATATGACGGTCCGTCCTGCGAGAAGGCCCCCTCTCCTTGGAACTGGCCGACGAGCTTGAGATTGCAGTTGTAGCCGCGCTCCGAGTCGCCGCTCGCACGTTCCTGCGAGGTGGTCTGGCCCTGCAAACCACTTTCGGTGCGATCCGATGGGCCGCATTCGGCCTTGGGCGCCGGTCCCATCCATCCTGGCTCGTTGGCCGGTTTGCCCTCGGCCTCGGCGAAGGCCGAGTTGCTGAGCAAAAGACCCAGCAACACGACAGTTGAAATTGCAAATCTGCTGCCTACGAGTCCCATGTGCATTGTTTCTCCTCAAAGCTTCAGCCGATCGCGTCCCTATTTCTTTCAAGAACTGAAAGATCGTCCGGTCGAGCGATCAAGGTTTCAGCCCCAGCAGCTTCGCCGGATTGGTCTGGGACATCTGCACGATATCCGCCTCAGAGATACCAAGCGCCATCAGTCCTTTGTAGAACGCCAGCAGTCCGTCAGTATGGAGAGGATTGTTGGGTTGACCCAGGTCGCTTGCCAGCACCACGGAGGCCGCTCCGACAGCGCGGATCACATCGGCGTCCCTGCGCAGCAGGTCTGCGGAAAGCCCGCCATAGACCAGCTCGATAGACGCGCCGAGCTTCGCGGCTTGTTGAATCTCGGATACCGTGAGGGGACCGCCGGGGTTGGTCAGCCCATGAGTGACCACCACGTTCTGCACGCCCTATCGCTTGGCCTCCTCGATGATCACAAGGTCTTCGCTTCCCGACGAATGTCCGGTTTCGAGCACCAGATTGTTTCTGGCGGCGATTGCGATCACTTCTGCCACCTCCGGCACCACCTTGCCGTCTCTCACCACGGGAGCAAACGGGCGCTGCCGCCCCGTGCGTTTTACCTGCGCCTCGGCGTCGAACGTCGGCAGCCAGATGACCCGACCGTAGCCGCCCCTGATCTTGGTCATCCATTCGACCGCGGCCGGGTTGACGCCGCCGACAGCAAGATCCAGCGAAATTCCGCCGAACACCTCGATTCCCGGCACCTCCTTACGAACGATATAAGCAAGCGACGCCGTGGGCTCGTAGTGATTTTTGAGCACGATGGCGCGCATTCCGGCCTCTTTGGCAAGACGCGCCAGATCAACGGCGTCCAACTTCCTCGGAACGCCATCAGGATCGGCGTGCGCATGTATATCGATCGCGCCGTTCAGGGTTTGCGCGTTCGCAGACAGCGAAAAAACCAGAAACAGCGCCGCTAGCTGTGATCTCATGGATGTACCTTTCATAGAGCAAGTTCGCCGGAGTTGGGTAGACTTGAACCGAAGCAGTCATTGGCTCCCCCGGAGAGGTGCCAATCATGCTACTGCACCACTCGCTGCCATTCCACGTCCCAGTATGAGTACGATGGCAACGGTGGGCCAAGTTGTGGCTGAGGCCTCACCACTCGACGCTCACCTGGACGGTTGCTTTCGGGTCACTCGCGTCGTTTTCGTCGCGTCCACGCTATGTCCGCTTCTCGTCCGAAACTCACCGTGAAAGCACACGGGGCGGACCGGCTGCCTTGGGCACATAGCACACAACTGTTGCCATGCAGACGCCACGCAGAAATATTCATTCCGCATGGAACGTTTCATCGGCCCACTTTCAAGACGCTGGCGGCAATTGGTTTGCTTTGACGCGACGCTCGAAGCTACGGGGGTACGACTGAGGTGGCCCCGGTCCTTTGAACAAAATTTCCGCGTCGTTAAGTGGATCGTCGGCCGGGGTTAAGCTGCTGTGCGGAGCGGCAGCGGTTCGAAGTAGGCTTGATCTGGGGTGCGGCCGTCAAGGGCTGCGTGAGGTCGCCTTGCGTTGTAGAAGGCGACGAAGCGGCGGATCGATTGCCGTGCTTCGCCGACGCTTTCATAAGCATGCAGATAGATTTCCTCGTACTTGATGGTTCGCCAGAAGCGCTCGACGAAGACGTTGTCTCGCCATGCGCCCTTGCCGTCCATGCTGATCGAGATGTTGTTGTTGATTAGCACGCCGGTGAATTCGACACTGGTGAACTGGCTGCCTTGATCGGTGTTGAAGATTTGCGGGCAGCCGTGTTTTGCCAGAGCTTCCTCGACGGCATCGATGCAGAACGAAGCCTCCATTGTGTTCGACAATCGCCAGGCCAGGATGCGCCGCACGAACCAGTCCATCACGGCCACGAGATAGACGAAGCCGCGCGCCATCGGGATGTAGGTGATGTCGGTCGCCCAGACGTAGTTCGGCCGATCGATCGCCAATCCGCGCAGCAGATACGGGTAGATGCGATGACCTGGCGCAGGCTTCGATGTGTTGGGCCTGCGATAGATCGCTTCGATCCCCATTCTCCGCATCAATGTTGTGACACGACGACGGCCGACCTTGCTCCCCTCGGCAGCCAGCAGGCCGCGCAATATCCGCGCACCTGCGAAAGGGAACTCCAGATGCAGTTCATCGAGCCGCCGCATCAGCGCAAGGTCTGCGGCCGACACCGGCGCTGGTTCGTAGTAGACGCTGCCTCGGCTGATGCCGAGGAGCGCTGCCTGCTTCGTCAACGCGAGCTTGTGGTGACGGTCGATCATCGCTTTGCGCTCGGAAATCCCGCCTTGCCGAGCGCACGTTCTAAAAAATCGTTCTCCAGCACCAGTTCGCCGATCTTGGCGTGCAGCGACTTGACGTCGACTTCCGGTGCCGAAGATTTGGCGTTACCACCGCGTTCAAACACGTCAACAGCGCCTTCAAGTAGTTGCTCCTTCCGTGAGGTGATCTGATTGGGATGCACATCGAACTGCTCGGCAAGCTGCACAATCGTCCGATCGTTCTTCAGGGCAGCCAATGCCACCTTCGCCTTGAAGGCTGGTGTGTGGTTCCGGCGGGCTCGTCTCTTCATCTTCGCTCCTGATTCGCAGGCAAAACATGCCTGCCATCAGGCCGAGATTCCACTTAGCGCCCTGTTCAAAATTCCGGAGCCACCTCAGACAGCTCTTTCATTCGAGGCGAGCAACCGCTCCATTTCCATCCTTGCGTGGTAGGCCCGCGCTGATTTATCGATTGCGACATCGGCCCATGTCAATGGTTGGTCCTTAGGGACAGCTCGCATGACCTTGAGCCTGTGTGCGAGACCGAGCGGAAGAAGCCCGTGCGCGAGCGACCGCTTGGCGGGAGTGAGCTTACCGAAAACCGTATATCCACCTTCACCATCCAAGATCTCACCTACGCGAAGGTCGCGCTTTGCGGTTGCCACCGCGTCAGCATTGAAACACCTCGGGACTCCAGTCGGCTCGCGACGCAGCCCGATCGAGACGATGGAGATACCAAGCTCGAGCCCGATAAGATGCCATCGCTTGTAGAGACACATGTAACGACCGCTAGGGTCGGTGACGACCTTATACTCTTCAAAGCAATGGCGAATGTAGTCTGTGTCAGCTTCGATTGAGACCCATACGCCGTTGCGAATGTCGTAGGGGATGGCGCTACCATCTTCCCTCAGACAAGAAACCACTTCGACCAAGCCTTTGCGCTCAAGCACGCCGCCTTCATCGCGGGGGCGCATCAAGCTCGGGATGTCATCGATTGAGCCTGGAGGGAAGGCTAGTCCCTTCTCGGGCGCTTCGAGCCCCGTCGCGTTTGCGATCGCCGCGCTTTCGATAGCCGGCTTGGACCCGTCCAAGAATGAATTGAACATCTTGGGATTGAGACCGCCTCGTTCGGCCTGCTCCGCTGAGAGGCCCCAGAACTTCCAAACAGTATCGGGTGTGGATTCTCGGTACTGCGGCAGCCATTTGTGACCACGACCTGCCGCCACGACTGGGAAACCGCTCGCGCGCGCCCAATCGACCAGATCGCAAGCGAGCGCAGGCTGGTCACCATAGGCCAAGCTGTAGATCACGCCTGCCTGTTGGGCTTTAAGTGCGAGCAGGACCCCACAAAAGGCGTCCGCTTCGACCGTCACGTTGACGATGTGCTTGCCGCCACGAAAGGCGGCCAAGCAGTGTTCGACGGCGGCGACCGGATTGCCGGTACACTCGATTATGATCTCGATTCTAGGATGCGCAATCAGCTCCTCATAATCGTCGCTAACGTATGTCGTCCCCATCTTGAGCGCGTCATCCAATGAGGACGCTCCGTAGCGTGACAGGGGCCAACCCACGCGCGCCAGATTCCTGCGTGCTGCCACAGGTGACAGGTCAACAACGCCGGCAAGATGCACTCCTGGGGTGCGCAGCACCTGCGCAAGGTACATGGATCCGAATTTGCCCGCACCAATCAGGCCGATGCGCAGTGGTGATCCCGAGCTTTGTCGCTCGCGCAGCTTGGAATAGAGATTCATGGCGGCCTCCGGTCGTCAATACAGCTCTACGAGCGCCCTCACGCTAGGCGTGACGATTCATGAGCCTGAACATGGCTGTGCCGTGTGTGACACGTGGGGCGAGCTCTTTGAGAAATCTCAAACCACTTCGCCCCTGAGGTCGGCTTGCGAAAAACCTCTGCGGGCAGTGGATCATATTTCATGCCCTCATTCGAGACAGCGGCCCGATCGGTCATGGTGACACCGATAGCTGCCCCCGTTCATAACCGCGCCGAAATTGAAGCCGTCATTGCCTCACTTGGGGGCGAACCTCGAGGCGGCCTCGTCCTCATGCCGGATGGTTTTACTGCGATCCATCGCGCGCCAATTGAGCGGCTCGGGTGAAATTTTCCGGGCCTACTCGGCAAATTGAGCCGTGCCACTCGCTTGTTCGTCACGGCAGATCTACCTCAATAAGCGGACCCGTCGGCCGGCCGCTGGCACTTCCGGATCGGGCCATGAGCAGACTAATGCACCGCGGCAAATGACGGCGGATCGCCCCCTTCACAAATCACTCATCGGCGCGGCGGCGGCACCTTATATGAAATCACCCTCCCCGAACGGGGAGGGTGAAAGAAGTCCGCGTTGTAAAGATCAGCCCTTGGTCCAGCGCCGTACCGCCATCTTACCGGTCCAACTGCCATAGACATTGCCGGCATCGTCGAAGCCGACTCCTTCGGGCGACTCGGCCTCAGGTGTTGGAATGAAGGCCGTCACCTTGCCATCCTTGGCGCTGCCGATGCGGATGCCGGTCTTGAAACCAGGATTGCGGCTCTCGTT
>WNFP01002574.1_pt1 | contig 14450 bp, 13 predicted proteins | sample 5400201 | NCBI WGS metagenome assembly WNFP01 (sample SAMN13153355, study PRJNA577476) | soil metagenome | isolation source: 115 cm saprolite under Madrone tree | place: USA:California | collected 2016-06-14
CATCATTGAATTTCCATAGGGCCCGCGTCCGCCGCAAACCGGGCGGCCACGTTCAAACGGCTTAATCGAACGCGCGCAGAGAGCCGTGCCTGGTTTCACGTATTCGCGAAAACGCGCGTCCGATTAAGCACTAGCGTTTGTCGGGACCTTTACAATGCGCATAGGATGCGCACGGGTATAATCCGCGAAGACCTGGCTCAATGGCTGATTTTCAACCAACGGCGGTCACGGGTTCCCACGGTGCGTACCGATGGCGGACAACTGGGCAGCATGACCTCGATACCCTGCTTCAACGGTGTCCGAAGGTATTGATAGCAGGTCTGCACGTTCGTGAACTTTTTTGGTTTTGCTTTGCACAACCCCGAAATGTCGGACCTCGTGCGTCTTTTCTGGAAGCAAATCGGCTGGATTCAACCGGAGTCGTACATCGCGGATGGGGCTGCTGGACTTCTAACATTCGTTAGTCGTGACGAAGATATATTTGCCACCGTTCGCAATGCCCTCAGTGATGTTGATCCCATGTAGCCGCAGTCAGTCGTGAGGGATTCTCCACTGGCCCGGCCTCAATTTCTGGACCGCTGCAGACCATACCAGATGAGACCGATCGACGGAAGAAGTGAGCCGATCACGACCATACGAGCCTTAACCATCACGCTGTGTGGCTCCCAAATCGTCATTTCGGTAAAGAACGATAGAAAGCCAAACATGATGCCCAATACGAATGCAATTCGCTTTGCCATGTTTTCGAGACTCGGCGAATAGGACATTGACCCTTCATGGTGATATGTACGAGCGTCGGCGGCCCAATGTCTCACCGGGTAACATCGGCTCCTGCCCATCACTCCCAATTAGTAACCGGATGGAATCGCACGGAATCTATTTCTTGTTCCCCCAAATCCGCGACAGCTTCACCGTGGCGATGCGTGATCATTAGCGAATAAAAAGTCGATGCAGCGTACCGCCTGTGCCGGAGTTGGTACGCACAAAGCCTGCTGCCTCGTACTCAATTTGCAGGACTGAGAACCGCTTAGAAATCTCTTCGTTATTTCCTGTAATCCTCTGTCCTGTGGAAGCCTCAAGCAAAAATGAATTTGAACCGTCTTTGGCCGCATACACATAGATCGTCCGCCTCTCGGACGAACCTTTGCTATACGCGGCGTGGTAGGCCATGCCGCCCTTTGCAAAAACTGGAATATCCGCTGGCTTGTCCGTATTCGCGGCAATCTCTTGAAGATGTTTGTTCCGCCCCGCAGCAAGTTCAGCCGTAAGCTTGTCGATCTGATTTTGAAGGTCATTCTGTTCGGAACGGAGACGACTTGCATCAGCGGGGAGGGTGTTTGCTTCGGCGGAATGGCGCAACTCGAACCACGCGAGAACGGGAACCGCAATTGCAGGTACAGCAGCCAATAAGCTGTGCCACAAAGGATGCGTCAGGAGAAAATTCTTGATGTCCGGCAACAAAAGAAAGAGCGTGAACACCCATCCGATGATCGCCGCTATAGCAACCGCTCGTCTCATCGGCGGATTCTATCATCCACTAAGCGCATGGGCGACTCCGGTAGCTACCTGTTTCTTATATCAGCGTGCGGACTTTCTTGTCCCCATAAATCCGCAAACAGCTTGACCGCGGCTGGCCCATGTCCGCGTAATGGTTGTCGGCTTGGGCTTCCAGCGCCGTCCTCCGTTCGGTGATCCCAACTAGTTCTGCTTCAGCACGATATACCCTTCGACGGCTTCACGATTGAACTGCATGGCTTGTTCGTTGCTGCCTTGTGAGATCACCGTATACGCATTGTCCGTTTCCAGAATCAGGCTATATGGAACGGGCCTATCGCCTGTCTTATCCGTTCTCCTCGCCAGGCGCCTCACCGACGAATCGCTCGCCGCCTCCCCATTCGTTCCATTCCAATCGTTATCATCCTGAGCAGAGCGAAGGATCTGCTTTTCCCTCCCTTCTCGCCACTCGTCACTCACCAGTCGCCACTGCTCCCCTAAGTCCTTCCATGCGATTCTTACAGACCCTCCGCAACTTACTAAAAATCCAGCCACTTTAAGTCCTGTGCCTGCCACTCTTACGAGCCGCGTCAAGCATAACCCCTTTGTTTGCCACTCTTACAGAAAACACCCGGGGGGCGGGGTACGTCTTTCAATCCAAATTCTCCTCTTTCCGTAATCCGATCACTCTCGACTCAGTACTCTTTTACCCCGGGGCCAGCCGAGGGCTACTCTCCTTCAGAATCCGCACTTCCGTAAAATGCGCCCATAACTCCTTTGGAATCCGCACTTCCAAGACAACGGACTTAAAAGCTTTAGAATCCGTACCCACAAAAAAAGGGGGAGGGGGGTAGGGCGGGGACGCAGGCTCTTCCAGCAAGGACGCTCCCTTCGACGCTAACTGAACGGTCGGCGTTTTGCCGGCGCAAGCAAATCTGTCCGCAGCAAATCGCCCTGAGTTTCCCGCCGCCGAATGAGTTTGCTTCGCGTTCCATCGATCAACACTTCGCTCGGCCGCGTCCGCGCATTGTAGTTGGAAGCCTGCGTCATGCCATAGGCCCCCGCGACCCAGATTGCCAGAACATCGCCTGTCTTCACTTCGCTCAGTGGCCAGTCGTGGAGAAGGCAATCCCCGGTTTCGCAGACAGGGCCGACAATGTCAACACGTTCCGTCGGAAGTTTCTTGCGCCCAGATTCACGCGCGATGCGAGTGATCGGATGTACTGCGCCGTACAAGGCGGGCCGCAACAAATCATTCATCGCCGCATCGACCACAACGAAGGTCTTCCCACGGTTCCGTTTTGTGTAAATAACTTTCGTCACGAGGATTCCAGACGCCGCAATGATAGACCGGCCCGGCTCAAGCAGAAGGCGCAGCCTAAGGGGTCGAACCAGGCTTGCAACCATCCGCGCGTACGCACTGCGCGAGGGCGTTTTTTCGTTCGTGTACCGTACACCCAGGCCGCCGCCCAAATCGAGGTATTCCAGCTGGATACCGGCGCGCCGCAGTTCCCGAACGTAACCCGTAATCCGGCTGAACGCTCGGCGAAACGGATCGAGCGAAACAATCTGCGAGCCGATGTGCGCGCTGATTCCCTTCCAGTGCAGATACTTGGAATCTTTGTGAGCAAGATACAGCCGCCGAGCCTCTGGCCAATCGAGACCGAATTTGTGAGTGTGGCTCCCCGTAGAAATGTGCGGGTGCCCGCCAGCCGCAACATCTGGGTTGACGCGAATCGCAACCGAAGGAATTTTTCCACCGCGCTGTGCATTGCGTTCAGATTCTTCTATCAGGACTTCCAATTCTGCTTCGGACTCCACATTGAAAAGAAGAATCCCACGGCTCCGCACACTAGTACGTCCAGAGCGCTCAGAGGGAGAATATTGCAATGCTTCGCGTATCTCCTGGCGCGTCTTGCCCACGCCCGAAAACACAATTCGGTCGCCGCGAACACCGAGATGGCCGAGATGTTCGAGCTCGCCACCGGAAACAATGTCGAAGCCGCTCCCCAACTGTGCCAGATGCTTCAGCAGGGAAAGGTTCCCATTGGATTTCACCGCGAAGCAAATAGTGTGCGGAATTTTCTTGAGGCCGCTCTCGAACTCGGTGTAGGCATCCGTGATGGCCGCGCGGCTATACAAATAAGTAGGTGTTCCAAACGAGGCCGCTGTAGTAACGAGGTCGACGCCCTCGCAAAACACGCGCTCAACGCCCCTCTCTTGCGCGGACTGCTTCCACGCGAAGTGCGGAGTAAACTCGGCTGGATCAAGGTAAGCCAGTTTTTTGCGGGGATTGCCAGCCGGCGCGCTCATCGCACCTTCAACACCACCAGCGTCCGGTCATCCGCCAGCGGCGCGCTTTGCGCAAACCAATCCACCTCGCGCAAAATCAGGTCCGCCAGCTCGGTCGCGCTGACTTCATGTTGTTGCTCAATGAGCTTCCGCAGTTTCTCCGTTCCAAAGAATTGCCCTTCGCTGTTGATGGTCTCCGCGATTCCATCGGAATGAAACACGAGAATGTCACCGGGCTCGAGCGACACACCCCACTCGTCGTAGCTGACCTCCTCAAAAATCCCAAGTGGAAATCCCGTGAGCGCAATCTTGTCGCACCGTCCGTCCTTATACAGCAGCGGCTGCGACTGCCCCGCGTTCGCGACACGCAGTTTGCTCCGCCCTCTCTGCCACGTCGCGAAACACGCGGTCATGAAGCGCCCCTCGATGCGCCGCTCGCCCACGATCTGGTTCATCTGTTTGAGCAATTCCGCCGGCTGCAGTTTCTGCGGAGCAAGACTCCGCATAATGCCAATGGCCACCGCGCCATAAAGCGCCGCTGCAGTTCCCTTCCCGCTCACGTCGCCCAGCGCGATCCCCAGTTGTTGAGGCCCGTAGCGCAAGAATTCGTACAAATCGCCGCACACTTCTCGAGCCGAAAGATAACGAGCCGCAATGTCCAAGCCAAAATCTTCGGTGGGCACGGGCCGCAAAAGCGCGCCCTGAATACGCTTCGCCGCCTGCAGATCGCGCTCCAGCCGCGCCTCATCGCGAGCCACTTGCTCGTAGAGCCGAGCATTTTCCAGAGCCACGGCAAGATTGGCTCCGAGAATGGACAACGTCTGAACGTGATCCTCGGTAAAATAATTCAGTTGCGGACTCTCGAGGTCCAGCACGCCAATGACCTTCCCCTTGTGCATCATTGGAATGGCCAATTCCGAACGGGTCTCCGGATTCACCATTAGATACCGCGAATCGACCGTTACATCCGGAACCAGCACCGGCTCTTTCAACTCCGCCGCGGCGCCCACAATCCCTTCGCTCGCGGCGACGCGCATCTTTCCCTGCACGCGCTGCCCGTGCTTCACGTCCACGCGGTGCCGAAACACTTTCTGGTCCTCGTCGTACAACATGATGCTCAGAATCTGATAGTCAATCACACGCTTGATCTGTTCGGCCGCGCGCCGCAGCAATTCCTCGACGTCGAGAATCGAACTCGTCTCGCGCCCCACTTCATTCAGCAAGAGCAATGTGTCCGCCTGCGCTCGCACGCGCTGAAACAACCGCGCATTATCAATAGCCACCGCCAAGCGGCTCGCCAGCAGCGTCAGGATGCTTTGCTGCTCTCGCGTGAAGTAATCCAGGTGACGGCTCTGAATATCGAGCACGCCCACGCATTTCCCTTGCAGCATCAGCGGCACAGCCAGCTCGGAACGCACACTCTCAATCGCGTTGATGTACCGCGGATCTTTCGACGTGTCGCTCACACGCACCGGGTGCCCCGTGGCCGCTGCCGTCCCGGTAATCCCTTGCCCAATCGGAATGCGCAAATTGTCCGCAAGCTCCCGCGGATAGCCGATAGAAAATCTGTGCTTCAGATACGCGCCGTCTCCCTCGATCATGAGCACGCCAAATATTTCATAATCGATATGCCGTTTAATGAGCGCTGCAGTGCGCGCCAGCACCTCATCCAGATCGAGCGAAGAATTGACCTCTTCTCCGATCTCGGCAAGCGTGCTCAGCACTTCGGCGGAAACTTCCGCGGCGGCAGTCGCGGTTGATCCGACTGCTGTGGACTCCGTGTGTTCGTTGGTGGGATTCATGAACCTTTATCATTATAGCAGGCAGCCACAGGGCGACTGTAAATCGTCCTTCTTGAAAATCAATGAGGTTAATTTCCAATTTGGCGCGGAGGGTCAGCACTAACATCGCGCCGCGGATCGCAGTTCGATTATTTGTCTGGTTTTGCCGCTTTGTCCTGCGGCTTCAGGGTGAGCACTCCGACTCCCGGTAAATTGCGGTAACGCTCTGCGTAGTCCAACCCAAAGCCGACCACGAATTCGTTGGGAATGGTGAATCCCACGTAATCGGCCTGCACGGCCGCGATGCGCCGATCCGGTTTGTCCAACAGCACCGCGACGCGCAGCCGCTTGGGCTTGCGCTGTTCCAGTATTCGCAACAAATATTGAAGAGTCATTCCGGTATCCAAAATATCTTCCACGACAATGACCGTTCGGCCTTCAATGCTCGCGTCCAGATCTTTTGTGAGTCGCACCTGCCCGGAAGTCTTCGTGTCCTTTCCGTAGCTCGAGACGGCAATGAAATCAAGCGACACTTCACCCGGAATTCCGCGCGCCAGATCAGACAAAAAGAAAACCGCTCCCTTCAGCACGCCGACCAAAAGCAGCGGTTCGTCCGGGAAGTCTTGCCGAATTTGTTTCGCGATCTCCAGGATTCGGCGGTGGATGCGGTCTCGCGTTATCAGGACCTTGACCTTTTCGCCCGGTCTGCCATGCGCGCTGCGAATTGTTTTTTGCTTCGTCGCCATTGTTTTCCCCAAAGTGGAGCCGCGACTCTAGCTCACGTCCTCGTCCGTGAGCAAGGCTCTTATGGCGGACTTTAGGTTAAAGTCGCGCCCCGCATTGTGTCGCCGCTACCGGTCTCGGATATACTCCCTGTCCCGGAGAAATTGCTTGCTTGAAGCCGCAAAAAGCACGCTCTTAATCCTCAGCGCGTTGTTCCCCATCGTCAACCCGCTGGGCGGCAGCCCCATTTTTCTCACTCTGACGCGCGACTACTCGGCTTCCGCTCGCCGCGCCCTCGCGCGACGCGTCGCCATGAACAGTTTTTTCCTTCTGGTCTGTTCCTGCCTCGTCGGAACGCACATTCTCACTTTCTTCGGTATTTCCCTGCCAGTGGTGCAGGTCGGCGGCGGACTCATCGTGATTTCTACGGGATGGGCCATGCTGAATCGCAGCGACGATGACGATGACCAGCGCGAAGGAAATGTCCGCAAGAAAGTTAGTCCTCGCGACGAGTTCAAGAACGCCTTTTATCCTCTTACGTTGCCTCTCACCGTTGGTCCCGGCTCGATTTCCGTGGCCATCACTCTTGGAGCCAACGTACCTCGCCACCACGGTTGGAACCTCTTAGGCCTGCCCGCTATCTTCATTGGGTGCATCATCATCGCCGTAAGCATCTACCTCTGCTACGGTTTTTCCGACCGCCTGGCGCGTGCAATCGGCGCTACGGCGATGGGCGTCATCATGCGCCTCTCATCGTTTCTGCTGGTTTGTATCGGCGTGCAGATTCTGTGGAATGGGGTCAAGGCTCTGCTCGTCGCTCTCCCTGCGCTCGGCCAGTGACGCGGAGATTTTCCGCGGACGTTTCCCAAGCCCCGGAGCATATGCTGCAAGCTGTGTGACTTTCCTCGCCCTCTCAGTAACTTAGATGGAAGTTCAGCAGATGCCAGTGATAAATAAACCAGAAAAATCCGACGCACGCTAACGCCAGAAACGTGTTCCATAATTTGTTCCAGAACCACTGCTGGCCGCCGCCCCAGCATTTTAGCGCGTTAAGAATCGCAATCAGCGAGCCCAAGCCAGCCAACAGGCCGATAACCTGTAGAACGTGAAGCCACGGATCGAGCCGCTCTGCCAGGCCTGACGGGTTACTCAACTTACCGACAAAAATCAACAAGCCCGCCGCGTAGGCCACAACACCAAAGCAAACCACACGCGTCAGCATGCGCGACCGCTTCGCGCCGGGATCCAATGTGAGAGGCTTTCCATAATGCCTCCGAATCATCGCGCCGATGGGCCACATCAGCACAGTCAGCACGATAATGCTCAAGCTGAATCCAATGATGACGTAATTCACGGTTTGCTTATCAAACGTGTTATTCACCTGCTGAAAGACCATAAACGGATAATCGATATACGCCACGCGGCGCCCCGTGGGATCTTTTACGAAGGCAATTTTCGCGTGCCCATCTACCTCGCGAAAGACCATCGGAGAAATCTCTCGAAAATGCAGAGGCTTCTGGTTCAGCCCCTTAAAACCCATGGAGATCGTATTGTCTTTGGGATTCACGGTGACTTTCGTTTCGCCAAGCACTGTGGTCACTGCCAGAACGTTCGTTTCAAATCGCCGGCTGACTTCATAAGTACCGGCAACGCTCTTGGCATCCTGAGCGGCGCTCGCGAGCGCCGGCTCGTTCGGCGGAACCTCTGGGAAATAGCGATCCATGAATTTATCGAACAACAAGCCCCGCGGATCGATCTCGGCTCGCCCGGGACTGTTGTACGACACGAAGAACCCGGCATTGGAATCCAAAATCAAATGCAGGTTGCTGTGGAAGGAAACCGTGTCTCCGCCATGCCCGATAAGCCGATGTCCGTTTCTCGACTGCTCATAGAATCCCAGCGCCATGGCGTTCATCCCCGGCGGCCATCCCTCCTGCCTGGCGTGCATCTGCACAGCGGTCTCCGGCTTCAGGATTTGCCCGTCTCCATAATGTCCGTTCTGCAAATGCGCGATCATAAAGTGGGTCATGTCCACCGCTGAAGCGGAGAGCGAACCGGCAGGCGCCACTTGGACAAATTCAAACGGCTTCGGTTCGCCCGATCCGAGCATGTATCCGTTCGACATAAACGGCTTCAGCGCCTCTGGCAGTGGCTGGCGAAATGTGGCGTGCGACATGCTCAGCGGCTTGAAAACGTGCTCATCGACGTAGTCATTGAAGTTCTGCCCGGAAGCGCGCTCCACGATGTACGCCGCCATCGTCGTTGCGTAATTCGAGTACGCCGGCGTCGTCCCAGGCGGAAAAATCCTCGCGGGCATGTGCACCTCGAGGTACTCCTTGTTGGGGCGCAAATCGTCCGCCGAACTCACGAACAAATCCTTGGCTGTTTCCTCAAAACCCGTGCTGTGCGTCATGATATTCCGCAGCGTGATGGGTTTTCCAAAAGCCGGAGGAACCTTAAAATCCAGATAATCGTTGACGTCACGATCCAAATCCAGTTTCCCCTGCTCGACTTGCTGCATCACTGCCGTCCACGTGAACAGCTTCGAAATCGATCCCGGACGAAACAGCGTCGTCTCCGGCGACACCGGCACTTTCTTTTCCACATCGGAATACCCGTAGCCCTTCGCGAACAGTAGCTTCCCGTCCTTTACTACGGCCACAACCGCGCCCGCGATGTCCGCATGCTCGATCTCTTGCGGCATAAATCCATCGAGAAATGCTCCGACGTCTTCTGCCGTCAACTCATGCGCCTTCGGGGCCGCATTCTCGGAAGCGGCAGGTTTGGGAGGAACAGCGGCGGCCTTTGTGTCCGCCGGCTTTGGCGCCTGCGCAGAAATTGCGACACAACTGAAAATCGTCGCGCAACCTATCCACAAAAGCTTCGCACGCATCAATATTTTCACTTGTAAGAGCCTCCCGCTCTGACTATCGCTTTCAAAGAACAAGGCTATGTACGCGGCCTACGCCGCACGCCCGGAAACCCATGAAACATTTGTTGCATTCTTGTCTGGGGAGACTAAGTAGCAAAGCCGGGAATGTCAAGCGATTTACCGTGGCAAGGGTGTCGAGCGTACGAATACTCCAGGACAGCTGGACTGACTGCTCCCAGGAGCTGTGTGCACTGCTCGATCAGTGACTGGCGTTTGCGGTTTCTTTCGCCGGCAACTTCTTCAAGTAGGCTGACAAATTCGATTGCTGCAAAGAACGCAATTCGATACAAGCGTTGACGCTATCCTTGGCATTCTGAAGCGGGCGCTCGCTGCCTGGCAGATTTTGAGTTGTGAAAAAGTCCTGCGCATCGTCTCTCAGCTTTTCATCACAAAAAGAGCTCGCAAGCGTCGCAAATCCGCCGGATAGCGAAGCGCCGGCTTTCTCCTTGATAGCCGGAAAGTTGCTCTTAAAAAGTTCCCAAGCCGCAGCTTGCGTATCGACGTTGCTCAGCAAACCGCCAAGAAAAAATATGTCCTGGTTCTTCACTTCCGGCCCCAGCGTAAGCTCCATGGTGCGCTTGGCCAGCGCAGCACTAGGAAATTGGGTGAGAGCCCCGAAATAGTTGTAATACTCCTCCGGAGTCTTCGCCGTCTTCATGTGTTCCAGATACCTGTCGTAAAGGTCGGCATTGCCATCCAGCGCGGATACACTCAAGGCATTTCCGGCAAGCGCCGCTTCCACTAAATTTGGATTTCTCATGTACTGCTCTACCAGGAGGCGTGATTTTGCCAGCAGTTGCGGATCGCGCCCGTACGTTGCCAGCGTCGCGAACACGTCGGACCGCAACCCTCGTCTGTCGTCGGATTCGCCAGGAGTTGGCGTCTCGCCAAGTTCCACCGCCATCGGATGTAGGAAATCGCGCACCCATTTCTCAAAGTTGGCCCGGTCGGAAGCGTTCGCGATCGTGTCGTGAATTTCTCCCAGCCGGCCCATCATTACGCCGACCACAGCCCTTGCGCGCTCGCCTTTCATTTTATCGAGCGTGTCCAAATAATCTCCGATGCTCAAGCGTCCAACGCGGACCATCGCCCACTCGTCACCCAGAAAGTGGATGCGCTCTTCCGGCGAAAAACTCGTCTCCAGCTCCGGGCTCATTTTTGCCAGCGTGGCCGCGTCGTAGGCGCTTCGGTAGTAGCCGCGCCCACCCGCGTTGGCATAAACCCACGCCGCACATCCGGGCAGCTCAAAAGTCTGCTGCCGCTGCGCAAGCAGGACGTATGTCGCATCCTTGGCGCCCGCTGGACGGAGACTGACCGGGATTTGCCAAATCTCCTGCGAGCCGGCCGTGAGCTTTGCGGTGTCCGCAAAATAACGCTCTTGCGCGAGCGTTACTTCTGTGACCGGCACTTTCTTTTTGTGCCGTCCGCTCTGGACGACTTTCACACCGCATTCCGTTTTTACCTCCGTGACAAGCGGCGCTCCCGACTGCTGCGTAAAGCCCGTCATGATACCGTCAACCGGCTTCTCCGAAGTCGCCGCCATCTGGTTCCAAAAGTCCTCCGCGGTCGCGTTTCCGTATGCGTGCTTTTCCAAATACGCGTTCGCGCCCTTCTGAAAAACCCCCGGCCCAACGTACCCTTCCACCATTCGGAGCACGGACGCCGCCTTGCCGTAAGCGATGCCGTCGAACAGCGTCCCAATCTCCGCGGGCGTTTCCGCCTTCGCCCGGACAGCGCGCACCGAGGGAATCGAATCCGTCGACAACGACCCGCCGGTCTCCTGAATTTCGCCACGCTCCGAGTGCCACTCGGGCTTCCAGGCCTCGATGGGCTTGAATGACATCCACGTCGCAAATCCTTCGTTGAGCCAGATGTCGTCCCACCACTTCATGGTCACCAGATCGCCGAACCACATGTGCGCCATCTCGTGCGCCAGCACGCCCACAACGGCTTGGTGAGCATCGACTGAGGCATTCTTGTCGTCGATGGTTAGCAAAGTTTCGCGGTAGGTGATCGCCGCGGTATTCTCCATCGCTCCCGCTGAAAAATCCGGAAATGCAATGATATCCAGTTTCTGGTACGGATACTTTATCTGGAAGTAGGTGTCATAAAACTTCAGAATATTTTCCGCGGAGAGCAGCGCGTAAGACAGCAAGTCCTTTTTTTCCGGAACCGCGCAAACGCGGATCGGAATCCCATCCGCTCCGCCTTGCATGCACGCAAAATCGCCGACCATCATCGCTACAAGATACGAAGACATTTTTGGCGAATCGGAGAATTGCAGCGTGTGCTTGCCGCTACCAGGCCCCGGCGCGTCCGAAACGATTTTCCCGTTCGAGATCGCCGTGTCTCCCTTGTCCACGACAAGCGCAACACGAAACACCGCTTTGTATGCGGGCTCATCGAACGACGGGAATGCGCGTCGCGCATCGGTGGCCTCAAACTGCGTAACTGCATAGCGCCGCCGCTCAGTCTGGCTCAGATAGAATCCGCGAAGCTTGTCGTTCAGTATTCCCGTAAATTTAATGTGAATCTCGGCAGATCCCGCCGGAACGGTGCTGGGCACCGTCAGAGTCGCCATTTCGTTTTTCTCGTCCTTGGTTACCGCCGCGGCTTGTTTGAAATCAGCAGATCCAATCCACACTTCCTTAAACTCAATCTCCGCTGAATTCAACACGATGGAAGTCGTGGCCTTCTGCAAATGCACGTGAATCGTCTCGTCGCCCGTGAAGGAAGCGCTCGCCAGATCAGGCACAAATTTTAAGTCGTAGGAGTCCGGCACGACATTCTCCGGCAGCCGTTGCGCCAAGACTCCCGAACTCAGGAATAGACCGCAGACCGCCAACACGACAAGGCGCTTCATAAGGCGTTTCCTTCCAATTTGTTTTGAAAAAGGCGACATCACTTCTTCGCTGCGTAAGCACTCGCGCGATGGACTATTATCGGCCATCGCCGAATCCGCTGACGCGTTCCTGCTCCGTTAGACTGAAACGTGTTGTAGAGGATAGCAGGCAATCAGTCCGATTGGCATGGATGATTCGGGCCGGTGCGGACCCTCCCTGTGAGTCTCAGGAGCTTGGTAACGGAACGGTTTGGGCTGCGGTCCGCTGAGTGCTCCAGTTGTTTGTCCGCACGGTGAGCTGTTCGATGCGATCGCGCCTTACCGTGTAACCTATACCGGGCGTTTTCGGTACATGAATGGTGCCCTTCGACGTGACCTCAACTTCAGGCTCGATGATATCTTCATTCCAATAGCGTTTGCTCGCCGAAACATCTCCCGGAAGCGTGAAACCCGCGAGCGTGGACATCGCAATGTTGTGCGCTCTTCCAATACCTGTCTCCAGCATTCCTCCGCACCAAACAGGAATGGAATGCGTGCGGCAGACCTGCTCGACGCGCCGCGCCTCACTATGGCCGCCGACGCGGCCAAGCTTGATATTAATGATCCGGCAAGCTTTCAATTCGATCGCGGTTAGGGCGTGCCTCGCATTGTTAATGCACTCATCCAGGCAAATCGCGGTCTGAATTTGCGCTTGCAGCTTCGAATGCGCGTAAATATCGTCCCAGTTCAGCGGCTGCTCCATCATCAACAGCTTAAACTGGTCCAACTGCCGCAAATGCGCGGCGTCTTCGAGCCGGTAAGCCGAATTGGCATCTACGGAAAGCAGAATCTCGGGAAATTCTTTGCGCACCGCCGCGACGTAGTCGATATCTTTTCCGCGCTTGATTTTCAGCTTGATCCGCTGATAGCCGCTCCGCAACTCTTCTTCCACTTTCCTGGCCAGCGCCTGCGGGCTCTCGCGAATGCCGAGAGACACTCCGCTGGCAATTTCATCCAAAGTGCCGCCCAGCAACTTCGAGAGTGGAACTCCTTTAAGATGGGCCTCCGCATCCCAAAGCGCATTCTCCACGCCGCTCTTCGCCATCTCATGACCACGAATTGTGGCCAGCGGCGCGGGGCACTCCGAAGCGGACGCAATCGTCTTTCCAATCAGCGCGGGCGCAACAAAATCTGAAATTACGTGCCAGGCTGTATCCGTCGTCTCCGAGTTGTACGCCGGAGTCTCACTAGCCGTGACCTCTCCCCAGCCGCTCGCTCCGTCTGCGACAACCTCGACAAGAATAATCCTGCGATGATGCGAAATTCCAAAGCTGGTCTCAAACGGCGCTTTGAGCCTCATTTGAACTTCACGTAAAGTGATGGATTCAATCTTCATAAGGCTCCAGAAGGAATCTCCCTTGCTCTTCGTTGAACTCAAAGCGACCGACTGTGCGGCCTTTCCCAATGCTCTCCATGCGATCCCTCGTCCTTGGTTTGCGCGGACTATCCGTATCGCAACATACGTTGCATCGCTTAGCCACCGTGCCTCTCTGCTGATACACAGAACCGCAAGACCACGATCACGCGCCCATGCTCGCAGAACTTTGGCGGATTATAGCTTATTGTAACATTCGTTGCATTATCCAGAAGTGTTGAGCGCGCTAACGCCCCGACTCTATCCCCATTGCGCCTTTATTTCCTAGCGCAAATCGATTTACTGGTGCGCATTTCTTTTCCTGGCGATAGAATCGCTGTGACGAGGAGGGACGGAAATGATTCGTCGTGGAACGCCGGCGGTTGCGTGTGTCTTGTTTGGATTGCTCGGCTTATTCAATGCGGACGGCACCCGAGCGCAGGTGAAGCTCTCGCCGAGGTGGGAAGAATTGACGGCGGCCGATTTTCGCCAGGGCATCCAGCATTCGAAGGGGACGTGCCTGCTACCCTTTGGCATTTTGGAGAAGCATGGCCCGCATTTGCCGCTGGGAACGGATTTGCTGAACGTGCGTTACGCTTCGCTACAAGCGGTGGCGCAGGAGTATGCCGTCGTTTTCCCCGAGTATTATTTCGGACAGATATTTGAAGCGAAACACGAAGCCGGAACCGTAGCGTACAGCCTCGAACTGCAGTTAAAGCTGCTGCAAGAAACAGCGGATGAGATGGCGCGGAACGGGTGCAAAAAAATTTTGATCGTGAATGGCCACGGAGGAAATGAACACCTGCTTCCTCTGTTTGGGCAGGCGCAAATGGATAAGCCGCACGACTATGTGGTGTACGTTTTGGACGGGGAACGAAGCAAGCCGGGCGGACCAGGGAAGAAATCCACGGGAATTGACTATCACGCCGGGGAAAACGAGACGTCGAACACGATGGTGTCGCGCCCGGATTTGGTGCACCTTGACCGCGCGGC
>WNFP01004104.1_pt1 | contig 14450 bp, 14 predicted proteins | sample 5400201 | NCBI WGS metagenome assembly WNFP01 (sample SAMN13153355, study PRJNA577476) | soil metagenome | isolation source: 115 cm saprolite under Madrone tree | place: USA:California | collected 2016-06-14
TGGCCACCGCGGCGCGCCGCCTGATCCAGCGCGAGGACGACGACGTCGCGCGTGGGAACGGGCTGCTGGCGCAAGGCGACCCTCAAGGCGCCTTGCAGGAATACGACAAGGCCCGCAGGCGTCTGCCCGACGACCCCGGCGTGGCCTTCGACCGCGCCACCGCCCTCTTGAAAGTCGACGCCAAGACGGCGGGCGCCGCCGCCACCGAGGCCCAGCGCGCGCTCGAGCACGGCGACGCCGCGCTGAAGCCAAAGGCCGCCTATCAGCTCGCGCTGGCCCTGGAGGGGACGGGCCAAGCGGACGCAGCCATCCGGCAATACGGCGCGGCGCTGGCGCTGGACCCGGACGACGTCGACTCCAAGGTGAACCTCGAGCTGCTCCTGCGGACCGAGGACCGGCAGCGGCGAAACCCCGCCGGACAGCCCCGCGAGGACCAACCGTCGCGGCAAGGAGAGCAGCAGAAGCCCGCGCCGCGGAAAGACGACTCGGATCGCAAGCAGCAGGCATCGCCCACGCCCCAGCCGTCTTCGGGCAAGGAGCAGCAGCAAGAGCCGCAGCAGGATCCCTCGGGCCAGCAGCAGTCCGCGGGGCAGGAGGACAAAGACAAGCAACAGCAGGCCGGACAACCGAAAGGTGGGAATGAGAAGCCGATGGACCGCAGCGAGGCGCAACGTTTGTTGGACGCGCTGCGGGCGAGCGAGAAGAATCTCCAGCCTTGGCGGTTCGCGAAGCAGAAGACCACGGTGAAACGACGTGACCTCGACAAGGACTGGTAGCGCGCTCTGGCTGGCGCTGGCGCTGGCGTTGCCTGCGCACGCCGCGGCCGACGTCGACTTCGAGGCAAGCACCGAGGCGACGGAGATCGCGGCGGACGAGACGCTGACGCTGCGCATCGCCGCGACCTACGAGTCCAAAGGAGATACGGGGGACCTGCAGCTTCCGGCGTTTGCCGACTTCGACGTCGTCGGGCAGCCGGCGCGATCCGAGCAGATGAGCTTCACCTTCTCGAACGGGTCTCCTTCGTTCCGGCGCAACGTGGTGACCACCATCGCGTTGACCCCCAAGCGAGCCGGCGACCTGACCATCGAGCCGGCGAAGCTCCAGGCCCGCGGCAAGACCTGGCAGACGCAGCCCATCCACGTGCACGTGGTCGCGGCGGGGCAGGCGTCCCGCGGCGGGCGCGCGAACCCGGATCCGCGCGCCGGCCGGCCCTTCCCGGACGTGGATCCCTTCGGGGACGTGCATCCGGGGCAGCGCGACCTCCTCCTGCGGGCCACCGTCGACAACGAGCGGCCCTTCGTCGGCCAGCAGATCACCTACTCGGTCTACCTGCTCGCCCGCGCCAACGTCAGCGGCATCGAGAAGCAGCAGCTTCCCCGCCTGGACGGCTTCTGGAGCGAGGACATCGAGGCGCCCCAACAGCTCGTCCCCGAGCAGCGCATCCTCGACGGCGTTCCCTATACCGCGTACCTCCTGCGCCGGCGGGCCCTGTTTCCGCTCCGGGCGGGGAGGGCGACCATCGAGTCCGCCGAGGTGCAGGTGCTCACCGGGTTCGGGATGCTCTTCTCGCGGGGCAGCTCGCGCGTCGTCTCCCAGGCCCTGCACGTCGACGTGCAGCCGCTTCCGGCGGGGAAGCCGGCCGGCTTCGATTCCGGGAACGTCGGGGAGTGGTCGCTCACCGCCGGAGCGGAGCCGCTCGGCGTCGCGGCGGGACAGCCGATCACGTTCCGCCTGGTCGCGAGCGGCCGCGGCAACGTCCGCGATCTCCGCCTGCCGAAGCTCGAGAGCATCGAGGGCGTCCGGTCCTACGATCCCACCGTCACCGAGAAGGCGTCGATCGAGCACGGACAGGTGCAGGGGACGCGCACCGTCGAGCAGCTTCTCGTCCCGGAGAAGGCGGGCGCGGTGGAGATCCCTGCCTTGACGATGGAGATCTTCGACCCGGGGCAACGGCAGTACCGGACGCTGCGCACGAGCCCCATCACGGTGCAGGTGGTGCCTGCCCAGGCGTCACAGACGGCATCGGCGGTCGCGCAGAACCTCCTGGCCAGCGGCGATGTCCGCCCCATCCGCCTGCGCCTGCGGACGCTGCAGAGGGCGGCGCCGCCCTGGGCGCAGCCCTGGTTCTGGCCCGCGCTCGCCGCCCCGCCGTTCGCGGTCGCGCTGGTGCTGGCGCTGGGCGGAATGCGTCGCGCCTTCCGGGTCGATCCCGGCGACCGGCGCATCCGGCACGCGCGCAGCGCGGCGGAGAAGCGGCTGCGGGGAGCGCGGGCGCTGCTCCAGCGGGGCGAGCCGGTGGCGTTCTACGCGGAGATCTCGCGAGCGGTGAGCGGCTTCCTGGCCGACAACCAGGGCATCTCGGCCTCGGGGCTGACTCGCGAGGAGCTGGCCGCGGCGCTCCTCGAGCGCGGCCATGCGGAGGAGACGGTCCGCCGGCTGGTGCGGGTCCTCGACGACTGCGACCGCGCCCGCTTCGCGCCCGGGAGCAGCGAGGCGCCGGCCCGCGAGGCGATGCTCGAGCGGGCCGAACAGGTGCTGAACGCGCTCGATCGGAGGAGCCCGTGACGGCGCTCTTCGCCACCCTGCTCCTGGCCGCCGAACCGGCCAGCGGCCAGCTCTTCGCCGACGCGAACGCGGCCTTCCTCTCCGGGGACGCGCCCCGGGCCATCGCGGCCTGGGAAGCTCTGGTGTCGGAGGGGATCCTCTCCACCGAGCTGGAAACCAACCTCGGCGCGGGCTACCTCCGCCAGGGAAAACGCGGGCTGGCGGCGCTGCACTTCGAGCGGGCCCTCTTCCTCGAGCCGGGGGACGACGACGCGCACGCAGATCTAATGTCGGTGCGCCGGGGGAACGTGGACCGGCTGGAAGGCGACCTGGACGACGGCGAGACGGAAGCCGCGGCGCGTTTGCTGCGGCCCATTCCCGGGTTCGCCGCTGCCGTCGCCCTGGTCCTGTTCTGGGGCTCCGCCTGGGTGCTGCTGGCGCTCCGCCTGCTCCACCGCGGCCCCCACTGGATCTCGCCGGCGGCCGCGGGCTGTTTCGGGGGCGCCCTCCTCTGCGGGCTCCTGGCCTGGGGATCGGCTGCGGGCCGGGAGATCGCGATGCAGCGCGCGGTCGTGATCGCGCCGTCGGCGCCCGCGCGGGAAGGCCCGGGCGACAAGAGCGTCAGCCGGTTCGAGGTCCACGAGGGCACGACGGTCCGCGTCGAGGACGAGGAGCCCGGATTCCGCCGGGTGAAGCTCGCGAATGGTCTCACGGGCTGGATCCCGACGGCTTCGGTCGAGCTGGTGGTGCCGCCGGGATGGGCGGGCAGATCTGTCGTCGCAGTCTCGCCACGCGCTGGCGGCCCCTGAGCCGGTAGGGGAAACTGCGTACCGAGCAAGGGCTCCCCGCACGTAAGATTACGGTCATTGCCGCACAGTTGGACTGGCCACCGGAGGTGGGAGAGCCCACAGTTCGTCCGGTTCGACGCGCTTCGCACAACGTTCGTGGCGAGTCCGAAATGCGGAAGAACGTCCGGGGCCTTGGACCGCGTGCGCCGTCGAAGAGCCGACCGGCTCGAGACGTGCCAGAGGGGGCGATCGAGACGTTCGCCAGCTCGATGCGCGATCTCGCGGTCTGCCGCCTGGGCTGGTGGGCGGTGCGGACGATGGCGAGCGGCATGGCCCTGGTGCGCGACGGCTCGATTTCCAGCTGCAATGCCCGCTGGCACGAGCTCAGCCGCATGGCCGGAAGCGGACCCGCTTGGATCGTCCTGCCCACCGGTCAAGCCCGGCGGACGGCATACTGCGGGCTGCGCGAGCTCGCGCTGCACCAGGCCGCGCAACTTCTGCAGGGCTCGCAGCCCACCTGGAGCGTGACCCGCTACCGCGGAGCCGATCCCGACCAGGTGCTGGAGTTGCGCGCCGAGAGGCTTGCGGGCGGCCACGGCATGATCGTCCTGCTCGCGCGCGAGGTCACCGAGCAGTGGCGGGCGGAGGCCGACCTGCGCGCCGCGCAGGAGGCGCTGGACAGGCGGCACCGGATGGAAGCCGTCGGAGAGCTCGCCTCGGGTCTTTCCCACGACTTGAACAACGCGCTCAACGTCATGCGGATGCGGCTCGAGCTGTTCCGTCGCGAGCTGCCCGAGGCGTCGCGAAACGCCCATTTCGAGGCGTTCACCCGGATCGTGGAGGACGCGGCCGCGCGCGTGCTCAGCATGCACGAGCTCTCGCGCAGGCAGAGCGACCCATCGGTAGAGGAAGTCGACCTGAGGCAGGCGATCGAGGACGCCATCGACATGGCGCGGACCGAGCTGGAGCAGCGGTCGGTCGGCGACGCCAGGCAGTTCCACCTCCGTTCGGACGTCGCCGGACTGCCGCCTGTGCGCGCCAATCTCGCCGAGCTGAAGCACTTGTTCGTCAATCTGCTGCTCAACGCGCGCGACGCCATGCCCCAAGGCGGCACCATCTCGATCGAGGCGGCGCGCGACGAGGAATTCGCCGTGGTCTCGGTCAGCGACGAGGGCACCGGTATCCCCGAGGACCAGCTGGAGACGATCTTCCAGTCGTTCTTCACCACCAAGGGCCAGCAGGGCACCGGCCTCGGACTCTCCATGGCGCGGAGCGCGATGTCGCGCCTGGGAGGATCGATCGTCGCCCGCAACCGTCCGGAGAAAGGGGCGGAGTTCGTGCTCCGCTTTCCCCTCTGCACCCGGGCCGCCGCTCCCGAAGCTGTCCCGCCGCCGCAGACCGCCCCGCCGGTCCAGAGATCGCTCCGCGTCCTCCTGGTCGACGACGACCCGGACTGCCTGGAAGTGACGAAGCAGGTGCTCCGGATCGATCCGCTGGACATCGATACCGCGAACAGCGGCACGGAGGCGCTGCGAAGGCTGGAGGGCGATGCCTACGACCTGCTGCTCTGCGACGTCGGGATGCCGGACATGAGCGGATGGCAGGTGGCGCAGAAGGCACGGGCCTGCCATCCGGAGATGAGGATCTTCATGGTGACCGGCTGGGCGAGCGAATTCGCCTCGGCGGAGTCGCGTCCGGGCACCGTCGACGCCGTCATCGCCAAGCCGGTGGAGATCGACGAGCTCCGCGCCCTGATCGCGCGGACGGCGCCGGTTGAAGCTCAGCCGGGGCGCGCGAGGGTGTCCAGGCCGTCGCGGCCGATGTTCACGTCCCAGACGTAGATGGTGTTCGAGACCAGGTTCTCCTGGCGGAATGGGTCCTTCGCCAGGAGCGGCTCGATCTCGGACGGATGCTCGACCCGGAGCAGCATCGCCCCGCCCTCCCGGGGAACGAAGGGCCCGGAGCAGACCATCTTTCCTTGTGCGTGCAGCTCGCGCAGCCAGGCGCGGTGCCGGTCCACGGTCTGGAGCATGCGGTCGAGGGGAGCGAGGTACTTCAGCGCGACGAATGCATAGACGGCCATGCGGCGCCTTGTACCACCGCGTCTGGCGGGGAAATAGGGTAGACCGCCCTCGCCATGGCATCGATTCCAGTGCTCCTGCTCCTTGCGGCGGCCGCCGACCCGACGGCCCGCGCGCGCGAAGTCGCCACCCGCCTTCCCACCGCCTACCGCGCCTATCTCGAGATCCGGCGCGAGGCTGCCGCCATCGGCGATCCCGCCCTGCGCGCGGCGGTCGAGGCCCAGATCCTCGCGCCGTGGCTTCCGCCGGAAGCCTGGGCCTACGGAAGACTGGCCGAGGCGCGGCGGCTGCTGGACGAACCGCGGCTGGAGCTCCCTCCTCCGAGGAAGGGAGATTTCCTCGCCGCCCCCGGAGGAGACTGCGAAGGCGCGGACGCGCATCACGGGTATCCCGGCGGGCTCGCCGTGCACACGCTGGCGGATCTGCTCGCCGCCCGGAGTCTGGCAGCGGACTACCGGCACGCGTACGGGGTCGACCTCCACGCCGAGCAGCTCACCGTGGCGGCGCTCTGGCACGATGCGCTGAAGGCATCGACGCTGCCCTGGCGGGCAGATGCATCTTGTGGTCCGGAGCCGAAGATCGCGGGGACGCAGGCGCATCACGTCCTCGGACTGGCGGCAGCGATCCTCCGGCACCTCCCCGACGATCTCCTTTACGTCATCGCGGCGGCGCACAGCCCGGACCCGAAGCTCATCTGCCGCTGGCTGCAAGCCGCGTCGGTCATCGCCGACGGGAGGAAGATGGAGTGCCCGTCGCGGCAGACCGTGGAGGGGTACTTGCACAACCAGGCCGCTTCCGACGGGCCGCTCACCGAGCTGACCTGGTCGCGGTACATCGCGAGCGCTCCCAAAGGCTGGGAGCGCTTCGAGGGCCTGATCCAGGACGGCAACGACGTGCTCCTCTTCAGTCGCTCTCCGTGACCCCGCGCCGCGGGCAGAGGCGGCGGACGACGCAGCGCGAGCAGTGCGGCCGGCGCGCCGCGCAAGTGCGCCGACCATGCCAGATGAGGAGCTGGTGCGCGCGTCCCCAGAGGCGTTCCGGGAGCAGCGAGGAGAGATCCTCCTCGATCTTCCGCGGATCTTCCTGGCGGGTCAGGTCGAGCCGCCGCGCCACCCGGGTGACGTGCGTGTCCACCGGCAGCGCGGGCGTCCCGAACGCGTGGTTGACCACCACCCCGGCGGTCTTCCAACCCACCCCCGGGAGCTCACAGAGCTCCTCGCGCCTGCGGGGGATGTGCCCGCCGTGGTCGCGGGCGATGCGGGTCATGGCCTCATGGATGTTCTTCGCCTTGCCCCGCCAGAGCCCGACCCGCCTGATCTGCTCGCCGATCGCCTCCGGCGTGCTGCGGGCGTAGTCGGCGGCGGTGGGGTAGCAGGCGAACAGCGCCGGCGTCACCTGGTTCACCATCGCGTCGGTGGACTGGGCGGAGAGGATGACGGAGACCAGGAGCTGCAGCTCGTCCTGGTACTACAGGGCGATCTTCGCCTCCGGCATGGCTTTCTCCAGCCGGCGGACGATCTCCCGGAACCGGCGCGATCTCGTAGCTTTGGATTCCCTGGGCACGCAGGCGCGTTTATCATGCGCGGCCCATGGACCTCATCGACCTGCGCAGCGACACCGTCACCAGACCCACTCCCGGAATGCGGAAGGCGATGGCCGCGGCGGAGGTGGGGGACGACGTCTACGGCGAAGACCCCACGGTCAACGCGCTGGAGGCACGGGTGGCGGCGCTGCTGGGCAAGGAGGCCGCCGTCTGGGTCCCGACGGGAACGATGGCCAACCAGATCGCGCTGGGCTCTTTGGCTGGGCCCGGGGACGAGGTCATCTGCGATCGCAACTGCCACGTCGTGAACTACGAGGGCGCGGCCATCTCGGCGCTCTGGGGCGTACAGAGCCTGGTACTGGACGGACCGCGCGGCATCTTCACCGCGGACGCGGTCCGGGCCGCGCTCCGCTCGAGCCAGGGAGACCACGATCCGCGCCAGAAGGCGGTCGCGGTGGAGAACACGCACAACCGCGGCGGCGGAAGCATCTGGCCGCTGGCGCAGCTCGAGGCGGTGGCGGACGTGGCCCACGCCGCCGGCCTCGCCCTGCACCTGGACGGCGCGCGGATCTGGAACGCGCACGTGGCCACCGGCATCCCGCTGCTCAAGTGGTGCGAGAAGGCGGACACGGTCTCGGTCTGCTTGAGCAAAGGCCTGGGCGCGCCGGCGGGATCGGTGGTGGCGACCAGCCGCGAGCGGACCAAGCTGGTGCGGAGGCTGCGCAAGCGCGTGGGAGGTGGCCTGAGGCAGGCCGGTGTGCTCGCCGCGGCGGGGATGTACGCGCTCGACCATCACCTCGAGCGGCTGGCCGAGGATCACGAGAGCGCCCGGAAGCTGGCGGCCAGCGTGCCGCTCGCCTGGCATGCGCCGCAGACAAACATCCTCCTGGCGGACGTGGCCGACGCGCCGGCGCTCGTGTCGGCCGCGAAGCGGGAGGGCATCCTCATCAACGCGGTGAGCGCCACGCGCATCCGCGCGGTGACCCACCTCGACTTCCCGCTGGGCAATGTGGAAGAGGCCGCCGCGCGCCTGCGCCGGGCGGCGGGCCGGGGCTGATTCTCTGGTACAATTCGGGGCGTGGAGTCACTGGAGACCGCGCCGTCCGGCGGCACGCCGCAGTTCGTCTCCGACCTCGATACGCTGATCCGCGCCCGGTACCCGCTCATCTACCTGGTGAGCTGGGAGGAGCAGCGGCTCGACGCCATCCTGCAGGACGTCGCGCAGAACCACGGCAAGTCGCTGCTGCAATGGTCGGTGACGCGCGGGTTGCGGCGCGTGGCCGGCGCGCGCTCGGTCAACGTCAGCGAGCAATCCCGCGAGCCCATCGAGGCGCTGGGGGCGATCGGCAAGCTCACCGACGCGTCCCTGGTCGTGCTCAAGGACTTCCATCCCTTCCTCGACAACCCCGCGGTGGTGCGGGCGATGCGCGAGCTGGCGCAGGATCTGAAGTCCACCTACACCACGGTCATCCTGCTCTCGCCGGCGTTGACCATCCCGGTGGAGCTGGAGAAGGAGATCTCGGTCCTCGACGTGCCGCTGCCGTCGTTCCGAGATCTGTACCAGCTGCTCAGGGAGATCGTCGGGGTGGTCCGGCGAGGCAACAAGGCGCGCATCGAGCTGACCAAGGAGCAGGCCGAGCACCTGATCAAGGCCGCCCAGGGGCTCACGCTCAGCGAGGCCGAGAACGCGTTTGCCAAGGCCATCGCCCACGACGGCAAGCTGGACAAGGACGACATCCGGCTGGTGCTGGACGAGAAGCGGCAGGTGATCCGCAAGAGCGGCCTGCTGGAGTTCGTCGAGGTGGGGCAGGAGCTGGCCCACGTCGGGGGGCTCGACGAGCTCAAGGGCTGGCTGACGGGCCGCATCAGCGCGTTCGGCGAGCCGGCGCGCAAGTTCGGGCTGCCGTCCCCGAAGGGCCTCCTGCTCCTGGGCGTCCAGGGTTGCGGGAAGAGCCTGACCGCCAAGGCGGTGGCGTCGCACTGGGGGCTGCCGCTCTTGCGGCTGGACGTGGGGCGGATCTTCTCCTCGTTCATCGGCTCCTCCGAGGAGAACCTGCGCAAGGCGATCCGGGTGGCGGAGAGCGTTTCGCCGGCCGTGCTCTGGATCGACGAGATCGAGAAGGGGCTGGCGGGCAACGCCGGAGCGGCGGTGACCGACTCCGGCGTCTCGGCGCGCGTCTTCGGGGCGCTGCTCACCTGGCTGCAGGAGAAGACCGCGCCGGTCTTCGTGGTGGCGACGGCGAACCGCATCGACGCGCTGCCGCCGGAGCTCCTGCGCAAGGGACGGTTCGACGAGATCTTCTTCATCGACCTGCCCAGCGCGGCGGAGCGGCGGGAGATCTTCCGCATCCACCTCTCCAAGCGGCAGCGCGATCCGCAGGCGTTCGATCTCGACGCGCTCTCCACCGCGGCGGAGGGGTTCTCGGGGGCGGAGATCGAGCAGGCGGTGATCGCGGGCCTGTACCACGCGTTCGGCGAAGGGACCGACTTGCGGCCGGGGCACGTGATCAAGGCGGTCGAGGAGTCGATTCCCCTCTCCTCGACCATGGGCGAGGAGATCGGCCGGCTGAGGGAGTGGTCGAAGACGCGCACGCGTCCGGCCTCCACCGCGCAGCGGCTCGCGGTGGTGCGCTGATGGCGGGAAGGCTGACGCGCTTCTTGAATCTTGAGGCGCCGCACCGTCCGGGAGAGGCGCCGCCGCGCGAGGTCGCGACCAAGGCGCGCTTCACCGGCGAGCCGTCGGGGATCGCGCTGGCGCACGACGTCGGCGAGCAGCCCTTCCTGCGCTGCCCGCGCTGCGAGGCGGACAACTCGCGGTACGCGGAGCGGTGCTTCAATTGCCAGGCTGGGCTGACCGGAGAGGACGTGCGGGCCTGGAACGAGCAGCTCTGGGAGCGGCGGCGGGAGGAGTCCGCGCGGGAGCAGGTCGAGAAGCAGGAGAGCCGCTCGCAGGAGGAGCTTCTCCGGCAGAACCGGATGCTCGGCGAGGCGCTGGCGCGCGAAGTGGGTCAGCGGGAGCGGGCCCGGCTTTCCTGGTGGAGCGGCGGGCACGACTTCACGCCGGTCGGCGTCAGGCTGCTGTCGCTTCTCCCGACGACCCGGGCGCGGATCTGGGCGGGCGCGGCGGCGGCGGCGGCCTTCTTCGCGGCGGGCGCGGTCGCGCTGACGGCGCGCGGCCACCCTCTCCTGCAGGGCGGCGGCGCCGTGGTCGCCCTGCTCCTGCTCGTCTGCTTCACGCCCAATGCGCGTTACCGGCGCTGGTGGTAGCCGCCGGCCACGGGCAAAAACATAATTATTTTTTTTCGGGCCAGCCTCAGTCGTCGTCGTCTGAATCGCCGCGCTTGTCACTGCGGATGACCTGGCCGTTGATGAAGATGTTGTCGACCACCGAGAGGCCGACGCCGTTCGGGTCCTGGACGGTGGGGACCTCGGTGCCCTCGTCGAAGATGAGGCTGATGCTCTCGATGACGCTTCCCGGCGGGATGGGCGGGAACGACTCGGTCGGATCGCTGGTCTGGAAGCGCACCCGGGTCCACTCCAAGGGATCTTGCGGTGCCGGAGTCGGTGCGTGGTCGTTGGCGCATCCGCCCACGAAGTGGAAGGTTCCGGCGCGGGTGGTGACGTTGAAGCGCGGGGCGCCGGCGCCGCAGTGGGTGCCGTTGCGATAGTCGAATCCGAGCGTGAACGCGGCGTCGACGCGCATGCCCTCGACGCCGCGGATGCGCGCGCCCGCGGCGGAGCAATCGGCGGACGGACCGTTCTTGTTGAGCAGCAGACCGGTGTGGGGGTCCTTCCGCGACGGGCTCGCCGTGCCGGTGGCGACGTCCACCAGCGTCGTATTGCTCTGGCCATTGTCCGGCAGGCCCATTCCGCGCAGCCAGGCGGAGGTGACGATCTTGCTGCCGGGAACCGGGCCGCAATCCCCTGCCTTGCCGACGAACACGAAGGGGACCGCGCGCAGGCGGTCGTCGTCGTCGGCGCGAGCGGTCAGGCCGATTGCTGCAATGAAGGCAACGAGAAAAATTCGATTCGACATGATTGATCCCTCAGTTTTTAAGCCGGTAAAGCCACGCTGCAATCGAACAGTCAAGGCTCCCTGCGGCAGGCCTGAGAGGGACGGACGTCTCATTTTGGGTCCGCCTCCGGAAACGGGAGCCCGATTCCGGTACGTTCCTCGGACACTGCGCTCTGATGGACGTCCGGCACGCCGTTCGCAACCGGCGCCCGCGTGCACACGTCCCTGCAAAGCGCGGCCATCGCCGGCGCCGGCGCTCGCCCGGTCGAGGTGCAGGCGGATCTCTCGCTGGGACTGCCGGGTTTCCACCTCGTCGGGCTGCCGGATCACGCCTGCACGGACGCGCGCACGCGGGTGCTCACCGCCTTGCGCAACAGCGGATACGTGCTCCCGCAGAAGAAGATCACGGTGAACCTGGCGCCGAGCGATCTGCGCAAGGAGGGCGCGGCCTTCGACTTGCCCATCGCCCTCGGCATCCTGGTGGCGGCCGGCCTGCTCACCCTGCCGGAGCGGCCGCCGCTCTTGACCGGCGAGCTCGCGCTCTCCGGGGACGTCTTGCCGGTGCGCGGGGTGCTTCCCATCGGCCTGGAGGCGCGCAGGCTCGGGTTCCAGGCGATGATCGTTCCCGAGGCGAACGCGGCGGAAGGCGCCCTGGTGCAAGGGTTGCGCGTCTTCGGCGCCCGCACGCTGACCGAGGCGGCGGAGATCTTCTCGGGAGCGAGCACTCGCGCGCCGGCATCGCCGGCGGCGCAGCCGGCCCGCCGGGCGGCGGCAAGACCATGCTGGCCCGGCGCCTGCCCGGATTGCTTCCCGCCTTGTCGTTCGAGGAAGCGGTGGAAGCCACTTCGATCTGGTCGGTGGCCGGACGGCTCCCGCCAGGGCAGGGGCTCCTCGCCTCGCGCCCGTTTCGCGCGCCGCATCACACCATCTCGGTCGGCGGGCTCATCGGCGGAGGTTCGCCGCTGCGGCCTGGAGAGATCTCGCTGGCCCATCGGGGCGTCTTGTTCCTGGACGAGCTGCCCGAATTCGGCCGCGCCGCCCTGGAGGCGCTGCGGCAGCCGCTCGAGGACGGCGAGGTCTCCCTGGTGCGGGCCAAGGATCGCACCACCATCCCTGCCCGCTTCATGCTGCTGGCGGCGATGAATGCCTGCCCTTGCGGCCAGACCGGAGGTTCGGACCCGGAGCGATGTACTTGTAGTGAAGCGGCGAAGGAGGCGTACCGGCGGCGGGTCTCGGGGCCCATCCTCGACCGGTTCGACGTGCACATCGAGGTCGGTCCGGTGCGGACGCAGGACTTTCTCGCCATTCCCCAGGGGGAGACGTCCGACGCCGTGCGCGAGCGCGTGGAGCGGGCGCGAGCGTTCCAGCGCAAGCGGTACTCCGGCCTCCCTGGCGTCCACTGCAACGGGCAGCTCAGCGGACCGGCGATGCGGCGGCTGGCCAACGCAACCGATCAGGCGCGCTCGAAGCTGGCCGATTTCATCGATTCGAAGAACCTGTCGGCGCGGGCGCACGATCGCATCCTCAAGCTGGCGCGCACCATCGCCGACTGGCACGGAGAAGCGCGGGTCACCGAGGGCCACGTCGCCGGGGCGATGGAGATGCGCTGTCTGGATCGGCCGGTGCAGCGCAGGGTTCCGCCCCGTCTTCCGCCGCTCGAGGGCGCGCGGCAGGCGGCGCTGCAGCCGCCGCTTCAGCCGGCACTGCTGCCGCATACGGGCGCATCGCCCGGCCAACTTCCCACGGAGGGGACATGAGCAAGGTGTCGGACAAGGTCAGGGCAGTGCTCGCGGCGATCGGCGCCATCGACAAGCAGTTCGGCAAAGGCACCGTGATGCGGCTGGGTGAAGGGGAGGTGGCGCAGCCGGTCGCCGTCATTCCCAGCGGTTCGGTGGGGCTCGACCTGGCCCTCGGGTGCGGCGGATATCCGCGCGGCCGCGTGATCGAGATCTTCGGTCCCGAGAGCTCGGGGAAGACCACGCTCACCCTCCACGCCATCGCCCAGGTGCAGGCGCAAGGCGGATGTGCCGCGTTCATCGACGCGGAGCACGCGCTGGACGTGACGTACGCCCGCCGGCTCGGGGTCAAGCTGGAGGACCTGCTGGTTTCGCAGCCGGATACCGGAGAGCAGGCCTTGGAGATCACGGAGACGCTGGTGCGATCGGGCGCGGTCGACCTGGTGGTGATCGATTCGGTCGCGGCGCTGGTGCCCAAGGCGGAGATCGAGGGCGAGATGGGGGACTCGCACATGGGCCTGCAGGCGCGGCTCATGTCCCAGGCGCTGCGCAAGCTGACGGCGGTGGTCAGCCGGAACAACGCCACCGTCATGTTCATCAACCAGATCCGGATGAAGATCGGCGTCGTGTTCGGCTCGCCGGAGACCACCACCGGTGGCAATGCCCTGAAGTTCTATTCCTCGGTGCGCCTGGACATCCGGCGCATCGGGGCGGTCAAGGACGGCGAGCAGATGATCGGGAACCGCACCCGGGTGAAGGTGGTGAAGAACAAGATGGCGCCGCCTTTCCGGGAGGCGGAGTTCGACATCCTCTACGGCGTGGGCGTCTCCCGTCCACACGAGCTGCTCGACCTGGCGGTGGAGCGGAACCTGATCGAGAAGAGCGGAGCGTGGTTCGAGATCGGCGGCGAGCGCATCGGGCCGGGGCGGGAGAAGGCGGCGGAGGCGCTGCGCGGGAATCCCGCGGTCGCGGAGGGACTGGAGCAGAAGTTGCGGGAAGCCGGCGCGAACGAGAGGAAGCTGCCGCCGGCCACGCAGGCGGAGGCGGCGGCATGACGCCCTTGGGGTTGTCTTTGTCGCTGCAGGAGCTCGCTACGCTGGAGATGCAGCGGGCGGTGCGCAGCGACCGGTGGTTTTCACTCCTGCGCGTCGCGCCGGCGGGGTGGGCAGCGCTGGAGGCGGAGATGGAGGTCCTCGCCGGCACGATCCGCGCGCACTTGAGGCGGACGGACGCGGTGATCCGGGTGCGGGATCGGGAGATTGGCGTGCTCCTGATCGAGGCGGTGGGCGGCAGCGTGCATGCGCCCGTTGCGCGCCTGCGCGAGGCATTGGCGCGTCATGTTCCGGAGATGGACGTCCGGATCGGGTGGGCCTCGGTGGGGCCGGGCCAGCGGCAGACGTGGCAGGAAGCATGGAGATGGGCGGGACAGCTGCTGGTGGCGGACGCGGCGGTACCAGCGGCCGCGTGAGGGGGGAGTGGAGCGGAGGCGTGCCGGCCACGCCTTCGCTCCAGTTTTAGGTGGGGCTCCGGCCTCTGCCGCTCTGCGGGACTCGAGGCGTTGCAGCTCCGAGCCTGCGCCGTTTGGCTTTTCGGGTGGGCGGGTTCGCGGGTCGTGCTGGCCATCAGGGTTGCGCGGGGCGGCGGTGGTGCAAAGATGTGGCGAAAGACGGGTCTGTTCAGCCGGTTGATTGTCGCGTCCGCCATGGAGCGGTTTCTCCGGGTCGCCGGTCGTCGATGGGAACT
>WNFP01003855.1_pt1 | contig 14448 bp, 9 predicted proteins | sample 5400201 | NCBI WGS metagenome assembly WNFP01 (sample SAMN13153355, study PRJNA577476) | soil metagenome | isolation source: 115 cm saprolite under Madrone tree | place: USA:California | collected 2016-06-14
AAGCGAAGACGACCAGCGTTGTCTGGACCGTTTCCTTGCGCGTAGGCCACGACACCTTGCTTGCTTCCTGCCACGCTTCCTGCGAGAAGACGAACAATTCCTTGCCCGGCACCGTCAGCCATGCGACTGCGCCGGCACCGACAAGACCGCCGAGCACCATCAGCACGCGCAAGACCTGCGCGGTATCGCTGAAGTGGTAGTAGCCCCAGACGCCCGCGATCACCAGCGCAACCGCCACTGCCATCTTGATCTTGTCGACCATCGCCGCTGCTTTTCCTTGAAGAGCCGTGCTGTTGCCTACCGGTTGGCCGCCGCTAAAGTGCTGTCACCACTTACGCGGTGGCAGGCCAGGAGGGAATCGAACCCCCAACCTGCGGTTTTGGAGACCGCCGCTCTGCCAATTGAGCTACTGGCCTAAATTCTTCGTCCGAAAGTGAAACCCCACTTTTGGCCGATTTATCTACCAATGAATCGCAAGCAGAGCTCCCGATTCATTGCGGTAACTACGATAACTTCAACTATTCGATGACTTTGGCGACGACCCCGGCGCCGACCGTGCGGCCACCTTCGCGAATCGCGAAGCGCAGCCCCTGCTCCATTGCGACCGGCGTAATCAATTCGCCGACCACGTTCACGTTGTCGCCAGGCATTACCATCTCGGTCCCTTCAGGCAGAGTCACGACGCCAGTCACGTCGGTCGTACGGAGATAGAACTGCGGCCGGTAGCCGTTGAAAAATGGGGTATGACGACCGCCCTCTTCCTTTGTGAGAACGTAGACTGAACCCTCAAACCCGGTGTGCGGCGTGATGGATCCGGGACGCGCGAGCACCTGTCCACGTTCGACCTCTTCGCGCTTGACGCCGCGCAACAGTACGCCGATATTGTCGCCCGCCTGGCCCTCATCGAGGATTTTGCGGAACATCTCGACGCCCGTCACGACGGTCTTCGACGTGTCACGGAAGCCCACGATCTCGACTTCCTCGCCGACTTTGACCTTGCCGCGCTCGACGCGCCCGGTTACCACAGTCCCGCGCCCCGAGATCGAGAAAACGTCTTCGATCGGCATCAGGAAGGGCTTGTCGGTTTCGCGCGCGGGCTGCGGCACGTAGCTGTCGACCGCGTCCATCAAATCCAGGATGGGCTTGCAGTTCGCGCAATCGTTCTTGCCGCATCCGCACTCGAGCGCCTTCAGCGCGCTGCCGCGAATTACCGGAACATCGTCGCCCGGAAATTCATATTTCTTCAGCAGGTCGCGCACTTCCAGCTCGACCAGATCCAGCAATTCAGGATCATCGACCATGTCGACCTTGTTCATGAAGACCACGATCGAGGGCACACCGACTTGCCGGGCGAGCAATATATGCTCACGTGTCTGCGGCATCGGACCGTCGTTCGCGCCGACCACCAGAATTGCGCCGTCCATCTGGGCGGCACCGGTGATCATGTTCTTGATGTAATCGGCGTGGCCCGGGCAATCGACGTGCGCGTAATGGCGCTTGGTCGTCTCGTACTCGACGTGGGCAATCGCAATCGTGATGCCGCGTTCACGCTCTTCGGGCGCTTTGTCTATCTGATCGAAGGGTGTGAACGTGGCAAGTTTACGCTGCGACAGAACCTTGGTAATCGCCGCAGTCAAAGTAGTCTTGCCGTGGTCGATATGTCCGATCGTGCCGACATTGAGGTGCGGCTTGGTTCTTTCAAATTTGGCCTTGCCCATGATTTACCCTCCGGCTCTCTCTGCGTAACTCGGCCTCAGGCGCGTTTTTTCGCAGGCGCCTCGTTATCGCCGCCACGCGCGGTCAGTTCCTCATATATCTGCTGCGGTACCGGTTCGTACAACGCAAACTGCATCGTGTAGGTCGCTCGTCCCTGGGTTATCGAGCGCAGCCGCGTCGCATATCCGAACATCGTTGCCAACGGCGCTCGCGCCGTGATCACCTGCGCACCTGCCCGATTTTCCATCTCCAGAATCTTGCCGCGCCGCGCATTCAGGTCGCCGATAACCTCGCCCATGAACTCCTGCGGCGTAACCACTTCGACGTCCATCACCGGCTCGAGGAGTACCGGCTTGGCCTTATCGGCTGCCTCCTTGAACGCTATCGAACCGGCGATTTTGAAGGCCAGTTCCGAGGAGTCGACCTCGTGGTACTTGCCGTCGAGCAGTGTCGCTTTGATGTCCACCAGCGGATAACCCGCGAGTGGCCCCGTCTCCATTGCTTCACGGACGCCATCTTCTACCGATGGAATAAAGTTCCGCGGAATCGAACCACCCTTGGTCGCGTCCACGAATTCGAAGCCGGAACCCTTGGCCAGCGGCTCGATTCTTAGTTCGACCACGCCGAACTGTCCATGGCCGCCAGACTGGCGAATAAACCGGCCCTCGGCCTCCGCTGCACGCCGAATCGTCTCTCGATACGCCACCTGCGGCTTGCCCACGTTGGCGTCAACCTTGAACTCGCGCAACATCCGGTCAACGATAATCTCGAGGTGCAACTCGCCCATCCCGGAAATGAGCGTCTGGCCGGTCTCGCGATTCACGGTGACCCGGAAAGATGGATCCTCTTTCGCCAGCTTTTGCAGCGCCTCCGAGAGTCGCTCCTGGTCGGCCTTGGTCTTAGGCTCGATCGCGATCTGGATCACGGGCTCGGGAAATTCAATCGACTCGAGCACGATCGGATGCGCCGGGTCGCATAACGTATCGCCCGTGGTTGTGTCACGCAACCCTACCGCGCAGATATCGCCGGCGAACACCTCGGTGATTTCCTCACGCTTGTTCGCGTGCATCTTGACCAGCCTGCCGATCCGTTCGCGCTTGCCCTTGGTCGAGTTGAGCACCGAACTGCCGCTTTCGAGCCGCCCGGAATAAATCCGCAGAAACGTCAGCGTCCCGATATATGGGTCGGTCATGATCTTGAACGCGAGCGCACTTAACGGCTCGTCGTCGCGCGGCCAGCGCTCTTCCATCTTATCGCCGTTGCGGCCGACCACTGGCGGTTGGTCGAGCGGCGAAGGGAGATAATCCACGATCGCGTCAAGCAACGGCTGAACACCCTTATTTCGAAACGCCGAGCCCATCACCACGGGCACGATTTCGAGCTTGAGTGCCGCCGCCCGGACCGCGGCACGGATAGTGTCGGGGTCGGGACGCTTGCCTTCGAGGTAGAGCTCCATGATGCGATCGTTGTGGTCGGCCAGCGCCTCGATCATCTTGTCGCGATAGCCCGCCACCGCCTCGTTCATCGATTCGGGGATCGCCTCATATCGGAAACTCGCACCGAGCCGGTCCTCGTCCCAAATGATCGCGCGCTGTTCAATAAGATCGACGACCCCGCTAAACTTTTCCTCGGTCCCGATCGGAAGCTGCAGCAACAACGGTTTGGCCTTCAGCTTGTCGCGAATCTCGCCGACTACGCGCTCGAAATCGGCGCCCACACGGTCCAGCTTGTTGATGAACGCGATACGCGGCACGCGATACTTGTCGGCCTGGCGCCAGACCGTTTCCGATTGCGGCTCGACGCCGCCCACCGCGCAGAAGAGCGCAACCGCACCATCGAGCACGCGCAGACTCCGTTCGACCTCGATCGTAAAGTCGACATGGCCCGGCGTGTCGATGACGTTGACTCGGTGATCTCGCCAGAAGCACGTGGTCGCAGCGGATGTAATCGTGATGCCGCGCTCCTGCTCCTGCACCATCCAGTCCATCGTTGCGGTGCCTTCGTCCACCTCACCGATTTTGTAATTGGTTCCGGTGTAATAGAGCACACGCTCGGTAGTGGTGGTCTTGCCGGCGTCGATGTGCGCCATGATGCCGATATTGCGCACTCGTTCTATGGGAGTCTGACGAGCCATCCGATTAAAAATTTATTCCGTTTTACCAGCGATAATGCGCGAAGGCCCGATTCGCCTCCGCCATTCGATGGGTATCTTCGCGTTTCTTTACCGCCCCGCCCCGATTCGCGCCCGCCTCCAGAATCTCATTGGCGAGCCGTTCCCTCATCGACTTCTCACCGCGAGCGCGCGCCGCAGTCACCAACCAGCGCATCGCCAGCGAAGATCGCCTAAGCGGCCTCACCTCGACCGGCACCTGGTAGTTGGCGCCGCCCACGCGTCGCGAACGAACTTCAACCGCGGGCCGCACATTGTCGAGCGCACGCTTGAAAACGACCAGCCCATCCTCCTTGGTGCGTTCCGCCACAAGATCGAGAGCGCCGTAGAGGATTTGCTCGGCACGCGACTTCTTGCCGCGTTCCATCACCACGTTGACGAACTTCGCCACCGTGCGATCGTGGAATTTTGGATCCGGGATAGCCTCCCGAACACGGGCCTGGCCTTTGCGCGACATGATGGATTACTTCGGCTTCTTTGATCCGTACTTGGAGCGGCCTTTGCGCCGCTCCTGTACTCCGATTGAGTCGAGCGTGCCCCTGATCACATGATACCGCACCCCCGGCAAATCTTTTACGCGTCCGCCCCTGATAAGCACCACCGAATGCTCCTGCAGGTTATGCCCCACCCCCGGAATATAGGTGTTGACCTCGTAGCCGTTGGAGAGCCGCACGCGCGCGACCTTGCGAAGCGCCGAGTTGGGTTTCTTGGGCGTCGTAGTCTTCACTTGGGTGCAGACCCCGCGTTTCTGCGGGCAACTCTGCAGCGCCGGCGCGCTTATCTTGTAACGCTTCTTCACGCGCGCGCTTCGTATCAACTGATTAATCGTGGGCACGACTACTTTTATTCCTGCAGGCGCGATGCTGTGCAGCGCCCGTCTGCAAACTTTTCAGTGGTCCCTTTCCGCTGCTCAAACAAACCCCCCAAGGACGCCTATCGCCCTTGGGGGAACTATCACTTTTAACGGGAATTATAGCCTTCTGTCAATCACCAGCCGGAGCTTGGACTGCTGCCGGCTCTGCTTTCTCCAACTCCTCGTCGGCAGGCAAACCTTCCACCCGAGTCTCCATCCGATTGTACTTGGGCAGACCGGTACCGGCCGGGATCAGGCGTCCCATTATCACGTTCTCCTTGAGCCCGACCAATCGGTCCACCTTGCCGTTTATCGCCGCCTCGGTCAGCACTCGCGTCGTCTCCTGGAACGAGGCCGCCGAAATGAAGCTCTCGGTCGAGAGCGACGCCTTGGTGATACCCAGTAACAGCGGTTCGGCAATCGCCGGTTCGCCGCCCTTGGTCAAAACGCGCCCGTTCTCTTCGTCGAAACGCCACTTCTCGGTCTGGTCGCCGACCAGGAAATCGGTGTCGCCCACTTCCTTGATCCGCACCCGCCGGAGCATCTGGCGCACGATCACCTCGATGTGCTTGTCGTTGATACGCACGCCCTGGAGCCGGTAAATCTCCTGGATTTCGTCGACCAGGTATTTCGCCAGGGCCTTCTCGCCCAGGATCGTCAGGATATCGTGCGGATTCGACGAGCCCTCCATCAACGGCTCGCCCGCCTTGATCATGTCCCCTTCGTGCACGCCGATATGCTTACCCTTGGGGATCAGGTACTCGCGCGGCTCGCCCACCTCAGGCGTGACGACGACCTTGCGCTTACCCTTAGTGTCCTTGCCGAACGAAACCTGGCCGTCAATTTCCGAAATGACGGCGAACTCCTTCGGCTTGCGTGCCTCGAACAACTCTGCCACCCGCGGCAGGCCGCCCGTGATATCCTTCGTCTTCGTGGTCTCGCGCGGAATCTTGGCGATAACGTCGCCCGGATACACTTGCGTACCTTCCGGGACGTTGATGTATGCGCCGACCGGCAAGAAATAACGCGCGTAGTTTTCGGTACCGGGGATCTTCGAGGTCTTGCCGGACTCGTCCTTGATCGAAATACGCGGGCGGACGTCGAGTTCCTTGGACTCGACGATGACATTAGAGCGTGCACCGGTGCGCTCATCGACCCGCTCTTCCATCGTCTTACCTTCAAGAATGTCGCCGTACTTGATAGTGCCGCCAACCTCCGTGATGATCGGCGTGGTGTACGGATCCCATTCGGCGACAAGCTCGCCCGCCTTGATCCGATCGCCCTCGGCCCTGCGCAGCTTCGCGCCATAGACCAGCGGATAACGTTCGCGTTCACGTTCGCGCGCTGGAGCACCTGACTCGGACGCCGGCTCGGGTATCGCGATTGCAACCTCACTATGACGCGACATGACGACCAGACCGTCGCGGCTTTTGACCGTATTGACTCCATGGAGGCGCACGATGCCGTCGTTACGCGCTTCCAGCGTCGTCTGCTCAGCGCGCCGGCTCGCGGTGCCGCCAATATGGAACGTTCTCATCGTGAGCTGCGTTCCCGGCTCGCCAATCGACTGCGCCGCCATGATCCCGATCGCTTCACCCATGTTGACGAGATGGCCGCGTCCCAGATCGCGTCCGTAGCATTTCACGCATACGCCCTGCCGCGATTGGCAGGTGAGCACCGATCGGATCTTGACCCTCTCCAGCCCTGCCTCTTCGATCGAGGTAACCCTATCTTCGTCGATCGTTTCGTTGGCGCGCACCAGGACCTCGTTGGTGTATGGGTCCCGGATATCTTCCAATGCCACGCGCCCAAGCACGCGGTCGCCAAGCCCTTCGATAACTTCGCCACCCTCGACCAGCGGCGTCATCTCGATACCGTCGAGCGTTCCGCAATCCGTCTCGGTGATAATCGAGTCCTGCGCCACGTCGACCAGCCGGCGCGTCAGGTAGCCCGAGTTGGCGGTCTTGAGCGCCGTGTCGGCCAGCCCCTTACGCGCACCGTGTGTCGAGATGAAATACTGCAGCACCGTCAGCCCCTCGCGGAAGTTGGCGGTGATCGGTGTCTCGATAATTTCACCCGACGGCTTCGCCATCAGCCCGCGCAGCCCCGCAAGCTGACGAATCTGCTGTTCCGAGCCGCGTGCGCCCGAATCCGCCATGATGAAAATCGGATTAAACGAAGGGCCCGTAATCTCACTGCCTTTCGCGTCCTTGCCGAAGGACTGAGTGGAGATTCCTTTAAGCACCGAGGCGCCGATCTCGTCCTGCACCTCGGCCCAGATATCGACGACTTTGTTGTAGCGCTCGCCGTCGGTAATGACACCGTTATTGTACTGCTTCTGGATCTCGCTGACTTCTTTTTGCGCCTGCTCGAGCAGCGCGCCCTTCTGCGGCGGAATCACCATGTCCTTGATCGAAATCGAGATCCCGGCGCGCGTTGCGTACTCGAAACCGATATCCTTCAGACGGTCCGCGAAGATGACGGTCGCCTTGTTGCCGGCCCGGCGGTAGACGAGATCGATCAGGTTGCCGAGCTCCTTCTTCTTCATCGTGCGGTTCACTTCATCAAACGCCACGACCCGCGGCACGATCTCGTAGAGCAGCACGCGTCCCACGGTCGTCTCGACGCGCTCGATCTTAGCCTGACCGTCGCCCGCATTTCGGGGCAACGCGTGAAGCGGCCGGTGCCCTTCCTCGTCCTCCTCGGGAAGCGTTTCGAGCGCTCCGGCCGGCATCCTCACGGTGATCCGCGCATGGAGCTCGACCTCGCCATGGTCGTAGGCGATTCGCACCTCGGCCGGACCCGAGAAGAACTTGCCTTCACCCTTGGAGCGCGGGCGCTCGCGCGTCATGTAGTAAAGCCCGAGCACCATGTCCTGGGTGGGCACGATGATTGGCTTGCCGCTCGCCGGCGACAGGATGTTGTTGGTCGACATCATCAGCGCCCGCGATTCGACCTGCGCCTCGATAGAAAGCGGCACATGCACGGCCATCTGGTCGCCGTCGAAGTCGGCGTTGTAGGCGACGCAGACCAGCGGATGGAGCTGGATTGCCTTACCCTCGATGAGCACCGGCTCGAATGCCTGGATACCAAGCCGATGGAGCGTCGGGGCGCGATTCAGAAGCACTGGATGCTCGCGGATAACATCATCGAGGATGTCCCAGACATCCTTGCCCTCTTTCTCGACCATCTTCTTGGCACTCTTGATGGTCGTGACGTAGCCCTTCTCTTCGAGTTTGCTGTAGATGAACGGCTTGAACAGCTCGAGCGCCATCTTCTTCGGCAGGCCGCATTGATGGAGCCTGAGTTCCGGGCCGACGACAATAACCGAACGCCCCGAGTAGTCGACCCGCTTGCCAAGCAGGTTCTGGCGGAAGCGCCCGGTCTTGCCCTTGAGCATATCGCTCAGCGACTTGAGCGGCCGCTTGGCGGGTCCGGTGATCGCGCGCCCGCGCCGGCCGTTGTCGAACAGCGCGTCGACCGCCTCCTGCAGCATCCGCTTTTCGTTGCGCACGATGATATCGGGCGCGTTCAATTCGATCAGCCGCTTTAGCCGGTTGTTACGGTTTATTACCCTTCTGTAGAGATCGTTCAGGTCCGACGTGGCGAAACGCCCGCCGTCGAGCGGGACCAACGGCCGCAGGTCAGGCGGAATCACCGGCAGAATTGTCAGGATCATCCATTCAGGCTTGTTGCCCGAATCACGAAACGCATTGATGACCTTGAGCCGCTTCGCCACCTTCTTGCGCCGCGCCTCGCTCGCCGTGGCCTTCATCTCGACCCGAAGTTCCTCGGCGAGCTTGTCGAGATCGAGCTGCGATAGCAGTGCACGAATCGCTTCGGCACCCATGTCGGCCTTGAAGCCGTCAGCGTACTGCTCGCGCGCCTCACGGTACTTGCGCTCGGTCAGCAGTTCCTTGTTTTGGAGCGGGGTCTCGCCCGGATCGGTTACGACATAGCACTCGAAGTACAGGATCTTCTCGAGCTCTTTGAGCGTCATGTCTACGAGCGTGCCGATCCGCGACGGCAACGAGCGCAGGAACCAGATGTGCGCGACGGGCGCGGCGAGGTCGATATGGCCCATCCGTTCGCGGCGAACCTTCGACTGAATAACTTCGACGCCGCACTTCTCGCACACCACCCCGCGATGGCGCATGCGCTTGTACTTGCCGCAGTTGCACTCGTAGTCCTTGGTCGGCCCGAAAATCTTAGCGCAGAAAAGCCCGTCTCGCTCCGGCTTGAACGTGCGGTAATTGATGGTCTCCGGTTTTTTGACCTCGCCGTGCGACCACGAGCGGATCATCTCGGGCGACGCGATCGAAATACGGATCGCATTGAAGGCGAGCGGGTTCTTTGGTTTCTCGAAAATTCCAAAAAGGTCTTCCATACTGTCTGCTCCCTAAATCGCCCGGTTAGCGCTGCGGCTGCTCCAGCAACTCGATATTGAGGCAGAGCGACTGCAACTCCTTGACCATGACGTTGAACGACTCCGGCAGCCCCGGTTCGAGCGTGTTCTCGCCCTTGACGATCGCCTCGTACATCCGGGTGCGTCCGGCGACGTCGTCGGACTTGACCGTCAGCATCTCCTGCAGGGTGTAGGCGGCGCCGTACGCCTCGAGCGCCCACACCTCCATTTCGCCGAGCCGCTGGCCGCCGAATTGCGCTTTGCCGCCGAGCGGCTGCTGCGTGACGAGGCTGTACGGGCCCGTCGATCGCGCATGGATCTTGTCCTCGACCAGGTGATGCAGCTTCATGATGTACATCACGCCGACCGTCACCGGCTGCTCGAACGGCGCACCCGTGCGCCCGTCGTAAAGCGTGCACTGACCCGTTTCGGGAAGGCCGGCGCGCTTAAGCAGGTTGAAGATTTCGTCCTCGCGTGCGCCATCGAACACCGGCGAGGCGCTGTGGATTCCGTTGCGCGCCTTGTCCGCGAGCTTCACCACCTCGGCATCGGTCAACTCCTCGATAAATTCCTGGTACTCCTTGTCCGGATAGAGCTCGCGCAGCCGCCGCCGCATCTGGGCGGGAGTCACTCCGTCATGGGCCTCTTCGTAAAGCTTCCGCCCGAGCTCGAGCGCCGCCCATCCGAGATGCGTTTCGAGGATTTGCCCGACGTTCATGCGCGACGGCACGCCCAGCGGATTGAGCACGATATCGACGGCGGTGCCGTCGGCCATCCGCGGCATGTCCTCGACCGGCAGAATCCGCGATAGCACGCCCTTGTTACCGTGGCGTCCGGCCATCTTGTCGCCCACCTGAAGCCGCCGTTTGATGGCGACGAACACCTTGATCATTTTGATCACGCCCGGCGCGAGTTCATCACCGGCTTTGAGCCGCGCGACCTTGTCCTCGTAATGCTTCTGCACTGTCTCGACGTTGGTGCTCATTGCCGCCAGCGCCTGGGCTATCTCGTTTTGCGCGGCCTCATTTTCAAGCCGGAGCTGGCCCCATAACGGCGGTGCGAGCTCGTCGAGGTCTTCGGCGGAAATCCCGTCGCCCTTCTGGAAGAGCACGCGGCGGTCATCCGAAATCACGCGCGCCGCGAGTTTCTTGCCCGCCAGCGCACGCTTGAGCTTGCGCAACGCCTCCTGCCGGATAATCCGGATCTCTTCACCCTCGTCCTGTTTCAGGCGCTCGCCCTCGAGATTCTGGATTTCCTGGCTGCGGTCGTCCCTGGCGACTCCGCGGCGCGCGAACACGCGCGCATTTACCACCACGCCCTCGACGCCCGGCGGCACGCGCAACGACGTGTCGCGCACCTCCCCGGCCTTTTCTCCGAAAATCGCGCGCAGCAGCTTTTCTTCGGGAGAAAGTTGGGTCTCGCCCTTCGGCGTTATCTTGCCGACCAGAATATCGCCTGGCTTCACTTCCGCGCCGATCCGGATGATACCGCTGGTGTCGAGATCCTTGAGCGCCTCTTCGCCTACGTTCGGAATATCGCGAGTGATCTCTTCGGGTCCCAGCTTGGTGTCACGCGCGATACACTCGAATTCCTCGATATGGACCGAGGTGAACAGGTCCTCCTTCACTACGCGTTCGGAGATGAGGATCGAGTCTTCGAAGTTGTACCCACCCCATGGCATGAAGGCGACCAGTACGTTGCGCCCGAGCGCAAGTTCTCCCATTTCGGTCGACGGGCCGTCAGCCAGCACGTCACCGGCGGTCACGCGTTCGCCCTTCACCACAACCGGCCGCTGGTTGATGCACGTGTTCTGGTTGGAGCGCTGGTACTTGATGAGATTGTAGATGTCGACGCCGGCATCGCGCGGGTCGCGGCTCTGACGCTCAGCCCGCACTACTACCCGTTCGGCGTCGATACTTTCGACTACTCCGTCGCGCCGCGCGATAACCGTCACGCCCGAGTCGCGGCCGACCGTCCGCTCGAGTCCGGTGCCAACCAGCGGCGCCTCGGTCTTCAGTAGCGGCACTGCTTGGCGCTGCATGTTCGAACCCATCAGAGCTCGATTGGCGTCGTCGTTTTCCAAGAACGGGATTAGCGAAGCCGCCACCGAGACCAACTGATTGGGCGACACGTCCATGTACTGGACGTCCTCGGCGCGCACCACTGTGAACTCGCCGCCGATTCGCGCCGATACCAGTTCGTTCGAGAACCGGCCATGCGTATCGAGCGGCGCGTTGGCCTGCGCGATTACCTTGTCCTCCTCGTCCAGCGCCGAAAGATAGACGATGCGGTCGGTGACGCGTCCATTTTCAACTTCGCGATAGGGTGTCTCGATGAACCCGAAATCGTTGACTCGCGCATAGGTTGAAAGCGCCGCGATAAGACCGATATTTGGCCCCTCGGGTGTCTCGATCGGGCACACGCGGCCATAATGTGTCGGATGAACGTCGCGGACCTCGAATCCCGCGCGCTCGCGCGTAAGTCCCCCCGGTCCCAGTGCCGAAAGCCGCCGCTTATGCGCAATCTCGCTCAGCGGATTGGTTTGGTCCATGAACTGCGAAAGCTGTGACGAACCGAAGAATTCCTTGATAACCGCCGAGGCCGGCTTATAGTTCACCAGTTCCTGCGGCATCAGGGTCTCGATATCCTGCAGGCTCATCCGCTCCTTGATCGCGCGCTCCATCCGCACCAAGCCGATCCGGAACTGGTTCTCGACCAATTCGCCCACCGCGCGCACCCGGCGGTTGCCCAGATGGTCGATATCATCGACCTGCCCGTTGCCGTTCTTGAGTTCGATTAGGTAGCGGACGACTTCGAGAATATCCTCGCGCCGAAGCGTCCCCTGCTCGAGTGGAACGTCGAGCTTGAGCTTATGGTTGAGCTTGAGCCGCCCGACTTTCGAAAGATCGTATCGCTCAGGATTGNNNNCGGTGGGTCGCCCGGACGCAGGCGCCGATAGATTTCCAGCGTCGCCTCTTCGGGCGTATTGAGTTTGTCCTGCGCGAGCGTGAGCCTGAGCGGACCGCCTCCGGGCTGATCCTCCGCGTAGAGCACTTCGATCTTCTTGACGCCGTGAGACTTGAGCTTCTCGACCGTCTCCTCGGAAAGCTCTTCGTTGCACTGCACCAGCACTTCGCCCGTGGTCGAATCGACTACATCGTGCGCCGAAACCCGCCCCACCACGTCTTCGAGCGCGATCGGCACTTCGCCGATCCGTGCCTGCTCCATCGCGCGCACGATCGCTTTGTTGAACTTTCGGCCCTCGCGTGCGATTACGTCCCCGCTCTTTGGATCCTTCACGTCGCGCGTGACACGCGCCCCGATCAGTTGTTCGGCCTTGAACTCTTTGGCAAAGCGCGCTCCGTCAAAAATGATGACGTCTTTCTTGTAGAAGTAATTGAGCAGGTCCTCGGTCGTCATGCCGAGCGCGCGTAACGGCACTGTGGCTGGGAACTTCCGCCGCCGGTCGATACGCACGAACAGTACGTCGCGCGGGTCGAATTCGAAGTCGATCCAGCTGCCGCGGTACGGAATGATACGCGCGGAGTAGAGCAGCTTGCCGGTCGAATGCGTGCGGCCCTTGTCGTGCTCGAAAAATACTCCGGGCGAGCGATGAAGCTGCGAGACGATGACGCGCTCGGTGCCGTTGATCATGAAGGTCCCGTTCGGCGTCATCAGGGGAATTTCGCCGAAGTAGACCTCTTGCTCCTTGACGTTTTTGATCGACCGCCGCCCACTCTCGACGTCTCAGATGACTAGCTGAATCTTAACCTTGAGCGGCGCGGCGTAAGTCATCCCGCGCTGATGGCATTCCTCGACGTCGTATTTGGGCTCTCCGAGCTCGTAGCTGACGAACTCGAGCGAGGCGGTCTCGTTGAAATCCTTGATTGGAAATACCGACTTGAATACCGCCTGCAAACCCGTGTCAGTGCGCTGCTCCGCGGCGACATCCCTCTGCAAGAACTCTTCGTATGAACGCTTCTGGATTTCGATCAGGTTCGGGATGTCGATAATCTTCTTGATCTTGCCGAAGGAACGGCGCAGACGAAGATTGCCTGTAACTTGCTGAGCCATCGTTACCTCATCCGGCGCACGCCGGGACAGAACCGCACCGTAGGGTAAAAGGAATGAAGGGGTGCACGGCATTTCGCCGCGCGCCCGCTGCAAGCGGGATTCGCTCCCATCACATGAATTACAGCGGACGCGGGAATTCCGCGTTTACCACTGTCGTCCAAATTTTCCCGCCGGTAGTTGTTTGCCAAGAAAGCCGTCCGGCTCCTTACTTCAGCTCGACCGATCCCCCAGCATCTTCGATCTTTTTCTTGACATCCGCCGCCTCGGCCTTGCTTACGCCTTCCTTGACCGGCTTCGGCGCACCGTCGACCAGGTCCTTGGCCTCCTTGAGACCCAGACCCGTAAGCTCGCGCACGACCTTGATCACCTGGATCTTCTTGTCGCCCGAACCCGTCAGCATGACCGTAAACTCGTCCTGCTCGGGCGCCGGAGCCGCCGCCGCACCACCACCTGCAGCCGGCGCTGCCATTGCGACCGGGGCCGCTGCCGATACACCGAGCTCCTGCTCGAGTTCCTTCACCAATGCCGCCGCCTCCAGGAGGCTTAGGTTCTTCAGGTATTCCTTCACTTGGTCGCGGCTTAACTGTCCTGCTGCTGCCATCTCAGTATCTCTCCTTGAGCTTCGCGGCTTGTGGGAGACATGTGGGAGCGCCCCATAAGCCGAATCATTGCCTTCAAAAATCCCTCGCCCGCTCGATTGCCTCGCTTATTCCTTTGCCTCGCTTATTCCTTCGCGGCCGTATCCTTGGCTGGCGGCATTTCACCCTCAATGCCTGGTGGCGTTTCAGCCGCAACGGTTGGAAGCTTTTCTCCCTCAACCGCTGGCGGTACTGCACCCTCGACGGCCGGAGGCGTCGCACCCTCTACGGCCGGCGGTACTACACTCGCAACGGCAGGAGACGCTGCACCCTCAACCGTTGGCCGCGTTGTTCCCTCAAACGCTGGGGGCGTTGCTCTCTCAACGCTTGGCGGCGTTCCACTTTCAACGCTTGGCGGTGTTTCAGCCGCAGCGGCTGGAGGAGTTGCAGTTGCAGCCGCAACCGGCGCGCTGCCACCCTCAGACTGCGCGCCATCGCTTGCGCCCTGCCTCTTACTCATCGCGTCGAGCAATCGCGCCATCGCCGAGCCCGGCTCGTTGAGCAGACGCGCGAGCCGCGTCGCCGGCGCCTGTAATAGCCCCAGCAACTGCGCGAAGATCACCTCGCGCGGAGGAACGCGGCGAGCGCCTGC
>WNFP01009947.1_pt1 | contig 14435 bp, 13 predicted proteins | sample 5400201 | NCBI WGS metagenome assembly WNFP01 (sample SAMN13153355, study PRJNA577476) | soil metagenome | isolation source: 115 cm saprolite under Madrone tree | place: USA:California | collected 2016-06-14
TGCACTTACCGGCAGCGCTATTTCCGGTAACCGGGGTTTTTGGGTTGCTTCTGGACTTTCATTTCCAGCCGATAGGAAATCGAGTATGGACAATGGCCGCCACAGCCTTGTGCCAGATCGTGCTGTTCTGGGTGGCCGGTGCCATGGTCTTTGCCCGGCGCGATGTCACTATTTCGCCGGAGTAGCCGGCAGCAAATTACCAGGCAAAATGGCTGTCACGTTGATTCGGCCATCCGCCGTGCGCGATGATTCCAGCACCTGCACCGGAGTTCCACTGGAAGCGTTGGTTCCCGTGCTTTCACTCAGGTTCTTTGCGCCGCGATCGGCTGAATCCACGACTTTACCGGGTATCACGCCCAGATAGATGGTGGCGATTGCCGTCAGCACCAGGGCCAGCCGCATGGCGGCGGAGGCGGGCGCAGGAGCTTCAGCGATGACAGGTTCGCGCATGTACATGACCACGATCAGCCGCAGATAGTAGTACGAGGCGACCGCGCTGTTGACCAGGCCAATCACCGTCAGCCATACCAGCGATTGCGAATGCGCGGACAGGGCGGCGGAGAAAACATAATACTTGGCCAGGAAGCCAGCAGTCGCGGGAATGCCTATGAGCGACAGCATGAAGATGGTGAAGGTAAAGGCGAGCAGAGGAGAGCGTCGTCCTAAACCCGAGTAGTCGTCAATGGAGACATAGCGCTCACCGCCGGCGGCGAAGTGGCTGACCACGGCGAAGGCGCCTACATTCATTACGGCATAAGCAGCGGTATAGAAGATGGCGGCAGAAATGCCAATGTCATTTCGCGCAGTGAAGGCGACAAGCAGGTATCCGGCATGGGCGATGGAGGAGTAAGCCAGCATGCGCTTGACGTTGTTCTGCAGGAGCGCGCCAAAATTGCCCAGCGTCATGGAGAGGGCCGCGCAAATCCAGATGAGCGCGAACCATTCGGTGGATTCAGTGGCGAACAAGACCCGCAACAGAACCGCAAAGGCCGCCGCTTTTGGGCCGGTGGACATCAGGGCCACTACCGGAGCAGGAGCGCCTTCGTAGACATCCGGCGTCCAGATGTGGAACGGCGCGGAGGCGACTTTGAAGCCCAGGCCCACGATCATCAGTGCTATCGCGGCCACAGCCAGTAGATCCGGGTGTACCACGGCGAGCGTCTTCTTGATTTCAAGAATGCTGGTGGAACCGGTGACACCGAACATCAAAGCCACGCCATACAGAAAAAATGCGGTGGCAAATGAGCCCAGCAGAAAGTATTTGATCGAAGATTCGGAGCTGCCGGCGTTGCGGCGGCGATATCCGGCAAGCACGTACGTGGCGATGGACGAAATTTCCAGGGCGATGAAGATCAGCACCAGCTCCACCGCTGACGACATCAGCACCATGCCCACGGTGCCGAAGAGGATCAGGGCATAGTATTCGCCGCTGCGGATGTTCTGCGTGTCCAGGTACTCGAGAGAGGCGAGGATGCAGATGGCCGAGATTGCGGGAATCAATAGATGAAAGAAGATGGCGAAATTGTCCATGCGCACCATGCCAAACCATCCCGGATCGGCGAATGAAGGATCGCGATGCATCCAGGCAATCTGGCAGAAGGTGGCGGCAATGGCGGAGCCAGCGCCAACCAGAGAAATCAGCCCCAGACCTTTGCGGCTGGCGCCGGGCTTGAGCAGAGGATCCGTCATCATGACGATGATGCCGAAGGCCGTCAGTACGAGTTCAGGCAAGATGCGAATGTAGTCAACTGTTTGAACTGGGTTCATCTATTTCTGCCCGCCTGGCGTGGAATCATTTCTCTCCCGAGAGACGGCTGGGTGCGGACCGGCCGTCTGGTTGTCAGCCTGGGTTACAGAATGCTGGGGCATAGAATTCTGGGCTACGGAATTCCCGAGGCTGCGCCCGGCATTGTTGCTGGTTTGAGATTTCATGCTGGCCGGGACGCCCGGAAGCGTGCTCATAACGGCTGGCTGGATGGACTTCATCCAATATGGTGAAGCTATACCCATGACCAGGGCCATGACGGCCAGTGGTACAAGCGAGATGCGCTCACGACCGTCAATATCCGGCAGGGACTTATTTTCATCATGGCGGATGGGGCCGTAGAACACTTTCTGGTACATCCAGAGCAAATAGCACGCTCCCCAGATCACGCCGCTGGCGCTGAGAATGGAAAAGAGCATGGCGTGTGGAACGGCGCTTTGGAATGATCCGCTCAGAACCAGAAATTCACCTACAAATCCGTTCAGCAGAGGCAGTCCGACGGAAGAGAGCACCGCGATCAAAAAGAACGTGGCATAGACCGGCATGGGCGTGGCAAGGCCGCCGAATTTCTTAAACTCGTATGTGTGCTTACGTTCATAGAGCATGCCGGCCACCATGAACAGTGCGCCGGTGGAGATGCCATGGTTCAGCATCTGGTAGACCGCTCCGTTAGCGCCCATGGTGGTGAGGGTGAAGATGCCCAGTACCACAAAGCCAAGATGGCTGACAGAGGAATAGGCGATCAGCTTTTTGAGGTTCGGCTGCACCAGAGCAACGAGCGCGCCATAAATGATGCCGATTACGGCCAGCGTATTGATCCACGTGGAGTTGTAGGCGGCCTGATCGGGGAACATGCCCACGCAAAAGCGGAGCAACCCGTAGGTGCCCATCTTCAGCAGCACGCCCGCCAACAGGACCGAGCCGGCGGTCGGAGCTTCCACGTGTGCGTCGGGCAGCCACGTGTGCAGGGGGAAGAGCGGGACTCTTACCGCGAAAGCAACAAAGAAGCCGAGAAAGAGCCACTGGAGCGTGGCCGGAGAAGCGCCACTGTGCGCGATTACGTCACGGAATGCAGCGTATTCAAAGTTGTGCTGCTGATTGTGCGTGTACAGCCAGATAATCGCGCCCAGCATGAAGACGGAGGCGACCATGGTGTACAGGAAAAACTTGACCGCGGCATAGACGCGGCGCTCATGGCCGTACATGCCGATCAGCAGGGCCATGGGGATCAGCGTGGCTTCCCAGAAGACGTAAAAGAGGAACATATCGAGCGCCAGAAAGACGCCGATCATCGCCATCTCCAGGAGCAGGAGAAGAACGAAGAATTCCTTGACGCGATCATGGATGGATTTCCAGGAGACCAGCACGCCGAGCGGAACCAGAAACGTGGTGAGCAGCACCAGCCACATGGAGATGCCGTCCGCGCCCAGATGGTAATGGATGGCCTGTCCAATCCAGTTGTGATTGACGTCAAACTGGAAGCCGGAAACGCTGTGATCGAATTGTATCGGCAGGTACAGAGACAGGCCGAAGGTAGCGATGGAGATGATGAGCGCCGCCCAGCGCAGAGCGCGATCATTGCGGGGCATCAGCATCAGCAGCAGCGCGCCGATGGCGGGAAGGAACGTTACCAGTGTGAGGACCGAGTTGCTCACTTGCTCACCCCCAGCCAGATCATGAAAGCTATAACGGCTGCTCCGCCGATTGCGACCCAGGCCGCATAGGAACGGATGTTACCGGACTGCATTTGCCGCAGTTCATTGCCGACGCCCTTGGAAGCGGTCCCGGCTCCGTTCACCAGCCCGTCAATTACGCCCTGGTCCACGCCGCGCCAGAGCACCACGGTGGAGAGAGCGAGCAGCGGTTTGACGAAGATTAAGTTGTAGCCTTCGTCGACGTAATACTTGTGCAGGACCATGGTGTAGATGCCGTGGACTTTCGAGCTGATGCGATCAGGAAGTTCAGGCCGCTTGTAATAGAGGAACCAGGCAAAGAAGAAACCGAAGGCGGCGGCGGCCACAGAGGTACCGGCGAGGAGCCATTCTTCGCCTGCATTCTCTTCATTTGTATTTTTTTTGTTTGCCTGCCATACGCGGATCATCTCCGGTGCATTTGGAACTTCCTTAATCAGTCTTTTATACAGCAGTGCGCCGGGAGTCGGTTCCATCACCGGGGCCAGGAAGTGCTCAATTTCATTATGGCCGCCCATGAATTTAGGAACGCCCACCCAGCCGCCGACAATCGAGAGTGCCGCTAGTATGACCAGCGGGGCCAGCATGATCCAGGGCGATTCGTGGACGCCGCCGTGGCCATGGGAGTGGTCGTCGGCGTGTCCGTGCCCGTGTGATGCTGCGCCGTGCCCGGCCAGCGCCGGGGTTGCGGCATGCGCTTCATCCAGGTCCGCTTTTGGTTTGTACTCGCCAAAGAACGTCATAAACCACAGGCGGAACATGTAAAACGACGTGAGCCCGGCGGTGAAGACGCCAATGGCCCAGATTACCGGGCCGCCGTAAGGACTGTGAAAGACAGAGCCCAGGATTTCATCTTTGCTGAAGAAGCCAGCCAGCGGTGGAAACCCGGCAATGGCAATTGTGGCGATGGTTACGACCCAAAATGTGACCGGGATGAGCTTGCGCAATCCGCCCATGCGGCGCATGTCCTGCTCGCCGCCCACGGCGTGAATCACTGAGCCCGCGCCCAGGAAAAGCAGCGCTTTAAAGAACGCGTGGGTCATCAGATGGAAGATGCCGGCACTGTAAGCGGCCACGCCGCAGGCCAGGAACATGTAGCCCAGCTGCGAGACCGTGGAGTAAGCAAGAACGCGCTTGATGTCGGTTTGGGCAACGCCCATGGTAGCGGCAAAAATTGCGGTCAGGCATCCGATGACGGCGACGATCTCCAGCGCATGCGGCGCTAAATTAAAGATGGCGTGCGAGCGCGCGATCATGTAAATGCCGGCGGTGACCATGGTGGCGGCGTGGATAAGGGCCGAGACCGGCGTGGGGCCTTCCATGGCGTCCGGCAGCCAGACATAGAGCGGAATCTGCGCTGATTTGCCGGTAGCGCCAAACATCAGGCAGAGTGCGGTAACGGTGATCCAGCCCCACCCGGTGTCCTGTGGAAGCTTCGATACTTGCGCAAAAACTCCAGAATCGCCCGCAAAATCGAGAGTGCCGAAATGCTGCATGAGCAGGAACATCCCGATCAGAAAAGCGAAGTCGCCGATGCGGTTGACGATGAAAGCTTTCTTGCCCGCGTTGGCGGCGGAATCCTTGAGGAAGAAAAAGCCGATGAGTAGATACGACGCCAGACCTACGCCCTCCCAGCCCACGAACATCAGTAGATAGTTGTTCGCCAGGACCAGGGTGAGCATGAAGAACATGAAGAGGTTCAGATAGGCGAAGAAGCGATAGTAACCGTCTTCATGGGCCATGTAACCGGCGGAATAAACATGGATCAGAAACCCAACGCCGGTGACCACCAGGACCATGATCATGGAAAGCTGGTCTAGCTGGAAGCCAAAGGACGCGGAGAAGTTTCCGGCCGTGATCCAGGGGGCTACAGTTTGAACGTAGGGCAGGGAAATGGCGCCGCCCGGCCACGCCGTCCAGACTGCCCATGCCGCCCAGGCAAAGGAGGCGGCGGTAAAGAGCAGGGCAACGGCGCTGACCATCGCATTCTTGAAGCGACGGCCCAAAAGACCGTTGATAGCCGCGCCGACCAGCGGCAGCAGCGGAATAACCCAGAGATTTAAGTTCTTGGTCATAATTTCAGCAGGTTGACGCGGTCAACGTTCAGGGTCTCACGGGTACGGAAGACCGAAATGATAATGGCCAGTCCAACAGCGGCTTCCGCCGCGGCCACCACCATCACAAAAAAGACGAATACCTGGCCGCTCAACGGGACGATGTGCGCTCCGCTGGGCAGATCACGCGGATGAGTTTGCCAATAATTGGCAAAAGCCACAAAGCTCAGGTTTACGGCGTTGAGCATCAGCTCAATGGACATAAAAATGGTGATGATGTTCCGCTTCAGCAGAAAGCCCAACACGCCGAGCGAGAAGAGCACTGCGCTAAGCATCAAATACCAGGAAAGAGGAATCATTTAGCTCTCCTTCTTTCCCAGCACCACTGCGCCCATAATGGCGATCAGGATCAGCACTGAAGTGATTTCAAAGGGCAAAAGGAAATCCCGGAACAGCAGGCGGGCGATGGCGTGGGTTTCACCGAAATCGCTGGCCCCGATGTTCACGCCGCCCAGGCGTGTGCTGCTGTTGACCAGCAACCACGCCACCATCCCGGCCAGAACAAGCACGCCGGGTACGCCCACAAAGAGCGCAATGCCGCTGCCGCGGGTGCGTTCTTCCGCCCCGGCGTTGAGAAGCATGATGACGAAGACGAACAACACCATGATGGCGCCGGCATAAACAATTACCTGGATGGCGGCAACGAACTCCGCCCCCAACAGCAGGTAGATCAGCGCCAGTGAAGCCATGACTACCACCAGCGAGAGCGCGCTGTTAATGGGATGGCGCTGCACCAGCAGGTTGATGGCGCCGGCCACACAGATCAAACCGAAAATGATGAATAGAACCTGATGAACCATCCGGTTATGCCCTCCAAGCCACAATCAGGCTGGTGACAATAATGTTGGCAATGGCCAGCGGCAACAGAAACTTCCAGCCAAAGGCCATGAGTTGGTCATAACGGAAACGCGGCAGCGTGCCGCGAATCCAGATATAGAGAAAAATGAAAAAGAAAACCTTGAGGGCGAACCAGAGCACAGGCAGAAGCTCCTGCACGATGGGCGGCAGGAAGGAAAACGTGGGGCCATGCCATCCGCCAAAAAAGAGCAGGCTGGCCAGGCAGGCGACCGTGAACATGTTCACGTATTCCGCCATAAAGAACATGGCGAACTTCATGGAGCTGTACTCGGTATGGTATCCGGCGACCAACTCGGTCTCGGCTTCCGGCAGATCGAAGGGGATGCGGTTGGTTTCCGCAAACGCCGCCATCAGATAAATAAAGAAGCCGACGATCTGGGGAATGATGTACCAGTGCGGGATGTATGTGTTATGTCCGGCAATTGACCATGTGCCGCTTTGCGCGGCGACGATCTCAAAGACCAAGCGCGAGTTCATAGCTGATCATCTGCGCGCTGGCGCGGAGCGAGCCCAGCAGGGAATACTTGCTGTTGGACGACCAGCCGGCGAGCGCCACACCGTAAACGCCAATGGAGGTCACCCCAAGAATGATGAGCAGGCCAATGTTAATGTCGCTGATGGCGCCGCCAATATGCGTTATGCCGCTGATCTGCAGGGCGGTGACATGCCCGGCCACCGTGATGGTCCCGCCGAAGGGAATCACGGCAATGGAGATCAGAGACATGGCCAGGGCCAGCATGGGCGCAAGAATGAAAAGGCCCTTGTGAACATTGTCCGGCACCAGGTCTTCTTTAAGGATGAATTTGACCCCGTCGGCCAGCGGTTGCAGCAGGCCGAACGGTCCCACACGCGTTGGTCCCCAGCGGTTCTGTATGCGGCCCACCAGTTTACGTTCCAGCCATGTGGTGTAGGCCACGCCCGTGAGCATGATAAAGACCACAAGTGCGATCTTGATGACGGCGATAATGAGAAAAGTTTTTGTGTCCACGATCCCTATACAGCCCCGTGCCGGCGGCGAAAGATCTACTTCGTTTTTATAGAACCGTTACTGCGAACAGCATCATTGCCTTTGTCTTGCCCCGCCTGTGCCCATCTGCTTCAGAGGCTGTGGCAAACCCATTCTTGATCAGCCCTTGCTTTTTCAGGAGCTTGAAGCCAATCCATTTTTGCGCCCAATGGCACGGTTAAAGCTCGTACCCTGATACAAAACTGCCTGCAAGAACTCTTTGCGTTTTCAGTCCGCCATCACTTCTTTGTTCGCGGGCTGCGTGCGGCGGTTTTCCAGAACATCATGGAGCACTTTCGAGTAACGGCCCAGAGTCCCCGAGGTAAACAGCGTGTCATTGGCGGGGGCAATCTGCACCAGCCCGTCACCCGGCCCGGCGTTGCTGCGCGCGGCTGCTTCCACGTGCTGATCATTGCCGGCCAGCAGGTCCAGGCGCGAAAATTCATAGCCGGGAACCAGCCGCTGGATTTCGTCCAGCATGGCGTAAGGATCAAAGGGACTGAGGCGCGGCTCCAGATTGTTGGCGGTGAGCCACACCGAATGCCGGTCGGCCTCGCCGGACTGCGCTCCGCGTGTCTGCCCCATATCGGCGCGGACGCCGCTGCCGAAGGGCACCAGCTTGCGGACCTCGGCTTCCATGCGCTCCGCGACGCGCACAAGGATCTCAAAATCGCTCTTGATGCCGGAGATGTCGCCGGCTTTTTTCAGCAATTGCAGGTCGCCACAGGTGTTGGTGAACGTCCCGCCTTTTTCATACGCGGAGGCCGCAGGCAGCACCACTTCCGCCAGCATCGCCGTTTCCGTGAGGAACAATTCCTGGACCACTACAAACGTGTTTTGCAATGCGGCGGGATCAAAGTTGTAGTCCACCACGGGATTGGAGCCGACAACGTAAAGCGCTGCGAGCTTGCCGGCTTTTGCGGCCTGCATCATCTCCGTAAGAGACAGTCCCTTGCTCTTGGATACGTTGCCCCACTCTTCGCTATACAAATGCGGACCATTAATGCTGACATAGCCGGGGAGCAGGTCAGGATACAGGCCCATGTCCGCCGCGCCGCGGGAGTTGGCGTAATCGCCCAGGCAGATGAACTTTGCCGCCGAAATGGAGCCGAATTTTACCAGGGCCGTGATGTCGGCGCCCTGCAGCTCCGAGCCGAAAATAATGATGAGGTCTTTCTGCGCTTTCAGTTCATCGCGCAGCTGCTTCAGCGCGTCGTTGGAGGCGCTGGCGCCGGTGAGCGACCCGGCAGCGGCGTCGTCACCGTTGAGGAAGGCCACCAGCCTGCCTTCACGGCCTTCCGGAATCTGCACGAACCGCGCGGCCTGGCGGCGCAGCTTGATGGGCTGCGAATTGACCACGTAAAGCCTGGCGTTGTTCAGCCGGACATTGTTGCGAATGTTCCAGGCCAGCAGTGGATGGCGCTCCGTGGGATCGTTGCCGATCAGCAGGATGGCCGGGGCATTGGCCACGTCACGCATGGTGGCGGTGGCATTTTGCTTGCCTGCAATGGCGCGGGCAAATCCGGCGAAGTCCGTGGTGCGGTGATGGTCAATGTTGTTGGTGCCCAGAACGGTGCGCGCGAACTTTTGCAGCAGATAATTTTCTTCGTTGGTGGTGCGGTTGGAGCCGATCACGCCAATGGACTGGCCGCCTTTGGTGTCACGAATCTCGCGCAGCCGCTGGCCGACATGCTCAATGGCTTCTTCCCATGTAGCTGGGGTGAGCTTGCCGTTTTTGCGGACCAGGGGCTGGCGGAGGCGGTCTTTATGATCAAAGTAATCGAAGGCATAACGGCCCTTGATGCAGAGGAAATCGCCATTGATGCCATTCTTGTCGCGGTTATCGCCGCGCACAATGTCCATGCCCGTGTCAGACCGGCGAACGCCCAGCGTGGTTTTGCAGCCATCACCGCAATGCGTGCAGATGGTGCCAACGTGCTTCATCTCCCAGGGGCGGGTCTTGTAGCGATAGGTCCCGGAGGTGAGCGCTCCCACAGGGCATATGTCGATGCACATGCCGCACTCTTCACAATCCAGATGGTCGCCCTGGTTCGGCGCGATCACGGAACTGGAGCCGCGCAGTTGAACGCCGAGGGCGGAGACATCCATGGCCTCTCCGCAGACGCGCACGCAGCGGTAGCAAAGAATGCAGCGCGGACGGTCAAAGAACACCACCGGCGACCACTGCTGCTCTTCCTTGTGCAGCTTGCCTTCCATGTAGCGCGATTCGGCGGCGCCGTATTTGAACGTCATGTCCTGCAATTCGCATTCGCCGCCCGCGTCGCACACCGGGCAGTCCAGCGGATGATTGCCGAGAAGCAGTTCGATCATCGACTTGCGCGCCTGGCGGACTTCATCCGTATCGGTGGCCACGACCATGCCATCAGCGATGGGCACGGTACAGGCAGTCTGCAATTTGGGCATCTTCTCAATGCGCACCAGACACATGCGGCAGGCGGCCTGGAGCGAGAGCCCGGGGTAATAGCAGAATGAAGGAACTTCAATGCCCACCGCTTTGCAGGCTTCAATCAGCAGGGTGCCTGCGGGAGCGGTGATCTTCTTGCCGTCAACGGTGATCGTTACATTCTTGACTTCGGCCATGATTGTCTAATATTCCAAGCTGCCCAGCGGTTTCCAGAAACTTCTGTCATTGAATCATTTGCTAACTCGTAAATGAAAATCGAACCCGCTTAGGTCTGGGTTAACTCTCATTTACGATTTATTCATTTACGACGAACGCACGTACGATCTATCCATTTGCAAAATTAACCATTTGCCCGGGTTCATCTAGCTCTGACTCCTCGCCGGGCCGGAATGAGCCAGCGTGTTTTTGATCTCCTCTATCTGCGCCACGTGGCGCTCAGCATGCTTGGCCATGATGATCAGCATTTCATATGTGCTTACCGTGCCAACCGCTGCGTGAGGATGTGTAATCTCCGTGGCGCGGAGATCGTCCGTGTTCTTCTCAACAAAACCGATTGCGCCGTCGCGCGACGCTTTGAACTGCGCTGCCGCTTCCGCAAGATTGGTGAAGCGCCCCTTGGGCTTGGCGCCCTCCGGAGAGTCCATTTTCCGGCTGCGGTTGCCAACATTCAGCAGGAAAGCCTCTTCGCGGTTGGGCGTGGTGGCCGATCGCGGGGCGCGTTGTGTTGTCACCAGACTCAGCATGAAGGTCTCAGCCATGGCAAGATGCTCCACTGTTTCAAGGATGGACCAGCAATCCGGCGCCGGACGCAGGCGGCTTGTCTCGTCGGACACGCCGGCAAAGCTGCGCAGGAATTTTTCCCGGCTTTCACGCAACAGCGCCAGAAGAAATTCGTTGTCGGCGATGAAAGCGTTTGGCAATTTGTGCAATGTGCTCACGGTCAGTGTGCTCCTACCACCGGCAGTTCCGTGATCCGGGCCGCTGGATCAAACGGACAGGGCCGGCCTTCGAGATGCGCTTCAAATTCGTTGCGCCATTTATCGACAATGGACATCGTCGGAATTGCCGCGGCATCGCCCAGCGGACAAAACGTCCGGCCAAGCATGTTTTGCGCCAGGTACTTGATATTGTCAATGTCCTTGCGCAGGCCGCCGCCGTTGTGGAAACGCGTTAGCGTCTTCTTGAGCCAGTCTGTGCCTTCACGGCAGGGAATACACCAGCCGCAGCTTTCATGCTGGTAGAACTTCATCACGCGCAGCGCGAACTTGACCATGCAGGTCTGGTCGTCCAGGACCACAACGCCGCCGGAACCGAGAAATTCACCGCGCTTGCCGAATGAATCAAAGTCCATATTCATCTGCTCGGCTTCTTCGGCGGTAAGAACAAAGGTGGATGATCCGCCCGGGACCACGGCCTTGAGTTTGCGCCCGTTGGGAATGCCGCCGCCAACCTCATAGATCATCTTTTTGAGCGGATACCCGAGCGGCAACTCATAAACTCCCGGTTTGTTGATGTGTCCACTGAGGCAGAAGAGCCGCGTGCCGCCGTTCTTGGGCGGGCCATAGTCGGCAAACTTCTGTCCACCCTCAAGAATGATGTGCGGTACGGAGGCCAGGGTCTCAACATTGTTGATGACCGTAGGGCCGCCCCAAAGCCCAACCACGGCAGGGAAGGGAGGGCGGATGCGGGGGATGCCGCGTTTACCTTCCAGCGATTCCATCAGGGCCGACTCTTCGCCGACCTCATACGCGCCTGCGCCGGTGTGCCAGCGAACGTCAAAATCCTTGCCGCTGCCGAAGATGTTCCTGCCCAGAAAGCCTTTGGCGTAGGCATCGGCAATGGCCTTGCGCATGATGTCCACCAGATATCGATACTCGCCGCGAATATAGACAAAGCCGATCTTGGCGCCCACGGCCAGCCCGGCGATTATTACGCCTTCAATGACGGCATGGGGATCGTGCTCCAGAATAGGGCGGTCCTTGCAAGTGCCGGGTTCGCTTTCATCGCCGTTGACCAGAATGTATTTTGGCTTGGCCGATTCCTTGGGAACAAAGCCCCACTTCATCCCCGTGGGAAATCCAGCGCCTCCGCGTCCGCGAAGATTGGACGTTTTGACCTCATTAATGATGTCGTCGGGAGACATGGTGAGCGCCTTTTGGACCGCCTTGTAACCATCGAGCTTGAGGTACTGCTCAATGTCAGTCGCACCTTTGCCAAAGCGCCTGGAGACAACTTTTACTTCGTCGGGATGAGAAACTAGGTCTGCCATTTTTAGTCTGGCCCCTTTTCGGGGCTGATCAATTCAGTTCTATGCTGTTTCCAAATATTTCAAATTTGCGCCGGTCGCGGGCCTGGGAAAAACCTGCTATTTCCTCGGGTTCTTCCGGTACTGCTCCAGCACGGCATCCATCTTGTCATTGGTCAAATTTTCATGGAAATCGTAATTCACCTGGACGGCCGGGGCCCAGCTGCACGCGCCGATGCATTCCACTTCTTCGAGCGAAAACGTTCCATCCGCGGTGGTCTGCTTATGGCCGATCCCCAGCTTGTTCTTGCAATGCTCCAGAATTTCTTCGCCGCCCCGGAGCATGCAACTGATGTTGGTGCAGACCTGCACGTGGAACCTACCCATCGGCTTGGTGTGCAGCAGCGAGTAATAGCTGATCACGTTGCGGACTTCGAGTTCAGTCAACTCGGTCTTTTTTGCCAGATGGGCGATGGCCGCATCGCTCAGGTAGCCAAGCTCATCCTGGGTATAAAGAAGCATGGGAACCAGAAAGCCGCGCCTGGTCGGGTATTCCTTCATCTTTTCGGTGAAGAAAGCATCAAGTTTCTCAGAAATGGGAGCCATTACCGGTCAATCTCCCCTAACACAATGTCAATGCTTCCAATGGCCGCCACTACGTCAGCGATAAGCTTGCCTTCGCACATTTGCGGCAAGGCCTGCAGGTTGGCATACGAGGGTGAGCGCATATGTACGCGAAGCGGCTTGGCGGTGTCATCACTCACAATGTAATAGCCCATTTCGCCGCGCGGCGATTCAATAGCGTGGTAAACCTCACCTGCCGGGACCGCAAAGCCTTCCGTCACAATCTTAAAGTGATAGATGAGGGCCTCCATCTGGGTCTTCATTTTCTCGCGGTCAGGTAGAACTACCTTGGGCGCATCGGCTTTAACCGGGCCGGATGGCATGCCTTCCAGCGCCTGCTTGGCAATCTGGCGGGACTCGCGCAGCTCAGCCACGCGGCAGATGTAACGCGCCCATACGTCGCCTTCCTGCGCGACCGGGACCTTGAATTTAAAGTTTTCGTAACCGCAATAAGGCATGTCGCGGCGGAGATCAAAATCCACGCCGCTGGCGCGCAGGGCCGGGCCGGTAAGCCCAATGGCAAGTGCATCGTCAGCCGTGATTTTGGCTACACCCTTCAAGCGATTGATGAAGATGCGGTTGCCGGTGAGCAAGTTCTCGTATTCGTCGATCTTTTCCGAGAACGAGTCAAGAAACTGCTTCACTTTTTCAAAGAAACCGAGAGGCGGGTCAAGCGCCAGACCGCCAATCCTGAAATAGGAGGTCATCATGCGCTGGCCGCTGACCATTTCATAAATGCGCAGCAGGTCTTCACGCTCACGGAAGCAATATAAAAAGACTGACATGGCGCCGATATCCATGGCATGCGTGCCCAGCCAAACCAGATGCGAACTGATGCGCTGGAGCTCGGCCAGCATCACGCGCATCCATTGCGCGCGCGGCGGAATTTCCAGGCCCAGCAATTTCTCCACGGCCATCACGTAGCACAGGTTGTTGACCATGGGGCAGAGATAGTCAATCCGGTCGGTCAGCGGGACAATTTGCTGGTAAAACTTGGCTTCGCAGGTCTTTTCGATCCCGGTATGAAGAAACCCTATATCCGGCATCATGCGGACAATGGTTTCGCCATCAATCTCCAGCAGCAGGCGCAGCACACCGTGAGTGGACGGATGCTGCGGGCCCATGTTGAGGATCATGGTTTTGTCTTCCGTGGGATCAAGCACCGGATTTGCGTTCAAATGGCCCATTTAACGATAGCCCTCCACCGGATAGTCCTTGCGCAGAGGATGGCCTTCCCAATCTTCCGGCAACATAATGCGGCGCTGGTAAGGATGGCCGAGAAAGCGCACGCCAAAGAGGTCAAACAGCTCACGCTCAAAGAAATTGGCGGACGGCCAAACCTGAGTAATGGATTCAACCACGGCATCATCTCCGGACAAAACCACTTTGAGCCTGACTCTCTCCTTCCGTTTGATGGAGAGCAGGTGGTAGGCCAGCTCAAAACGCGGCTCACGGGGATAAAAGTCGGCGCAGGTGACGTCGGAAAGAAAATCGGCAAGCCCTTGCGCTTTAAGGCGTCTGCAGGCCTCGCGAATGGATTCGCGGGCAACGAAAACCGTCAGCTCGTTGCGATCAAAGCGCGCTCCGGTGATGGCATCGGCTTTCCAGGACAGCAGGTCAGCGACCACCGCACGGTCTTTGAGTTGCTCAAGGTCGGTGATGGCAGGTGTGAGCGCCATTTAGCTTGCACCTCTCTCAGTGTTCCAT
>WNFP01003413.1_pt1 | contig 14434 bp, 4 predicted proteins | sample 5400201 | NCBI WGS metagenome assembly WNFP01 (sample SAMN13153355, study PRJNA577476) | soil metagenome | isolation source: 115 cm saprolite under Madrone tree | place: USA:California | collected 2016-06-14
AGCGAATTTCTTCGAGCACAGGGTAGGTCAGGTTCTGTGCTTCGTCCACGATGAGCACGGCGGTTTCACCGGCACGGTAACGCTCGAGAAGCCATTGATTGAGCCGCATCAACTGCTGACTCTTGGTCCGAGACTCGCAAGAAATACCGAACTCAGCCAGTATGAAATCGAACAGCTGATTCGTATTCATCCGGGAATTAAAAAGAAACGCAGTTCTTACGCGCCGTTGCTGCAACCAGGCGAGAAGGCTGTTTACGAGCGTAGTTTTTCCGGTGCCGACTTCACCGGTGAGCGTGATGAAGCCTTTCCGATTCTGAACGCCATACATCAACCCGCTCAGCGCTTCCTTGATCTCTTCAGTAAGAAAGAGATAGCGCGGATCTGGATTGACGTTGAACGGATTTTCTTTCAGCCCGAAATAGCTTTTGTACATGGTCTTTGGATTCCCGCCGCCGTTTCTCAGGCTGCGCAGCCCGGAACATTGATTCTCTCACTCATAAACCGGATCTCGCGCGTGGAAGCCATTTTTTACAATCCCGCATCATCGCAGCACAAAAGGTCGCGCATGCCAGGAGAATCCGAGCGTGATCTGGTGCTGCGTGAAGCTTGTGTTGCACGTCCCGGTGGCGCAGACAGGCTGATTCGAACCCTGCATCTGCACGGTGTACGCGAGCGAAATGTTTGCTTCACGGCCGAGTGGGCGGTTCAGCCCGCCGCCGATATAGTAGGAATTAATGGCCTGCAAACTCTGACCCGTCGTCGAATTGCCAAGGCTGCCGTTGCGCGCATACCCAAAATGGAGATTCCCTTGCCACTCGCGGGAAAGTTGCCGGCTCACTCCGGCCTGGACTTGGTCGGTGCTCGATCCCAATTGAACGCCGCTCCCGTTGCTCACTCCGCGGATGTAAGTCAACGTCAAGCTATTCTTCGCGGTAGCATAGTTCAGCGTCATGTTGGCAGATTCTCCGATGCGGTTGGTCGCGCTGCCGATTGGAACGCGGAAATTAGTGCTCTCAAAACCGCCGGACATCTGCAAAGCCAGTCGGCCAGTGATTTTCCTTCCATAAGATAGCTGAACGACGTGATCATCAAGCGCCTGTGGATTGCCGATATATCGGAACGCGCTAAAGCGGTACAGCACGCCGAGAGTATCTTTCTTTCCCAGGGCATAATTATATCCAACGTTGGAGATGTAATCGTCGCTCTCGATATTTCCCGCCTCCAGAAAACGCAGCATCCCGTAAGATCCCGCGACATTGATCGACGCGCGCGGGCTGAGCTGATAGACCGCTTGGGTCGTAAACGAGTTGCTATAGCGCGTCCCAAACGACGTAAGAATGGTTTGATTTGGCTGAAAATTTCCCAGCAAGCCCGGCAAAGGAGGGCCGAGAGAGCCGCCTACGCCTGGAATCGAAATACTCGTTCCACCGCCGAATCCGAAAGATGCCTCAGGTAGATAGGAAAATTGGTCGAGAAAAGCAAGCTGCCATCTCCGCCAGGCGAAATTCTGATTCAGCCCGAATTGATGGAAGGATCCACGACCTTGGCTGATATCAGTGGAAAAGAACCCGCCTCCCGTATAGTTCAGGGCCAATTGCGAATGGCTCCAGGCCTCCAAGAGACTTACATTTCCCGTAAGATAACTCGTCGAATTCCAACCAGAAGCGGTTGTCTGGTTCAACGCAGTCGACCTTACGATATTGCTGTACTGGAAGCCGGGCACCCAATAGCTGTGGCGCATCTCTGGTGAACCCAAGGTCGGATTCTGAACACCGGTCAACGGCCGCATATCGGATTGCAGGCTTGGCCCGGAATCCTGATCGCCGCTTGGATTCTGATCGCCCCCCATTAGCAGCGGGTTCACACGAGCGGCAGGCTTTACCTTGCCACTATCCTCCGCCTGCTCCTGAGCGCTCGCCATCGTAGTCCCAACACACAGAACAGCGATCACAACAGTTCCAGTCAAGAGTGTTTTCAGGTGTCTCATCAGGTTTTCTCAGGGAACGACAATCACATCGCTGGGTTCCAGCAAAATATTTTGTTCCGGGTTCTTACCTTTCACTACCTCTTTGTAATTGAAGGGATGCTTCACCTGTTTGCCGTTTTCCACTCGTAGAACGTAGATGTTCTTTAGCCTGGCGAACTGCGAGAAGCCCCCGCTGCTTGAAAGTGCTTGCAGCACTGTCATGTTTGGCAGCAATGGAAAGGCCCCCGCTCGCGCAACTTCACCGGTGACATAAATCCGCCGGCTGTTGATCTCTGTAATCGTTACCGTTACTTGTGGGTTGTTTACGTATTTCTTTAGGCCCTCGCTGATCACCCCGGCAAGCCGCATTGGCGTCAACCCAGCCGCTTGTACATCATTCAAGAGGGGCAACGTCACCTTTCCATCAGGCCTCACCGGGACGGTGCGCGTAAGCTGGTCTTCTTTCCATACGTCGATGCGCAACAGATCCTGAGCGCCAATTTTGTATTCGGTGTCATTGGCCGTCACTTGCGGCGCCGTTATCCCCGCAGTCGGAGCCCCGGCCTTCTGGGTCGACGCGTCCGGCGCGGCTCGTTTTTGGGCTTCCTGCGGACTCCCAAAAGTGAGGAGCAACCCGGCCCCCACGAGAAGACAGCTGGAAAGATTCATCAGTTCTCCTTACAGCTCCCCTGAAGCTGATATTTCTACGTGGATCTGTTTGATCTTGTAGAGCAGGGACTTATAGCTAATCTGTAGCTCCCGTGCCGCTCGTTTACGGTTCCAATGAGTTTGTTCCAGCGCCTTCAAGATGAGCTCACGCTCTGCTCGCCGAGATGCTGCCCGTGCTGCTGCTTTCAGCGACGATATCTGCGCACCCTTACCGGTTGTCGGTTCGGTCGCTGGACTTCCGCGCAGATTGCCAAGAGCCAGCGTGGGATCTCCGACAGCAACTATCTTTTTCGCATAGTTTTCCAGCTCACGAATGTTCCCGGGCCAATCGTAAGAAAGCAGCAGCTCCCGGATATCGCAGTTCAATTCCGGCGTGTCTTTCTTCAATTCACTTGAATGTTTGGCGAGAAAGTGTTCCAGAAGCGCTGGAATGTCTTCTTTTCGTTCACGGAGGGGCGGCAAACGCAGAGTCACGCCGTTTATTCGGAAATACAGTTCCCGGCGAAAACGCCCTCCTTCGACTTCCTTTTCCAAGTCGCGCGACGTCGAGGAAATAAATCGCAACGCCGTCTTGCCGCTCCGACCTTTTGGTTCCCCGTCCGGCAGCAATGAAAGTAATACTTTCTGACATGCGGCATCCAGTTCGTGCACACCATCCAGAAACACAGTCCGCGCCGCAGCTTCTCCGCTGCGATTGTCGGAAAGAAACTCCTCCCGGACCTCTGCCAGCAAGCGCCCCGCGTCTAAGGCAGCACAGCACACCTTTTTCAAGGAGTCTCCTCCAAGAGCTGAGACTCGGTGGATCAGCCGGGCATAGACCTCTTTGCCCGTTCCGGTTTCTCCTGTGAGAAGAATCGGGATATCAGTTTTGGCGATCTCGGCAACCATGGCGTTCAACGATTGCATAATCGCACTTTCGCCGTAGATAATGCGGTCGTCCGCCAGTTGCGCTAAGCCGTCGCTTGCAGTCGTCGCCATGGTGCTATGTGAATTCTGCGAGCAAGTCTCTTACCAGGAGGTTTACACGGGTCTACGCGCTTCAAGATAGCATAAGTTATTTATTATCAATATGTTGGTAGATCTCGTCTTGGCCCAGATTGCCTTAGTCCCGAGATGCGGGAAATTAGTCCCGGTTTACTTCCATGAAGTGGCAAATTACTGTCGCATAGTGGATGTAGCACGTCGATTGGATCGCGTCGTTCCTTGTCGGGGGTCGGGTAAGGCACCGAATCTTGTATCAGGTATTCTATGGAAGCAGCCTACACAATCATGCCTATATCCTTCTCACTCCCAGCAGCGCTTTCGCTGCAGATCTCCCGTAAAGTCTTACAAATCTATAAGTAATTGACGATTAATTTTGGTAGGACTTGTGCTTCCTAAAGCCAAATGCCATTCGTGTCGAAGTGTGTGGAGGATGTCTCATGTTGATTGGTTCGCGTCGTTACCTGTCGCCGACGCTTCGGTTCTTGCTTGGCCACTCCTTCACATTGGGCCTCCTGCTGTTCGCGGTCGGCCTTGGGCGGGCGCAAGCCGCTCCCGTTGCCTTTGTGCAAACGAATTCCGCGACTCCCCAGACGCCGCAGGCGGCCGTGACGGTAACCTTCAATGCGGCGCAGACGCTCGGCAACCTCAACGTTGTGGTGGTGGGCTGGAACGATTCGACGACGACGGTCAGTTCGGTCGCGGATACGAAAGGCAACACCTACGCCGTGGCGGCTCCTCCGGTCGTCCAGTCCGGCGTGGCGACGCAAGCCATCTACTATGCCAAGAACATCGCTTCCGCCGCGGCTGGTGCGAATACCGTGACGGTTACCTTCAACGTAGCAGCTCGTTTTCCTGACATCCGCATCGCGGAGTACAGCGGGATCGACACCGTAAACCCGCTCGACGTCTCGGTAGGAGCGCAGGGGAGCACTGCGACAAGCAGCAGCGGTTCGGTAACCACTACGAATGCCAATGATCTTCTGATAGGCGCCAACCTTGTCCAATCCACCAGCACCGCTGCCGGAGCCGGTTACACTAACCGCGGGATTACCCCGGACGGCGACATTCTCGAAGACCGTGTCGTGACGGCAACGGGGAGTTACAGTGCCACCGCAGCCCTCGACAAAGTTCAGCAGTGGATCATGCAGATGGTGGCCTTCCGCGCCGCCTCTGGCGGTACTCCCGCACCCAGCATTGCCAGCCTTAATCCAACGTCAGGTCCCGTCGGCACCTCCGTCACCATTACAGGAGCGAACTTCGGTTCCCCCCAAGGAAGCAGCAGCGTCACTTTCAACGGTACGACGGCAACTCCGGGTTCCTGGACCGCCAACAGCATCGTTGTGCCTGTGCCCACCGGCGCCACCACCGGTAATGTCGTTGTCACCGTCAACGCTGTTCACAGCAACGGCGTGAATTTTACGGTTGGAGTCGTGTCGGCGATCTCCTTCGTGCAAACCAATTCCGCAACCCCGCAGGGAACGCTTACCTCTGTGACCGTCACATACGCAGGTGCACAGACGGCCGGAAACCTAAACGTTGTCGTAGTCGGTTGGAATGACTCGACGGCCACCGTCAGCTCGGTGACAGATTCCGTCGGGAATACGTACGCTTTGGCGGCTGCTCCCATTGTGCAGGCCGGCACAGCCTCGCAGGCCATCTACTATGCGAAGAACATCGGTGCGGCAGGGGCGGGCGCGAACACCGTTAACGTAACGTTCGCTGCCGCGGCGATCCATCCTGACATTCGTATCGCTGAGTACAGCGGTCTCGACCCGTTGAATCCGCTGGACACCTCGGTCGGGGCCCAGGGCACCACCACCGCGACTAGCGACAGCGGCCCTGTCGCCACGGCCAATCCCAACGATCTCCTGGTGGGTGCAAACACCGTGCAGTCGACCACAACCGCGGTGGGCGCTGGATATACCAATCGCGGTATTACCGCGGACGGCGACATTCTGGAAGATCAGGTTGTATCCATTACTGGCAGTTACAATGCCACCGCCGTTCTCGATAGGATCCAATCGTGGATCATGCAAATGGTGGCCTTCCGCGCTGCTGGTAGCGGCGGCGGCACAGTGCCCAACATTGCCTCTCTGAATCCAACGTCCGGCCCCGTCGGAACTTCAGTGACGATTCTGGGTGCGAATTTCGGCGCGACCCAGGGAACCAGTACGGTCAAATTCAATGGAACAAATGCGGCTCCCACGAACTGGGGCACGACTAGCATCACCGTTCCGGTTCCCGCCGGTGCGACTTCCGGCGGCGTAGTTGTCACTGTCGGAAGCGTCGCCAGCAACACGGTGAATTTTACGGTCACGACTCCTGCGCCAAGCATTACCAGTCTGAATCCGACATCCGGGTTGGTCGGCACGTCCGTCACGATTACGGGCGCCAATTTCGGCGCCTCGCAGGGCACCAGCACCGTCACGTTCAACGGCACTGCCGCAACGCCGACAAGCTGGAGCGCCACGAGCATCGCTGTTCCCGTTCCCACCGGCGCAACGACGGGGAACGTCGTCGTCACTGTTGGTGGCGTCGCCAGCAACGGCACGACCTTCACGGTCATACCTCCTCCTAGCATCACGAGTCTGAATCCCACTTCGGGTGCCGCCGGCACCTCACTAACGATCACCGGATCCAATTTCGGAGCGACGCAAGGGACGAGCACGGTCACCTTCAACGGCACAGCCGCGACGCCGACAAGCTGGAGTGCCACGAGCATCGCTGTTCCCGTCCCCACGGGCGCAACGACGGGCAACGTTGTGGTCACGGTTGGTGGAGTTGCCAGCAACGGTGTAAACTTTACAGTTAGTGTCCCGCCCAGCATCACCGGCCTGAGCCCCATATCCGGACCGGTGGGCACGTCGATAACAATCTCGGGAGCGAATTTCGGGACCTCACAAGGCACTAGCACGGTTACCTTTGGCGGGGCTGCGCTGACACCGGCCAGTTGGAATGGCACCAGTATTATGATTTCGGTGCCAAATGGCGCAGCTGCGGGCTCCTCCGCCGTTGTGGTGACAGTTGGCGGTCTGGCCAGCAATTCTGTCAACTTCCTCGTGACTCCTGCCATTACCGGCCTGAATCCGAACTCTGGTCCATTGGGCACACCAATTACCATCACTGGCTCCAGCTTTGGAGCGACTCAGGGCTCTAGCACGGTCACTTTTAACGGAATCGCGGGGACACCGACGAGTTGGGGCGACACGAGCATCGCCGTGCCGGTTGCCAATGGAGCGACGACTGGCAACGTGGTCGTTATCGTCGGAACGGTCGCCAGCAACGGCGTGGCTTTTACCGTGACCTCACCCGGTCCCAGCATCTCCACCCTGAATCCGACCTCAGGTACGGTAGGAACCTCGGTCACGATCAGCGGAGCGAACTTCGGGAGCAGTCAAGGCACGAGCACGGTCACCTTCAACGGCACAGCCGCAACGCCGACAAGCTGGGGCGCCACGAGCATCGCGGTTCCCGTTCCCACCGGCGCAACAACGGGCAATGTCGTCATCACTGTCGGCGGCGTCGCCAGCAATGGCGTGAGCTTTACGGTCACAATACCGCCGAGCATTACCAGCCTGAATCCCACGTCCGGACAGGTCGGTACTTCTGTGACCATCACCGGAACGAATTTTGGAACGGCGCAGGGAACCAGTACGGTCACATTTAGTGGCATTTCTGTGACGCCCACAAACTGGACGGCCACTAGCATTACCGCGCCGGTTCCCACAACCACCACCGGCAACGTGGTTGTCACCGCTGGCGGCGTGGCCAGCAACGGCGTCAATTTCACAGTTCTTCCGCCGAGCATCACCGCTCTCAATCCCACGTCGGGAGCGGTCAGTACCTCGGTAACCATCACCGGCAGTGGCTTTGGATCGTCTCAAGGTGCGAGCGGTGTTTCGTTCAATGGCACCGGTGCATTCCCGACGAGTTGGGGCGCGACGAGCATCGTCGTGCCCGTTCCCGCGGGCGCTACGACTGGGAACGTCGTCGTCTCCGTTGCTGGTATGGCCAGCAACGGCCTCAACTTCACTGTCACTCCCCCTCCTCCGAGCATCACCAGCCTCAGTCCGTCCGCTGGCGCAATCGGCGCCTCCGTGACTATCGCCGGGGCAAACTTCGGGGCATCCCAGGGCACAAGTACGGTCACCTTTAATGGTGTCAACACAACTCCGACGAGCTGGAGCGCCTCAAGTATTATCGCGCCCGTTCCCGTCGGTGCCGCGACAGGCAACGTGGTGGTCACCGTTGTCGGCATCGCCAGTAATGGCGTTCTTTTTACCGTTCAATCGGGCATTGCCACTATTCAGTTGATTCAGCACGGCGGCAAGGATGCGGGGTCAACTTCTTCCGCGACTCTGGCCTTTCCGGCTAACAACACGGCGGGGAATTTCATTGCGGTCGCCATTCGTGCCGGGCGCTCCGGGGCAATCTTTACGGTCTCGGATTCTCTTGGAAACACCTATCGCCAAGCGATTCAATACAACGTCACAGTGGATACGCCAAACGGAGATACCCTCGGAGTCTTCTACGCAGAAAACATCGCTGGCGGGGCAAACACCGTAACCGTGGCCGACAATATCAACGGGAAAACGCTGCGTTTTGCCATCGTCGAGTATTCCGGTGTCGCAACATCAAACTCACTGGACATCACAGCTGTCAATCAGAGCGTTAGCACCGCTCCAAGCACGGTCAGCGTCAACACTACCGCCAATGGTGATTTGCTATTTGGCGCCATTATGACTGCGGCTGGAGACACCGTTACGGCGGGAACAAACTACACGCTTCGGGATGCCGTTCCTGCCGCTCCCAACACCAAACTGATCACCGAAGATGGGGTACAAGCCACTGCCGGTGCTGCCACTGCAAGTGCGACACTCAGCGGTTCAGACAAATGGGGCGCGGGTCTTGCCGCGTTCAAGCCGGGAGCTGGCGGCGGAGGCACTGGACCGGGTATTACCGGTCTCAACCCCACCTCCGGCGTGGTCGGAACCTCGGTGACCATCTCCGGCACCAACTTTGGCGGCACTCAGGGTTCGAGCGCCGTCACGTTCAATGGCACGGCCGCAACCCCTACAAGCTGGGGCGCTTCTAGCATCGCGGTCCCAGTGCCAACAAACGCAACTTCCGGCAACGTTGTCGTTACCGTCGGCGGAGTTGCAAGTAACGGCGTTCCGTTCACCGTAACCGTTCCACGGCCGAGTATCGGCAGCCTCAATCCTACTTCAGGAGCGATCGGTGTTTCCGTGACCATCGCAGGCTCAAACTTTGGCGCCAGTCAGGGTTCAAGCACTGTGACGTTTAACGGCATCGCTACTGCGCCCACAAGTTGGATCGCCTCAAGCATCACCGCTCCTGTTCCCAACGGCGCCACGACGGGCAACGTCGTCGTTACAGTCGGCGGTGTCGCCAGCAACGGTGTGACCTTCACCGTGACCACCCCAGGTCCCAGCATTTCGACCCTCAGCATGACACAGGGTCCTGTCGGGGCAATCGTCACGATCACGGGTGTGAATTTCGGCTCCAGTCAAGGGACTAGCACTGTGACTTTCGGCTCCACTTCTGCGGGCACCGCGACCAATTGGAGTTCAACAAGCATCGACGTGCCCGTGCCGGCGATTGCCTTGGGTACCGTCAATGTTGTTGTCACCGTCGCCGGGGTGCCCAGTAACGGCCTGCCCTTCACAGTTACACCGCCGCCGAGTATCACGAGCTTGAGTCCCACCTCAGGGCCAGTGGGGACGGTGGTGACGATTAACGGAGCGAACTTCGGGCCCACCGTCGGAACAAGAACCAGCCTCGTCTTGTTTAACGGGCTGGCGGCGAGGACGAATAGTTGGAGTGACACTCAAATCCTTGTTCCAGTGCCGGCCGGGGCCACGACCGGCAACGTGGTGGTGTCCATTAGTGGCATCGTCAGCAATGGCATCAACTTTACGGTCACACTCCCGCCCAGCATTACTAGCTTGAGCCCCACATCGGGACCATTCGGCACGTCAGTAACGATCACCGGCACCAATTTCGGTTCAACTCAGGGCACTAGCACGGTTACGTTTAACGGTACGGCCGCGACACCCACGAGCTGGAGCGACCCGAGCATCGTAGTACCGGTTCCCAACGGAGCGACGACCGGCAACGTGGTTGTCACCGTGGGCGGCGTGGCCAGTAATGGCGTCAATTTCACCGTTACCTCGTCAGGTGCTCCCATTGCTCTGGTTCAGCACACCAGCAAAGATGCTGGGCTCACCAGTTCTTCCTCGCTGGCCTTCACCTCCAACAACACGGCAGGGAATTTTATCGCCGTTGTCGTCCGCGCTGGTAAGCCAAGCCAAGTGTTCACCGTCAGCGATTCTAGGGGCAACACTTACCGCCGGGCGATCCAATTCAACGAATTCGCGGATGGCATGACCCTCGGTATCTTCTATGCCGAAAACATCGCGGGCGGTGCGAACACAGTTACCGTAAGCGATACGATCTCGGGACAAACACTGCGTTTCGCCATCCTGGAGTATTCGGGAATCATGAGTGCGAACTCGCTCGAAGTGACTGCAGTCGCCTCGGGGTCTGGCACCGCTCCGAATAGCGGGAACGCCACCACCCTATCGAGCGGCGATTTGTTGCTCGGCGAAATTGCGACCGCAGATACTCCGGTCTTCACCGCTGGCAGCGGCTACAAGATCGAAGAAGCAATTCCGCAGCAGCCGAGCTCGAAAATGATTGCGGAAGACATGGTCCAAATTTCTGCGGGGACGACATCGGCCAGCGCCTCGCTCAGCGTGACGGAAATCTGGGCTGCGGGCTTGGCGGCGTTCCGGTCCGCCAGCGGCGGTCCGCCCCCTCCCATCGCAGTAAGCGTTTCTCCGACCACCGCAAGCACCCAGACTGGATCTGGGACCCAGGTGTTCACGGCCACGGTGCAATTCGATCCTCTCCAGCAGGGCGTTATTTTTTCTCTCTCGGGCGCCGGTTGCAGCGGTTTAACCTGCGGCACACTTTCGAGCGTTACCCCCACTTCCGCCACTTACACTGCCCCGGCGAACGTGCCAAACCCGGCCACGGTGACTCTAACGGCTACCTCCGTGACCGACAACACCAAGTCGGCTACGGCTACAATCACGGTGGTATTAGGTCCACTAACCGTTACAGTCAGTCCCAAGCGCGGCTCGATCACCACGTCTCAGACGCAGCAGTTCACCGGCACTGCCTTCAACGACCCGAATAACGCTGGCGTCACTTGGCAGGTTGACGGCAACAACGGTGGAAACTCCACCACCGGCAGCATCACCCCTGCCGGATTATTTACTCCGGGTACGCAGGCAGGATTGCATACGATCACAGCTACAAGCGTCACGAACGCTTCGGTCAATACTTCGGTCAGCTTCGCCGTCAGCGATATCCAGGGACTTTACAGGTACCATAACGACCTTGCTAGCACCGGTCAAAACCTGAACGAGTATGCACTCACACCGGCGACTGTTAATTCCTCGACGTTCTCTAGGCTCTTCTCTTGCGCGGTGGATGGCTACGTCTACGCTGAACCTCTTTACGTGGCCAATTTGCTCGTCGGCTCAACCACGCGAAACGTTGTATTCATTGCTACAGAGCACGACAGCGTCTACGCCTTCGACGCCGATTCTCCTTCTTGCCTCCAACTTTGGAAGACCAGCTTCCTTGGGACCGGGGTCACCACCATGTCCTGGCTCGATACCAGTCCTACTTCTCCCACCAACGACGTATTCCCGGAGATCGGCATCACGTCGACGCCTGTCATTGACCCGGCGACGGGCACTATGTACGTCGAGGCCAAAACAAAGGAATCCGTGGGCTCAGGGTGCTCCAACGGCTCGCCCTGCTACGTTCATCGCTTGCATGCCCTCAATATCACGACCGGCGCAGAAAAGTTTGGGGGACCCGTTGTCATCTCGGCTCCAAACTTTGTCTCGCTGCGCCATTTCAACCGGCCCGCACTGCTGCTGTCCAACGGCACGATTTACATTGGCTTTGGATCGCATGGCGACATTTGCAACTGGCAGGGCTGGTTCTTCGGCTACGACCCGGCAACGCTTGCCCAGAAGTTCGTATTCTCAACCTCGAATCCCACAGTCGGCTGCAATGGTGCCTCCATTTGGGATGGAGGCGCAGGGCCTGCTGCCGATGCGGGCGGCAATCTGTATGTCACAACTGGCAACGGTTCCTACGACGGGACGACCAATTTCTCCGAGTCCGTTCTGAAGTTCAGTCCGGCGGGTTCGCTAGTCGACTGGTTCACTCCCTTTAATCGTTCCACTTTGGATGCCAATGACATTGACCTGGGCTCTGCAGGTATGATCATCCTTCCGGATTCTGTCGGTTCCAGCGCACATCCGCATTTGGCCCTCGCGACGGGCAAGATCGCCATTCTCTATCTCCTGGATCAGACCAACATGGGCAAATTCAATTCAGGGAGTAACAAGGACGTACAAGAGGTGATCCCCGTCCCGCCCCCCAATACCACCCAGCTTGACGGGGGCAACTATGGGGTGCCGGCCTACTGGAACGGAAACATCTACACCACGGGGCAAAACTTTCCTCTGAGCCAGTTCACAATTTCGAACGGGACTATTGCGACTCCGCAATTCGCTGTCTCCAGCAACATGTTCCCGGCTCGGGGCGCAACGCCGGCCGTCTCCGCCAGTGGCACCACCAATGGTATCGTCTGGGTCCTTGATCTCTCGGGCTGGGGGTCGAACGGCAACGCGATCCTGGATGCTTACGATGCTTCTAACGTCTCCAACTTACTCTTCAGCAGCCCCGTGAGCGGTTCGGGCGCGTCGGGTGCGGCGGTGAAATTCACGGTGCCGACGGTCGCGAACGGCAAGGTATATGTCGGCGGCCAAGCCTCATTCACGGTATTTGGGTTGCTCCCGTAAGGGGGCCTGGTCGTCTCAACCGCGTGCGGTTTTGATGTGCAGCAATCGGTGACGGGCGATGAATAGCCCATTTCGCGGTACGGAAGGAGAAAAGTGAATTAGCTCAAATCGAACTGGGAATCTCCTCTAACGGCCCTTTGTTCTATGTTTCGCTATCGCCCACGGAGAAATACGTGCAGTCGGGGTGGTGAAACACCAAGGCGCTCACGCTGGCCTCTGGACCTGGTCTTCGAGGTTCGGGCACGCCGGATAGCCGAAGCTGTAGCGTTTCCCGCGATAACGTGAAGTGAACCTTTGCGCCATGGTCATTTCCTGCGGATCAGGAAAGCCCCAGTCCTCGCGTATGCGGCGGTGCAGCCATTCTGCGCAACCTTCGGCTGCCTCAATCGCCAGCGCTTGTAAACCGTGCGACTTGAAGTAGTAGCCGTCGTTCTTTGCTTTCTCGGACCGTTCGCGAATTCCTTCACCGGCCGTCACCACGAACAGGGCCAGGTGGTCGCGTCGGCCGTTCTGAGGCGGCAATACATAGTCGCTCAGACACAAGAAGTCTCCCTGCCTTTGCCGCGGGAAGCGGAACGTGTGCAACGGTTCCTTCGCTCCCGGCATAAAGAGATGCAGTGACTCGCCTTCCGCTTCCGCTTCGAAGAACTGCCACACGGCGCGAATCTTCATGAACTCTGTGGCTTCTTTCTTTACTTCCTCCATGCTTTCAAAAAGCTCGATGGCCTTCGGGTCGCGTTCCGCCAGTCGCTTTTCGAAATCGCCCCGGAAGCCCAGATGCCGCCCGTACAGCATGTAAGCGTTGATGTAACTCCAGATCTCGCGCAAATCCGGCACGAGACGGACTTTGCGGTCGAGGTACTTGACACCGGGAATGGGCAGGTCCGCTCGAACGCGCGGCGAGCGGGTCACTTTGGGAATTTCTTTGACGGTCACGGTCGTAGCCACGCCAAGACCGTTGCCTGAAGCGGTGTGCTCGCGCACCACGGTTTCGCGTGTCGCCGGATTCATCAGTTCATTCATCAGCCGCAACCCGGTCATCGCGTCCTTCGCGTAACACACTGCTTTTCCGTAACTTGGCGCAATCTTCGTCTGCGTGAATTTCGCCGAAAGCGCGGCCCCGCCGACTAGCAGGGGAATTTCGATCCCCGCATCCTTTAGGTCGCTCGCCGTGATTACCATCTGTTGCGCGCTCTTCACCAACAGCCCCGACAATCCGATCGCGTCCGGCCTGTGCTTCTGGTACGCCTTGATCAAATCCTCAGGCGGCACTTTGATGCCGAGGTTCACGACTTCATAGCCGTTGTTCTTCAGAATGATCTCCACGAGATTTTTCCCGATGTCGTGAACGTCACCCTTCACCGTTGCGAGAACGACCTTGCCGCGCTTCGCGGTGTCCGCCTTCTCCATAAATTGTTCGAGGTGGCTCACCGCCGCCTTCATGGCCTCCGCGGATTGCAACACTTCCGCGACGATTAATTCATTTGCATTGAACAGCCGCCCGACCTCTGCCATCCCGGCCATCAGCGGCCCATTCACGATATCCAGCGGCGCCGCGCCTTCCCTACGCTTGCGGTCGAGATCGGCGATCAATCCGTCGCGCGTTCCCTGGATGATGTAACTCGACAGGCGCTGGTCAAGAGGCAGGTCCTCGGCGCGAACTTTCTCCTTCTTTTTCGCCGTGCGGAAATGCTCGGTGATCCCCGCGATGTGATACTGGTTGACCGCCGCGCGTTGTTCCTTCCCCTGTTTGCGCCAATCGGAGGGAACATCTCGCAAGACTCTGGCATTCGGATGACCCGCAGGCACTTCCTTAGGCGGGTGTGAAAACAGGAGATTCTCCGCAAGCTCTCTCTCGTGCGCAGGAATCGATGCAAAGCGCTCGATCTTTTCCGTATTGACGATG
>WNFP01004838.1_pt1 | contig 14431 bp, 12 predicted proteins | sample 5400201 | NCBI WGS metagenome assembly WNFP01 (sample SAMN13153355, study PRJNA577476) | soil metagenome | isolation source: 115 cm saprolite under Madrone tree | place: USA:California | collected 2016-06-14
AACAAGGTTTACGTGCTGCCCAAGCATCTCGACGAGAAGGTCGCCGCGCTCCACCTCGACAAGCTCGGGGTCAAGCTCACCACCCTCAACCCCGCCCAGGCCCGCTATCTCGGTCTGCCGCCCGCCGGCCCCTTCAAACCCGAGCATTATCGCTACTGAAGGGCCATTCGCGGAGCGGCGGCGCGCAAAAATCATCGTATTACAACTTAAAGGATACTAAGATCATATAACCGCACTTGCTTTGTGGTAAACGGCGGCCTATCATCCCTGCTTGTCACAGGCCGAATGAATGAATACGTGCATTCGGACGCTAAGCAGGACGTCGGATCGTGATCGAGTTCTCTGGTGGATTGTGCCTGATCGCTGCGGCGGCGCTGGGCGGGCTGCTGCTGCAAGCCCTGCGGAGATTGCGCGAGACGCGACTGGCCTGTGCCGGGTTTGAGCGCGAGCGCGCGGCGGCGGTGGCGGTGCTCGACACCGTTCCGCTCGCCGGGTTCCGCTGGCCGCTCGGCCCTGACCATCAGGGAGTTGCGATCCGTACCGATCCGTATCCGCAATTCCTCGCCCGCTTTGACGCAGTCGATGCCGAGCGCGTCGAGGTGGCCCGACTGGCGTTGCACCGCCGGGGTACGCCGTTCTCGCTCAGGCTCGGGACGCGCACCGGCGAGATGCTCGCCGTCGAGGGCCGGCAGGCCAGGAACGGCGAGATCGTGCTGTGGCTGCTCGATGAATCTGCCGCCGCTCGTGCGCTGCGGGTAGACGAGGAGGCGATGCGGCTGCGCGAGCTGATCGACGCCAGCCCATTGCCGATGTGGCGACGCGACCCCGATCGCGCCCTCGTCGAGTGCAACCGAGCTTACGCCTTCGCCGTCGATGCGACCCCGCAAATGGCCGTCGCGCAAAATCTCGAGCTCGCGGCGACCGATCTTCGGAAAACCCTATCCCCCGCCACGGGCACAGCGGATGCAGCAGACCGGCGCGCGGAGCAGCGCCACATCGTGATCGACGGCTCCCGCCGCCTGCTCGAAATTACCGAGATGCCCTGTCGTGACGGAGGGACGATCGGCTTCGCGCTCGATCGCACCGAGGTCGAGGCCGCGGAGGCCGAGCTCCGGCGTCACATCAGCGCCCACGCGGCGGTGCTCGAAGGGATCGGCACCGCCGTCGCCATCTATGGCGCCGACCGGCGGCTCAGGTTCTTCAATTCCGCCTTTGCCGCATTGTGGGGCCTTGAACCGGAGTGGCTCGCCGCGGAACCCTCGTTCGACGATATTCTGGAACGGCTGCGTGAGCGCCGCCTCATCCCGGAACGGGCCGATTTCAGCGCCTTCAAACACGAACGCATCGGGCTGTTCACCTCGCTGATCGAGCCGCAGCAGGAGCTGATGCATTTGCCCGACGAGCGGACCTTGAAAGTCTCGATCTCGCCGCATCCGTTCGGCGGGCTGACTTTCGTCTACGAAAATGTGACCGATCGGCTGGCGCTGGAGCGCTCGTGCAACACCCTTACCCAGGTGCGCCGCGCGACTTTGGACAATCTGTTCGAGGCTGTCGCCGTTTATGGCAGTGACGGCCGCTTGAAGCTTCACAACCCCGCCTACCTGCAAATTTGGGGATTGTCGCCGGGCGATGTCGCCGAGGAACCGCATATCGCCGAGATCATCGAAAGGACACGCGGCCTTCTCGACGACGGCGGCAATTGGGCCGCGATGAAGCAAGGCATCGTCGCCAAGGTTACTGCGCATTCCCTGACGAGCGGCCCGCTCTATCGGAGCGACGGCTCGATGCTGCAAGTGGCGACCGTACCGCTGCCCGACGGCAACGTGCTGCTGACCTATCTCGACGTCACCGATACCGCCCGGGTCGAGCGAGCGCTACGCGAGCGCAACGACGCGCTCGAGACCGCCGGGCGCCTGAAGAGCGAGTTTATCGCCAACGTGTCGCACGAATTGCGCACCCCGTTGAACGCGGTGATCGGCTTTGCCGAAATTCTGATCAACCAATATTTCGGAGATTTGAACCCGCGTCAGCTCGATTACAGTCAGAGCATCCTTGCCAGCGCGCGCCTCTTGATGAGGCTGATCAACGACATCCTCGATCTCGCCACGATCGAAGCGGGCTACATGGTGCTCGAAACCGGGCGCGTCGAGGTTCGCGGGATGTTGCAGGCTGTCGTGTCGCTGACCCGCGAGCGCGCACGCAGCCGGGGTCTGGAACTGGAGCTGCGCTGCCCGCCGGAGATCGGCGCGGTCGAGGGCGACGAGCGGCGGATCAAGCAGGCGCTGTTCAACCTGATCTCGAATTCGATCAAATTTACACCACCCGGCGGGGCGATCAGTGTCGAGGCGGTGCGCCAGAAAGATGCGCTGCTGCTGACTGTGGCCGACACGGGCACCGGCATCCCGCACGCGGATCGCGAGCGCGTGTATGAAAAGTTCGAACGCGGGGCGCGGCAAACGGGGACCGGTCTCGGTCTCTCCCTTGTCAAGAGCCTCATCGAGCTGCACGGCGGAAATGTCGTCATCGCATCCGCCTCGGGGCCGGGCACGCGGATAACCTGCCGGCTGCCCGTCGCCGAGGGAGCCACCGCGATTTCCGATACTGGCGGCACGGCCGAGGAAGCTCTCGCCCAGTTCGTCCCGGCGCTGGCGTAACACCAGGGCGTTCGCAGATCGCTTGCTTCGAAACGGCGAAAGAGAGAAGAGAAGCCGGAAGCTGACCAGGAAATACGACCCAATGCGCGCACTAGTCCTAGCCTGCCTCGTCTCGCTCGCTGGCTGTATCATCGACAACGACCCGGTCCGCGTCGAGAGCTTTGCCGCGGACACGCCGGCGACCTTCACCTACGGCGTTCAGACAAATACCGTGATGACAGCCAACGATGATGGTGAGGCGGAGCGCATCCGCCGCGACTGGCTCGCCGAGACGCTCGGCGCCAACGCGATGTGCGGCGCCGGCTATGTCATCGAAACGCGCCGCTTCGCGCAGCCCTGGGACGGATTGTTCGGCAACGGCGGAGACGTCGTTTACACCGGGCACTGCCTCCAGTGAAAGCACTAGTCGGCGCCGGACGTGGCTTCAGCTGCGTTCGGCGCCGCACCAGCGCTCGATGAGCGGTCCGTGCATGCCATAGACCGGATCGCATTCGGGCAGTGGCACCGCGGCAATCTGCGCCACCCAGCGCTCGTAATCCCGCGTCCCAGGCGTGCGCATATCCGGGTTCTGGCCAATCGGATAGGCGCCAACGACGACCAGATCCAGGCTCGCTCCCTCGTTCTTGTGCGCAACGCCGGCGGGGACCACGACGACGTCACCGGCTTGCAGCTCCATTGTCCTGCCATGCTCGCCGCCGAGCCGAACGCGGACCGACCCGACGACGATGCCGAGGACTTCATGCGCGGCGCTGTGGTAGTGATGATGCGCGTAGATGCCGTTGCGCCAAGCGCCGCCCCAACCGTTGCGCTCGAACAGAGCCATGCAAGCCTCAGCGGCCTCGGCGCCGGTCTGAAGTACGCAGCGGTAGACGATTAGCGGCAGCCAAGGATTGTTCGGCACGCTGCCGTCACCAACGAACAATTCTTCTTCGATCCTCAGAGCGGGTGTTGTTGTTTGCATTGCGGAACTCCTTCTCTGCCCTTTTCCATCGACTGATGTGACGGTAAACGAGAAATCAGAAATGGTAAACTCTGCTTGTTGTTAGTCACGCTCACCGGCGGCCTTCTTCAAGTCACCGGATAATCCACGCCGGCGCTGCATTTTCTTCGCTGATTTGGCCCAAGAATTCTTAACCAGTTCGCGGCACACGGCTACAACCGCGACAGGAACAGCCACGCGCTGGACACGATGATCTTTTTCCCGTATTGATAGCGCTGTAGATCGCCAGCTGCGATACTCGGGCACCAGCAACGGATTACTTTTCAGGCGCGTCGATCGATGGACTACCCGATCAGGACGGTGTGCGTCGTCGGCCTGGGATATATCGGTTTGCCGACGGCGGCAACCTTGGCCAGTCGGGGCGTCGAGGTGATCGGGGTCGACATAAATCCGCAAGTGGTCAAAGCCGTCAACGCCGGCCAACCCTATTTCTCCGAGCCCGATCTCGACATGCTGCTGCGCGCGGCGACGACTTTGGGCAAGCTGCGCGCCACCGCGCAGCCGGAACCCGCCGACGCGTTTGTGATCACCGTTCCAACCCCGTTCAACGCTGACCGATCACCTAATCTCGACTACATCGATGCGGCTGGGGACGCGATCGCGCCAGCCCTCGTCTCAGGCAACGTGGTGATCCTGGAGTCGACCTCACCGGTCGGCACGACCGAGAGGCTCGCCTGCCAACTCGCCCGGCTGCGGCCCGATCTTTGCTTTCCCTCGGAACGCCATCGTGAACCGCTCGATGTGCATGTCGCCCATTGCCCGGAGCGGGTGCTGCCGGGCCGCATGGTTCGCGAGCTGATCGAGAACGACCGGATCATCGGCGGTATGACCGAAGCTTGTGCCGAGCACGCCGAGGCGCTCTATCGCATCTTCTTGCAGGGGAAACTGTTTCGCACAGACGCGCCGACGGCCGAGCTGGTCAAGCTGGCGGAGAATGCGTTTCGCGACGTCAACATCGCGTTTGCCAACGAGTTATCGCTGATCTGCGACCATCTCGGCCTCAATGTTTGGCGGGTCATCGAACTCGCCAACCGCCACCCCCGGGTCGGGATACTTCAGCCGGGACCGGGTGTGGGCGGGCACTGCATCGCCGTCGATCCGTGGTTCATCGTGGCCTCCGCACCGGAACACACGCGCCTGATCCGTACCGCTCGCGAGGTCAACGACGCCAAACCGAAATTTGTCGTAGCGCAGATCCGGGAACGCGCCGAGCGGTTCAAACGGCCGGTCATTGCTTGTCTCGGGCTAACCTATAAGCCGGATGTCGACGACCTTCGAGAGAGCCCGGCGATCGCGATCGCCATGGAACTGGCGCGCGCCGGCCGCGAGCAGATCCTGATCGCCGATCCAAATCTAACAGCGCTGCCCGCCGAACTCGCGGCGCTCTCGAACGTCTCGCTCTGCGACACCCTGGAGGCCGTCCGGCACGCCGACATCGTTGCCCTGCTGGTGGCTCATTCCCGATTCCGGAAAATACCGCGCGAAGAGTTGCTGGGTCGCGTCGTCATCGACGTGACCGGTCTGACCCACGCATCTGGCTAGGCCCTCGCGGCCGGAAGTCGGGAGACCGGAAAGACTGTGGACCTCGCCCGGGGCCGAACCAGGAGGGGGCGTTCGGAATGAAGCTTCTTTTTGTTTTCGGGACGCGGCCGGAGGCGATCAAGCTTGCGCCGGTAGTCAGGGAATTGTCCGCTCGACCAAATTTCCATTGCAAGGTTTGTGTCACCGGCCAGCACCGTGAGCTGCTGACCCAAGTCCTCGACTTGTTCGATCTACGCCCTGATTGGAATCTTGCGATCATGCGCCCTAATCAGGACTTGGCTTATCTGACTGGGGCGGCGCTGTCCGGGGTTGGACATATCCTCGACACTTTTCGGCCCGAGCGGGTCATCGTGCAGGGCGACACGACCACGACCTTCGCCGGCGCCTTGGCGGCCTTCTACCACAAAATTCCGGTGGCTCATGTCGAGGCTGGCCTCCGCACCGACAATATCTATGCGCCGTGGCCGGAAGAGGTGAACCGCCGCCTCGTCAGCCATGTCGCCGATCTTCACTTCGCACCCACCGCCAGGGCGCGCGACAATCTGCTACGCGAAGGGATCGGCGACGAACGGATCGTCGTCACCGGCAACACCGGGATAGACGCCTTGCTCTGGGTGTCCGCTCTGCTCGACGAGCGGGCGGCGCTGAGGTCGCGCGGTAAAAAGATATTGGCCGGGCATGGCCGGGACAGACGATTGATCCTGATGACGGGTCACCGCCGCGAAAGCTTCGACGGCGGGCTGACGCGCATTTGCAGTGCAATCGCGCGGATCGCTGGGCGAACGGATGTCACCGTAGTTTTTCCGGTCCACCCAAACCCTAATGTGCGGCGAGCGATAGAGCCGCTTCGCCTGCACGAAAACATCCGTCTTGTTGAGCCGGTCGATTATCCCGAACTCGTCTATTTGCTGAAGAAGTGTCATTTTGTCGTGACCGATTCCGGCGGAATCCAGGAAGAAGCACCATCCTTCGGCAAGCCGGTGCTCGTCACCCGCGACACGACCGAGCGGCCGGAAGCGATGGACCTCGGCTTGGCCAAGCTGGTCGGCACCGACGAGCGCCTCCTGTTCGACCACATGACCGCGCTGCTCGACGATCCACGGGAGTACGGGCGGATGAGCCGTATCGAAAACCCCTACGGCGACGGGCTTGCGAGCGGCCGGATCGCAGCGCGGCTGGCGGCCGATCAGAGCGGAGGGGGCTCGCGCCCACTTCCATGCGCCGCCCCGATTGAGGGCTCAAACCGCGGCAGCGTCGGCGGACCGCAGCGGTGACCGCGTAAATGCGAACCAAGTGACCTTGCGAGACGGCGGTCACCCCAGTGCAGCCGAAGCCAGCGAGGCCACCGCCGCCCAGATCACCGCCCATAGCCCCAGCGACACCGCGAGTACGACGATAAGCGCCACCCGTCTGGTTAGCTGAAAGGTCGCATCTTGCGGTGACCGGTCGAATGGAAGCGGCCGCTCATGGACGCTCGGCTGATCAGCAAAACGAATAGGCTCGTAATAGGTCTTGGGGTGCATCGGCCTCTTCTCCTCGGCTCGCACCCATTAGATTAACCATATCATCGTCAGCGCGCTGTCCATGGCGACGTCAGGAAGCTGTCCTCACCCGAGCGATAATGTCGAGCTGCCGGGGCGAGCGACCGAAAGCTGTGGCTGGCTTTGCGGATCTGAGAAGCGCACGCCCAGCGCTAATCGATGGGAAGGCGATACCCCCACGCTCGGATTTTTGAAATTCCAGCGCGATACCCTTTCGCCGTCAAACTGAAGCTGAACGTTGCTTTCGCAGTAAATACATCGATCAAAATGAGCGACCCGACCTTGAGTTGCCTAACGGCCTCGATGGCCTGAGCACTGGGAAAAATGCAATACGGCGTCTCTCTGCACTCAATAGGCGGGTTTTTGTCGACCCGCAGCACCGCCTTGATCGGAAGGGGCTGGCCGACAATTCCAATATTACCAGTTTGGAGCATGACGACCAGCGCGAACGAACCACCGCGGTCGCCCTGCGTCTGCCAAAAAGGAACTGTAATCGAGCAATCGGAAGTGCCAATACCGCATTCCGTGATCCATTCGTCCGATCTGAACGTCAGCTCACCAGCTGCCGGGGCGAGAACGACGAATTGGGCGGAAAGACCAAGGAATGGGAGTAGCACCGTGCGAAAATGTCCGATTTGCATTTCAGGTGTCTTGCCGACGCAGCCTACCTCCGACACGGTGAGGATCACCGACCCTGCTCAGCCGGACAAGTCCCGCGCGTCGCCCCACGTCGTGACCGCAGGGGCATATCGATGTTCATAGCGACTGTTCTGCACAGGGCGTAGATTGGCCAAGCGAGTTATTCACCTAATCTCCGAGAATACCGATTGTAACAGAGGTTAACAGAAAGGTTAACTCTCTGTATCGGACTCTCAGCACAGAGTGCTCAGGCATCAGTTAACATTGATTTTGCTTCCCACAAGGCTGAAACGGCGGTATGCGTGACCTGTTGAGGTCGCATCGCTGCGAAGCGGCGGATTGTCTGTTTTTGCGCACAAACACAAATGAGAAGTTTCCCCGAGGGAACCCGGAGGCGTCGGCGATGTTTTCGCGCAGTCAGACGTAGCGACCGGCAACGTCAGGAGGAAGCGGCCCGGTTGCGGTGGACGGAACCAAGTATCGCTCCCGTAACAGCTTTAGGGATATTGGATGGCTCGCTTTCTTGTAACGGGCGGGGCCGGGTTCATCGGCTCGCATTTGGTCGAGACGTTGCTAAACGAAGGTCACGCAGTCCAGGTTCTTGACGACCTCTCGAGCGGGCATCGCGAGAACTTACCGCCACAAGCCCAGTTCACTGAAGCTGATGTGACTGATCCGGAGGCGGTCCATCGCGCATTCGACGGCATCGACGGCTGCTTTCATTTGGCGGCGATCGCATCCATCGAGCGTTCGCACGGCGAATGGTTGCGGACCCACAAAGTCAATCTTACCGGAACGATCAACGTGTTCGACCAGGCGCGGCCGGCGCGGCGGCGGCGGGAAGTTCCTGTCGTCTACGCCTCGACCGCCGCAGTGTACGGCAATTGTGGGAACCTACCGGTCGACGAGGAAAGTCCGGCGGCGCCACTGAGCGCGTACGGCGCCGACAAACATGCCTGCGAGCTCCATGCCCGCATCGCCGGCGCCATCCACGGTGTCCCGACGGTCGGCCTGCGTTTCTTTAACCTTTACGGGCCGCGCCAGGATCCATTTTCCCCGTACTCCAGCGTGATCTCCATTTTTGCCGAGCGGCTGCTCCGCGGCGAACCTGTCGAGATTTTCGGTGATGGCGAACAGGCCCGCGATTTCACCAATATCCAAGATGCCATCCGTGCGCTGCGTCAGGCGATGCGCGTGGCGACCACTAAGGCTTTGGTGTTCAATGTCTGCACCGGCAGAGCGACAACCGTTCGTGGTCTCGCCCAGGCCATGGCGGAGCTGTGTCGAACCGAACTCGTAGTGCATCGTCGGCCGGCGCGCTGCGGCGAAGTGCGGATCTCGGTAGGGGACCCGCGGCGCGCGGCCGAACAACTTGGCTTTACGGCTCAAACCGCTCTGAGCGATGGTCTTGCCATGATGCTGGATGGGCTCGGACGCGACGCGGAAGTCAGAAGGCGGGTCATGGCTTGATCGCAGGGATCGATCGGCACCGTTCGAGCAAAGGCGGACTGCCAAGCTATCGTCCATCGCCCTGCTGACCGCCCTCGGATCGGCGCAGGTGAACCGACCCGGTGGAGTTCGCTCGACGGGCGCCTGGTCGTACGCTACTAGGCTGAGACCCACATCTTGATGTCGGATCCTCTTATATCCCGTCCCTCATAAGTCGGGTGGGAATCGGCATCGGGGATTCGGCATGATGCCGCCGACAGACGCCAGCAAGCCTTGCCAAGCGGGGTGCCCGCCTCTAACACTGCCGGCGGGGAAACCATGCGAAGATTCTCGCCGATCTTGGCTGAGCAGGCGCATTCCGTCACGCTGGTCGTGCGTTTGGCCAGCGAGTTTATGCGCCCGCACGCCCGACGCATCGCTCTGGCCGCGCTACTGATGGGACTGGCGGCCGCCAGCACGGCGTCACGCGCCTGGCTGATGCAGCCGGTGCTGGATCGCATCTTCGTTGGGCGCGACGGATCGCTGTTATGGCTGCTCGCCGGCTTGGCCCTCACTCTCGCCATCGCCAAGGGGCTTTGCGATTACGGCAGTGCCGTGCAGATGATCCGGGTCGGCCAGCGGATCATCGCTGATGTGCAGAAGGCGCTGTTCGCCCGACTGATGCGCGCCGATCTCGCCTATTTTCAGGCCCATCCGACCGGCACCCTGATATCCCGCTTTACCAGCGACGCGGTTCTTCTGCGCGGCGCCGCGGCGAACGTTCTCGGTGGCATGGGTAAGGATGCGATCACGGTCGCCTTCCTCGTCGCGGTGATGTTCTACCAGGACTGGCTTCTTGGCCTCGTCTCGTTCTTCGTCTTTCCGCTCGCGATTCATCCGATCGTCGGCATCGGCCGCCGCATCCGGCGGGTCGCTGCCAACACCCAGGCCGAGATCGGCCAGCTGACGACTTTGTTGAGCCAGACCTTTCAGGGCGCCCGCCACGTCAAAGCCTACGGCATGGAAGCTTACGAGGAGCGCCGCGCCGCCGGGCTCTTCGAGCGCCTGTTTGAGTTGATCGTCCGCGCCGGCCGGACGCGCTCGCGGGCCTCGCCGATGATGGAGGCACTCGGTGGCGCCGCAATCGCTGCCGTCATCCTCTACGGCGGTCATCAAGTCATCGCCGGCGCTCGCACGCCCGGCGCGCTTTTCTCGTTCATTACGGCGCTGCTGCTCGCCTATCAGCCGCTGAAGAACCTCGCCAATCTAAACGCGTCGCTGCAAGAGGGTCTCGCCGCCGCCGAGCGGGTCTTTGAGGTGCTCGACATCGAACCGACGATCCGAGACAGGCCCGGAGCCAAGCCGCTGTGCATCTGCGGCGGGGAGATTCGCTTCGATTCGGTCTCTTTTGGCTACGCGTCCGGCGCTGTAGCGCTCGACAATGTCTCGCTGACGGTTCCGGCGGGCCGCACGGTTGCCCTCGTCGGCCCTTCGGGGGCGGGCAAATCGACGATCCTCAACCTGATCCCGCGGTTTTTCGATGTTGGTGAGGGGAGCATCGCGATCGATGGGCAAGACGTTCGTTCGGTGACGCTCGCGTCGTTGCGTGGCGCCATCGCTGTCGTCGCTCAGGAGGTCAGCCTGTTCGATGACACGGTGCGCGCCAACATCGCCTATGGCCGGTTCGGCGCCGCCGAAGCCGAGATCGAGGCAGCGGCGCAGGCGGCGGGCGCCAGTGGCTTCATCGATGAGCTTCCGGATCGCTACGACACGCTGGTCGGCGAGCATGGCGTGCGCCTCTCAGGTGGGCAACGCCAGCGTATCGCGATAGCGCGGGCGATGCTAAAGGACGCGCCGATCTTGCTGCTCGACGAGGCCACCTCGGCCCTCGACAGCGAATCGGAGCGGCAGGTGCAGGCGGCTCTGCGGGTACTGATGCGCGGGCGCACCACCTTGGTGATTGCACACCGGCTGTCGACCGTGCAGGGCGCCGACCTGATATGCGTCTGCTCGGCGCCGGCGGCCTGTATTCCCGACTCCACACGATGCAGTTCGCTGATCAGCGGAGCCAGACGACGGCCGCCGCTTCTGTAACGGCGTGACGTTGAAATTCATCAAGCCCGACGCCTGGCGGCGTTTTCTTCACAGCGAGCTGGTCCGGCGGATCGCCTGCTGGGTCACCCATTGCTACATACGGTTCGTCTATTTGACCAACCGCTGGAGCGTCGAGGGAGGCGAATGGCCGCGCCGGCTCACCGGCGAAGGTCGGACATTCATCGTCGCCTTCTGGCACGGCCGGTTGCTGATGATGCCTCCCGCGTGGCACCAATTGACATCTTTTCACATGCTGATCTCGGCTCATCGCGACGGTCGTATCATCGCCGGCGCGATGACCTATTTTGGCATCGACACGATAGCCGGCTCGACCAGCCGTGGCGGATCATTGGCGTTGCGGGCAATGTTGAAACGACTGAAAGAGGGAGGGTGCGTCGGCATCACGCCCGATGGTCCGCGCGGCCCGGCGATGACCGTAAGTGTCGGCACAGTCAATATCGCTCGGCTGGCTCGGGTGCCAATCCTGCCGTTGACCTACGCGACGAGCCGAAGGCGCGTGCTCGCGACCTGGGACCGCTTCCACCTTGCCTTGCCGTTCGGACGCGGCGTGTTTCTGTGGGGCGAGCCGATCGAGATCGCCAAGGAGCTTGATGAGGCCGGGCTTGAGCGCGCCCGACACCTCGTCGAGAAGCGCATGGTCGAAATGGTCCGCGATGCCGATCGCCGTTTCGGCTACGAGACGTTGGCTTCGCCGATCGCTGCCGATCCTGCTACATCGGCGGAGCGAGTTGCAGGCGGTTGATGCTGCCCCTCCTCTATCGCGGGCTGACCCAGCCCCTGGCGCCGCTAGTGGCGGTCTACCTGCGACGGCGGCGAAAGCAGGGCAAGGAAGACACCCTCCGCTTTCAAGAGCGCCGCGGAATCCCGAGCTTGGCCCGGCCGCTCGGACCACTCGTGTGGGTTCATGCCGCGAGCGTCGGGGAGGCAACTGCAATGCTGGCGCTGATCGAGCGACTGCTCGAGGAGCGGCCGACACTCGAAATTCTCGTCACGACCGGAACCGTCGCCTCGGCCGCTCTCCTCGACAAGCGGCTCCCGGCCCAGGCGCGGCATCAGTACGTCCCGGTCGATCTGCCGCGCTGGATCGCACGTTTTCTCGATCATTGGCGTCCCGATCTGGCGCTATGGGTCGAATCGGAGCTGTGGCCCAACCTCGTGCTGGCGACCCATGCCCGCGGCATCCCGATGGTGCTGATCAACGGCCGCCTTTCCGCGGCCTCCTACGCGCGCTGGCGGTGGGGAGGAGGTCTCGTTGGCCCCGTGCTCGGCGCCTTTGCGACGTGCTTCGCTCAAGATGAGGTTCAGGCCGAGCGTCTGCGTCGACTTGGGGTCCGAGAAATTGCCATGATCGGCGACGTTAAAGCCGCGGCAGCAGCCTTGCCGGTGGACCTCTCGCGGCTCGAGCAGCTGCGTGATCAGGTAGGGCCGCGCCCGCTCTGGGTTGCTGCCAGCACCCATGCGGGCGAGGAGGAAGTCGTTGCCGGTGTTCATAGCCAGCTTGTTAGCAATCATCCACATCTCCTGACGATCATTGCGCCGCGTCATGCGGCCCGCGGGGACGCTATCGAGGCGATGTTGGCTGGGCACGGCCTGCGCACCGCCCGACGGGCGCGTGGTGAGCCGGTCACCCGCGAGACCGATATTTATCTTGCCGACACGATGGGCGAACTCGGGCTCTTCTACAGTATTGCCGGGATCGCCTTCATCGGAGGATCGCTGGTTGCCAAGGGCGGCCACAACCCGTTCGAGGCGGCCCGACTGGACTGCGCCATATTGCATGGGCCCTATATCAGCAATTGCGCCGGAATGGCGAGCGATCTGGCAGCGGCCGGGGCGTCCGAGACCGTGTCCGACGGCAACGCGCTCGCGCGTTCCATATCGATACTGCTCGCCGATCGGCGGCTCAGGGACGAGCGCGCCGCCGCCGGCAGGAGCGTCGCAGCCGCGGGTCTCGGCATTCTCGATGCCGTATTGGTGCGCCTTGCTCCCTGGCTCGATCCGCTCGCGCCGATGGAGAGCATGGACGATCCGCCGCGATGTTTGCGCGCCTGACGCGCACCGCTCCGGCTTTCTGGGGAAAGCCCTCCGGCATCATCACCGATCTGCTGGAGCCGCTCGGCACGGCCTGGGATGGCGTCGGACGCTTACGCCGAGCGCTCTCTCCCTCGTATTGCGCGCCGGTCCCGGTAGTGTGCATCGGCAATCTCGTCGCCGGAGGCGCCGGCAAGACCCCGGTCGCGCTCACTCTGACCGCATGGCTGATCGAGCGCGGCGCGCGGGTACATATCGTGAGCCGGGGATATGGCGGCAGGTTACGTGGCCCGGTCCGGGTCGATCCGTCGCGTCATGACGCGACGGCGGTCGGAGACGAAGCGCTGATGCTTGCGGCGCGTGCGCCTTGCTGGATTGCCCGCGACCGCGTCGCCGCCGTCCGCGCTGCGGTCACGGCTGGAGCCCGCGCCATCGTACTCGACGACGGGTTCCAGGATCCGACAATCGGCAAGACCATCGCGCTGATCGTAGTCGATGCCGAATACGGCTTTGGCAACGGCCGGGTGATGCCCGCAGGTCCGCTGCGCGAGAACCTTCGCAGCGGGATTGCCCGCGCCGACGCAGTGGTCGTGCTTCGCGCCGAAGCGAAGGCGACGGGTACTGAACAGACCTGCAGGGCCATTGGGCGGCCGGTGATCCGCGCCACACTCGCCCCGATCGCCGGGGAGCGGCTGGCGGGCGAGCGTCTTCTGGCATTCGCCGGAATCGGACGTCCGGAGAAATTCTTCGCCACGCTGCGCAGCCTCGGCGCCATACTCGTCGGCGCCCAGGCGTTCCCGGACCATCACCTGTTCCGCGCCGCCGAAATCGACCAGTTGCGCCGCAACGCAGCGCATTCGGGCGCACGTCTGATCACCACACGCAAGGACATCGTGCGGTTATCGCGCGAGCTTCGTGTGGGAATCGAGGTCCTCGAGGTCGAGGTACGCTGGCTGGACCGCACCGCGGTCGCTCAGCTGATGGCGCCCGTGATATTTCCGGCCGGTGGCAATGGCAGAGTCCCCGCAGATTGATTCTGCCACGACGGCGCGGACGAAGCTCGTCCGGACGCCTTTCGTTCATCGTCTGCAGGGCTGGGGGGCGGCCTTATCGTTCGGCGCCTTCGAGCTGCTGCCGTTCGACCGGGCATCAGCCCTCGGCGGCGCACTGGCGCGCCGAATCGGCCCCTCGCTCGGCATCTCCGAGCGCGCTCGGCGCAATCTTAGGCGGGCATTCCCCGGACTTCCGGAAATCGAGATCGAGCGCATCGTTGCCGGCATGTGGGACAACCTCGGCCGGGTGGCCGCCGAATATCCGCATCTGCGGGAGATCCGTGTCTTCGAGGCGGGCGGCCGGGTCGAGACGCACGGCCTTGAGCATATGGACCGGGCGGTCGCAGCCGGGCGGCGGATGATCATCTTTTCCGGTCATATCGCCAATTGGGAGATCGGCCTCTTGGCCGCAGTCCAGTATGGGATCTC
>WNFP01003823.1_pt1 | contig 14427 bp, 13 predicted proteins | sample 5400201 | NCBI WGS metagenome assembly WNFP01 (sample SAMN13153355, study PRJNA577476) | soil metagenome | isolation source: 115 cm saprolite under Madrone tree | place: USA:California | collected 2016-06-14
TCAATGGCCGTCTCGCAAGATTGGTCGGATTGGGGCGGCTGCTGGTTCGATGTGAAAGGCAAAATTCTTCAAATTGTTGCAATAGCTCGCCCGCATCTGTGAGGTATCGCACAGACTTTCCAACCCTCGATGGCGCGGGAACGACCGAAATCCCGGAATTGGTATCATAACACCGAAATGCTTTCTTCACGCCGCGGTTGTCGGCTACCTTACCAAGGCTTGGCGGGCAAAACACCCCTTGCCTGCTGCCTGCCTCCGCCGGCCCGCGCAACGGCCAACAGCGTCACGCTATCCTTATCCGCCTAATTCCCATTGCGAAACAAGGCTGTTGCGACGTTGGACGGCCAAAGTCCGGCAGCCAAAAGATACCAAACCTAAAGGCTTTTCTCCCTAAAGTTCCAGATGCATTCCACGACGGCGGACATGATCAGCGCAGCCTCATCACTTCAAGGCCAGGGCTCTGGCGGGCCAGTCGCGCTTGCCGACAGGTTACCGCTGCATGTGTTGAAGCGCCGTCTGGCGCATCGCCGGCATACCTTGGCGATGCAGGTCGCAAGTTATGCGCTCGGCGCGACCGTCCTGCTGATCTATGTCCATGCCGGCACGATTCCGACGCTCCTTCCCACAGCCTTTCTCCTGTGCGGCATTACGCTGATTGGCATCTTTGCCCTTCTGTCAGAAACTCACGTCAACGATCGTTTTGAAGATCATTATCTCACGGTTTTTCAAGTCGGCGGTCACGTTGCGATCCAGCTTGGATTTCTGCTGGCTGCGCCCCAGATTGGCTATGCTTTTCTCAACGTGCTGTTTCTTGTTTTCGGCGTCGCCGCGTTGCAGATGACGTCACGTCAGGCCGCGGTCGCATGGACTTTGACGACAGTCGGCGTGGCCCCGATGCTGGTGCTTCCCGATACTCCCGATGGCGAAGCGGTGCGAACTCTGGACCGGCTGCGGGCGATCATCGCCGACCTCGACTGGAGCGCATTCTCGCCGGCGCTGAAACCGGATGAGACCCCCGATACATTTCTCGCACGCGCCGACCGCGCGCTTTACGCAGCCAAGGCACAGGAGCGCAACCGCATTGCCAGCGCCTGACCCAACCACTTCCGTTTCCGGCGACGAAGAAAGTCGTCGCCGGTCTGAAAATGTCCGAATGCTCCAGGATAGAGTCATGAGTTCGAAACCTGCCTCCACTTCCGAAAGTCTGCTCGACGAATTACAGGCCACGCTGGCGCACGGAACCGTGGCGCGCCGGGTCGAAACCCTGCGCCGGGTGACCGATCTTTTCATCAACGGCGCGGTGGATTTTTCGGACGAACAGATCGCGCTGTTCGACGACGTTTTCCAGTGCCTGACGGATCACATCGAGACCGCCGCCAAGGCGCTGCTCGCCAATCGTCTGGCTCCGATAGACACGGCGCCGCCGCTCACTGTTCGCGCGTTGGCGTTCGATGACCTGATCGAGGTCGCAGCTCCGGTGCTGTCCCGATCGGAGCGGCTCGACGATGACACGCTGATCGAAACCGCGCGCAACAAGAGCCAGGCGCATTTGATGGCGATTTCGATACGAAGGGTGCTGAGCCGCGCGGTGACCGACGTGCTCGTGTTGCGCGGCAACGACGAGGTGATCCAGAGCACCGTCAACAATCCCGGCGCGGAATTTTCCGAGCGCGGCTTCAATCGGCTGGTCAATCGCGCCGAAGGCGATGACGACCTTGCAACCTGTCTCGGCATGCGTCCGACGATTCCGCGGCATGTCTATCTGAAGCTGATAGCGAGAGCCTCCGCGACGGTGCGGGCGCGGCTCGAGGCCGCCAACCCGCGACAGGCAGGTGACATTCCCACCGCAGTGCAGGAGGCGACGCGACTCGCGCGCTCCGCGCCCTCGGCCATCACCCAGGAAACCGCCATCGCCCACGCGCTCGTGAAGTCGTTATACGAGGACGGCCGGCTCGACGAGCATCAGGTGGCGGCGTTTGCCGAGGCCGGAAAATTCGACGAAGCCAATGCAGCGATCGCGGCGCTCGCCAACGTATCGGTGTCGACCGCAGAGAATATGATGGTGGAGAGCCGCGCCGAGGGCGTCATGATCCTGGCAAAGGTTTCGGGGATGTCGTGGCCGACGGTCCAGGCCATCATCAACCTGCGCGACGATCTCTCGGGCACGGACCGGTCCGATCTTGCGGCATGTAAGGCCACCTACGAACGGCTGCGGTCCTCGACCGCGCAGCAGGTGCTGCGCTTCCACCGCATGCAGACCGCCGCGGTGTCGGCGGCGTGAACGGCTCTATGCCGTTCCGGCGAACGCCGGGGCGACGCGAGGCTAAAACCGCAGCACTCTCGATCCCGCCAACGCGCCGACGGCGGTGACCAGAGCGGTGGCCATCGTGTACCAGGTCGCCACGAACAGCGGTGAATCGTCGGTGCAGTGCGATGCGTACAGCGTCGCCGCCAACCCCGCCGACAACAGGCCGGCAATCGCGCCGGCGACTGCGGGCCGTGTCGGCGCGCCATGACGCAACCCGATCAGCGCCGCCGCCAACAGCGGCAACGACATCAGCGGAATAGCTGTCAGACAAACCCGCGAATTGCCGCCAACCGCACGCGTCATCATGGGCAGCCGCTGCGGCAGCATCATCTCGCCTGCGACCCCGGCGACGAGGAGTCCTGCCGGGATCAGCAGCAGCCACGCCCAGCCGCGCAGCGAGGCTTCCGGCCGCGACAAATGCAGGCTGACGGCGATGGCCGAGATCGCCAGCGCCAGCGTGACCAGAAACTTCAGGTCGAAAAATGGATTACGCATCGCGGTCATGACATCCGGTCTGACGCCCAACCCGACAAAGAACATCGCCACCGAAACCGGCGCCGCGGCCAGCAACGCCAGCGCCAGCACGACCCCGACCGGATGCGCGCGGTGCGCGTTATCGGCGGCGAGGCTTCGAATGAGCTGATCGGTTTCCATTCTCACTGCTCCCGCAATTTGGCGGTGAGACTGGCAAGCCCGCGATGCAGCGCCACTCGGACCGCGCCCTCGCTCATCGCGAATTTCGCGGCCGTATCCTTGATTGATGCGCTGTCGACCGCGATCGCCTGCAATACGTCGCGCTGGCGCGCCGGCAGCGACTGAAGCTGGGCCGCGACCTCGTTCGCAGACGCGGTCTCCGCAGCAGGTTCCCCCGGGATCGTCTCGGCGAAATCGTCGATGTTGACGAAAACCCGCCGGCCGCGGCGGCGCAGCGAATCGATCAGCTTGTTGCGAGCGATCGCAAACAGCCACGGCGCGAACGGCGCATTGACGTCCCAGGTATGCCGCTTCAGATGCACCGCCAACAAAATGTCCTGCACGATGTCCTCGGATTGATCGACGGGTTGCCCCGCCCGCGCCAGACCGCGGCGCGCCGCGGCCCTCAATACCGGCGTGACGGCCTTGAGCAGGCGGTGATACGCGGCACTATCCCCCGAAATGGCCGACCGCATCAGGCCGGTCCATTCTTCGTCACGTTCGCACACGCGCGCTCCCACAATGCAATTCGGTCAATCTTTCAATTTGTTACGTGGCCCCGATCACGAGATCGTGATCGGCACCTCGATTCAAGACACGCGCAGGCTCATAACATCGATCGGTCCGGCTGGCACCCGCCGACAAGTTCGGAAGATTTCGCGAACGAAATGTCGCGAAATGTGGCTTTAGAAATGTGGCCGCCCTGCTTTCGCCCGCGCTCGCGCGAAAATTCCATTTTTTTGCCCCGCTGTGGACATGCCCCGAGGTCTCATTCGCTTTTTCGGGGCTGGTCAGTGGAGAGATTGTAAATGACCATTAAAACCAGCGCGCGCCCAGTATTGATACTGGCCACAGGGCTTTTTGTATGTTTCGCAGGTCCATCACCCGTGGCGGCGGGTGCAGACGACAAGGCGGTCACAGATTCGAAATCGGCAAGCACGGAATCGGGCCGTGGCGCCGAGGAATCCGTGGCGGTCAAGAAATACGCCAAACATGGCTCGCGCCACTGGAAAAGGCACGCGCATCACAAATCCGGCAAGGTGGCGCTGAAATCGTCACCCGCCGCTCAGAAGGCTGACGCAACCGATGTCGCGGCCGCCGACGGCGGGTCGATCTCGCCGTCAGTGGCCAACGCCAATGCACAGCTGGCGTCTGCCGACACGCCGGACGGCAACGCCAAGGCCATGTCCGCGCGGGCCAGCGATATTCTGCAGGCTGCGGCGGATAAACCGGTTGACGCGCAGCAGCCTGCCGCCGAGGCCCCGGTCGTCCCCCCCGATGCACTCAACGAGGTTGATCGCACCCTGCCGGCAAGCGATCCACCCGCGCCGACGATGGCGACGGCCGCAGCGAATGCCCCGGCGGTGGAAAGCCACGACGACAGTTCCTCCTCGGACCGGACCTCCCTGATCGGGAAGATTTTCATGGCTTGCGGCGGACTTCTAACGCTGGCCTCGGCGGCACGTATGTTTTTGGGGTAGACGGTAGAGGCGTCATCCCTGCGTGGGCGCAATTGCGCTCAGGCAGGGATGACGATCTGCCCGAATAGCCCCACTTGATGCCTATCCCGCCAGCAGGCACATTGCCCGCGCAATCAAGCGCGGGGTGGACCATGAGCACGTTCGAACACATCATTGTCGAAAGCAAAGGCGCGGTCGGCATCATCACGCTCAATCGGCCGAAGATGCTCAATGCGCTGTCCTTCGGCGTGTTTCGCGAAATCGCCGCCGCTGTGGATGATCTCGAAGCCGACGACGCAATCGGATGCATCCTTTTGGCCGGCGGCGAAAAGGCTTTCGCCGCTGGCGCCGACATCAAGGAAATGCAGCCGAAAGTCTTCATCGACATGTTCTCCAGCGATTTCATCGCGATTGGCGCCGACCGCGTCGCCAAATGCCGCAAACCGACCATCGCCGCCGTCAGCGGCTACGCGCTCGGCGGCGGCTGCGAACTGGCGATGATGTGCGACATCATTATCGCCGCGGACACCGCGAAATTCGGCCAGCCGGAGATCACACTCGGCACCATCCCCGGTATCGGCGGAACGCAGCGGCTGACACGCGCGGTCGGCAAATCCAAGGCGATGGACCTGTGTCTCACCGGGCGAATGATGGATGCCGCTGAGGCGGAGCGCTCGGGCCTCGTCAGCCGGATCGTGCCCGCGGACAAATTGATGGACGAAGCGCTGGCGGCCGCCGAGAAAATCGCCTCGATGTCGCGTCCCGCAGCGGAGATGGCGAAGAGCGCCGTCAACCGCGCGTTCGAGACGCCGCTCGGCGAAGGACTTAACGTCGAACGCGACCTGTTTCACTCCACCTTCGCGCTGGAGGATCGCTCCGAAGGCATGGCGGCGTTTATCGAGAAGCGCAAGCCAGTGAATAAGAACAGGTAGCAGACGATCGCTTCCCCCGTCGTTCGCGGGGACGACGTTGAGGTTATCTGTGCGGCTCCTTACCCCACCCTGCTCCTCGCCAGCGCCGCGTTGACCAGCGCGCGGTAGGCCCGTTCGGCTAATGTCTTGGGCGTATCGATGCCTAGGCGTGCCAAGCATTCACGGTCGGCAGCATCCGGCCGGCGGGTGAACCCCTGCCACAACAATCCCGGCAGACGCATCGGTGTCCGCTGCGCATCCTGCAGGAATCGCAAGGCCGGAATCAGCCGCTGCTCTGTGTCGGTAAAATCGCTGCCGAACGGAAACTGTGGCAGCAGGCCGGCCTCGCGCGCGGGCCTCAACGCATCTGCAATCCGCTCGGGGTGATTGTCGCGATGAACAGCGGGAATTTCAAAGCTCTTCGGCAGCTTGCCGGCGTCCTTGGCCTGCCGCGCGAGCTCGGCCTGAAAGCGGGAATCGGCAATCCCGAGCATCGCCGCGATCACATCGGCGTCGGATTTACCCCTGACATCGGCGACACCGTATTCGGTGACGAAGATATCGCGCAGATGCCGCGGAATGGTCTGGTGGCCGTAAGCCCAGCGGATGTTCGATTGCGTTTTGGCGCCGGCCTGCCGGGTCGCTTCGACCGCGAGAATCGAACGCGCGCCCCGCAGCGCGAATGCCTGCGCGACGAAATTATATTGGCCGCCGACGCCGCTCACGACCTGTCCGTTTTCAAGGCCATCGGAAATCGCCGCTCCCATCAAGGTCGCCATCATCGCATTGTTGACGAAACGGGCGTCGACGCGGGCGCGACGCTTTGAGTCCTCATCGCCATAGAGTTCGTTGGTGAAGGATACCGGCATCATCTGGATGCGCGCCAGTTGCGCCGGCGTCATCTCGCGCAGCGCGCGATAGAACGATTTCGGCCCCAGAAAGAACGCGCCGTGCAGCAACACGCCGTCGACTTCGCGCTTGAGAATGCCGGCGTCGATCAGTGCGATAAATGCCTCGAACAGCATTTCGCTGACGCCATAGAGACCCTTTTCGAACGAGCCGGTCGTCTCGGCGGCAACCGGAACGTCAGGCGCCAGCCGTTTCATGATCTCGTGAAACCGCGTGTTGTCACGGTGGCGCACGATCAACCCTTGCGCCAGCGCGTCGCTAACCTGTCCGATGCCGATCTGCAGCGTGCCGCCGTCGCGGACGAGGTTCGCGGCCTGAAGGCCGATGGCGTATTTGGTGTCGGTGATCGGCTCGGATGGCGGCGCGAACAGCGGAAAATCGGTCTCGGGGCTCTCGAGCACCGCGCTGAATTCGTCTGCCGAAAGATCGCCGGCGCCCGGCATGAACGGCAGTTCGGAATTGACCTGGCCGACCAGTTTGAACGACGCGGCGCCTTGCGCGCGAGCGCGCAATATATCCAGCGTGGTGTCGGTGTTGCAGCTCAGGCTATAGCGCACGACGCCATCGACAACGCGTTTCGCCACCAGTTGCGTGACGACGTTCAGCCCACGCGCCAGCAGATATGACGACGCATGGGTATAATTCGCGGAAATATAATGCTGCTGCGCGAACGGCACGTTCAGCCACCTTCCCGCCAGAAAGAAAAACTCGATCACCTGGATATTGGGCGGCAACGCACCCGCACGCAGCGCGTCGGCATAAGCGAGATCCGGATAGCCGCCGAACAGTCGCTCGATCACCGGCGCGATGAAGCGCCGCTCAAGCAGATTCGACGGCTTCGGTTTTTCCAGCGTCAGCGCGGAAAACAAGGTCAGGCTGATCGCGCGGTCGGCGGCGGCGCGCGCGTAGAGCGCGTTGACGATGTGATTGGCCTTGCCGAGCCCGAGCGGCAGTCCCACCACCAGATTGGTCCCGACATCGCGGATGATATCCTCCGCAATCGCCTCGGGGTCAGTGAATTTTTTCGGCATGAATATCCCGTCTGGCGCGACGCGAACCGGAACATCCGGCAGTCCCTGAGGAATCGAACGTTAGGGGTTGAAAGTATTATACTTCCCTACTCGTTATTTGGATTTTTGCTGCAGATGTGGGCTGCGGCCTCGCAATATCTCCTCCAATGCCCTGACGTTCGCCGAGCCCGCTCCCTTGCGCCAAATCAGGACGGTCTGCGCACAGTTTTCTGCTCGAGCCAGAAGGTGAACGCTTAGACGCTTTCGCTCCGGAAATGTCGTCAGCACGCTTTTGGGGATAAGGGCTATCCCCATGCCCGCAACGACGCATCCCAGCATGGCGTGATAGGACGCCAACTCGATGGTGCGCTCCGGCATCTCGCGACGGCTTGCATACCATTGTTCAAGCCGCTTTCGATGCGGGCAGCCGTGCTCGAAAACGATGATGGTTCGGGGCAGACCGCCGCTCTTGCCGATCGGCGGATGATTGGCGGCCGCAACGATCACCAGTTCTTCGTCAAAGGCGAACGTCTTCTCAAACGGCGCATCGGCGATTGGCTCGGCAACGAGTGCCGCGTCGAGATCGCCCGCGAGGATGGCGCCGCCCAAAACCTGTGGGTTGCCGGTGCGCAGCTCCAGAACCACCCCGGGATGCCGCCGGTGGTATTCGCTGAGCAGCCCCGGCAGCCTGACGGCCGCGGTGCTCTCCATCGCGCCAAGCCGGAACGTCCCGCGCGGCCTGGTGTCCTGCACGGCTCCGCGCGCTTCATCGGCAAGGGCAAGAAGGCGGTCCGCGTAGTCGAGCAACACCTGACCAGCCGGCGCGAGGTGAAGCCGTTTGCCCTCACGAATGAAGAGCGCGACGCTTAGATCCTCCTCAAGCTGCCGGATACGCGTCGTGACATTGGACTGAACGCGATGCAGCCGTTCTGCTGCGCGCGTGACGCCGCCTTCGCGCACAACCGCGCTGAAGATCCTCAGATCCGACAAATCCATTCATCTCTCCATAAGATCAGTCTCATCATAATTATTCATTTTATTAGATGATCCGCCTCGCGTAAAGGCTGTGCCACGGGTGAGGTTAACCTTTCCCTGTCTGGAAACACTGAGGAGAACGACCTTGTCAAAGGCCTATTGGATTGTGCGCGTCTCGGTCCGGAACGAGCAGAGATATCCCGAATACCTTGCCGCGGCCGGCCCTGCGTTCCAGAAATTTGGAGCGAACTTCATCGTGCGCGGCGGAAAGTTCGAAACAATGGAAGGAGACGCCCGCGAACGAAATGTCGTGGTTGAATTCAAGGACCGCGCGACCGCCCTTGCCTGCTATCAGAGCCCGGAATATCAGGGCGCGAGGGCTATTCGCCAGAAGTACGCGGACGCCGATTTCATCATCATTGACGGCGTCGCAGATTGAGGCGGCAGCGTCGCGACATATTCGCAAGCTGTATCCGCACCACTGTGACATCAGCGCCGTACGAGTTATGAATTCGGCAGACACCCGTTGAGGGAAAGCATCGCCATGATCAAACTGTTTTACGCTTCCGATACCTGCTCGCTGGCATCGCATATTGCGCTCGAGGATGCCGGTGCAGATTACTCAACGGCGCGGATCAGCTTCGCCAGCGATGAACAGCGCAAGCCGGAATATCTCGCCATCAATCCAAAGGGACGCGCTCCGGCATTGGTAACCGACAAGGGCGTTCTGACCGAGACGCCCGCGATCCTCACCTTCATCGCCCAGAGCTTTCCGCAGGCGCGGCTGGCGCCGCTGGACGATCCCTTTCGCTTCGCGGAGGTGCAGGCCTTCAACAGCTATCTGTGCTCGACGTTGCATGTGGCCCATGCTCACCGCATGCGTGGAAATCGCTGGGCCGATGATCCGGCCGCGATCGCGGCCATGCAGCGCAAGGTCCCGGAGTCGGTGGCGTCATGTTACCAGCTAATTGAAGAAAAAATGCTGGGAGGGCCCTGGGTGATGGGCGAAACCTATACCATCTGCGATCCCTACCTGTTCACCATGGCGCAGTGGCTGGAGCAGGACGGGGTAGATCCCTCCCGGTTTCCGAAGGTCATCGATCACCGGCGCCGGATGTCCGAACGGCCGGCCGTTCAAAAGGCCATTGCCGAGGAACTCGCCTGAACCGCATGGCTGGGTGTACCCCATCCTGCCGCCGCACCTCATGACCGGACCCCGGATGTCGTCACAGGTTCTTGATCGCCAACCGAATAGGTCATTCGCGCAACACCCGTCACTAAACGCTGGAAACCGCGCCATTTCCGCGCGTGACGGTTTGCCTGCGGCGGCAGCCGCCTCTAAACAGGTAATTCTGTCGGAGTCGTCGGCGGGGGGCGGACGGCGGAATTACTGCGGGATCAGATGGTTGGGAGTGCCGCTAGGTTTGGCCATATGGCAAGGCGCGTGCTTCGATCGGGCATTTGTCTTGGCGTGGTGACTTGCGTCGGTTTTGCAGCTACCGCGGCGTTGAGTTTTGCCGCTACCGCGGCCTGGGCCGAAGCCCTCCCCGAGGCTCTGGCCAAGGCCTATCAGTCCAATCCGCAGCTCAATGCCGAACGGGCGCGGCAGCGCGCCACCGACGAGAACGTGCCGCAGGCGCTGGCCGGCTATCGGCCGCAGATCGTCGCCAGTCTCAGCGGCGGACTGCAGGCGGTGCGCAACCTGCTGCCCGACAACACCGTTCAATCCGCGACCCTGAAGCCCTGGACCATCGGGGTGACGGTGACGCAGACGCTGTTCAACGGTTTCAAGACCGCCAACAGCGTGCGCGTGGCGGAACTGCAGGTGCAGTCGGGCCGCGAAGCTCTGCGCAATGTCGGTCAGGGCGTGCTGCTCGACGCCGTCACCGCCTACAGCAACGTGCTGGCCAATCAGTCGCTGGTCGAAGCACAACGCTCCAACGTCGCATTCCTGCGGGAGACCCTCGGCGTCACCCAAAAGCGTCTCAATGCCGGCGACGTCACACCGACCGACACCGCGCAGGCCGAGGCGCGCTTGAGCCGTGGTCTGGCGGATCTGAACGCCGCCGAGGTCAATCTCGCCATCAGCCAGGCGACCTACACCCAGGTGATTGGCAACCCGCCCGCCCAATTGAGACCCGCCGAAACGATCGACCGCTATCTGCCGCACAGCCGCGAGGAAGCCACCGACCTCGCCTTCAAGGGCCATCCCGCCGTGCTCGCCGCCGGCTTCGACGTCGACGTCGCCTCGACCACCATTCACGTCGCCGAAAGCAGCCTGCTGCCCACCATCACCGTGCAAGGCAACGCCAGCCACAGCAGCCAGTCTGACCCGAGCCTCACCACGTTCAGAACCGATCAGGCCTCGATCCTCGGCCAGATGACGGCGCCGATCTATGACGGGGGCACCGCGGCGTCGCAGACCCGGCAGGCCAAGGAACTGGCCGCGCAAAGCCGGCTGGTGCTCGATCAGGTTCGCAACCAGGCGCGCACCGCTGCCACCGGCGCATGGGTCGCCAATGAAGGCGCCAAGATCGCGGTCGCGGCGTCGGAGTCCGAGGTGCGCGCTGCTGGAGTGGCACTTCAGGGTGTGAGCAAGGAGGCGCAGGGCGGCCAGCGCACCACGGTTGATGTGCTGAACTCGCAGCAGGACCTGATTTCGGCGAAGGCGCGACTGATCGGCGCGCAACGCGATCGGGTGATTGCGTCCTACACATTGCTTAGCGCGATCGGCAGGCTCGACGTCAAGACGCTGGCGCTTAACACGCCCGACTACCTGCCGGAGGTGCACTACCATCAGGTACGCGATGCCTGGCATGGCCTGCGCACGCCGTCGGGGCGGTAGGTTTCGTTGCCGAATCATATTGGCTTGCCGCCGAACGCATGACCCTTCCCGCCTGACGCTTCCAGCTATATTCTCCCGCGCGCGACCGGCGGCCAACGCCCGGCGCAGACATCGGGAGAAACGCCATGCGGCATTTGCTAAGCGCCGTCGCTTTGATCGCGAGCGTCGTCGGTCTCACCGGTCCTTCCGCGGCGAAAGTCGTCAAATTCGAAACTGTGCGCGTAGAATCGCCTGCGTTCGAGGGGCGAAGCTTCGGCGCGGTCGGCACCTACGACCGGATCGTCGCGCGCGCCACCGTTGCGGTCTCGCCGGATGATCCACACAATACGATCATCGTCGATCTCGACCGCGCGCCGCGCAATGCGCAGGGTTTGGTCGAGGCCGCGACCGATGTCGAGATTTTGCGTCCGACCGTTGCGGCCAATGGCAACCGCCGCCTGTTCTACGAGGTGATCAATCGCGGCAACAAGCTCGGTCTCGCGCTGTTCAACGACAGCCCGGTCGTCGTCAACGATCTCGCGAACGCTGCCGATGCCGGCAATGGCTTCCTGATGGCAAGTGGCTACACGATCGTCTGGAGCGGATGGCAGGGCGATATCTTGCCAGGCGGCGGGCGCATGATGTTTTCTCCGCCTGTCGTGCCCAACGTAACTGGTCTCGCGCGCGAGGAATTCGTCTTCGACCACATGAACAATCCCGCCAGCGCAACATTGAGCTATCCCGCCGCCGATCTCGATCCTGCGCATGCGAAAATCAGCGTGCGCCAGCGCGAGGCCGATCCACGCGCGACACCGGCCGGCCTCGAAGCCAAATTCGAGGGACCGACAAAAATCTCAATCAGGCGGCCGGAAGGTTTCGACGCCGGAGCGATCTACGAGTTCATTTACACCGCCAAAGACCCCAAGGTGATGGGCCTCGGCTTTGCCGCCGCCCGCGACGTCGTTTCGTTCCTTCGCAACGAGCGCGCGGATGCGGCAGGGAACGCCAACCCCCTCGCCGGCCGGATCGACTCTCGGATTCAACGCCGACGAAGCCGGCCGCACCGTCTTTGAAGGGCTGATGCCGCATGTTTCCGGTGGAAAGAAAACCTTCACCAATTATCGTTTCAGCCAGCCCGGCCGCTCGCCCTATCAGCATGCCGAACTGGTTTTTCCCGGTGCTGAATTTCCCTTCACCTATCCCGTCATCACCGACCGCCTGACGGGCAAGACCGACGGCTTTCTGGCGCGCTGCCTTGCCGCAAATAACTGTCCCAAGATTATCAAGACCGACAGCGAGATCGAATTCTATCAGCAGCGCGCGTCGCTGGTGGTGACGGACACCGAAGGCAATGCGCTTGCCATGCCCGACAATGTCAGGCTGTTCCTGCTCTCGAACCTGCAGCATTTCGCGCTCGCCAACGCCAAATCGGAGTTGGTGAAGACCTGCGCGTTCCCGACCAACCCACTCAACGCCGGTCCGGCGGCGCGGGCGCTATTGGTCGCGCTCGATGGCTGGATCGGCAACGGCACACTCCCGCCGGCCAGCCGATACCCCAGCCGCGCCGACGGGACGCTGGTGCCCGCGACCATCGAAGACGTCGGCTTTCCCCGCATTCCAGGCTTCGCTTATACGACCCGCATGGCGCGGCCCGTCGTGATCAACTCGGACCAGATGCCGCCGGTCAAAGGCGCCAGCTATCCGGTGTTTGTGCCGAAAACCGATGCCGATGGCCGCGACGTTGCGGGGCTGCGATTGCCGACGCTGGAAGCGCCCGCCGCAACCCACACCGGCTGGAATATCCGCAAGGCCGGTTTTGGCGAAGGCGAATTGTGCGAAAACAACGGCGCCATGATTCCTTTCGCGACGACCCGCGAGGAGCGGCTCAAGAACAACGATCCACGCCTGTCGATGGCGGAGCGTTATCCGAACGAGGGCGACCGCGCCGCGGCGATTGCGAAAGCAGCGCAGCAACTGGTGCGGGACCGGCTGTTGCTGGAAGACGACGCCAAGCTGTTCGCTCCGAACGTCAACTAGCAGAAATGGGGTAACCTGCTATTCTGTCCGCAAGCGCAAAAATAAAACCGAAAACGCACAAGGGAGAAGACCATGCTGACGCGACGCGGTATTCTGCTCGCCTCCATCGCAGCCGGAATCACCATGCCCAACCGAACCGTTTTTGCGACAGCGGCGCAGCCAGCGACGCCGGTGAATTTCGACATTCCCGCCGGCGCCTGCGACTGCCACACCCACATTCACGGCGATCCCGCCAAATTTCCATTCTTCGCCGGGCGCGTCTACACCCCGGAACCGGCGTCGCCCGAAGAGATGTCTGCCCTGCACAAGGCGCTGCACATCGAACGCGTGGTGATCGTCACCCCAAGCGTCTACGGCACCGACAACTCGGCAACCCTGTTCGGCATGAAGGCACGCGGCGCGACCGCGCGCGGCGTTGCCGTGATCGACGACAAGACGCCAGACGGCGATCTCGAGGCCATGAACCAGGCGGGCATCCGCGGCATCCGGCTTAACCTCGCAACCGGCGGCGTCAACGATCCCAATGTAGGCCGTCCGCGCTTTCAGGCCGCGGTCGATCGCGTCAAGGCGCGCGGCTGGCATATCCAGCTATTCACAAGTCTGGCGATGATCTCGGCGATCAAGGACCTCGTCGCCGCCTCCCCGGTGCCGGTCGTGTTCGATCACTTCGGCGGCGCGCAGGCCGAACTGGGTGTGGAGCAGCCGGGCTTTGCCGACCTCGTGGAACTGGTGCGGACGGGCAAGGCGCATGTGAAAATCTCCGGCGCCTATCGGGCCTCGAAACTCGGGCCTGACTATGCCGACGCAGCCCCGCTCGCCCGCGCACTGATTGCGGCGAATTCCGACCGCATCGTCTGGGGCACCGACTGGCCGCATCCGGATTCGGTCACGCCACAGGGACGCAAGCCGACCGAGGTGACGCCGCTGTTGCAGATCGACGACGGCCGTCTACTCAATCAGCTCCCGTTATGGGCGCCGGATGCGGCGATCCGCAAAAAGATTCTGGTCGACAATCCGGTAAGGCTTTACGGATTCTGAGAGCGGGTTCCCAAAGCGGCTTGCTCGCTTTGTCGGAGCGCTTCCTGGCGCCAGCTGTGCAACCAGTCACCGGCCTTGCGCAGTCCGCCGAAGGGAAACAGATGGAATCCGGCAATCGACGCTGTCGCAGCATAAGGCGCCGATTGCAGACCGCGCATGACATCGTCGGGCCCGGTATCGATCAAGAGGCGGCCGAAACGGCCGATCTGCCCGCGCAGCGACCGCATCGAATTGCCGATGCCGCAGCGAAGCGCGAATTTCG